>Ga0326727_10020464_pt1 | contig 13137 bp, 10 predicted proteins | sample MB2enrmetagenome_FD_207643 | JGI IMG/M metagenome (GOLD analysis project Ga0326727, IMG submission 207643) | Lab enriched peat soil microbial communities from McLean, Ithaca, NY, United States - MB29MY | ecosystem: Environmental > Terrestrial > Soil > Wetlands > Peat | place: USA: New York...
GGGTCCCGACGTCCTGGTTAGAGTGCCTGCGGTTCATTGCTGAATCGGTATCCAAGCAGTTCCTCAGCATCGCTGCGACCGACACGAGTCGGCGGGCCGCCTCCGACTGCTGAAAAACCGACACCAGGTATCGGAGGGAAGGGTGCCCTACGAAAAGCCGAGTAAGCTCTTGGCTCGCGGCGAAGGTGCAAGCCAGTTGGTAAAGCTCAAGATCAAGCGCTTCAGCTGCGATGGGATAACCCGCTCCGGGCATTGTCCGTCTCCTTCGGTTGGTGGCCCGCATCTGGCATTCTCTCTGCTTCGAGGTTGCCCCATATCTGCCTGCTTTTGGCAGATGTGGGAGCTCATAGTGCCGCCATCGGTCTTGGCGGGTGGCCCACTCAAGCCTTCCTTTGGCTTGAGTGGGGCTGTTCGATGGCATCGCACACGGCGTCGTACCCACTCAAGCTCAACAGCTGGGCCTGAACGGGCACCCGACGACTATTCCGTCGAGTTCGTAAGGCGGATGGAATCCTTGTGACGACGCGAGACGACACCAACAATGATGAAGGCAACTAGACCTAACACAACCGTCATTGCGAAAGCGATAGTGCTGAATAGGCGCGAATCTGAGCCTCGGTGCAAACTGAGTGGAAAATAGCAGAAGAATAGAAGCGCAGTCACCGAAAACCAAACAATCACTGCTCTCGCCCGCCGGGCAATCATACCGTTCGGGTTCTGGCGGGTGGCCCTTGCGGAGAACAGCCATGGCGTGACTGCCAACTGCACGGCGCAAGCTAAACCCGTCAAGATCGCCACCTTTGCAACCGGGACCTTGAGCCACAGATGAAGAACCAGCAGACCCCAAAGCAGGAAGACAATTACCCACGTAAACACAGCACCTACGAACCAGTGAGAGATGCGATCATTGTTGAACATGGCTATATACCTCCTGTTTCCGATACCGCATGATTCACTTGAATGGGCCACCCGGGGCACAAAATATGTTGCTGTGCGAAATGACTGAATGGAGGAAAAGCAATGGTCGGGGCGACTGGATTCGAACCAGCGACCCCCTGCGCCCAAGGCAGGTGCGCTACCAGGCTGCGCTACGCCCCGACTCTGCGCGGCAGAAGATACCGCACATTGAAATCCTAGCACAGCCGGTGTGAGCTCGCCGTCTCCTCCCAGGCTAGCCGCGCCAAGAGCAGCGCGTCGAACTCTTCGACAAGCTCAGGGCAGGCTCTGAGGCACCCGAGCTCCCAGTCCGGGAGAAAAACGGACACAGGGTTGCTCCACTCCGCAGACCGGCCGGGCCGGTCTGCTGCGGTCGCAATGACATTTCTGCGGAAGCGTGCACCCGAGCCAAGCTTGGGCGCTCCGCTCACCATGACGTCCTTCCAGTTCCATTCTCCTTTACTGCGCCGCCTCGGGTTCTGCGCCTTCAGTCTTCGGTATCGGGATGATGCTGCGCACGCTGACATAGAGGATTGGGATGAGGAAGAGGTTGAGCAGTGTGGAGACGATCATGCCTCCGCAAACGGTGTTGCCGACGGAGTGGCGTCCGGCGCTGCCTGAGCCGGAGGCGAAGACCAGCGGCAGCACGCCGAGGATGAAGGCCACGGAGGTCATCAGGATGGGGCGCAGGCGGAGCCGTGCGGCTTCGACGGTGGCGGCGAAGAGCTCCATGCCATTGCGCTGGAGCTGCTCGGCGAACTCGACGATGAGGATGCCGTTTTTGCTGGCCAGGCCGATGAGCATCACCAGGCCGATTTGGCAATAGACGTCATTCTGCAGGCCGCGCGACCACTGCGCTCCGAGCGCTCCCAGCACGGCCATGGGCACCGAGAGCAGGATGATGAAGGGCAGCACGAAGCTCTCATACTGCGCCGAGAGGACGAGATAAACGACGAGCAAGCCGAGTCCGAAGAGCAGAACGGTGGTCTTGCCGGACTCGAGTTCTTCCAGCGCGAGGCCGGTCCACTCAAAGCCATAGCCGAGCGGCAGGCTCTTGTGGGCAACGTCTTCCATGGCGACGAGCGCCTGGCCGGAGCTGAATCCGGGCGCGGCTGAGCCGTTGATTTCAGCGGTGCGGAAGAGGTTGTAGTGGCTGATGACGTTGGGGCCGGCGGTGTCTTTCAACTGCACCAGGCTGGAGAGCGGCACCATCATCCCGGAGTTGGAACGCACGTAGTATTCGGTGAGGTTGGCGGGATTGGCGCGGAAGCGCTTGTCGGCCTGCACGTAAACGCGATAGCTGCGATTGTTGAAGTCGAAGTCGTTGACGTAGGTTGAGCCCATGTAAGTTTGCAGAGCGGCGGTGATCTGCGAGAACGGAACGCCGACGCTGCCGGCCTTTTCGCGATCGATTTCCACGAGCACCTGCGGGGCGCGCGCCGTGTAGTCGGAGTAGATCGACTCCGGCGCGAGCTCGGGACGCTGGCGGGCCTCGCCCTCCAGTTTCATCAGCGTGGCCTGCAACTCTTCCGGCGTGCTGAAGCCGGTCTGCTGCAACTCGAAGGTGAAGCCGCCGAAGTTGCCCAGTCCCTCGATGGCCGGCGGAGCAAAGGGAATCACAAAGGCCTCGGTGATGGACATCATCGGCATGCGGAGCGAGTCGATGACGGCTTCCAGCGAGTGCCCCGGGCCCTTGCGCTGAGAGATAGGCTTGAGGCTCACCCACATCAGTGCGCGGCTGGGCGCGGCTCCGCTGAAGCTGTAGCCCGGAACGGAAAAGACGCTTTCGACATCGTGATGCTGCATCAGCATGGCGCTGGCACGGTCGCAGACGCGGTTGGTGTACTCCAGCGAGGCGGCATCGGGCCCCTGCACCACGACGACGAAGTATCCGGAATCTTCGTTGGGGACAAAGCCGGTGGGCACCCGGCGGTACATCCAGGCGGTGGTTGCCAGTCCGGCGACGAAGATGACGAGCACCACGAGTTTCATGCCTTCCATCCTGGTCAGCACCCGGCGATAGCCGCGGGTGGCGCTGGCGATGAGATGGTTGAAGGCGCGGAAGACGGGATTGGCACGGCGGTCGGTGTGGCGCAGCAGAAGGGCCGAAAGCGCCGGCGTCAGCGTGAGCGCGTTGAAGGCCGAAAGAGCGATGGAAAACGCGATGGTCAGCGCGAATTGCTGATAGAGGCGTCCGGTGGTTCCGGGAAAGAGCGAGACCGGAACGAAGACGGCGATCAGCACGATGGAGGTGGCGATGACGGCGCTGGTGACTTCGCTCATGGCCACCGAAGTGGCCTTGCGGGCATCGTGAATTCCCTCTTCGAGATGGCGCTCGACGTTTTCGATCACCACGATGGCGTCGTCTACCACCAGTCCCGTGGCCAGAGTGATGCCGAACAGAGTGAGGGTGTTGATGGAGAAGTTGAAGAGCTTGATGAAGGCGAAGGCTCCGATGAGCGAGACCGGAATGGTAACTGCCGGAATCAGAGTGCTGCGCCAGGTCTGCAGGAAGAAGAAGATGACGGCGATGACGATGAGGATGGCGATGGTCAGCGTCTTCAGCACCTCGTGAATCGACTCGCGAACCGGCGTGGTGGTGTTGAAGGCCTCGCGATACTCCAGTCCGGGAGGAAACTGCTTGCTCAAGCGCTGCATCTCGGCGGTGACACGCCTCTCCACATCCAGCGCATTGGCGTTGGAAAGCTGCTGCACGGCCAGGCCGACGCAGGGATATCCGGAGAAGACCAGGTCGGAGCCATAGCTTTCCGCACCGAGCTCGGCGCGGCCTACGTCACGCAGCTGAACGATGGAGCCGTCCTTGGACTGCTTGAGCACGAGCTGTTCGAACTGCTTGGGCGTGGTGAGGCGTCCGGCGGCGCGCACGCTCATGGTGTACATCTGGCCGGCGACCAATGGCGGAGCGCCGATCTCACCGGCGGCGACCTGCACGTTCTGCTCGCTGAGGGCGTTGGTGACGTCGGCAGCGGTGAGTCCGCGCTTGGCCAGGCGCACGGGATCGAGCCAGATTCGCATGGCGTACTTGCGTTCGCCGAAGATGATGACATCGCCTACGCCGGGAACTCGCTTCAGCGTGTCGCGCACGTAGACGTCGAGATAGTTGGAGACGAAGAGAGGATCGTAGCGGCCGTCGGGGGCGAAAACTCCGTAGGCTACGACGAAGGAGCCGGAGTTCTTGTTGATCTGCACGCCGGTCTGCTGCACGGTGGCCGGCAGGCGTCCCATGGCGGTGGAGGCGCGGTTCTGCACATCGACGGCGGCGATATCGAGGCTGCGGTCGAGGCGGAAGGTTGCGGTGATCGAGGACGAGCCGTCATTGCCGCTGCTGGAGGACATGTAGCGCATGCCCTCGGCGCCGTTGATGGCCTGCTCCAGCAGCGTGGTCACACCGCTTTCGACCGCCTGGGCGTTGGCTCCGGTGTAGAAGGCACTGACCGTGACCTGCGGCGGCACCAGCACGGGAAACTGCGCAATGGGCAGCGTAGGAATGGCGATGGCGCCGGCCAGGATAATCAGAAGCGAGCAGACCGTTGCAAAAACCGGGCGACGGATGAAGAAATCGACGAACAAGGCGCCTCCTTGCGCTTACGCCTGGGGAATCACCGGCATGCCGTCGACCAGGTTCTGCGTGCCGCCCACGATGACGGTATCGCCGGGCTTCAGGCCATCCTCCACCACATAGCTGTTGCCGATCAGCTCTCCCAGCTTCACTGGCCGCTGCTGGGCGGAGGCTCCGGCCGGTCCCTGCCCTACGACAAATACGAATGACTGCGCGCCGAGCCGGGTAATCGCGGTCACGGGAATCATCGGCTTGTTCATCTGCTTCCAGACCACGCGGGCGTGCAGAAGTTCGTCGTTGCGGAAGCGGTGATCGGCGTTGGGAACCTTGGCCTTGATCAGCAGCAGCTGATTGGCGGTGTCAACCCGCGGCGAGATGAAGCTGACGCCGCTCTTGAGGGCGATGCTGCCGTCGGTGTTCAGTAGCTCAACGGGAGTGCCCATGTGCACGTCGCCGGAGCGCTCCGAGGGAATGCTGATATAGGCTTCCAGCTCGCCGCCGCGGTCGAGCGTGGTGAGCGTGGTGCTGTTGGTAACGCGGTCGCCGACACGAACCGGAATGTCTCCGATGATTCCCGCCGAGGGGGCATGCACGGTGAAGTAGTGCAGCTGCACCTTCTGCTGATTGATGGAGGCATCGGTGGCCTCCACGTTGGCCTTGGAGGCGTCATGCGCGCTGACGGCGTTGTCGTACTCCTGGCGGCTGATTACGCCGGCTTCATAGAGCTTGCGCGCGCGCTCCAGCTGCGCCTGGTTGTAGGCGAGCGTGGCTTGCTGCGATTCGCGGGTGGCAACCTGCTGGTTGACGGTGGCCTGCTGGCGGCGCGGATCGATCTCCATGATGGGCTGCCCGGCCTCGACCTGTGCGCCGGAGACGACAAAGATCTTCGTGATCTGGCCCTCGACCTCAGGCTGCAGGACGGCGGCGTTGCGCGACTGCAACGTTGCCAGGAACTCCTGCGAGTCGCCGACCGGCTCAACCGTGACTTTCTCCACCTTTACGGGAAAGCCCTGCATTCCTCCGGAAGCCTGAGCCTGCTCCTGCTTTTTGCACGCACCCGCAAATGCGAGCAGGCACGCGATGAGGGCAAATACTGCGAATTGACGCTGCATTTTCTGGTTCTCCGTACCTGAGAGCTGCTCGGCTCTAACAGCTACTCGGCGTACCTGGCCATGTAAAGGCTTACAGCTGAGAGGATAGCAGAGCAAAGCAAAAATGTATCAAGTGGATGAAATTCTCTTTCTGCCTCCGAAATGGATTCGCGACAGGGGCCGGGCACCGCAGAGATCTCCTCCACGTCATACTTAGCAGATACGGTGGGGTTGCGCGATTGGTTCTGTCGCATTCGGCGGACCCGGCCCGCGGCGGCGGAATGCCACTCCGGCTGCAAGCGCCGGTTTCTGCTCGCCGCCGGTTTTCGATTACAATCCAACCTCAGGCGTTGTTCCTCTCCGAGGACTGGCAGGACTGAGCTTTCATGAGTTTCCCCTTGCGGCTGGTGTACACCGAAAAGGCAACCTTGCCGATCGGCGACCATATCTTTCACTCGGGAAAGTACCGTGCCATCCGCGATCGACTGTTGCAGTCCGGAGCTTTTGCGCCCGAGGATTTCATCTCCGCCCCGCCCTGTCAGGAAAGTGACCTTCTGCTCGTCCATACCCAGCTTTGGGTAGACAAGCTCAAGCGCGGAACCTTGAGTGCGCGCGAGGAGCTGGAGCTGGAAGTTCCATGCAGCAAGGAGCTGGCCGATGCCTTCTGGCATGTGACCGGAGGCTCGATTCTGGCCGCCCGCGAGGCCATGCGCAGCCACTGCTGCGTGCATATCGGCGGCGGATTTCACCATGCCTTCCCCGATCATGGCGAGGGTTTTTGCGTGGTGAACGACGTGGCGGTTGCCATCCGCTGCCTGCAGCGCGATGGCCTGCTGGTACACGCCATGGTGATCGACTGCGATGTGCACCAGGGCAACGGGACGGCGGCGATCTTCGGGACAGGCGATCCGGAGCCGTTTCCGCAAGCCTCATGGTCGGCCTCGCTGCTGGCTCCCAGCCGAAGCGCCAACGTCAAAACCAGCGCCACCCGCGACGTCTTTACCGTCTCGCTCCACCAGGAGAGCAATTATCCATATTGGAAGCCGGCCTCTTCGATCGACGTGAATCTGCCCGACGGCATCAAGGACATGGAGTACCTGGAGTGGCTGGAGATCGCGCTGAGGGGCGCCGGCGAGCGCTTTCAGCCCGAGCTTATCTGTTATGTCGCTGGAGCCGATCCGTACAAGGGCGACCAGCTCGGCGGACTCGGCCTCACCATCCAGGGATTGAAGGAGCGGGATCTCATGGTCTACAACTTCGCTCGCGATCATGGCGTGCCGATCATGACCACCCTGGCCGGCGGATACGCCGAGAATCCGGAAGACACGGTGATCATCCACACCAACACGGCGCTGGCCGCAAAAGAGGTCTTCGTCTAGAGTGGGTGAGTCCGAAGTTAGCTGCATTAGACAGGAGGATCCAATAGAGATCCTTCGACTCCGCAAGCCGCAAGGATCGCAGCTTGCTCCGCTCAGGATGACAGCTGTATTTTATGCTGCCACCTTGAGATTCTAGACACTATGACCGCATGAAGGCTCAGGCCACCGACAGGACTGCTAGAAATGGAAATTCAGCTGATTCGCCATGCCGCGCTGCGCGTGCGCATTGATAGTATTCACCTACTGGTCGATCCCATGCTGGGCGAAAAAGGCTCGATGCCGGCAATCGTCAACTCGGCCAATCCCGCGCCCAATCCTCTGGTTCCGCTGCCGATGCCGGTGAGCGAGATTCTGCAGGGCATCGATGCCGTGCTGGTGACGCACGTTCACCGCGATCACTGGGACGCGGCGGCGACGGAGCTTATTCCGCGCTCGTTGCGCATTCTCTGCCAGCCGCCCGATACGGTTTTCTTCCGCGAGCTGGGCTTTGAAGATGTTCGCCCGGTGCAGAGCGCCGTCGCCTACGGGATGGTGACCATCGCCCGCACCGGCGGAGAACACGGTACCGGCGAGATCGGCGCAAAGATGGCTCCGGTGAGCGGCTATGTGCTGCGCTCGCGCGCGGGAGAGTCGCTCTACATCGCCGGGGACACGATCTATTGCCCGGCAGTGAAGAAAGCCCTCAAGGACTTCGCTCCGCAGGTGGCGGTGGTGAACTGCGGCGGGGCGCGATTCCTGGAGGGCGATCCGATCACAATGACCGCCGAGGATGTAGCCACGGTCGCGCGGCTTGCGCCGGAGACGCAGATTGTCGCTGTACACATGGAAGCCATCAATCACTGCGCGGTGAAGCGCGCCGATCTGCGAGCGCATCTTACTTCATTGAAGCTGGCCAAGCCGGTGCTGATTCCGCGGGATGGAGAGCTGCTGACGTTCTCCGCGCCGGAGTTGCAGCCGGAGAAGGTCGCCGGCTGAGGCGCGTGGTATCCTGAGGTTTCGCGGGTCTGCCCGCAGTAACTTCGCGCCGCGGTGCGTCTTCCAGGAATTTTCCGATGTTCGAGAACTTAACCGACAAGCTCCAGCGTGCATTCAAGAACCTTCGCGGCCAGGGCACCCTTACGGCCGAGAACATGGAAGAGGCCCTGAAGGAGATTCGGCTGGCGCTGCTGGAAGCCGACGTCAACTTCAAGGTCGTCCGCGACCTGATCGATCACATTCGCACCAAGGCGCTGGGCGCCGAGGTGATGACCGCTCTCTCGCCCGCCGAGATGGTCATCAAGATTGTCCGCGATGAGCTGATCGAGACGCTGGGCAAGGACACGGCGCGCTTCAAGTTTGCCTCGCAGCCGCCGACCGTGGTGCTGATGGCCGGCCTGCAGGGCTCCGGTAAGACGACGACTTCGGGCAAGCTTGCGGGATGGTTCAAGAAGGGCGGCCATCGCCCGATGCTGGTTTCGGTGGACGTCTATCGTCCGGCGGCGCGCGAGCAGCTGAAGGTTGTAGCCAAGTCGGTAGGCGCGCATCTGTACGAGGGCACAGGCGTTGAGAGCAACACCGAGAGCGTGGTGCGGCTGGCCAAAGAAGCCCGGCGCGAGGCGGTGATCAACGGCTGCGACGTGCTCATCGTCGATACCGCCGGCCGTCTGCACATCGACGAGCAGCTGATGGAGGAGATGCAGTCGCTGAAGGCGCTGCTGACGCCGCAGGAGGTCCTGTTCGTCGCCGACGCCATGACCGGCCAGGACGCGGTGAACTCCGCGCGCGAGTTCCACGAGAAGCTGACGCTGACCGGCGTGGTGCTGACGAAGATGGATGGCGATGCCCGCGGCGGTGCGGCGCTCTCGATTCGCGCCGTCACCGGACAGCCGATCAAGTTCCTGGGCATCGGCGAAAAGTACGACGCGCTGGAGCCGTTCCATCCCGACCGCATCGTCGGCCGCATCCTCGGCATGGGAGACATCCTCTCGCTGATCGAAAAGGCCGAGGAGAAGATGGACCGGAAGAAGTCCGAGGAGTTTGCCAAGAAGGCGCTCAGCGGCGACGGTTTCTCGCTGGAAGACTTCCGCGATCAGCTCAGGCAAGTGCGCAAGCTGGGATCGCTGCAATCGATTATCGGCATGCTGCCCAAGATCGGGCCGTTCGCGCAGATGCACCAGGCCGGCAACAAGGTGGACGAAAAGCAGTTGACGCGGGTGGAGGCGATCATCAACTCGATGACTGCCTACGAGCGCGAGCACCACGAGTCGATCAACGGCTCGCGGCGCAAGCGCATCGCGCGCGGCTCGGGAACCAGCGTGCCGGAGGTGAACAACCTGCTGCGGCAGTACGCGCAGATGCGCAAGAGCATGAAGATGCTCTCCAAACCGGGCTTTGCCAAGCGCATGGCGGGGATGAAATTGCCGGGGATGTGAGCTTCGGCGAGTTGTATATTGTTGTCAACTAAAGCGCTATAGTAGCTATAAGAATTATCGATTTCACTTTTCGGCGCGCGCGAGGCAAACTGATTGTAGCTGGAACGCAGTCGGGCCCAGGAATCCTCTTCCGGTCGGCCCAAAGGTAAGCAATCCGACTCAACCTCTTGCACTGCTGAGCTTCAGCGCCAATGAAGAGCGCTGACGACACTTTCACACATAACGAAGCAACTGAACGAGTTCTGTTTGAACTCCGGGACAGGTGTTCGCATGGCAGCACCTCGATCGCAAACCAACACGGAGAAGGAGAAAACAATGAAGAAACTGATGATTGCAGTACTTGCCGCAGGCGTGATGAGCGTTGCAATGGCCGGATCGGCGATGGCCGAGGAAGCTACCTTTAAGTTCAACGAGAGTTTCTCGCTGCCCAACCACGTTCTTGCCCCAGGCACCTATACCTTCAAGACGGTGAACGATATGGGAGCAGTGGCCGTTGAAGACGAAAGCGGAAACACGATCGCCATGTTCCTGACCATTCATTCGGCAAACCAGAACGCAGGCAACAGCAAAGTGATACTGAAAGACGGCCGCGCCGCCTATGTTGAGTTTGGCCAGAGCGGCGAGGCATTCCAGTTCATTTACTAAAAGGCGCTCTGCGCAGATCAGAAGGCCGGCTCGTGCAGCCGGCCTTTTGTTGCATTGCGCCACGGCGGCCGTTACATCTCCCGAATTCCATCGAATAAATCACTTTCCATCCTCATCGGCGTCACGTCGGAAGTTGCCATCAGGTGGAAGAGTTCGTCCTCTCCCGCCTGCTGTTGTGCATGTTCAAAGATCGGCTGCAGCGGACGCTGCGTGGTGTGCAGGCCAAAGGCCTCGTTCTTGCGCCGGACGTATGGCCCCACGGCGATGCGCGCCGTCACCGGAGCCAGCGAGACCGCCTGCCGCTCCTTCAGGCTGAACTCCGTGGTCACGGCGTAGAGCTTGCGCGCCTGCCACGGCTCCAAGCCCTCGGCGAGCTGCTCCTTGTAGCGTGTGGTGCGCGCCGCCCACTGAAAGGCCGCGGCGGTGAACAGTCCAGCCATGCCGTGATCGGTGTGCGCGGTGACGAAACCTTCAGCGGCGAAGGTAGCCACTACATCGGGGCGCAGGGTGCGGATGACGCGCACGATCTCTCCGGCGACAACATGAAAATCCTCGCGATCGAGCGCGCCGTCACGGAAGTCAAGCACGCGGCCATCGTGGACGCCGAGATGGCGGCAGCTGGCGGCGAACTCCTCGCGGCGGCGCGCCTTCAAAGCTTCGTCCGCGACCAGGCCGCCGCGATTGGCGGCACGCTCGCCGGCCGTAAGGCAGAGCACCGAGCAGTGCACGCCGGCCTCTGAGTACTTCGCCAGTATGCCTCCAAAGCATCCGGACTCGTCATCGGGATGGGCAGTGACACAGAGCAATTTCATTCGTCTTCCTCTTGCAATTCCTGCTCTTGCAAATCCTGCAGCTCTTCCATCAGAACATCTTCTTCTTCGAGAAACTCGAAGGCTCCCTGCGTTTCCTTGAGATAGAAGGGAGCAAAACTCTGGCGATGCATCGGCGTGGGCCCGTGTTCGCGCAGCGCCTGCTTGTGCTGCGGTGTGGAGTAGCCCTTGTTGCTGGCGAGTCCGTACTGCGGATAAAGGGCGTCCCACTGGCGCACAATGGCATCACGATGCACCTTGGCGATGATGGAGGCAGCGGCGATGGAGGCCGAGAGCGCATCGCCGTGGATGATCTTACGCTGCGCGCAAGGACAGTCAACCACGGCGGCATCCACCAACAGATAGTCGGGCTGCGGCTCCAGGCGCTCAACCGCGAGCTTCATCGCCAGCAGGCTGGCGTGGTAGATGTTGAGCTGATCGATGCGGCCCACGTCGACCTCGGCAATGGCCCATGCGATGGCACGCCGGCGGATTCGCTCGGCGAGGCGTTCGCGGGTTTCGGCGTCAAGCAGCTTGGAGTCGCGCAGTCCGCGAATGCGGTCGGCGGGATCGAGAATGCAGGCGCCGGCAACGACGCAGCCGAATAGCGCTCCGCGGCCAACTTCATCGACTCCGGCAACCAGATGCGCTCCGCTCTCGAATGCGGCCCTTTCAAACCTGGTGGTGCATTTCAGCCGTTTGAGCAGGCGCAGCTTGGCGGCGGATGGCGATAGCTTCTTCTCAGGCTCTGTGGCGCGGCTTGTTCCGGAGCGAGACACTGTGCACTAAGATTCGCACCGGCGGTGAGGCGGATGCAAGCGAAGCGCTCTTCCGCATCTGGACGACAGCAGGCCAGATATGGCGCACCGGCGGTTTCTGATTTCCCACATCTGCCGAAAGCGGGAAGATATGGGACACCTGTGCTCTTCCCACACGTGGTCAACGGATTGCCACATGTGGGCCACCATAGCCGCTTATCTCTCTGAGCCCACGTCGAGGGTGCGCCTTCGTTCGGGCTGGGTGACGGTTGCGGTGCGTTCGAGCTTATCCCATGCGAAGGGCAGGCCGTTGATGGCGCGCACCAGCGTCTTGATCAGCACGATGGAGAAGAGCTGGCGATAGGCGAAGCGCTGCAGCCAGACGTGGCCGAGCAGCAGCCAGTCGCGACGGTCGCGCCCGTGACGGCGCTCCAGCGAGAAGGCGATGGTCGAGGCCACAAAGTCGATCAGCAGGAACATCACAAAGAAGAGCACGAGCTGGTCGAAGCTGGCCGGATCGGCGGTCTCGGGGTGGAAGTGCTTGTCCCAGATCAGGTACTTCAGCGCACCGAAGACGAACATGATGTCGATGAAGGGCGAGACTAGCGGCAGCAGGATCTGGAAGATAACGATGTTGGGCAGGGCGATGAATCCGAGCGCGCCTTTGCGGGCGAAGGCCGAGCGATGCTTCCAGACCGCCTGCAGGATTCCGAAGGACCAGCGGAAGCGCTGGCGCATCAACCCATTCGCCGTGGTGGGAGCCTCAGTGTAGGCCAGGGCGCGGTCTTCGTACTCCACCTTGTAGCCGTTCTGCAACAAGGCCATGGTCAGGTCGGCGTCTTCGGCGACGGTGTCGGTTTTGTAGCCGCCCTGGGCGCGAACGGCCGCGGTGCGCCATGCGCCGATGGCTCCGGGGACGACGCTGACGCAGCTGAAGGTATTCAGCGCGCGGCGCTCGAAGTTCTGGCTGGTGATGTACTCCAGGGCCTGCCAGCGCGTCCACAGGTTGACGCGGTTGCCGACCTTGGCGTTGCCGGCGAGGGCTCCGAGGCGCGCATCCTGGAAGTGCGGCACAAGGTAGGCGATGGCATCGGGGGCGATCAGGGTATCGGCGTCGATGCCGACGTAGATTTCCTCGGTGACCGACTGCAGTCCGTAATTGAGGGCTGCGGCTTTTCCGGCGTTCTCCTGCCGCAGCACGGTGACACGGCCGCGGGCGATCTCATCGGAGAACTGGTGGCGTGCGACCTCGGCGGTGCGGTCGTGCGAGCCGTCATCGATGACCACCACGCGCAGATTGGAATAGGTGGAATCCAACACGCTCTGGATGGTGCGGCAGATGACCTTTTCTTCGTTGTAGGCGGGAACGAGCACGGCAATGGCGGGTTTGTAGTCCGAGCTGCCGGTAGCCATCTCGGTGCTATGGCGGCGCAGGCGGTCGAAGGTTGCGGTGGCGCCGACCAGCACCAGGCGGCCACTCATCAGCACGTCGCCGACGAAGAAGACGAAGACGATGAAGCTGTTGACG
>Ga0326727_10020465_pt1 | contig 13137 bp, 12 predicted proteins | sample MB2enrmetagenome_FD_207643 | JGI IMG/M metagenome (GOLD analysis project Ga0326727, IMG submission 207643) | Lab enriched peat soil microbial communities from McLean, Ithaca, NY, United States - MB29MY | ecosystem: Environmental > Terrestrial > Soil > Wetlands > Peat | place: USA: New York...
TTCCTGCGTCAGTTCATGCAACTTTGTCAACAAAAGGAAACGAAAAAAGGAATCAAGATTTGGATGGACGAGTATGAACAAAGGACTAAAAACTATGTTTCGATCCTTAGTATTATTACGTCTGACATTATGTAAAAAAAACTGAATGAAAAGGAAAAAAGAAACGACCACATCAAACAAAATCGCCGATTCCCTTCGTGAGGCAATCAACTATGGTATATTAAAATCCAGTGATAAGATTATCGAGCGGGAGATCGCGGAAAAATATAAAGCAAGTCATATCCCTGTCCGGGAAGCATTAAGAATATTGGAAGGTGAAGGGTTAATAGTCCTCAGGAAATTTGCTGGTTATACCATTCGGGAATTCAACCCTGAGGAAATGATAGAATTGTTTAATATCTTGCGATTCCTTACGGTTTATCTTCTTAACCGAGCTATCCCACGATATACAGAGCTGACCTATTATCAGTTGAAGTCCATAACAATGGAGATGGAAAAAACCAAGGGTGCAAATAAGAATATCGATCTTGTGATGCAATTCGCAGACGGAATCTTTTTCTCCGCTGGGTTGACGTTTTCTTATAATCTTGTAAAGCAACTCTTGAAAAGGAATATCCCAATTCTTCAAGGAGTGATCCGTTCGGAATCAAATGGTACTATACCAGTCTCAGTGTTCAATCAATTTATCAACCTGTGTGAAAAGCATGACATCGAATATGCGGTTAAATTCACTGGAGATCAATTGGATATTTTGACCAAGACAATCGTGGCTTTCGTAATTTCGACCGGTGGTGGTGGACAACCCGGTTAAGTTGATCACCCCAGGCCGAAAGGAGTAAATTATCTTAAATAAATTTGTATCAGACTAATATGGTGATAACGCTTAACTGGCACGAGATGGTCTAAGGTTCCACTTTTTTTACTTTTCAGCAATGTTACAAAATGTAAGTTATAAAATGTAAGTTATAAAGTATAAAAATGAGTTGCCCTGTTGAAAGCAGCGGAATATCAAAGTAAGCAGAATTATTTTCGCCTTAAGAGGCGGAACTTGTCCGCCGGAGGCGGATTGAAAGGTAGTAACTTTTTTCAATCTTTTTTACAATATGTTGGTTCGGTCAACCAGGTTCTCTCTATAATAATGATGAAGTCAACGAGGATTTTTCTTGTACTGCCCATAAGAATATTCCATTGGATCTGCGTCTTTCAAAGTCAAATTTTTTAAGAGCTTTCCCTAATCTTATTACAGCTCCTGGTGAGTTTGTAAAGTTCGCATGTGTTCTCTCACTGATACGGTTTAAAATTTGGGTTGCACTTAAAAAATTATTCGCTTCTGACAATGGAACTTTTTCAAAATATGTAACAAGGAGTTCCTGTTCAGCAGTGTTTATCTGAAACTGTTCGTTGGATTGCATTATAGCATTAATGTCATCTTTATCAAAATAAAATTTGAATCCTTGTTGAAAAAGATCATAAGCTTGAGCATACACCATCCGTAGATCAATATCATGGTTGTAATCTATTGAAAGAATCTCAAAACAAAGGAATCTTCGTGAACCGGTCGAATCTGTGAGAAATTGAATTGAATTAACCGATCCCATAAAAGATGCCCGGCGTGAAAAAACTTCATTATTATGTCCATATGCACGACGTAAACGGATATTAGATTTTGTGATAAGTTCTTTGAATGCGCCTATTTCAAACCTGTTCATATTTTCAAGTTCATCCATGTTTATGAACATGCATTCTGACAAATGTATAAGCGTATCTTTATTATTTGGATTTATGGTACCGGAAAAAATATAATCGTCCAGCTCAGGCGGACAAAGGTTTAGCATCCATGTTGTTTTTCCAATTCCTTGTGGTCCTGATAGGATTATTGCAGTATGATTTACAGTTTTAAAGTCAAGTACTGAGGCTACTGCTGCAACCAGCCATTTTTTTAAACATATGTACCACAAATCTTGGGTAGTTGTAGTCACAGTTTCAGCTAACATCTGGATATAATCAGTTTTACCGTCCCACAAGGGCAATTGAATAAAGTATTCACGAAAAGGATCGAAAAAGTAACTAAAATCAGAGTATAATATACTGTGAAGTAGTGTTGATGTGCATTTTAGATTATTTTTTAATATTTCGCATAGAATGGAGTTTTCAAGATAATCAGTGATGGGGATGAAATGATCCTGTTCAATTAGATTATCTTTTTGATCTGTTTCAGGGTTGGCATTAAATATTTTTCGTATTTCTACTTTTGATGTTACAGTATTAAAGCGTAATTGATAATTTTTTGAAATATAGTCTTCAATAGTTTTTACCTGGTTTTTATCCTTTTTTTTCTGTTTTTTTGATCCGTTGCTGTTATTTTTTGAATTCGTATCATTATAAGCCGTAATATTTTCAATGTCTTTTTTTATAGATTTTGGTAATGATCGTAGTTTCGATATATCTATTCCGTTGTCTTTTGCAAGATAAAAAAGGGTTGCAATAGTTATACCGGTTCTACTTGATTTAAGGCATTTATCAAATTGTTCATCACATTCTTCTTTCTTATAACCTGGATAAAACGAGCTTATCCTTTGAAAATATGATCTTCCTTCTTCTCCTATGGCATCTACGAGGGCAAAACCTATTTTTAACCAATTATTATAATTGTCGGTTAGATCAATAGCACTTTGTTCTATTTTCTTTACAACGTTTTCAATATCCTCCTCTACAATATAAATCTCAGGTTGAAATACTGAAGCCGTGGTGTTAATAAAGATATCCTCATCAAATGATATGAAACAAAGTCTTGTTATGTCCTTTCCGGATGGATCAATTGGCAATGTCAGTTTCTTTTCATAGTATTCTTTTATTTGTTCGAATACTTTTTTGTGGTATACTGGTCGGCTGAAAACTTTTACAAGTATTTTGAGTCCTTGCCCGCTTGGACTTATGAAACAAGAATATGTATAAGGTATTTCTCTTATTTTTAATTTGGAGTTATTGAGCTGCTCTTGGTTTAATTTATCAAGATCCAGTACCATGCAACCTGAATATTCTTTTAGGAATTCTAATTTCCTCCCTCCCTTGAAGAGTCCTGAAGGCGTAAAAGCCGGGAGTGATCTTTTCTGCTCATTATATTCCTCGGCTTTATCCTGATTAAGTAATTCCCGAAGTTCTGAAATTTCAGCCTTGTATTTTCCTGTTTTTATTTGTTCCAGGATAATGGCCAAATCAAGGTTTTCCTCAACCTGATTGAAGTTTTTAAAAATAGATACTTTCATTGATTTTCTTTTTTCTGTTGGATCCCATGTTCGTAATGCCACTTTAAAAAATTTTCAATATCCTTTGTTTTGAAATAGATTTTACCTCCTATCTTGCAATATTTCAACAAACCTTTTTTGCGTAAATCATAAATAAGCCGTTTTGAAACCTTCAAGATAAAGCATGCTTCTTGAGTGTCTAGCCAGTCTGTTACCAGCTTGTTTTGATTACTCATGGAAAATTGGTCGCAAAGGCTGCTAAGCTTATACAGTACCTGTTTTATCGTAGGTTCTGTATTTTTAAATTCATCCATAAACCTGGCTTTTAAAGTTTATGTCGGCAAAGATATATTCCTTAAAAATTCAATGTTAGTGGTACAGGGTGGCACAGGGTGGCTTTCAAATTTTATTTTTCTGTGCCACCCTGTACCACCCTGTGCCACCTTTATCATTATAGCTTAATTGTATCTTTGCAATAATGCGGACATGATAATCTTATCTGTTTGTAAATGAATTTATTTGTGAAACTTCAATTTTAAGAACTCAATGAATTAAAATTGATAGTTGAACAATCCCGCCAAAGGCGGAGGGTATGACCTGCTTGCCGATAGGCAGGTACCCTGCTGCTTTGCGGCAGAATTTAGGTCCAGGGCTTGCCCTGGGGTTCATACACGTGATTGATAGGTATTCTGAAAAATGTCAAAATGCGTTAAAAAATCAGTTATCCCACCCCACCCTGTCAAATCATTAGTAAAATATGATATTTGCTGTTTTTAAGTGGGGGTGTAGGTGATTTATTACTAAACTTATTATATATGTATTATGTATGTGTATGTGTTACCTTATAATAATAATATTAATAATTATTATTATAATTATAATATATAACCTACCCTGAACTCCTAAAATCCCAATAAATTCAACCAATTCCACAGTAGGTGGTTGTTTTACACCCCCCCCTGAACCACCTACACCTACCTTATGCCATTTTGACAGTTCTACACAAGTTTTTATTCTCTTTTTAGAGTCAGCATTCCTTCAGTATTAATTCAGTATAAATTCGATTAGTATTCGTTTAAGTCCAAATAATTATATATAATGATATTAAACCACAGTTAATGAATCCTTTAGTAGGTATTTTTAAGCCATGTCAATTTGTCAGCTTGAGTCTTAAAGTTTATCATTTTTCACCCTAAAGTGGCATATCTCGGCAAATCTCGGCAAAAGTTACATAGATTGCTGATTAATAAAATTTTACTATATTTTTGCATCTATAAGTTCAAATCTCAATCCTTATGAGTAAACCTGGTTCTTTTCCTTATCTGCTTGACTGTATTTTTGGAGAACTTAATGAGGCCTCCGGGATGATCCTGGAATTCAAAACTGCTAACCCAGTTTTAAAAATTCCTTGTTTAAAAGTTGTCTCAGTGAATGGCTATACATCCGGGTCCATGTTCAAAAATTGGTTAATAAATTTATGCCTCCATGTTATTGACCAGATTGGAACGGAAATAAAATCAATGAATCAGATTGAAAAAGAACAATTCTTACAACTTTCTTTAAAATATGCCAGGCGCTTATCATGTTTAGCATCTGGTTATAACGTGAAAAATAATCTTGAAAAAAATATCAATAATGAATTCTCTTCTATATTTTTACGTAGGGTAAAATGCCTTATTGATGGTTCGGCTGTTAGTGATCCCGTTAAAATTGATCAGCTCCTAAGCCTGGCGACACGTTATTTTGTCATTTGGCAACATTTTATTAATGAGTTGATTGCGACTGTCAATATTTTTTTATGCTACATAAGAATTAATCCTGAAAATGATTCAATAAATACTCCTTCAGAAGGACGTATAAAATATCATTCAGGAACAACTGTTGCCTGCCTGGCAACCCGTACAAGGATTGACTTTGAATGTAACCTTTTCCAAACTAAAAATAAATTGGAAATATGCCGGCAGGCAGTTGGTGTATACAGTACTCCGAATCAACCATATATAAGTCCGAATAGTTTTAAGACCTATTTTTACTACCCTCCATTGGAAATATTAGACCAGGTCGAAAAGGAGCTTTTATTGAAGACAAAGATTCTAAAACGTCTGAAAGCTCAGGTTATTCGTGACACCGGACTAAAAAAAGTTTTCTAATTGAATATAACTTTTCAGGTATTTCCTTCCTTGTCTCTTGCATCGTTTTTTAAGTCCTTTTTAAGAATATAAGTTACCAAAAAAACATATTTCCATAAATTTTCGTCACATTATCTCTTTCATTATTAATCCATTACAACAAATATTGTAACCCCTGTAACTACCGCCGGCCTTTCTGGTAAATTATCTTTATCCCATAAATCAAATGAATACTTTATGAACTTTACAAACTTTATGAACTTTACAAACTTGATAATTTTATTTCGATTTGCATTAAATTTTTTATTTTTACCAAAAACTCTCCAATGAATACCTCTTTTTCAATCCGCGGGCTCTTCTTACTGCTTTGCCTGGTCCTGGCCAGCCATCTCAGCCTGCAGGCCCAGGATGAAAAACCAAAGTTCGGCAAGCCCGCCATGGCCGACCTGAAAATGACAACCTATGATAAGGACACTTCTGCCGAAGCCGTTATCCTGTCGGATATCGGGTCAACCTGGTTCGACTATGACAAAGACAAAGGTTTTATAATGATGTTCGACCGGTTCCTCAGGTTAAAGATCCTTACAAAGGATGGCTACCATTTTGCCAACTTCAGGATCTATCTTTACAAGAACAATTCCGATAAGGAATCGGTAATGACCCTGAAAGGCTGTACCTTCAACCTCGTGGATAAGAAGGTGGTTGAGTCAAAGCTGGACAACAGCGCAATATTCGATGAAGAGGCCGACATCCATCATATCATAACCAAGTTTACCATGCCCGATGTTAAAGAAGGTTCTGTCATCGATGTTCATTATCTGGTCCAGAGTCCCTTTTACTTCAACCTCCGGCCATGGGGCTTTCAGAATGTCATCCCCGAACGCTACAGTGAATATGAGGTCCGCATACCCGAATATTTTCACTATAAGAAACAGGTTTCGGGTTACTACCCATTCTTTGTCAATGAATACAACATAAACAGTATTTCGAAATCATTCGCTGAAAACGAAACCCCTAAAAGTGCCGGTTATTTTACAACTGTGGACAGGAATACTTATGAAATTGCTTATAGGGAAAATATTTACCGCCTGGCAACAAAGGATGTCCCGGCAATGAAAGAAGAAAAGTTCACCAGCTCGATGATTAATTATCATACACGGGTTGAATACGAGCTTGAGAATTACCAGTACCCGGGCGGGCCAATTCACGACCTGACAAGCACCTGGGATAGAATAGTCCATCAATACCTGACCAGCGAGGAATTCGGCAACCAGCTGAAGAAAACCGGAATCGTTAAAGAAGCTGCGGAAAATATTAAAAGCAAAGCAACCGATCCCATCGGGAGAATGGTAGCGGCATACGATTATATCAGGACAAATCTGAAATGGAATAACTATTCTTCTGATATTCCAACCACAACGCTGCGGAAGGCCTTTTCGGATGGGAAAGGGAATTCGGCAGATATAAACATGCTGCTGATACTCCTGCTTAAAGAGCTTGGCCTCAATGCCGATCCTGTTCTCCTCAGCACACGCAGCAACGGCATTTTTCGAGAGTCGGCACCAAATATGACAAAGATCAATTATGTGATCGCTTGTGCCGATGTCGGCGGTAAAAAGTACCTGCTGGATGCAACCGATCCCAACCGTCCCTATACCATGCTGCCCATGAGGTGCCTCAACGGGAAAGGACTGCTTGCCATAGATGACAGTATTCAGTGGCTTGATCTGCTGACCCTCGAGAAAAGCAACACCATGCATTTTGGCGAGTTCAGGATCAATGCCGACGGCAGCCTGGAGGGGAAAATGAGCCTGTCGTATGACGGGTTGCCGGCAAGTGATATGCGTGACAGTATTCAGAAGAAAGGAAACGATCAATATATCAGGGACCTGAAAGAAAAAACCAGGAACATGAAGGTCGACAGTGTCAGGTTTGTTAATGAGGATATCCTGGCTCCATTGAAAATGAGTTATTATCTTCAGTCAGAGGAGCTGACTCAGAATAATGGTAATCTTATCTTCTTTAATGTCCTTTTCGGGATGGGCGAACCTTCAAATCCCTTTACCCTCGAGAAACGTGAATATCCTGTCGATCTTGGCTATCCAATAAAAGTTTCGTACATTTTTGTGATCGATATCCCGGAGGGAATGTCGGTTGAATCATTACCTCAAAAGGTTTCACTGGCGTTGCCCGATAATGCAGGCACCTATAAATTTTCTGTAGCACAGGGAGGGAACAAGATCACCGTAAGCAGTGTATTGAATCTGACAAAGACATTTTATGTGATGTCTGAATATCCTGACCTGCGGGAATTTTATACGAGAATGTTGGCAAAACAGGCCGAAAAAATAGTCCTTAAAAAATTATAGTCATCGATGTTACGGTTGAGTTTGATCCTTGGTACCCTCTTTATCCTGTTTTGCAATAATGTCACAGGATTGAAAAATGCAGGAAGTGGTGCGCCATTGAGTTCCAAAGAAGCCAGGTACCCGGTATCTGACATCCCTGCGGAGTTGAAGGATAATGCAGATGCCGTCATCCGCGAATTTGAAATGGATGTAGAGGTAAGATCGCTGAATTCATTGGTTATCAAAGTTCACCGGGTGGTGACGGTCTTCAGGGAAAACGGTCTTAAAAATGCCGGCCTGGAAGAATATTATGATCAGGACAGTAAGATCAGCGAAATAAAAATGATTGATTATAATGAGGCAGGTGTTGAGACAAAGCATTTAAAATCTTCCGATATCATTGATGAGAGCGCAGTACCCGATGGTTTGTTTTATGTGGATAAACGCGTCAAAAGAGTAAAGGTGATCAGCGCATTTTACCCCTTTACGATAGAATACACCTATGAGAAAGAATTTCACGGGCTTCTCAGCTATCCAGTCTGGGAACCCCAGGATGATTACCGTCTATCGCTGGAACATTCGCAGCTTGTAGTAATTGCTGATGATGCATTGCTTCCCCGGTTCAATGAGATCAACATTCCCCAGCCTGCCACGATAACTCATGACAAGAACAGAAGTTCGGTTACCTATACATTCCGGGATCTCCCTGCAATTGAAAGTGAGCCATTCAGTATCCCTCTTGCCGAAAGGGTCCCGGTAATCAATATCGCGCCTAATATTTACAGGACCTTAAAGGAAGATTATGATTTCAGGACCTGGAAAAGCGTTGGGTCATGGGTTTACGCCATTAATAAGAACCGTGATATCCTACCCGCCAAAACCCGGCAGGAGCTGCTTGACAGGATCAAAGGAGAGAAAGATGAACTTTCAAAGATCAGGGCTGTTTACAGGTTTGTACAGGAGACTACCCGGTATGTTTGCATCAGTATAGGAATCGGAGGAATGCAGACAGCCGAAGCCGGGCTTGTGGCCGAAAAGGGTTATGGTGATTGTAAAGGCCTGGTCAATTACACGAAAGCGCTTTTGTCGGCCGCGGGGATAACCTCCTATGCTACCCTTGTAAATGCAGGCGAGGATGAACCTGATATTCTTCCCGGCTTTCCTTCTGACCAGTTTGATCATGTCATTCTTTGCATACCTCGGGAAAGCGATACTACCTGGCTCGAATGTACAAGTCAGTCAATACCGTTTGGATTCCTGGGTCCTTTTACCGATAACCGCCATGTGCTGATCATAACCCCGGATGGCGGTGTTCTTGCCAGGACACCGGTATACCCCGGCACCATGAATGGTCTAAGCCGTAAGGTGACCATCGACCTTGACACCAACGGAAATGCAGCAGCAGGGATATATTCCTCGTACAAAGGACTGCTGTATGAAAAGGTGGCATGGCTGGAGCACCGGCCTGTGAAAGAGATGGAGGACAACTTTATTGAAAAAATAAAAGTACCTTCAGCATCAATAAAGGGGATCAGGTATTCTTTTATGAAAGATCAGCTGCCTGAAGCCAGGGAAACCGTCAGCCTGTCGATCCGTTCCTTTGCGACCCGTGCAGGGAACAGGATCTTTTTGCCCTTTAATCTGTTCAATACTGCCAATATAAGCCGGAACCAGCTTTCATCCCGGAAGACGCCTCTTTATTTCCGGTCCGCCGAAACAGATTCCGATACCGTCGAAGTTCATATTCCCCCCGGGTATAAAGTTGAATCACTGCCGGAAACGACAGAGGTCACTTCACCATTTGGCCATTATAAAGTCACCGCCGTGCAGAAGGACAATACCCTCATCTTCTGCCGGGTCCTGGAAAAGAAAGAAGGCCATTATCCGTCTTCATCGTTTGCCGAGTTTATGGACTATCTTCAAAAGATCGACCGTGCCGATAAGAGTAATGCCGTGCTGATAAAGAACTAGTTTCTGATGCGACGTCCGGTTAATGCACAGGTGTATATCTCTCCCCCTCGCCTTGAAGGATAACATGCCCGCCAGGCAGGAATTTTGAATTCCGATCTTACTTCAAAGATCGTTGATCGATTATTTGGATAATCCCGTCAAACTGACTACCCTCCGCCGATCTTGGTTGACCATTTTAATCTTTTAAATTTCAATAGAGCGGGGTGATCAGATTATTTCAGCGAATATTGATCATAGAGATCGGTCTTTCCATCCTGATAATTACACTGTTCTTCAAATTTTTTTTCTAGATTGCAATCCTCAAACCATAAAATTTGAAGATAATGAGTACAGAAAAGAAACATTTCTTTTTAAGGCTAAATCCACCACGATCCTCATTTTCACAAGATTTAACAGATGAAGAGAGAACAATCATGATGGAGCATAGTGCCTATTGGAAAGAATTGCAATCCAAAGGTTATGTTATTGTGTTTGGACTGGTTCATGATCCTAAAGGCGGATTCGGGATAGGGATAATTGAATTAGAAGATGAATCTGTTCTTACTGAAATGGTGAAGAAGGATCCTGCTTTAAAGATTGGAAACACCTATGAAACTTATCCGATGAGAGCGATTACAAAATGAAACCAGCGAAATTTGATCAGCCTCGATTGGATATTTAATATGTTTGTTTTAATTAAATACTATGATTTAAGAAGACTTAAATCGTCGGCAAGAGGATGAAGTTTTAGTCAAAATGTCAAAGTGGAAAAACCGGAGGTCCTGACTACCTTCTGCCGATATTATTTTACCACTTCAACCTATTAATAATCAATGCCCAGGTGTGGTCAATTTACTCCGGCGAAGTGTGGTCAAGGCAAATATTTTCCCCAATCAAACCTCCTTTTCTATCTTTGCCGGAGAAAACCCATTACTGCTTACCATGCATCACATTTTGTTCATTGCTGCCGTTATTGCCTGCGCCTCTTTCCTTGCCTTACTGGAGATCCAGATTGAAGGTGCAGCCGGCTGGGCAGGCAACCTTCCCACATGGAAGATCTCGAATCGCATGACCCGGTTGTTCATCGGAAGCGTGCCGTTCACCGGCTACCATTTGTACCTGTCGCTGTTCACCCTCTGTTTCCTTCATGTTCCGTACCTCACCGGGATCACACCTTTTTCGGTTCCATCAGAACTCAAACTCTGCTCTTTCTATTTCTTTTTCTGGGTAGCTGAAGATTTTCTCTGGTTTGCATTCAATCCTGCCTTCGGATTAAAAAAATTCCGGAAAGAGAATATCTGGTGGCATGCCGGCTCCTGGTGGATCTTCATGCCCAAACTTTACTGGATCCTTCTACCGGCAGGAGCCATTCTGTATTACCTTTGCTTACGAGCACATTAATCCTGCAGAACAGAAGTTATCTGGTTGCAAATTTTGCAAATAAGGGGAGCAAGTATATCAACCACTTACAAGATTAATTTTGAAGTCACCCTTAAATTAGCCATTGTCTACTTCAGCAGTGGTGATAAGACAAGCGCAAAACTATATATGGATAAGGCAAGGCAACTGGAACCTCTGTTAGCTTGGGGGATGGAAGGTATTACTGATTTGGAAAAGAAAGGAATGGTTGTTTCTGATAATGAAAAAGAAACCCTTAAAAAAATGTTCGAAGAGCTAAAATGATTATCTATCTTCCGCGTAGCCATCCCAGCGCCTTCTCCCTCTTCCTGAACACTCCATGGTTCTTCCTGCCCGTCACCCTTACCATAATTCTGAACGCCGCTAACATGAAGAAGTCCAGTCCCACAATGGCAATAAATCTCACGTACGAGCGGTTAAAAGCTGTCATCGACTGTATGATCCTGATTCGCTCCCTGTTAATGTATGTTCCCGTGACGTCAAGCAAAGCCATGAGGGTAACGATTCTCTGATATGAAATCAATCAATTCCCTTCTCTCTAGGAACGATGTTGAGCGTTCATGGTGTTTTTAGCATTCAATGTTTATAATAACTTTCCCATGCGCATGTCCTTCAGATAAGTACCGCATCGCATCAGCGGTCTTTTCAAGCGTATATCGCCTGTCAATAACTGGCTTGATCTTGCCATCCTCTGTAAGTTTTGTAAGGAATTCTAAATCATTTTTATTTGCTTTGGCAGTTACAGTTCTCATCTTCTTTGAACCAAATGACAACGACCATCCAAATAATAGTGATTTGAAAATTTGTGATATGGAGCCACCAACCATTACATATATGCCATTTGAAGCCAAGGTCTTTTTATAACCTAAAATTGGATAATTTCCATTCACGGCTACAATGAGGTTATAACGCATGTTGCTTTTTGTAAAATCCTCTTTTGTGTAATCAATTACGTAATCTGCACCAAGAGAACTCGTTTGTAGAGCATTGTTTGAACTACATACTCCAGTCACTTCTGTGTCGAAATATTTGGCAAGTTGAACGGCAAATGTTCCAACACCGCCAGCACTACCAACAATTAGAACTTTTTGTCCTTTTTGAATGTTGCCTTTATCACGTAATGCCTGTAGAGCTGTCAATGCCGCCATAGGCAGTGCAGCTCCTTCTTCAAACGAAATCTTTGCAGGCTTAATTATCAAGGCTTTTTCAGGAGCTGTAACATATTCGGCAAAACCTCCAAATCCAAACTTGGCAAGGTCTCCCATTACTTCATCTCCAGACTTAAATTGCTGGATATTATTGCCCACTGATTCCACCCTACCTGCTATATCGGCTCCAAAAATTTTTCTCTTCGGTATTAGCCCCATTTTCATAGAACGGTAATCTGCTGCATTTAACGATACTGCATGTATTTTTATCAACACTTCGTTGTCGTTTGGTACAGGCTTATCAACATCACAATAGATTAGCTTTTCAGGTGAACCTTTTTTGTTATATACTACTGCTTTCATTTTTTCCATATCTTTTCAAATTATCGTTTCGTAACCAGAATTTGTTCTGTGGGACTTTGTTTTCCGATCCCATAAATAGACAAGAAAAATAAATAACAAATTAGCTGGAGTTTTTCTTTTTGGGCATGGGTCATGGATAAGTTTTTATAAACTAAAGAATCGTAAAAACCTATAAACTGCCGCCACCATCCACATCAATGATCGAACCTGTTATGAATTGGTTATCCAACACGGCTTCAATCGCATGAGCTATTTCTTCTGGTTGACCGACCCTCCCAATGGGGATTTGCTTGCCCCTTTGCTGTAAAAAGCCTTGTTTTTGTTCCTGCCCCATCCAGTCATAGGCAGGAGTATCAACAACCCCTGAGCTGATAATGTTGACTCTGATTGGTGCCAATTCTAATGCCAGTGTCTTTCCCATTGCAAGTAAGGCACCATTGACGGCAGCCAGACCTGATGTTCCTTTAATGGCTTTTCGTGCAGCACCGCCTGTGATCATCAGTATTGACCCATTGTTTCTGAGAAAAGGCTTGGC
>Ga0326727_10020466_pt1 | contig 13136 bp, 12 predicted proteins | sample MB2enrmetagenome_FD_207643 | JGI IMG/M metagenome (GOLD analysis project Ga0326727, IMG submission 207643) | Lab enriched peat soil microbial communities from McLean, Ithaca, NY, United States - MB29MY | ecosystem: Environmental > Terrestrial > Soil > Wetlands > Peat | place: USA: New York...
ATGGAGTACGGCCGGCGCTCGGGGCCGTTCCGGCAGCCAGGGACGGCTGAGCCGCGTCGAACAACGGGGTGGAGGAGGCGTAGAGGACTTCCCGCGGGCGCAGGCGTTCCAATTCCTCGGTAAGCTGCCGTTGCGGGTCGCCGTCGGTAAATTCGGTGGCGCGAAACTCGCCGGTGGAGAGATCCAGGGCAGCCAGACCGGCGCAGGGCCGGCCATTAGGGTCGAGCAGGGCGATCGCCGCCAGAAAGTTGTTCTCCTCGGCCCCCAGCGAGGCATCGCTCGCCGTGCCAGGCGTGAGGACACGGGTGACCTCTCTCCGCACCAGCTTCTTGGCTTTCCCCGGATCTTCCATCTGGTCACAGATGGCGACCTTGTAGCCCTTGCGGATAAGCTTGGAGATGTAGCCGTCGGCCGCGTGATAGGGAACCCCGCACATGGGGACCGCTATCCCCTTCTCTTTGTTGCGCGAAGTCAGGGTAATCTGTAATTCGCGGGCGGCGGTCACCGCGTCGTCAAAGAACAGCTCGTAGAAATCTCCCAGCCGGAAAAACAGCAGGGAATTCGGGTGCTCTTTTTTGATCGCGGAATACTGCCGCATCAACGGTGTGGAAGCGTCGCTCATCGCAGCCGGAAACTGTGGCGGATTATAACAAGGCGGCTTCCTTATAGCGTACAATGCTGCTCTTCGGGGCACAGCGGTTTCCCGGCGGCCTACTCAAGCCTGGTTGTGGTCCCGCTTTGCGGGATGGGGGACCTTTTTCCCGCGCGCCCCGATTGTGGCAAGATTTTGGCTGTAGTTGGATGGGAAGAGAAGAGAAGCTATGGAATTGCGCAAAGATCCGATCACGCGTTCCTGGGTAATTACCGGCGATGATGCCCCTTCACCCCGGGAAGAGCGTTTTTGCCCCTACTGCCCGGATTCCCCCGATGCGGGGCAAGTGGTATCCACCGCGCCGGCCGTGGAAGGCGGCCCCTGGTCGGCACGCGCCGTCGTACACCCCTCGCCGTTGTATCGCATCGAGGGCGATCCCCTGCGGCAAGGGGATGGGATCTACGACAAGATGCGCTCCGTGGGCGCCCATGAGGTCCTGGTGGAAAACCCGCGCCACGACCGGCAGTTGTGGAATGCCCGGGACAGCGAAGTAGAACAGTTTTTGGCCCTGGCCGCCCAGCGGGTAATCGATCTGAAACGGGATCGCCGCTTTAAATATGTCAGTGTATTCAAAGATTATGGGACGGTAGCCGGGCAGGAATTCTCCCATCCCACCACGCAACTGGTAGCTACCACTTTCGTGCCGCGACGCGTGCTCTATGAATTGCGGGCGGCCCGGGAGTACTTCTTGCAGAAGGAACGCTGCGTCTTCTGCGACATCCTGTCGCAGGATGAGCGTCAGGCGGTGCGCATCATAGAAAAGCGCGGAGAATACCTGGCGCTTTGCCCGTATGCGCCGCGCGTGCCCTTCGAAACCTGGCTGGTTTGCCGTGTCCATGAGTCCAGCTTCGAGCGCTGGGCTCTGCAAAAGACCGCGGCCTTACGCGATATGGCGGTGTTGTTGCGCCGTACGCTGAACCGGATCCGCAGTTTGTCGGACGGGTTTCATCTGGTGCTGCATACCTCTCCCAACAGCCTGCATCGCTCGGATACCCTGGGCTACTGGCAGACCATCGATGACGATTATCATTGGCACATCGAGATCCTGCCGATCATAAGCGGCAAAGTGAAGTCCTATACCGTAAAAGAGGTCTACTTTACCCCGATAACGTCGGAAACGGCCGCCGCACGGCTGCGGGAAGCCTCGCCGGAGTAGGAATGCAATTTTGAATTTCAAATTTTGAATTTTGATTTAACACCTACCACAGAGACACCGGACATCGGGTGATCCGGTGATCCGGTGATCGGGTGATCGGAAGACCCGATGCTGTGATCACCCGATTACCCGATCGCCACATGCTACTCGTCTCTGGGGCTTTGTGCTGGGTGTTGAAAACATACGTAGAATGGGGTTCGGCCCCAAATCAAGATTCAAAATTCAAAAATCACAATTCCTTCTTATGTCGATCCGCCGAATGAAGACTTACACTGCCCAGACGGGGTACGTGTATCAGTACTATTTTGTAGGGAAGCGGGACGCTTTGCCGCGAGATCCGCATGCGCCGGCAACCGAATACGTTTTCGACGTCACGCCCGACCGGCGGACCATGTACGCGGTCAGTGTTTTCTTGCGCCCTGACGCTCTCGATGCCTGGGCGCTTACTTACGGGCGGTCGCTGACGGACGCCGAGCAATATGCCGCCGCCAAGCTCCGGCTGCTGCAAGGCCTTGACGAAATCGAAGACCTGGCGGGGAGCGACCGCTCCCTGGCCGTTGACGCCAACAACATCGAAGCCGTGCTCGCCAGCCTGGGTCTGACGGAGGAATAACACCCAACGCAGAAACGCAGAACCGCAGAGAGAACCAGATTCAGGACCACTCTCCCCTCAGGTTCTGCGTTTCTGCGGTTCTGTGTTGGGTGTTGCGGGTTCCTGGAATCAAAATTCAAAATTCGAAATTCAAAATTCAATGAGTGACGCCCATCACGTTCCCCTGTGAGCCCTGGCGCCGGAGGGCGGTTTCGGAGCACGATATAATCAATGGCGGTTACTTATGCCGTTGCTTTGGCTGCGCGTGACGGTGGGCTGTTATGCAGCGGGACTCCTATATACCCTGGCATTGCTGAGCCGGCGGGGCGAGTCCTGGCGGCGGGTCATTGTGCCGATCGTCAGCCTGGGGATGGTTTTCCATTTTGTCTCGCTGGCTGAAGCCGCGGCCGTCGAACATCTCACCCTGGCCTCGGTCCACTACTCGGAATCCCTGCTGGCCTTCCTGATCATGTTCATCTTCATGGTGGTGCGGGTGAAGTACAAGACCACCTCGCCGGGGCTGTTTGTTTTTCCGCTGGTATTCCTGCTGACCTTCGCATCGGCCATGGGCCAAGCGCCGCCCAAATCGGGCAGCCCCTTGTTGCATAGTGGCTGGATCTTTGTCCATATTAGCCTGATCCTTACCGGATATGCCGCGCTGGTGCTGAGTTTTGCGGCTAGCGTTCTCTATCTGGTGCAAGCGCGCAGTCTGAAGGGTAAGAAGGGCGGGAAGCATCCGGGGGTAATCTCCTCGCGTCTGCCCTCGCTGGAGACGATCGACGAGATTGGCTACAAGTCGCTGCTGCTGGGTTTCCCGTTTATGACCTTTGGCTTGGTGGCGGGTGTGGCCATCGCGCAGGCCCGGTATGGGCCGGTCTATTTTCACGATCCCAAGGTGGTGTTGTCGCTGCTGATGTGGGTGGTGTACGTGATCTTGCTATACACCCGCTGGAACAATGGCTGGCGCGGACGGCGGGCCGCCTACCTGGCGGCGTTCGCGTTCGTGGCCGCCCTGGGCGCGTGGGTCGCGAACTTCTACAGCGCCATGCACAGGTTTCTGACGCCATGAACTTCCTGCTGACAGGGGTGAATCATCGCAGTGCGCCGCTGGAGGTGCGCGAGCGTTTCGCTATCCCGGAAGCGCGTCTGCCGGAGGCGATCCGGCGTCTGGCCCAGCATCCGGGGATCGAGGAGGCATTGATTGTTTCCACCTGTAACCGGGTGGAGTTTCTCACCCGCACCACCAATGGCACGGCCGATCTGACGGGTTTTTTGAGCGAATACTTTGGCGCCCCGCCGGACGAATTCCGGGGATATTTATACGAATATCGGGAAATGGAGGCTGTGCGCCACGTATTCCGGGTAGCGGCCAGCCTGGACTCGATGGTCGTTGGCGAGCCCCAGATTCTGGGTCAAGTGAAGGAAGCCTACGCCGTAGCCCGGGCAGTAGGCACCATAAGTTCGCATCTGGATACGCTGCTGACGCGCGCGTTTGCCGTGGCCAAGAGAGTGCGTAGCGAGACCACGGTGGGAACGTCGGCCGTTTCGGTTGCCTCGGTGGCGGTCGATCTGGCCAAGAAGATTTTCGGCTCGCTGCAGGGACGCACCGTATTCCTGGTGGGGGCAGGGAAGATGTCGGAGATCGCCGCCCGCCATTTGCTGGCGCACGGGGTGGGCTCTCTCCTGATTGCGAACCGGACTCCGGAACGTGCGGTTCAGCTGGCACAAAGGTTCCAGGGGCAGGCCGTCCCCTTCGAACAACTCTATGAGCTTGCCGGCAAAGCCGATATCTTGATCACCTCGACCGGGGCGCCCCACAGCCTCTTCCGCAAGGAGCACGGCGAGAAATTCCTACACCAGCGGCGCAACAAGCCGATGTTTTTCATTGATATCGCCGTGCCCCGCGACGTGGACCCGGCGGTCAACGATCTGGACGGCATTTTCGTTTACGACATCGACGATTTGCAAGCCGTAGTGAACGCCAACCTGGCCGACCGCACCGAAGAAGCCCGGCGCGCGGAGGCCTTGATCGACGAAGAGGTGGAGCGTTTCCTTGCACGCCTGCAAACCGCCGATGTGGTGCCGACCATCGTGTCGCTGCAGGAACACTTGGAAACCATTCGCCAGGCAGAAATCGATCGCGTGCGGGGCCGTCTGGGGAGCCTTTCTGCCGAGCAGGAGATGGCGATCGAGGCGCTGTCGCGCGGCATCATCAACAAGATCATGCACACGCCGATTGTTACTCTGAAATCCGCCGCCCGCGAGGGCCAGGCGACGACCAAAGTTATCGACGTGGTGCGGCGGCTCTTCAATCTGCGGCAGCAGGAGGCGTCGGCTACCGCGGCCGGCTCCGAGGATTCCGAATCCAAGAGCGCGGGAGCGCCGGAATAATGCTCTTGCGCATCGGTTCGCGCGGTTCCCAGTTGGCACTCTGGCAGGCCAATCATGTCAGAGATTGGCTGGAAAAGCGCGGGCACCAGGTCCAGATCGAAATCATCAAGACTACCGGGGACAAGATTACCGACGTTGCCTTGGCCAAAGTCGGCACCAAAGGCATGTTTACCAAGGAAATTGAGGAGGCATTACTGGAGGGGCGGGTCGATCTGGCAGTCCACAGTCTCAAAGATCTGCCTACGGCACTCGCCGCAGAATTCGAGCTGGCGGCAATTACCCGGCGCGCGCTTCCCAATGACGTGTTGTTGTCCAGCCCGGCGCATACCCTCGAGACTTTGCCATCGGGTGCGCGGGTGGGCACCAGCAGCCTCCGGCGCCAGGCGCAACTGAAGGCGTTGCGCCCGGATTTGCAGATTGCCACCCTGCGGGGAAACGTGGATACGCGCCTGCGTAAACTGGAAGCCGGCGACTACGATGCCATCGTTTTAGCCGCGGCCGGCCTGAACCGGCTCGGCCGCACGGAATTGGCTGGACAGGTAATTCCGTGCGAACTTATGTGTCCCGCCGCCGGGCAGGGTGCGCTGGCCATTGAGATTCGTGCCGGCGACAGCCGATTGCGTGAGGCGCTGAGTTTTCTGGATGACACCGAGGCCCGCACCACAACGCTCTGTGAGCGCGTCCTGCTGGAAGCGCTGGGCGGTGGTTGCCAGGTGCCTATCGGCGCCCTGGCCAGGATCAATGCCGGCAAGCTCGTCCTGGACGCTGTGGTTGCGCGGCCGGATGGCTCGACCGTTCTCCGGGAATCGCAGATGGGCGATGATCCGATACAACTGGGAAAAGCTGTTGCCCAGTCGTTGCGGCGCCGGGGAGCAGACGAAATTCTGCGCGAGATCTATGGGGAAACGGCGGAGCAGCCGCAACAACCCTGAACATTTGCAATTTGCAATTTGTAATTTGCAAAGTAAGAACCATTGATGAAGAGAGCTCCTAATCGAAAACGAAGCGCTACCGCCTCTGTACTTTGCAAATTACAAATTGCAAATTACAAATCTCCTCTCGCGGGCAAGCGCATTATCGTCAGCCGCGCCCGGGCCCAAGCGGGCGTTCTTTCCTCGCACCTGCGCGCCTTAGGCGCCCGCGTGGTCGAGATTCCATTCATAGAGATTCGCAAGCCCCGGTCGTTTGCGCTACTCGATGAAGCTTTGCGCCGCCACGATGATTATGATTGGCTGATTCTGACCAGCGTCAACGGCGTGGCCGCGTTGTTTGAGCGGCTGGCAAAGCTGCGAGTCGACCGGAAAGAACTCGGCCATCTCAAGATTGCGGCGATTGGCCCGGCCACCCGGAAGGCGATTGAAGAGCAGGGCCTGCGCGTGCACCTAGTTCCCAAGCAATACGTGGCGGAGTGCGTGGTCGCAAGAATGCGCGGGCGGGTGGCGGGGAAGCGCGTCTTGCTGGTGCGTGCCCGAGTGGCCCGGGACGTGATCCCAAAAGAGTTGCGGGCGGCGGGCGCCAAGGTGGATGTGCGCGAAGCCTACGCAACGGTTGCGCCGCGAGCGTCACGAAAGCGCCTGCTCCAGGCGCTGAAGAGCCGAACCGGGCGGCCCGACGTGATTACCTTTACCTCATCCTCGACGGCCAGAAATTTTCTCGATCTTATCGGCTCCAAGGTGGCGTACTCGGGCTTGCTGGACGGAGTGGCTCTGGCGTCCATTGGCCCGATCACCACCGCGTCACTCCGGGAGCTCAACTTGCCCGTGGCCATCCAGGCCCGGGAATACACGATCCCCGGGTTGGTGGATGCGATCGTGAAATACTTCAACACCCACCACAGAGACACAGAACATCTGGTGATCGGATGATCCGGTGATCGGGTGATCTGCAAGACGTGCATTGCTGTTTTTCCGATCACCCGATCACCAGATCTCCCGATGCTAGTCGTCTCTGCGTCTCTGTGGTGGGTGTTGAGGTTATTGCACTTCACATGCCGCCTGCCCACAGCCGGGGGCGGGGACATTGAACTTGAGAAAGCCGGCTACTTGCTTCCAGGCGTCGATCTCGTTCGTGAGATGGGCAAAACCGTTGCTTTCGTCCTCGTAGATCTTGAGCTGGATTTTGCCGCCGTTCTTACGGACAGCGTCGGCTACCTGGTGCAGTTCCTGCTTGGAGCAACGAGGGTCCGCGCCGCCGGCCAACAACAGCAACGGAGCCTTGATACGGTCAAGGAAATTAATGGGAGAGCGATCCTGCCAAAGCGCCTGATTGGCGCCGGGATTGCCGAGAAGCGCGCGATCGTATTCGCGCTGTAGCGGATCTTCGTTACGCACTACCGTAGACCAATTCACAGCAGGAAAGAACGCGATGCCGGCGCCCCAGGTGTCGGGCGATTTGCTAACCGCCATCAGGGTCAGGTACGCCCCATAACCACTGCCCATAACGATTAGTTTCTTGGGATCGACATATCCGGTCTTGACGATCCAATCGGCCGCCGCCAGGACGTCTTGCAGGTCTCCGCCCCCCGGGTCGGAACGGTTGGCATCCTGGAATTGCTTGCCGTAACCGGTCGACCCGCGATAGTTGGGAACGATGACGAAGTAGCCCTGGTTAGCCAAAAACTGTATTGCCGGGTTAAAGGAGTTCATGGCCTGCGCCTGCGGTCCGTCGTGCAGGAAGACGACCGCCGGCACCTGGCCATTCTTGATCTGGTTGTACGGGACATAGACCCAGGCAGAAATCGAAAACTTCCCGTCGCGGCTGGGAAACTGTACCAGGCGAGGCTCGACCATGTCCTCGCCGCGTATCCCGCCTACCAACTCATGCGTGAGGGGTTGTGATTCCCGGCTGGCAAGATTCATCACCCACAGGCCGTTCGGAGCTTGCGGGCCATCGCGATAGTAGAGCAAGCGCGATTCAGCGCGCGAGAATGCGGCCTCGGAACCGCCCAACCGGTTCACTCCGGTGGGCAATTTCAATGGTTCAGTTCGCTTGGCGGACATGTGATGGAGAAAAATCTGCTGATTCCCGTTGATGGTGGTGGTCCAGGTAATGTATCTGCCGCCGGGGGAGAAGCCACCAGCTTCCGAGTCCGCGTCGTTACGGGTAAGCCATTCAACTTGTTTGCTGGCCAAGTCCAGCAGTGCGACGTTGCGAAATCCATTCAGGGCGTCGGAGGTAACCAGCAGTTTCTTGTCGTCGGGCGACCAGGCCGCCACTGTGTCCCAACGCTCGCCGTCGTGCGGCGGGAGGTTCGCGTCCTTGCCGGTAGCGACCTCCACCACGTGAACACTGGCCTCGCGCTTGTCGGACCGGATTCGTGTGTAGGCGATCCGCTTGCCGTCGTGAGACCAAACGGGCTGGAAATTCCCAAACTCCTTGGGCGTGTTGGTGGTTAATGCGCGGCGCCGGCGGAAAAGCATGTCAAAGAGTTCGATCTCGTAGGTGGAACTCGTCTGAGGTTTGGCTTGCCAGGCAAGATAGCGGCTGTCGGGCGACCAGGCCGGGCTCTCCGCCGATATTGCGGGCGTGTTGCTCACGTTGAGCGTTTCGCCGGTGGCCAAGGGCAGGACGAATATATCCCATTGCCCATTGGCGTCCTGGTCGCTGGTGTAGGCGATCCACTTGCCGTTCGGAGACCAGGCAGGAGAGGCTTGGCGCTGGTCGCTGACGGTTAACTGCACCGGCCATCCACCCGCCGCAGGAACCAGCCAAAGATTATTGCGCCCGCTGATATTGGCGATAAACGCTACTTGTTTGCCATCGGGAGACCACGAGCTACCCCCGATCAGGCGGGTGCTGAACAGCTTCTCGACGGTGAAATTCTGCAGGTCGTCCTTACGCGGGCTGACAACTTGCTGCGGGTTAGTAACCACCGCGGGGGTTTGGGCAAACGCCCCGGCCCCGGCCAAGAAGCAGGCCAGAAAAAATACAAAACCTCTCAACCGCGGAGTACGCAAAGGTGCGCAGAGGGAATCCATATCCGTTGTTTTCATCGTCCTTCTTTCTCTGTGTACCTCCGCGTCCTCTGCGTCCTCAGCGGTGAACGGTTTGGCTTTGAGTTTTGTCCGGAACGTGCGCAAGCGCCGGTACCCTGCTCATCCCGTCTTGTGCAGTTCCACGGTGCTCCAGGTCTTGTCGGCTGCGTGGCAGAGATTCTCTAAGGGACAGTCGGCACATTTCGGTTGGCGCGCCAGGCACAAAGCACGCCCATGCAGGATGAGTTGGTGCGCGAACAGAATCCACTTTTCGCGGGGGATAATGCGCATCAAATCCTGCTCGATCCTGCCCGGGTCGTCGTGTTTGGTCAACTCCAGCCGGCGGGCGATACGCTGCACGTGAGTATCGACTACCACGCCTTCTGCCTTGCGGAACCATGTGCCCAGCACAACATTCGCAGTCTTGCGGGCTACCCCGGGAAGCTCGAGTAACTGGTCCATCTCATCCGGCACTTTGCCGCCAAAGTCGTGGACGATCGCCTGGGCCGCTCCGACGACGGATTTGGCTTTATTGCGAAAGAAACCGGTACTGCGAATGTCCGGCTCCAGTTCCTCGGGCTTGAGACGGGCAAAATCTTCTACCCGCGGGTACTTACGGAAGAGTTCGGGCGTGACCATATTGACGCGGGCATCGGTACATTGGGCGGAAAGGATGGTAGCTACCAGCAGTTCCCACGCGTCGCGATGGCGCAGGGCGCAGGTTGCTCCGGGATACGCCCGCTCCAAACGCGCAAGAATTTCACCGATTCGCTGGGGCGCAAGCGGATCTTCCGCACGTTTCGGTTGCGTACCCACCGGCTTGGCAGACTTGGCGCCCGGGAGCAGGGCGCCTTTCCCTTTGGCCGGCTTGGCTTCGCGTGAGCTGCCGCGCGACTCGGCCCGGCGCGCCTGGCGTTGCACGCCTTCATGCCGGCCCGCCTTCGAAGGTTGACGAGGTACTATTCCACGCACCATAACTTCTCAATTTCTAATTTGTAATTTGCAAAGTAGGAATCCGGATCAGGTGTTTGCTTTTTTACTTTGCAAATTGCAAATTGCAAATTGCAAATTTACCCAAGTCTCTCCAGCATTTCTTCCGTCGACGTCTGCACACAGGTAAACATCGGGGTGTCGCGCAGTATGTGCAGGCTGGATTCGGTCTCCCGTAAACGCAGTACTCGTTCGACATAGACGTCGGGCTGGTCGCTCTCAATGGCCAGAACAAAATCCTGGTCGTCCAGTCCGAACGAATACACCACGTGCAAGTGCATGCCTGGAAATTCGTTGCCGGCGTGCACGGCCTCGCTGATCATGCGTTGCCGGTCTTCGAAGGGCAGAAGATACCAACTGCGGGTACGCATCATGGGGTAGACGAAGAGATACTTGGCGCCCCCCGGACGCACCAAGCCGTGCAGCTCCAGTTCGCGGTGGGTATCGCCGATCAGGTATTCGGAGCGGCGCGTCATCCCGAGATAGGAATAGGGCATCTCCAGATATCCGCCCATGCGACTACGGAGCAGGTCGGCCGACATTTCCTGGAGACAGGAGACCGAATAACAGATGCGCCAGAGCAGCAGGTCGGTGTCGCCCCGCATGCCGACCAGCGAATAGGTGAGCACCTTCATGGTATCGGGAACATTCCACTTACGGATGGTCTCGGCCAACTCGTGGCGATGCTCTTCGCGCTCCTCCAACGGTAGCCGGCGCCATTCCGGGAGAACGCGGTAGAAGGAAAAACTGACAAACTGGCGGCGATGCCCCTCTTTCGGCGGGTTCATTTAAAACCGTTCTCCGTTTCCCGTCCCCCGTTACCCGTTCCGTGGGGATACTGCACGGGAAACGGGTAACGGGTTGATGACGTATCTGCCTCGGACACAATCATGGAAAGACGACAGCAAATATTAGCAGGAAAGGCGATCTGAGGGCAGGCGATGCTGCCTTGGCCGGCGCATTTACAATAGGCTGGAGCGCCGGCCGTGCTCGCCCAACGGCGTGAGCCCGCCTGGCGGGCGGTAGTCACCGGCGCAGGAAAGCAAAAACGATGTCCGTCTCCGATTACGACTTGCCGGTGATAGCAGCCGGTTTGCCTGCCGTGCCGCTTACTCTGGAGGGCGCCGGCGTGCTGCACCAGGTCTTGAGCTTTCGCTGGACTGCCTGGCGCAATCTTTCGAGCGCCGACCGGGAGGGAATTCTGCGCGAAGCGGAGGCCCTGTTGGCGCCCGCGGAATCCGGCGGCGAGAGCGCCATCTATTCCGTGCTGGGACATAAAGGCGACCTGTTGCTGGTGCACTTCCGCGACACCTTCCCGGAACTGAATGGCATTCAGTTGGCGCTGAATCGTTTGCGGCTTCGGGAATATCTGTGTCCCAGCGCATCCTATGTCTCGGTAGTCGAACTCGGGCTCTACGAGTCGACCGTAAAACTCTATCGCGCATTAACTGAACGCGGCGTCGTCGCCCACTCGGAGGAGTGGAATCAGGAAGTGGCGCAGATGCTGGAACGCCAGCGAGCCGCCATGCGGCCCCGGCTTTTCCCCAAGGTGCCGCAAGCTCGATTTCTCTGCTTCTATCCCATGGACCGCAGGCGGGGCGAAACGAAGAACTGGTACACCTTGCCCATAGAGGAGCGGAAACGGCAGATGGAAGAACACGGCGCGGTTGGCCGACGTTACGCGGGCAAGGTTCAGCAGATCATATCCGGCTCGATTGGCTTTGACGATTGGGAGTGGGGAGTGGACTTGTTCGGCGATGACCCGGTCGTGTTCAAAAAGCTGATTGCCGAGATGCGTTATGACGAAGTCAGCGGCGTCTATTCCAGTTTCGGAACCTTTTACCTTGGCCTGCGCTGCCCGCTGGCGAAGTTAGGCGGCCTGTTCGAGGGCACAGCGCCGGAATAACCCAGCAACAAGCGGCAAGCTCCAAGCCACAAGCAAGAACCCTTCCACCGCCGAGGACGCAGGGGAGATTTAGGATTTAGGAATTCAGAGTTGGGATTTGAAGCGTGGCGTAGCGCCGAAGATATCTTGTGCTAGTAGTGAACGAAATCCTAAATCCCAAATCCTAAATCCCAAATCTCCTTTGCGTCCTCTGGGGTGAAGGGCATTTCCAGGATTGACGCGGCTGCACAGTGCAGATACTCTGAAAACTTATGGCCGTCAAATCGGTTCAGCCAGGCCAGTTCTGGCGCAATGACCAAAGCGGAGACACCTATCTGGTTACCAAGTTGTACGACGAGGTACTGACCCAATACGCGGTGCTGCGGCGGGCGGCCGCCGATACAGCCAGCAGCGAGACGCTGCGCCTTAAGGTGGTAAAAACGCCGGAGGGCGCCACCCTGCCCGGATACACATTCACGCAAGATGCGCCGGAATTTTAATCCAGATGATTGCCCGCATTATTGAGATCCTGAGTGCCTTTGTTATCTTTGTGATCTCCTCCGTCGGTTATGCCGGCATCTTGTTGCTCATGGCCATTGAGTCAGCCTGTATTCCCCTGCCTTCGGAAGTCATCATGCCGTTCTCCGGCTATCTGGTTTATACCGGGCGCTTTGACTTGTTCTGGGTGGCTACGGTGGGGGCGTTGGGCTGCAATCTCGGATCGCTGATCGCATACGAGATCGGGTACTACGGGGGACGGCCGCTGGTCGAGCGTTATGGCTCTTACCTGCTGCTCAGCCGGCGGGAATTAGATCTGGCCGACCGGTTTTTCCTCCGCTACGGCAGTATTACGGTGTTTCTCAGCCGCCTGCTTCCGGTGATTCGCACCTTTATTGCCTTACCTGCGGGAGTAGCTCGCATGCCGCGGCTGCGGTTTCATGTTTACACGCTGCTCGGTTCGTGGCCCTGGTGCCTGGGGCTTGCCTGGGTGGGCATGAAACTCGGCAAGAAATGGGACAGCGACCCGCGGCTGAAACAGTGGTTTCATCGTTTTGACGCCCTCATCGGGGGGCTGCTTCTCGCCGGTGTAATCTGGTTCATCTGGTCGCGTTGGCAGCACCGCATTAAAGCCCCCAATAGCCAGACGGCCAGCCAGTAAAGCCGTTTCCCGTTCTCTGTTTCCCGCAGGCCGCTTACGGAATTTGGCAAAGTGGTAAGTCATAGAGGAGAAAGAAGGTTAGTTCTCATCCGGGAACGGGAGACGGGAAACGGGAGACGGGTTTATTTCTTTTGCAATGGCCATGGCATTGAGAGAAGATGAAGATAAAGAGAATTCCTAATTTTCAGCAGGGTAATGGAGCGATTATTCGATGGCCTCGCGTCAGAAGAATGCAGAAGTGAATAATGAAGCCTCCTCGCGCCAGAGCGACATCGCGCCGGCCAAAGGCAAACTGGGCATCATGATACCGGGCATGGGCGCCGTGGCGACCACCTTC
>Ga0326727_10020468_pt1 | contig 13136 bp, 13 predicted proteins | sample MB2enrmetagenome_FD_207643 | JGI IMG/M metagenome (GOLD analysis project Ga0326727, IMG submission 207643) | Lab enriched peat soil microbial communities from McLean, Ithaca, NY, United States - MB29MY | ecosystem: Environmental > Terrestrial > Soil > Wetlands > Peat | place: USA: New York...
GCAGCACAAGATTGTAATCCTCCATCGCATGGTCGTCGTCGCCTTTTGCCTCATAGGAAAGGCCGCGGGCATAGATGATATTCGTATCATCCGGATCGGCGTCATGCGCAGCGCTGAACGCGGCGATCGCCTTTTCGGGCTGGTGCTTGCGCTGAAATTCCTGTCCCCTGACCGCATAGGCGAGCGCCAGATCCTTGCCGGCCGCCTGCCCTCCTGCGATCACCCTTTCGCAAGCCTGAAGGCGGGCCGCCTTGTCCTCGGCTTGCCTGTCGCGGCAGGTCTCCATGTCATCCCCGAGCGTCAGGCCGGCAGTCGCCGGCGCGACGTTCGATGCAATCAAAAGGACAGCCGAGACAATAAGGGCGCGCAACATTTGCGGAACGCTCCGGGACATGCTGGTTCGTCGTTCAATCGCGACAGCGGTTCATTTAAAGCCAGTTTCGGCAATTTGGACAATCGGCCGCGGGAGCGCGCGGCCGGCGCTACCCCGGTGCTAATACCCTGCACATGCAGGATTTTCACGAACTCGTGTGGATCCGGCAGTAACAAGGGGCGCTTGGTCGCGTATCTTGGGACATCGGGCGGCGCGGCCGGGACCTTGCTGATACTTTGCTAACGGCCGCCTCCCCTTTAAGCTGCCACCAAACCCGCCAAGAAATCCGCCAAGCGCAAAGGAAACCCCATGTTCCGTAGCCCAATCAGCCGTCTTTCGCTCTGCGCCGCCGCCGTCGGCGCGCTGGCGATCACCGCGTTCGTGGCGGCGCCCTCGCGCGCGGCGGAAGATGCCGTCGTCATCCCTCCGCCTGTCGCCGACGTTCAGGCATCCGGCGACATCCAGACCGTGGTGGTCGCGGGCGGCTGCTTCTGGGGCGTGCAGGGCGTGTTCCAGCACACCGCGGGCGTCGTCAATGCCGTGTCCGGTTATGCCGGCGGCTCCAAGAGCACCGCCGACTACAGCATGGTCTCCACCGGCACGACCGGCCACGCCGAGTCGGTCGAGATCAAATACGACCCGAAGAAAATCAGCTACGGCAAAATTCTGCAGATCTTCTTCTCGGTGGCGCACGATCCGACGCAGTTAAACCGCCAGGGTCCGGACTCAGGCACGCAATATCGCTCCGCGATCTTCACCACCAGCGAGGAGCAGAGGAAGGTCACCGACGCCTATATCGCTCAGCTCAACGCCGCCAAGGTCTATTCCAGGCCGATCGTCACCAAGGTCGGACCGCTGCAGGGGTTTTTTCCGGCCGAGGCCTATCATCAGGATTACCTGACGCTGCACCCGAACCAGCCCTATATTGCCTATAATGACATTCCGAAGGTCGAGAACCTGAAGAAGATTTTCGCAGAAAACTACATCGAGAAGCCAACGCTCGTGAGTAGCGCAAAAGTCACGAATTGACGGATCAAGACAGGAGCTTCCATGTCCGACACCAAGGCGCCCGCCGGCAAACTAGAAAAGAGCGAGGCCGAGTGGCGCAAGGAACTGACACCGATGCAGTACGCCGTCTTGCGTCAGAAGGCGACCGAGCGGCCGTTTGCCGGCGAATATGAGCACGAGCAGAGGCCAGGCACCTATGTCTGCGCCGGCTGCGGCCAGACGCTGTTCGAATCCGATGCCAAGTTCGATTCCGGCTGCGGCTGGCCGAGCTTCACGCAGCCGGCCGCCGGCAGCCATGTCGAGGAGGAACGAGATTTCAGCCACGGCATGGTCAGAACCGAGGTGCTGTGCTCGAAGTGCAGCGGCCATCTCGGCCATGTATTCGAGGACGGCCCCGGTCCGACCGGACTGCGCTACTGCATCAACTCGGCGGCGCTGAAACTGCAGCCGAAGTAGCGGGAGTACTTGTGCCTTTGCTGGAACCAAGGGCCGGCATATGATTTGCTTTGCATGAAGGGGGCGGCGATTCACCCGAAGCCCGCCCTTGGGGGAGGATGTCATGTCGCTCGGCCTGATCCTTGTCATCATCGTGATCATCTACCTCCTGGGCGGGTTCAGCGGCCGGTTTGGCGGTTACGGGTACGGGATGGGCCATTCCGGAATGGGAATTGGCGGGGTCATTCTGGTGGTGTTGATCGTATTGTGGCTGCTCGGCAAGCTCTGATCCAGATAAGCCATTGAAATAACACAATATATTTCAAAAGCCGGCGCGCCAGCCCGGATTCATCATCCGGCCCGGCAGGAGTCGCATTTCTGTCAAACGAGCTTATATTGGGGTCTGTCCTGAAATGACGTGTGCCGGCGCACCTCCGCTTTGATCGCGCCCGCACGATCCGTTCGCGGTTTCAACCGCGTCCTCACTAAAAAGATCAGAGGTCCCTGACCATGGCTTCCTTCAGCTTCAACACCGCTGCCGAACTATTCCCTGCCGCGATCCGCAAGAAGAAGCGGGCGGGTTTTGCGTATCGGCGATTTGGCACCGCGGCCGAGGCCGTTCGCTTCGCGATCGAGGAATTGCCGGCGGATTCGCTGAACGGCGCCTATTTGCAGGTTGATGAAGCCCGCTTCGACCAGAGCGGCATCCGCACGCTCTATGAGAGCCAGGATTTTCCGCTGCCGCGCCGCCCGCGTGCGCCGGAGCCTGCGCCGGCCAGCGATAAAGCGGACGCCGACGCCGCGTAAGCCTGCTTAGACGGCGATGCGTCAGCGCGGCTTTTGATCCATCCAGCGCCGCAACAGCCTCATGTTGCGGATGTTGGCGCGGAACAGTACGTCGAGCGCATCGCCGGCCACAGGAACCGTCCCGACCAGAGCCTGTATCGCGACATTGCCGAGCATCCGCGCGGTGACGTGCCAGGGCGCGCCGAGCAAGCGCGCCTCGCGCACCACCCACAACGACAGCGCGGTGGCGATGATGTCGCCCACCACCGGAATCAACCCGACGAGGCCGTCGACGCCGTAGCGGATCCTGGTGCCCGGCAGCACGAAGGCGATATCCAGAAGCTTGGCAATGGCATCAAGCCGCGCCAGCCGCTGCTCGCGGGTGAGATCGCCAAACGGGTTGACGCTGGAATGGGCGAAATCGAAGCCGAAGCCGCGCCCATTCTGCCTCAACGTCTCCACTGGTATTTCACGCCCTTCCTGATCGATGATCGGGCCGCGCGACTCGGCTGCGCCAAACCGTCCTTGCGGACGCGCGCTGGAGCGGGTGAAAATCTGCTCATTCGTCATCGCCATCACATGGTAACGCGAAAGGCCGGCGCAAGTTGCGTCATGCCGTCGCGGGCTGCTCGGCGATCCGATGCGTCAGCCATGACGCGACTGTGGCGGGGATGAAGCCGACCAGGCCGTAAAGGATGAACTGGGTAAGGCCGTGATCGGAACCGCGCGATCCGTACAGAAACTCGGCCGCGAAAAACGCGATCACACCCACGATCAGCATGCGGGCCACGGCGCCGATTCTCTTGATGTGGAATAGAATGTCGTCCGTCGCGCCCAGCATCAGCGCCGGAATGACGCCGAACAGATAGCTGTATTGCAGCGTGGTGGCGAACACCGCGACCAGCTTTTCCGCTTCCGCCGGGGTCGGAGGATGGCTCCAGTAGCCCGACATCACCGAGGTCGTCATCAGCAGCCAGAACCCGCCGAGCAGCGGGCAGAGCGCCGCGAAAATCAGATAGCGTTTCATGCTCCTCCCCATGTGTTTTGGCACAGCATAACAGATCATGGATGCCTTCAAAGTCGGCTATCCATTCGCGGCGTTCCTGGGACGATCGTCCGCGGATGACGGGACGGCTGGGTCGGCCGGCTTGGCCAAGCCCCTTATTATTCGCCCCACACCGCGAAGGCATCGTTGAAGGCACGCTCGCCGGGTGGGCCCTTCTCGATCGCGATGATGGCGCGACGCTGGTTGACATAGACCAGCGGCACGTCGAACCACGAGCGCTCCTTCAGGAGCTGGATGTTGCGGGTGCGGTCGGCCTCGACATTCGACAGGCCTACCAGGAAGAAGCCGTCGGTGACCTTGACCGCGAGCCCGGCGAGCGGCGTGCCACGCGCCTGCTCGTTCGACTTCATCAGAATTCCCGGCACATTACTGACGCCGCCGCCGACGAAATCCGGCGGCAGGATGAAGGTCAGTTCCGCGGTATGGCTGGCCGGCAGCGAGGTATCGGTATTGCGGCGGAACGACATCGTCATCTTGAACTTGCGGTCAGGAATTTCGATGTCGGCGCGAACGGCGATGTCGGACGGCTGGCCGCCGGTCGCCTTAACCTGCTCGGTACGCCAGACCACCGAGCCGACATACTGCTTGCCCTTGGGATCGGCGGGATCCTCGTCATACAGCACCACCCGCTGCGCCACGGGTGCCACCTGATCGGTCGACGACGGCTGGCCGACGCGATCGGGAATCTTTGGCTTCGACAGAGGCGAGCTATCCTTCGGCGCTTCCACCACCGAGGGCGACGGCTTGAACAGGCTGCTCACCGCCGAGACCACCGACCTGCCCCACAGAATCGATGCGCCGACCAGGATCAGTACGACGCCGACCGCGATCGCGCTCTTGAACGGAAACACCGTGCCGGTCCGGGCCGGCTTCTTCGGCGCGCGATCGCGCTCAAGCTGCGGTCGCGGCGCGGATGGCTGCGGCGGCTGCGCGTAGCGTTCGGCTTCCTCGACCGACTCGTCATATGAGTAAGGCAGGTCGGGATCGGCGCCGCGGTTTTCCAGGTTCGGCTCGAGCCGGTCGAACTCCGGTGAGGGCGAAGGCACGTTGGCATAGGTTTTCCGCGCGGCGCGGTTGGCCTGCGCGGCGGCGCGGCCGAGATCGTCGGCGTCGGCGGCGATGTCGCGAAAGCCGCGTGTCCCCGGCGCCTGCGGCGCGCTGTTGTCGGGACCGCGGCGCGGCGTGCCGGAGCGCTCTCGGGTCGGCGGCGGTGGCATGGCCGGGTCCGGCAACCCGACCCCGACCTGCGGCGGCGCATCGCCGCGAAGGTTACGCGGCGGGCGCTGGTCCTGGCGTTCTTCCTGCCCGAGCGGCGGGCGTTCGTTCCGCGACGGCGGCGAAGGCGGGCGCGGACGCGGCGGCTGTGATGGCGGAGCTGCCGCCGGCGACAGCGCCGGTTCGCCCGGGCGCGAAGCGGGGCGGCTGCCGGCGCGAAACGCGTCGCCGGCCCGGGGACCGCTGCGCGAGGCATCGCCCGCACGTGAGGCGTCGCGGGCGCGCTGAGCGGCCTCGGACTCAACCTTGCGCACCGCCTCTTCCAGCGACAGCCGCTCGCGGGTGATTTCGGATTCGCTCAAGGGCGGGTCGACACTGCGAAGCTGCGCGATCAGCGCGGCGCGCGCCCGCTCGTAAAGCGCACGGCGGCTCTCGCCGGGAGCACTGGGGTCCAGTCCGGCAATGGCGCGGGCGATCAGCGGGTAGTAATCAGCCATCTCGATTCAACATTGCGGGCTTTCCGGTAATATCTCGTTAAGCCTCGAACGGGTTCTGGACCAGAATAGTATCCTCGCGTTCCGGGCTGGTGGAAAGCAAGGCGATCGGACAGCCCACCAGTTCCTCGACCCGGCGGACATATTTGATGGCCTGGGCCGGCAAATCCACCCAGGATCGGGCGTTGGCGGTCGGCTCCTTCCAGCCTTCGACGGTCTCATAGATCGGCACCACCCGGGCCTGGGCACCCTCGCCGGCCGGCAAATGGTCGATTTCCCTGCCGTCGAGCATATAGCCCGTGCAAACCTTGATCGCGTCGAAGCCGTCGAGAATATCCAGTTTCGTCAGCGCCAGGCCGTTGATGCCGCAGGTCCGCACGGTCTGGCGCACCAGCACCGCATCGAACCAGCCGACGCGCCGCTTGCGACCGGTGTTGACGCCGAATTCCTTGCCGCGCCGGCCGATCTCCTCGCCGATCTCATCGTGCAGTTCGGTCGGAAACGGCCCCTGTCCGACCCTGGTCGTATAGGCTTTGCATATCCCCAGCACATAGCCGACCGCCCCAGGGCCCATGCCGGTGCCAGTCGCCGCCTGTGCCGCCACGGTGTTGGACGAGGTGACGTAAGGATAGGTGCCATGGTCGACGTCGAGCAGCGCGCCCTGCGCGCCTTCAAACAGAATGCGCTTGCCTTCGCGGCGCTTCTGGTCGAGCAGCCGCCAGACCGTTTCGGCATAAGGTAGAATCTTCGGCGCCAGCGCCGTCAACTCGCCCAGAATGCCGGCCGCCTCGATCTCGGGGAGATTGAGCCCGCGCCGCAGCGCGTTGTGATGCGCCAGCAGGCGCTCGATCTTGTGCGGCAGGGTATCGAGGTCGGCAAGGTCCATCAGCCTGATCGCGCGGCGGCCAACCTTGTCTTCATAGGCCGGCCCGATGCCGCGCCGCGTGGTGCCGATCGCGGTGATGGCGTTGGAAGATTCCCTCAGCGCGTCCAGCTCGCGATGCAGCGGCAGGATCAGCGTGACGTTCTCGGCGATGCGCAGGTTCTCCGGACTGATGGCGACGCCCTGGCCCTTCAGCTTTGCCACTTCGTCGAGGAAGGCTTGCGGATCGACCACCACGCCGTTGCCGATCACCGCGAGCTTCGAGGGCCGCAGCACGCCGGACGGCAACAGCGCCAGCTTGTAGGTTTCACCGTTGATGACCAGAGTGTGGCCGGCATTATGGCCGCCCTGGAAGCGCACCACGATGTCGGCCTGTTCCGACAACCAGTCGACGATCTTGCCTTTCCCCTCGTCGCCCCACTGGGCGCCGACGACGACAACATTGGCCATTTAGCGGCTATTCCCTCTGCAACTAATTTCTTACGAGCATGTTCGTTCGCAAAACCGGCGCCCGCCCCCGATCAAGTCCGAAGGCATGCCTTTCGCGGATCATGCGCCCAGCCAAAACACGGCCGGGGGCCGCTCGCATGCGAGGCAAACAATCGGATAAAGGATGCGGGCTAGCTGTGCAAGCAAGAACGGGACGTTGGGCCGCTGCGGGCTCCCGCCAACCCATTGATATCCCCTGAAAAATCCAAGCACGGCAGGACACCGGCGCGGCAGCATTGTGGCGGAAATCGCCCGCCCGGCCCTAGCGGGCCTTTTCCCTGCACTCGACCTCGCGGTCCACCTGCCACAGCGATATGCGCTGCTCCGGCGGCAAATACATCGCATCACCCGGCTTGAGCGCGAAGGCGTCGGCGAAGGCGCCCTGGTTGCGCAGCGTGCCGTTGGCGCGGAACTGTCCTGGCGAATGCGGGTCGACCTTGAGGCGTTCGATGCGGGCTGCGTCGCGCACCTTGTCGCGCCAGATTTGCGCGAAACTGATGAACAGCCGCTGCGCGCCGGTATAGCCATCGATCACAGGCGCCGGGCAACCACCGAGCGACAGCCGGTAAGCCCGCTCGGCGATCGCAAGGCCGGCGTTGTCGGCGACGTTCTCGCCCAGCGTCAGCGCGCCGTTGACGTGATAGCCGGGCAGTGGGCTGAAAGCATCGTACTGCGCGACCAGGCTGCGGGTCTTGCCGTCGAACCGGCTGCGATCCTCCTCCGTCCACCAGTTGCGCAGGTTGCCGGCGCCGTCGAAGCGGCTGCCCTGGTCGTCGAAGGCATGGCTGATCTCGTGGCCGATCACCGCGCCGATGCCGCCGTAATTGGCGGCATCGTCGGCGGCGGCATCGAAGAACGGCGGCTGCAGGATGCCGGCGGGAAATACGATCTCGTTGCGGCTGGCGCTGTAAAACGCGTTCACCGTCTGCGGCGAGGTGCGCCATTCCGCGCGGTCGACCTTGTGGCCGAGCTTCGCCAGCCAGAAATCGTAGTTGAAGCGGCGCGCGCGCATGACGTTGCCGAGCAGATCGTCGCGCCGGATGGCAAGCCCGCTATAGTCGCGCCAGGTCGCGGGGTAGCCGATCATCGGACGGATCGCCGCCAGCTTGTCGAGCGCCTGGCGGCGGGTCTCGGCTCCCATCCAGTCGAGCGTTGCGATACTCTCGCGATAGGCCTCGATCAGGTGCGCGATCATGTCGTCGGCCCGGGCCTTGCTGGCCGCCGGAAAGTACCGCTCCACATAGAGGCGGCCGAGCGCGAAGCCGAGCGAGCGATCGACCAGGGCAACGGCGCGCTTCCAGCGCGGCTGGATTTCCGGCACCCCGCGCAGCGTATGCAGCTCGAAGGCGAAGTCCTCGGCGACGAAGGACGCCGGAAGGTAGGGCGCATAGGCGCTGAGCAGGTTGTAAGCGAGATAGGCCCGCCAGATTGCCAGCGGCACGTCGCGAAGGACGGCGCCGATGCCGTCGAAATAACTCGGCTGCGCCATAATCAGGGTACGGACGTCGGCGGCGACGCCGCTGGCGGAAAGATATGACGGCCAGTCGTCATTCGTCGTCAGCGCCGGCAGTGCGGCGATATCGCGCTTGTTGTAGGTCTTGAGCGGATCGCGGTTTTCCACGCGCGTCCATTGCAGGCGCGCCAGCGCGGTCTCGAGCGCGATGACGGCGTCCGCGCCGGCTTCCGCCGCGGGTTCCTCCGCGAGCGTCAGCAGTTTGACGATGTGGCCGCGATAGGCGGCACGGATCGCCTGGAAATGCGGATCGTCCTTGAGATAGTAATCGCGATCCGGCAATCCCAAATAGCTCTGCTCCAGATGCGCCACGTAGGTGGTTGCGTCGTGCTCGTCCGGCCCGATGTCGAGTTCCCAGGGAATGCGCACCGAAAGACGGGACAGTTCGGCAAACAGCGCGGGTAGTGCCGCCTTGTCGCTCAGGCCGTGGATGTGCGCGAGTTCATCGTGCAAAGCGCCCAGCGCCGCCGCCTCTACGCGTGCCTCGTCCATGAACGAGGCGTAGAGATCGGCGAGCTTGCGCGGTTCGCCGCCTTCGGGGCTTAAGGGATCGATGCCCTCGATCGCCTCGCGCAGTTGTTGCTGGGTGGTCTCGCGCAACGCGGAGAAAGTATCCCAGGCGGCGCGGTCGGGGGGAATCGGCGTCGCCGCGAGCCACTTGCCGTTGGCGAATTGCCAGAAATCGGTTTGCGGCGGCACCGCCGGATCGATCGCGGCAAGGTCGAGGCCCGAACGCGGCTCGGCCATCGCCGTCCCCGGACAGGCCGCACCGATCGCCAAGGCGAGGAGGAGGCTTCGCAACATGTTGCGAGAATAGACCAGGACGCCGGCGCTTTCCAACCGGGCACGTGCGCGATTGCGCCATATCTGCGCCAGTATCTGCGCCAGGATCGGGAACGCCGCCTTGCGCATGGTCGCGATGCGTCCCGTGCCATTGATGCGCAGTGAAAATCCGTGTCTGTGAAGTTTGCCGGGCAAGACTTCCGGCCCGGTGCCAGACATCGGGCGGGGGCCGCGGCGTCATGAACCCGGCCACGAACGACCGTCGATGTCTGCTTCCGATCCAACCTCCGATGCCGCCGCCCCCGGCAGCTGGCTCGCCAACCAGCCCTATCTCCTGCTCTGCATCACCACGCTGTGCTGGGCCGGCAACGCCATCGTCGGCCGGCTTGCCGCCGGCCATATCCCGCCGGTGACGCTGTCGTTCCTGCGCTGGTGGTTTGCGTTTCTCGTTGTTCTTCCTTTCGCCTGGAAGCACCTCAAGCGCGACTGGGCCGCGATCCGCGGCCACCTCGGCACCATGATCGTGCTCGCCGTCACCGGGATCGCCGCCTTCAATGCCCTGCAATACTGGGCGCTCGAGCACACCCAGGCGCTGAACACCCTGCTCTTGCAGTCGGCCGTCCCGCTGTTCGTCGCGGTATGGTCGCTGCTGTTGCTCGGCATCCGGCTGACGCTGGCGCAGGCCGGCGGGATTGCGCTGTCGATGACCGGCGTGCTCGTAATCCTGCTCCATGGCGACATCACCGCGCTCACGGCGATCAAATTCAACAAGGGCGACATCATCTTCACCGGGGCGCTGGTGATCTTCGGGTTCTACTCGGTGCTGACCCTGAAACGGCCGCGGATACACGGCCTGTCGTTTGTCGGCTTCACCTTCGGTGCTGGCGCGGCGTGCCTGTTTCCGCTGTGGATATGGGAACTGTTTACCCGCCCGGCGATGCAGCTCGACACCGCCAACCTGCTGATGCTGGTCTATGTCGCGGTGTTCCCCTCGACGCTCGCCTATCTGTGCTTCAATCGCGGCGTGCAGCTGATCGGCGCCAACCGCGCCGCGCCGTTCTTCCACCTGGTGCCGGTGTTCGGATCCGCGATGGCGATGGTGTTTCTCGGCGAGCGCCCTCAAATGTTTCACGTCATCGGCTTCGCGCTGGTGCTGACCGGCGTCTATGTGGCGTCGAGAAAGCAGGCCTAGTCTTTTATCTCGATGCGTTTTCTTGACGAACCGATATCCGCGGAGCTGTCATCGGGCGCGCATTCGCGCGACCGGTTGGCTTGAAAACGTTATGAGGACTCAACCGGGCTTAAACTTGCTGTAGGCCTCTTTCGTGCAGATGATGACGTGCTCGGCACAACCATTGCGGCGATGCGGGTCGCACAAATTTTCGTAGTCCACCGACGTCATCATGTCGATGAACGCCGCGACCGATGGGTAATAGACCAGCGCCAGATAGTCCCACTGATTGTCGGCCTTCCGGCCGAGCGCGATCGCCTGGGCCTCGCCGGTCCACAGCAACGTTCCGCCACGCGCCTTGATCATCGGCACGGTAAGCGCGCTGTAGCGCAAATAGGCGTCCCAGCCGCTGCCGTTGCCGTCCAGCGAGCGTTCGAAGAACCGCATCAGGTTCACCATCACAATTGGCCCTGCATGCTCGAGTTCGTTCAGGCCCTCGATATTCAATAAATCCACACCCATAAACCGGCTCCCAAGAAGGCCTTGCGCACCAAAACGCACCGCCGCGACCGCAAAGATTATGTCACAACCGCCCGTTATTCTGAAAAGATGCGTGGAAGGGCAGCCCGGAAAGTCCGCGCGGCCACGGCAGGAGGCGACGCTGATGATTACGGTACCGGAGCTTGCGGCCGACGCGCTCGGCAAATTCCTGCAAAACTATATGCACCGGCGGTTCGGCTCCTCGCAGGCGCATCTGGTCGAGATGGTGCCGTCGATCGCGCGCATCGCCATCGAATGCATCGGCAACAGCGACGCGCTCTATCACAATGTCGAGCATACCATGCTGGTGACGCTGGCGGGACACGATATCCTGCGCGGGCGGGCGCTTCACACCCACATGCCGGCCGAGGATTATGCGCATGTGATCATCGCCTGCCTGACCCACGACATCGGGTATGTCCGCGGACTGTTCAAGGGCGACGACAAGGACGGTTATGTCGTGGACCCCGCGGGCCGCAACGTCACGCTGCCGCGCGGATCGTCGGATGCGGCGCTTTTGCCCTACCACGTCGACCGTTCCAAGATGTTCGTCATGGAACGGATCGAGGGCGTCGCGCTATTGGACAAGCGACGCATCGCGCGCGCCGTCGAGGGCACGCGATTTCCCTCGAGTTTCCCGAGCGAAGGGGAAGAATGCGACGAAGAGGCGGCATTGTTGCGTGCCGCCGACCTGATCGGGCAGCTCGGCGATCCGCACTACATTCGCAAAGCCAACGCGCTTTACTATGAATTTGAGGAGGCCGGGCTGAACCGGCAACTCGGTTACAGCTCGCCCGCGGACCTCGTCAATCTCTACCCGCAATTTTACTGGAACAGCGTCGCGCCACACGTGCAGACAGCGATCCGCTACCTCAACGTCACCTCCAGCGGGAGGCAATGGATCGCCAATCTTTACAGCAACGTGTTCCGCGCCGAGCGCGACATCGCGCTGTCAGGCCCGCAGAAATAGCGCGCGGAGCCTGGCTGCGAGCCCTGCGCCGCATGGCACCAATCTGCAGGCCAGTCTTGTCGGGGGCCAGATTCGGGCACAGTTTGCGGCAACACTCAAAGACCCGATTGCCGCGCATTGCCCTCCCAACCACCTCCCCGCTCCCCGATCGGCTGGCTCAATCACCAGCCCTATTTGCTATTGAGCCTGACCGCGCTTTTCTGGGCGGGCAACATCGTGCTGGCGCGCTATGTCGCCGGCCATGTGCCGCCGATGACGCTGTCCTGCGTGAGGTGGATCGGCGCGTTTTTCGTGCTGCTGCCGTTCGCCTGGCCGCATCTTAAGCACGACTGGCCGGTGCTGCGCGCGCGACTTCCCCTGATCGCGATACTGTCGGCGACCGGATTTGCCATCAACAACGCGCTTTCCTACTGGGCGCTGCAATATACCCAGGCGCTCAATGCGCTGTTGATCCAGTCGTCGGGGCCGCTGTTCGTGGCGCTGTGGTCGCTGGCGTTGTTCGGCGTGCGGCTGACATGGGCGCAGCTCACCGGCATCGCGATCTCGCTTTTGGGCGTACTGATCATCATTCTGCGCGGCGACATCGCCGCGCTCGTCAGCATTCAGTTCAACAAGGGCGATGTGATGTTCGCGGGCGCGCTGCTGGCCTTTGGCCTCTATTCGGCGCTGATGCCGCGCCGCCCGGTGACGCATCAGCTGTCGCTGATCGTCTTCACCACCGGTGGCGGCGCATTGCTGCTGATGCCGTTCTCGCTCTGGGAATTTGCCAACGGGCTCACGTTGAAGCCCGATGCGCTGACGCTTGTCACGCTGGTCTATGTCGTGATCTTCCCGTCGACGCTGGCCTATTTGTTTTTCAACCGCGGCATCGCGCTGATCGGACCGAACCGGGCCGCGCCGTTCTTTCATCTGGTGCCGGTGTTCGGCTCGGTGATGGCGATTGTGCTGCTCGGCGAGCAACCGCGGCTGTTTCACCTCATCGGCTACTTACTGGTGCTGGCCGGCGTCGTCATCGCCTCGCGCCAGGCGTCCGCGCGGGTGTAGACCTGCCAACGCCGGACGCGACGCAGCAACTCCCGCGCTGCGGCATCCCGACAGCTTACGCGGCGCGAACCTTGGCCAGGAATTCGTCGACCGCGGTGCGCAGCATTCCGGACTGATTGTCGAGTTCGCGGGCGTTCGAGAGCACGTCGGAAGCGGCCGTGCCGGTCGCCGCCGCCGCCGTGGTGACGCCGCCGATATGGGCGCTGATCTCGCTCGATCCGGCCGCGACCTGTTGGATGTTGCGGGCGATCTCGCGGGTCGCTTCGCCCTGCTGCTCGATCGAGGTGGAGATGCTGACCGTGATCTCGCTCATCTGCGCGATGGTTTGGGTGATGCCGCCGATCGACTGCACCGCGTCGTTGGTGG
>Ga0326727_10020469_pt1 | contig 13136 bp, 8 predicted proteins | sample MB2enrmetagenome_FD_207643 | JGI IMG/M metagenome (GOLD analysis project Ga0326727, IMG submission 207643) | Lab enriched peat soil microbial communities from McLean, Ithaca, NY, United States - MB29MY | ecosystem: Environmental > Terrestrial > Soil > Wetlands > Peat | place: USA: New York...
TCGGCATTATCCACCACTCGCGGGAGCCCCCCTTCTTCATCTTGTAGCTGACGAACGATCCGTAGCCAACGAGCGCGAAATCCACGCCCATCTGCGCACTACGTGATGAGGGCATGAGAGGGTTCCCCTCGCCATACTCGTGGGTCGCGATAAGGCGCTGGGTCACTGCCACGTCGAGCATCGCCATGCTCAAGTGCAGTCCGTTGAGCAGAAAGTATCTTGAATCGAGTGTCCGGGAAACCGTTACGCGAGGCACGCGAACAAAGCCTGCGGCAGATGCAGAGAGATGCTCTACGGGAACAACGCCCGAGGGCAGGCTGCTTGAGTAGAGGCTACCTGCGGGTTGGTTGACCGGCGCAGTAAGTTTTGCAGAGAGTTGCCCATCCCGTGCGATCGGGTTGGATGGAATCGCGGCCACCTGTGCGGAGCAGGCCCAGCCTCCCATCGCTATCGCCAGACCCAGTATCGTACCGTGCGCTGCGTTCATGCTGCCCTCCAGCCGGTTTGCATATGCGGCTGCAGGAGTTTTCGACTGAACACAGCGATGGATTAGGCCCCTTGAAGACCGTAACAGTACGGGGGTACCGTCCGGTGTTCAACTCCATGAAATCCTTTTTCTATTGATTTGGGAGATCCTTACCCCTTCCGCGCGAAGGCAAGCGAGCGCGGAGGTCGAGGAGCGATGGCGACATCGTCATCCACGGCTTATAGGGTAGTGGGCTACTTTGGTTTTCCACATCGGAGATCAGCTCGTTTGTCCACTTCTCAGCGCCCGCCGCTTCCCGAAGGATGAAGGCCGCCCCTGCGCGCTTGCATGGTTGGGAGTTGAGGCGAGGATCCGGCCCGGACACACAGAGAACGGCCTGTGACCGCCTGCAAGCCGTCTACTCTACCGTGAAGGCGCAGTGGTCGCGATGAGGGCTCTGGAGCAATCCTCTTTGTTGCCGAGCGCCGTGCATGGGCATTTGTTTTGTGGCCGCGCCTTCGTACCGAAGCGCGCCACGGGCATCAATGGCGCCTTAGGACTTCTGGCTCTTGTAGAGGCCCAGGAAGTGGTAAAACAGGCTGGCCACTAACAGGAAGTTGAGCACAGGCATGCCGAGTTTGTGATTAGTGAGGTGGAACGGGAGGTTGAGCAGAACGATGACCGAGTACAGCACTGCACCGAGTAGGTTCAGTCCTGAACAGATTAAAACAATGAGCGTTGCCGTTTTCATGTTGTCTCCTTACGGGGTTGTTCGCAGTGCCTTCAGGGCACTATGAGAGTTCGGTACGGGGGGAATTACAAGCACAATGTAACACCCATTTTGCAACCCAAGGGCGATTTTTCTTGCAGACACAGCCCTTTCCAGCCCCCGTTCATGCGATTTGCAGAGTGCCAAGAGGTCTGCCCGACTTGCCATCGGAAGAATAATGTGGCATACAATGGCCCATTGCCTGTCATCCCTATTCGCGCGGAAGCCGGGTTGGACCGCCCGGCAGTCATTGCCAACCGGCGTAGACCGGTCGTCGTTGGCGTGGGCCTGATTTTTCTTCTGGTTTTTTGCACGGCGACCGTCTTTGTGCGGGATGCCTGGGCGCTTCAATCCTTTCAGATCGGCGTCTTTGCCATTCTTGCCGTGGTCCTGGTGGCAGGCATTCGTTCAGGGAAAGAACACATCGCCGGCGGACTGGCGCCGTGGCTTGTGTACCTTATTCCCCTCTGGGGCTTGATCCAGATCTATGCGCATACAACCGCTTCCAGCGTCGATACCCGCGAAGCCGTCCTGCGATGGGGCGCTCTTGCCGGGGTATTCTTCTTGAGCCAGATTGCCGGTGGTACCCGCGCAGCCCGGCGAAATCTCCTGAGCGCGTTTCTCCTCTTCGCAACAGTGATGGCCGTACTCTGTCTCACGGAGCTCTTTACCTCCGAGGGCCGCGTCCTGTGGATTTTTCCGACCGGATATTCGAGCGTCTGCGCTACGTTCCCGTCCAACAACAGTTACGCGCAATTCATTGAAATCGCGCTGCCGGTCGCCCTCTGGGGTGCCCTGCGCGAGGGGTGGCGATCCTGGTGGTATGTGCTTGCCGGAGGAATTCTGTATGCGTCTGTGATCGGTTCGGCATCGCGGGCGGGCACAGCGCTTTGTACGGCGGAGCTGCTGGCCATGTTGGTGATTGGGCTGGTGAGACTGCGGGACCCGGAGACCGGCCTGCCGACGCGCTCAACCACGACAGTTCTCGTGATGATTCCAGTTATTGCCGCGGCGTTCACTCTCGCGGTTGGATGGGAGCGGATATGGCAGCGTTTTCAGCAGAATGACCCGTATCTGGTGCGCCGGGAGTACATTGTGGCGGCTGCGGATATGGCGAAGCAGCGGCCGCTGACCGGATTTGGCCTGGGAACATTCCCGGAGGTCTACCAACGATATGCCATCAAGGATTTTCCGTTTTACGCCAACCATGCCCACAATGATTGGGCGGAGTTTGCCGCCGACGGAGGAGTTCCTTTCTTGCTGCTGGTGCTGATCCCATTTGCCGCCAGCGTTCCCACGGCCGTTCGGAATCCCTGGGGGCTGGGACTGATTGCGGTCATGTTACATGCGTGCGTGGATTTTCCTTTTCCGCGTCCCGCGGTCTCGGGCTGGCTGTTCGTTATGCTCGGACTTCTCTATATGGCTCGCACGCCGGACCCGATCAGCCAAAGGACACTTAAGATGCCCAGCCCGGATAACGCGTTTGCGCAGCACTCTGCTTAAGCAGAGCAACCGTGATTCTGCTCCCCCGTTCAGATGAGCCGGTTCCCTGGACCACGCAGGCTACGAGGGGTAAAAGGTGTGGGAAACACTCGATGCCCCGGAATCCTGAGAAGGACTTTTCTCCGTGGTGAGATAACGCAGGAAAAACCAGAATACGATGAACGCCAAGGCGAAGATTGAGATCACGACCAACCGGCGGATCAGGCGCTTCTTGCTTCGTGTGCTCATGAGTTTTGCAGGCCGGTGGGTGTGTTTTGATTGATCCCCCTGCTGCAGGCCGGATTCCGTGGAACCCGAAGCATAGAACCGCTTCCGGCAGTTGCGGCAACGGAACGTCTCTCGCCCTCGAACACGATGGAAAACATCGCTCCAGCGAGCGCTTCTAGAAGCACGAATATCGGAACTGCCGCATTTCGGACAAGTCATAGGATGACTAGGAATGAGCCTGGATTTGAGTCGATAGTACCACGAGCATACCCGAAATCCGAGGTGTCCCGAGAGCCCGCCGATACGCGAGTCGAAGCCGGAGGAGCGAGGCGCCCGGTGGAACAGAGAATGCCAACTCTGCATGCTTCAATGTGTCGCCGGAGAGATCGGCAGAGTCGGTGAGGACTGTGTTGGACTTCAGATCAATAATCTGCCATCGGATTCCCGTGGCCGGGGAAATACCGGAGGTGCGGTAGGAGTACATCATGGTGTAGTTACCAGGCGTCAGCGCCACAATCTGCTCTGCGACCGTGCAATCCTCCGGTTGGCTGCCTGTGAATTCCGTTTCCAGGCCGGAAGACCCCGGCCAGGAATGAAGGCCAGGATACTCCGGAAGGAACCAGTCGAAACTAACGGGCAGCGGGTCGCGCACGAAGTTGGCGTTGTTGGGCACGCCGGTGTCGGCAACGACCCAGTGCTGCTCCATTAGCAAATGCCACAGTGCGTTGGCAGAAGCCGCATCATTGACAGCAACCAACCGGTTGACGACAGAGAGCAACTGCGGGAGGTCTGATTCCGCATCACCGTTGCGGACCAGGCGCGGAGCAACGTTGGCAACGGCGCTTAGCTGGTCCTTCGCCAGCAGAAAACCGATGTATTGACGGATCAACTCGGGCTTCTGGTTTAGGATTTCCGCGGTAATTTTTTCAGGATCGGGCGAGACGCGCCAGCACAGCTCAAAGAGCGGCCTAACCTCGTCGGCAGGCATATTGGCAGCGCTGCGGGCCCATGTCCAAAACGCAGGCAGGTTGTTGCGGCGAAGATAGTAGTTGGCAAGACTCCAGCGGGGCAAATAGGTGTGGTCCACATCAAAGGCGTCCAGCAGCAGCCTCTCAGCCCGGGGAAAGTCCCCGTCAGCCTCATATTGCAACCCCAACTCGATGTCCGCCTGGGCATCGTAGCGATTGAGGCGCAGCGCAGTGTTCAGCAGCTCCAGGGCATGCGCCCGATCAAACTGGGCGAGGCGCATGTAATACTCCCAGCCGTCGGGCACCAGACGGATTGCCGCGCGCACCGACTGCTCGGTGTCCTGATGGAACAGGTAGTCTGCACGAGCGAGCTTCCACGAACTCCATATTCCGAGGCAACACGCTGCCGCGAGGATGATTCGCAGCGCGACCCCAACCGAACGGCGAAGATGAGGAATCATGGTCAAGCCGAAAGGATAGCATTTGGAACAAGGCCGTGAAACCAAGTGCTGCGTACAATACCGCAGCGACGTTGCGATCGTCGTTGCGGGAACCTGCGAGCGTCCCTCCGCGAGATGCCCAAGGATGTGCGAGAGCCAAGACTCCATGTTCAGTGCGGCTGGAATCGGACCTGGCGTTTCGGATTAAGCCGGAATTCCAATCGAACCGGGACACCGCCGTATGACACACGTATTACATAAAGCATTTGTATTATTATTAATTCCACCGGACGCGACTATCGGGTTTGATTTGGGTTGCAAAGGTGAGCGGGCACGCATTTACGCCTGCAGAACCAGACGGCGAATGCATTGCTTCGAGAGGCAGAAGTGCGGCGGATCAAGCGATGCATGCATTCGTAAAGCGGTGTGTTTCAAATTAGGACAATGCCCAGATTCTCAATTACTTGCGTTCGGCGCGATTCAGGTGTATACTGAAAGCGCATCCCTTTGGGCCAATCAATAGCACCGTAATCTGCAAAATCGATATAAAGGCAAGATATGCTGAAAACGTTGCTCGCTGTGGCAATTCTGTTATGCATGTCGTCTTTCGCTGCGGCCGGGACGGTTTCGATCGGCACAGCCAGCGCTCGTGGAGACATGCGCGTGGACAGCTATGTGGTCAAGGGCAACGCCACTCTGTTCGAGGGCACACTGCTAGAAACCGGGCAGGCTACCGCTGATTTACGTATGGACAAAGGCACCCAGATCACGATGTCCACCAACTCGCGCGGCACCTTGTATCGCGACCGGCTTGTGCTGCAACAGGGAGAAAGCATGTTGTCGGCCTCCAGTTCATTTCAGCTGGTAGCGAATGGACTGCATGTGACCCCGAGCCAGCCGAGTTCGGTCGGCGTGGTTTCGCTTAAGGATGGAAACAAGGTGGAAGTCGCGGCACTGCATGGAAGCTTCGGGGTTACGAATGACCATGGATCTCTGGTAGCGAGCATTCCCGCGGGTCACGCGGCCTTATTCGCTATGCAGGGGGGCGGCGAAAACCCCACGGCATACTCGAGTGTCGGTACGATTAGCTACTCGAATGGCTATTATTTTCTCACCGATAGCGCAGCTGAGAAGTTTGAGATCACTTGCAAGGATTTAAAGAGGTATGTAGGCAAGGAAGTAGCGATTTCGGGGACTGTGCAGACAGCCGCTACGCCGGTTCAGGATGCCTCCTCGGTGGTTTGCGCGAGATCAGTATCAATCAATCGTGCCGGGTTGACTGTGAGCAACAAGTTAGTGTTTAGCGGAACGCTTGCCTACACCGCTGCCGGTGTCGGGGCCGTGGTTTACGAAGCGAACCAGACTGCAACTCCGGCAAGCCCTTAACTCCAAGATCTGGGCCCCAGGATTTCGAGCCGTTATGGATATCAAGTTTAAGTGATGGAAGTTCGATGTCCGTGATTAGCCGAGCTCATAAGATTGTGTGAACAAGTGCAGATGGTTGGTGCCCCGATTGCCGCCCGGGGGGCGGGTTGCTGGATATTCTCCATTGTTTGTATCTGTAAACATCTCTTCTGGCTCTTCGCTCTTCGTTGCCCAAGGATACCCAGCTTTTCCGTGAGATCAATCGGAATGAACTGTTTCTGCCTCATAGCGTTATACGAACGGCAGATGTATGTCTGACGTTCGATCTTAATCGGAGCTCCTCTGGGAGGGGTATGTTCCTAGAATGAAACACTTGCGAAGGAGTTAGAGATATACATCTGTCAGACATTTGTCTGAACTTTTTTACTTGCATCTTTTATAAAATGTGGTAAGTTTATTCCCATTCAGATTCTGCTTCATGTCTCAGCGCGCTGTAGTTATAAAACTCTGCGCCTAGGCGGAGCATATTCGTTTTTTTTATCGATATAGTGCCTCTGGCCTGCTTTGGATTCTTCCAAAGCTTGGGACAGACGGGGGCGAAGCCTGCCCTGAACTCACACCCCAAATCCTGAGCTATTGAAAGTGGACCGAGACAACTCGATCTCTTCCCATTGTCCTCCGTTCCGTCCCAGCGAATGACAAGCGCGCTCAAGAATCTCTGGACGCACCCGAATCCAGCATGACAGTCCTAAAACCGCGGTCACGCATGATTAGTGTCCGGCTCTCCGATGAGGAATACGCGGCCCTCATGCGGCTTTGCTTAGTCACTGGTGCGCGAAGCATATCGGACCTCGCGCGCGACGCCATGCGAGTGCTTCTGAATAGTGCAAATCGAGAATTTGTACCCGGTAGCTATATGGACGAGTTTCGCTCTCAGATGAGGAGCCTGGACAAAAAGATAGAGCAACTATCGGCTGAAATCACAACATTCAAGAGGAACGGTACCACGAATTGAGATCGCAGAAGTTCAATGGAGATTATGCAACAGGTTACCTGGCATATTCAGGATGCCGCAAACCGCTATTCGGGGGTTGTTTATGAGATGCTTAACCATTCCGCTTCTGGCAATTGCCGTTGCCACTTCAGCTTCGGCACAGCAGCAGGCAGCTACTGATCGTGTGGGCGCAGGAGCCACCTCCTTCAGCGAAGGCTCCAATTTGCCCGTGGAGAGAATTGGACCGGACGATCTGGTTGGGATCACGGTGTACGATGCGCCCGAACTGACACGTACCGTTCATGTGGACGCTGACGGCAATATCCGCCTGCCGATGATCCAGCAGCACATCAAGGCTGCTGGCCTGCGTCCTGCTGAGCTTGAAGAGGCCATCTCGAAGGTCCTGATTCAGGACAACGTGTTGGTAGACCCCATCGTGACGGTCTCGGTTGTTGAGTACCGCAGCAGACCAATCACCGTTGCCGGTGCCGTGAGAACCCCTGTGACGTTTCAGGCCACCGGTACGGTGACCCTGCTTGAAGCCATCACGCGGGCAGGGGGACTTACCGAAAATGCCGGGTCGGAAATACTGGTGAGCCATCCGACATCGATCACGGATGACAAATCGATCACCCTAACGGAGCGTATGCCTGCGCATGCCCTCCTTAGCGCCGATGACCCGGCCGCGAATTATTTATTGGAAGCCGGAGATACGGTCCGTGTCCCCGAGGCTGGACGGTTCTTCGTTGTAGGCAATGTGAAGCATCCCGGTATGTTCTCTATGACGGATGGTTCCGAGAGCAGCGTTCTCAAGGCGCTAGCCCTTTCAGAAGGATTGGACACCTATACCGGGCGAATGGCGTACATCTATCGTCTCGACGGAAGCGGTCGCAAGAACGAGATTCCAATTGAAGTAAAAAAGATACTGGCCCGCAAATCCCCTGACGTGCCGCTGTATGCCAACGACATGCTGTACATTCCAAATTCGCTAGGAATGCGGGCCAGTGCGAAGGCCCTTGAAATTGCCCTGGGCACTGGCCTGGGTGTCGCCTACCTTTTGCTGATCTATGCACGATAGCATACCTGAAGAGGACTTATGCCTGAACAAGCAAGATTATCGGAGATAATTTCCCCTAGCCCGTCCAATCAACTGCCGGGGGCCTACTATGCGCCAATTCCGCCCCAGCAAGAATTCGAACAGGAAGCACCCGCGGTCCCTCTTTCGCATTACCTTTGGATTTTGCGGAGGCATCGCTGGGAAATACTCGCATTTGTTGCGAGTTGCGTGCTGGCGACTGCCATAGTTTCTGCTCGGCTGCAACCGATCTATGAATCGACAGCAACAGTGGATGTCGACCGCGTGGATCCTTCGGACGTTGTCGGACAGGACTCAACGCATTCTTCTGCTTCCGGCAACGCAGATCAGTTTCTCGCGACGCAGATCAAACTGATTCAATCAGATGCTGTGCTGCGCCCCGTGGCCGAGCAATTCCACCTGTTGAACAGCGAGGGGCAGCTGAAAAGGATGAGCCCCGAACAAGCGCAGAAGACTGCCCAGGCGCCCGTATCGCTGAGCCGCCTGAAGGTGACCCGCTCTCCTAATACATATCTGTTGCTCATCAGCTACCGTTCTCCAGATCCTGCACTTGCAGCTGACGTTGCAAATGCAATTGCTAACTCATATCTGTCACACACATATGCCATTCGCATCACATCGTCGGCCAGCCTGTCAAACTTTATGGAGAAGCAGCTCGATGAGTTGAAGGCGAAGATGGAAAAATCCAGCCTTGCGCTTGCACAGTTTGAAAAGGATCTGGACGTTATCAATCCGGACGAGAAAACGAACATACTGTCGGCGCGTCTCCTACAATTGAACACGGATTACACCAATGCCCAGGCAGAAAGGGTCAGCAAGGAAGCAGCTTTGAACGCCATCAAATCCGGCTCGGTTGAAGCCGCCATGGTTTCCTCACAGGGGGAATCGCTTACAAAGCTCAATGATGCTTTGAACCAGGCTCGTGAGCACTTCGCGCTGGTTAAGTCGACCTACGGTACTACACACCCTGAGTATCGCAAGGCCGCTTCCGAGCTGGCAGAGTTGGAAAAGCAGTTCGAAGATACGCGCAATAATATCGCCGAGAGAGTTGCAGTGGAATATAGCCAGGCTCTAAATCGAGAGCAGATGCTTCAGAAGACGGTAGCGGACACAAAGGCGGAATGGGAGAGTATCAACGCGCGCTCGTTTCAGTATCAACAGTTGAGGCAGGAGGCCGATGCAGACAAGACTCTGTACGACGAGTTGATCCGGAAGATTAAAGAGTCGGACATTAATACTGGTTTTCAAGACAATAACATTCGGATCGCCGACCTGGCACGGCCTGAGTTGCGTCCGGTGTTTCCAGATATGTCGCTGAATCTCATGCTGGCATTTCTCTTTTCAACCCTTCTGGCGATAGGCGCGGTGTTGTTGTTTGACTCGCTGGACACAACACTTCGCGATCCCAAAGAAGCAAGCCGCTTTCTAGGCACGGATGTTATTGGAACGATGCCCATTGACAAGCTCGCGGCCTTACTTCCCAGAAGTGTAGTGCCGGTCTCAACGGGTGCCATCGTGGCCAAATCCTCTCAGGACGGTAATCGAAAGGGATACTATCGCTCTGCTTCCGATTTCGATGAGGCTGTGCGGACGATACGCAATACCGTTCTGCTGTCCGACTTCGAAGGGCGCTTGCGCTCGATTGTGCTCACCAGCGCCGCTCCCAGCGAAGGGAAGACAACCATCGCGGCGCATCTTGCTATTGCCAACGCCGATCGCGGTAAGAAGACACTGCTGGTGGATGGCGATCTGCGGCGTCCAAGCCTCCACTCGAAATTCGGATTTACTCCGCGAGAGGGGCTTTCCAGTGTGTTAACCGGAGAACTACCCTGGCAGGATGTTGTTCTTCCTGTGGAGGGCAAGCCGAACCTGAGTCTGCTTCCCTCGGGTCCCGGCTCCCATCGCGCCGCCGATCTTATCGGGCCACGGCTCTCCTCGCTGCTGGACGAGTTCGCCAAGGAATTCGATTTGGTGATTCTGGATTCACCGCCCCTGTTGGGATTTGCGGAGTGCCTCCAGATAGCTACCGCAGCCGATGGAGTGCTTATTATCAGCCTGGCCGGAGAGACCAGGCGCAGAGCGGTCGCGGAGGTGATCTCGGTACTCAATCGAGTGCGAGCCAATATTATTGGCGTGGTTCTAAATCAGGTCAGCAAAGACACGTCCTCGGATGGGTACTCATACTACGGGTATTACCGCTATGGGCACTACCAGTACGGGCATTCTCAGAAATCTGAATGATGAATCGGGTGGCACCTGCCGTACCTTCAAAGTGTAGTAGGTATTAACGTGCAGTTGCTGAGGCGCAATTGTTGGATTAACGATGATCTCCACCCCATAAGCGCCCTCGCTACAGTCAGTGACGGTATCTCCATGAAGACAGCCCATTCATCCCATGTATCGAGGCTTCTTGTGCGCCTCAAGCACTTGATTGGCCTGGATCGTGCTATCGCATTTACCGTGATGGGGCGGTTTTGGCAGGTTATGGCGGGCACTGTAACGGTGCTTTTGATAGCACGATACCTCACGCCAAGTGAGCAGGGGTATTACTACACGTTTGCCAGCTTGTTGTCGCTACAAGTTGTTTTTGAGTTGGGCTTTTCCTTCGTTGTCCTGCAGCTAACGGCCCATGAGCGCGCTCCGCTAACATTTTTCCCGGATGGCCGTATCGAAGGCAATGCGATTGCGCGTTCACGAGTCGCTTCCGTTCTGCAAAAGTCCATACGCTGGTATTCTGTGGCAGCGTTGTTAATGGTCGTAACGGTTCTGCCGGCGGGGATCCATTTCTTCAGCTCGCACCACCAGTCCGGAACAGCCGTGCTATGGAGGGGCCCGTGGTGCGTAGTGGCAGTGGCAGTGGCCGTGACATTCCAGTTGAATCCGGTCTTCTCCTTTTGGGAGGGGTGTGGGTTTATTTGGCATGTGGCTCGCATGCGCCTTGGCCAGGCCATGCTAGGAAGTGCGTTGGCATGGACAGCGCTGGCAACGCACCACGGGTTGTTCGCTCCCGCTATGGTGATTGTGGGACAGGCAACGGTGGGATTGATATTTCTTCTTACTGGTCAGCGCAGGAGGCTGCTGACAACTTTGCTATTACACCCTGTAGGCGAGCATTGTGTAGGGTGGTGGCGCGAGATATGGCCCTTCCAGTGGAAAATTGCCTTGAGCTGGCTCTCTGGCTATTTTATCTTCGCTATATTCAACCCTCTGCTCTTTGCCTACCAGGGCTCGGTGGCAGCCGGCCGCATGGGAATGTCTTTGACCATCTCAGGATCGGTTGGCGTCATAGCGATGGCATGGATGAACACGAAGGCTTCCCCATTCGGCAATCTTGTGGCCCGCAATGAAATTAATACGCTGGACCGGTTGTTCTTTCGTACGTTGGGGCAGTCCGTGGCTCTTTGCGCAGCCGGGGCGGCTGTTGTCTTTATGGGCCTCCTTGTCGTAGGCCCGAGCTATCCAAAGCTAGCGGCCCGAGTTCTTACACCATGGGCGTTCGGCATGTTGCTACTGACAACGCTGGTTAATCAAGTCATCTTTAGCGAGGCATTGTACCTACGAGCACATAAGCGTGAACCTTTTCTTGTACCCTCGGTTACTGGGGCTTTTACTACGCTTGGCATGACCTGGGTGATGGCCAAGTTTTGGGGGGCAAACGCGGTGGCGCTCGGGAATTTTTTATCAACCGCACTGATTGGGCTTCCGTGGGGAACTTACATATTTATCTCGAAGCGAAGACAGTGGCACGGGCCGAGTGTACCACTTACAAACGCTGTGTGCGTGGAAAAAGTGTGAGGGCTATGACTGATAGCCGCAAAGCTATTAACTGCAACACGAAGCGGAATAATACTACGTGTTAGTGTGCCTTTCGTTTATGCACATATTCCCTTCACATTGCGTATCTAACCATCGCTATGTTTGTTGCAATTACAGTGTGGATGCTTTCTTGTATTGGCCCCGACAGATAAAATAAAGATATCAGACGAAGACACATCGTTGTTCGTTGCAGCTTTCTGTTTTTAATGCAACATACGGCCGTACAACTCGATTGTGAAAGCGCATATACCAATGGAACTTAACCGAACGCCACAACTACGAGGAGTCGGATCCCCCTTGGTAACCGTAGTTATTACGACATTTAATCGAGCGGAAATGCTTCGCGAAGCCATCACTAGCGTGCTACAGCAGACCTATGAGGGCTTTCAAGTGGTTGTCTGTGACAATGCATCAACCGATTATACTGAAGCTGTGGTAAGGTCTTTTATGCAACAGGATATGCGCGTGAAGCACTGTCGGCGTCCGTACAATCTTGGTGGCGCAAAGAACTGGCATCACGGGTTCACCGACGCACACACCGATTATGTGGCTTGGCTGATGGATGACGATCTCTGGTATAAAGATCATTTGGCCGATGGTGTAACTCGCCTTGAACAGTATCCAGGAGCTGTGCTTTATGCATGTGGCACGATAAGAGCCAGCGAGTGCGGCAATACTGTCGTTCACCCGTGGTTCCTCAAAGAGGGGGACGGCGATGTTGTCCTTGAGCCGACCCGAGACTACATCTCCTTGCTGCCGCATTGCCCCTTTGTAGGTTCGTCCGTGATCTTTCGTCGTAAGGCACTCGATGCCATCCCATTTTGGCCACCGGAAATTTCGGTCGGAGATTGGATATTGTGGGGTCTGCTAGCTCTACAGGGGAGGGTAATATACAATCCCTCGGTTCGCGCCCTCTACCATTGGCACAAAGGAAATGACACAAACAAGTCACTGACAGGGCGACGATGCGCTGCACAGAACGCTGAGGCAAGGCGAATTCTTGCGAATACTGCGTTGAACGCCGGTATTTTGAATTACCAGGACATCGTCTCCTTTTTTACCTCAGAGGCAGAAGCTGCTGCGGTATGCAGGGTGGCTTTGTCGCTTTGCTGTTCCGGCATGCCCCACGAAGTCCGCAGGGCGGCCATCAAAGCCCTGGTTCAACGCCCTGTACTTACAGCAGGATCGGGCAAGCATATTCTGCTCCGAATGGCCCGCTTTGGCGGCGGCTTTGCGTTTCCGTGGTTTGATCGTGCGAATCAGATATTGGGTCGCTGGCGTCCCAGCGGCGTATGGCCCGTCGCAAAGTAGAGACAGAACGGTGAGCTAGTTAGCCTGATGCGTGGGCAACTTCAGAACAGCAAGAAACCGCCGGTTTTTCGGTTACGTAGATTGTTTTGGTCTTGCAATTAACCTCATGAGCGGTCACTCTTGTCCAAATTAGGTTTTGAGCGGCGGCGGTAGAACTCTGTTACGGTTTGCGTTGAGAAGACGTAAATCCGCATCGGGAGG
>Ga0326727_10020470_pt1 | contig 13135 bp, 10 predicted proteins | sample MB2enrmetagenome_FD_207643 | JGI IMG/M metagenome (GOLD analysis project Ga0326727, IMG submission 207643) | Lab enriched peat soil microbial communities from McLean, Ithaca, NY, United States - MB29MY | ecosystem: Environmental > Terrestrial > Soil > Wetlands > Peat | place: USA: New York...
GACGGGAACGCCGCGAATCAGTACGAAGCCACGCCCGTTCAATACCTCCTCTAACATCCGGCCGAGACGAAGCGCGAATGACGGCAGCGGGAACTCATCCTTTTGAAGCGTCTGCCAATCGGGTTCCCTGTCGACGAAGCGCCGCGCGGCAAGTTCGATCTCAGTGAGCTCTTTGGCTGACAGGATCTCAATCCAGTCGGTTCCAGGCGCCAGGTCGGGACCGTACCAAGCGGCTGGGCCAGTGATTGTCGCAGGAAGTTCGTTCATGGCTCGTGTATGCTGCGATTGTCTCCGCACGCCGGGCCGAGCGGCATGCCCGGGGACAATGAAATTGGATGGAACGCATCGGTCAACTGCCGGCTGAATTTTACTCGCTCCGGCTGTAGATGGCAGTAGAACCGAACGGACTGAGGGAAGCGTCAATGATCGGGGATCCGAATGTCAACCAAGGCAAGGCCGGGCCGGTGGCGATAGCGACCTGCAGCGCTGTAGCAGGAAAAGAGACAGAGGACTTGCGACTTATCAAGGCACTTGCCGGCCGCGGCATACCGGCCGTTCACGCCGCGTGGGACGATCCACTAGTCGATTGGCATTTATTTCCCCTCGTCGTTGTCCGTTCGACCTGGGACTATCCTGAGAGGCGGGGCGAATTCCTTTCATGGTCGAAGGGATTGCGGAAAGTGCTCAACCCGCATCCCGTGCTTGAATGGAATACGGACAAACGCTACTTGAATGATCTGGCTCGAGCAGGCGTGCCGGTCATTCCGACGCTGTTTCTCGATCCGGGCGATGCGTTCGACGCTCCGACTGGCGCTTATGTGATTAAACCGGCCGTTTCTTGCGGGGCGAAGCAGACCGCCCGCTATGAAGCAGGTCCGCATGCGGAGGCTCGCGAGCATGTCCGCGCTCTGCACGCGGCCGGGCGCACTGTGATGGTCCAACCTTACTTATCGGACATCGAAGCGAGCGGTGAAGTTGCATTGGTCTTTATCGGAGGTGAATACTCGCATTCCGTTCGTCGCGGCGCATTGTTGAAGGCGGCGGGCGTGCGGCACAAAGGAGAGATGGTAGCGCTGAATATTGAACCCTACGAAGCAACGGCGACTGAACGCCAACTAGCCGAGAAAGCGCTGGCGGCGCTCCCCTTCGGCACGCGCGAATTGCTGTACGCTCGCGTCGATCTGGCACCGAGCCGCGGAGGAGAGCCACTCGTCCTCGAGGTGGAGCTGACCGAGCCGTCGCTATTTCTCGAATATCACAGGCAATCGTTCGAGCGCTTGGCTGCTTGTATCGCAGAAGTTCACACGAAAACTTGAAACCCATTTGACCCCGGGCCGCCGCACGGCGACCCGGGGTCTGCGAAAAGGGAGGAACACATCAATAGTTGGTGGTCAGCAGACTCCCGTCGCCACCAGCCTTGGTGATCAGCGCACGCAACACCTGGAAGTTGATGTTCTCGTCCAGGAAACTGACGTGGCCGTCGGCGAACACGGCATTGGCGCCGTTGCCGTGGAAACTGAAGATCTCATCGTTCGGACCGCACTGCGAGCTTGATGCAATCCACGGGCAGCTCGCCGGACCGCCGAACGGCGTTTTGTTGTTGTTGATGCCCTTGAACGAGATGCTCGGATTCGGCGGAGCGGCGAGGTTCAGAGGAACCGGAACGCCCTTATATGCATTGGCGGACGTCACGGTGCTTGTCGTACTGAAGAGCGGATCGCCGTTTACACCGAATCCGCTATTCGGCTCGGCCCATCTCCAGAATGCGCGGTCGGCGGGCGACGAAACCGGATCGAGATAAGCGCCCGCCATGCCTTCGTACCGGCCGACGTCTTCGGCGACCATCACCGTTCGGCTGGTGCCGTCGACAATCTCGCTGATCTTCGGGCCGGTGCCGCTAAGCGGGCCTTTGTAAATCTGGCCGACGATGCCATTGAGCGGAGGCACGCTTGCATTTCCCGCACTGGTAGAGGTGAGAACCGCCGTCGCGCCGAAGCCATTCACCGGAACAACCTGATTCTGCAGATTGCCGGATAGTGTCGGCGGAGTCGTGTAAGCGAGTTCCTGCGCCCAGACAAGACGGTCCGTCTTTGCCGACACCGGCGCTTGATAATTTGCGTGCAGGGCTCCATCAGAGCGGAACCCTCCAGTCGTCGTGTAGGTGGCAGTGCCCGTCCCGGCCACTCCGAGGATCGTCGTACCAGCGGCGATTTCGCCCGCAACCGTGACCCCGCCCTTGGCTCGCAACCCTGTGTTCGGATCGATATCCGTGTAGGTCGTCGGGCCATAATCGGTGTAACCGTAACCCTGGCTGTCCAGACCCGAGGCCGGACGCAGCGGATTCGTCGGGCATAGGAAGGTATTGATCGCCCGCTTGGCGAAGTTTTGATCCGGCTGCAACGGGTGGTTATAGGGCAGATCGTAATTGTAGGTCAGGGAACCGTTTACCGGAGTGCCGTTGGAATCCCCTGCTTCCACGAACGGCAGGATGTTGGTGAAGAGCGATTGGACATCGAAGATGGTCGCTCCCAATCCCTGTGCCCCCGAGCCGCCGATCACCTGGCCCACACCCTGTGAACCTAGGGCAGCCGTCAAAGTGCTCGCACCGCCGCCCGAGAACGGATAGCCGGGTCCCGCCAGGTCGACAGTTGAGACCTCCGCAGTCGGGTTTGTGACGGCGATGCTGACGTCCAGCGAGTAGCCGGTGCCCTCGCCGCCGCTGGGCAGATATTTGTGTTCGCTCTCGTAGTTCAGAATCGCCAGCCCGATTTGCTTGAGGTTGTTCGCACAGGCCAGGCGGTTGGCCGATTCGCGTGCTTTCTGCACGGCGGGCAGCAGTAGCCCGATCAGCACTGCGATGATAGCGATCACGACCAGCAGCTCCACCAGCGTGAACGCTTTCCGTTGCTTCACCTTGTCGATCGTCACGATCTCACTCCTTGTAGAAAACTTTGGAATACCCGGCCGTGCATCTGAACGGGGGAAAAGCGAGGACGCGACGTATGCGCGCAACGTCGTCGCCAGTCGCGCAAACGCGACTCCAGTTATCTGCACGACCTATGCATGAACGAAGCTCGCCGCGTCTCCGGCCATCCCGGTCGACGACGTGCAGGAAATGTGACACGGCCTCCCGAAATCGGGTCGGCCACGCTTTCAAGCTAGAGAGTCACGCGATCGAGCATCTCGCTGTCAGCAAGTGCTCGATTGCTATGATCACTTCTTTTACAAACATAGGAACCAATCCGCAACAGCGAGGTTCGCGATTGCGGGATGGGAGGAGATTATTTCGTTAAGTTGTTATCTGCGATGCTACCGATCGCTTATATCGCTCACTTCTTGCGCTTGCCCTCCATCTGCCTGAGCAGTGCCATCACGGCCTCGTCCAGATCATTACCGGTGACGCCCTTAATGCGGATAATGCCCTGGGCATCGATGACAAATACGGTTGGGTAGTACTCGATGTTCCAGTCCTCCGCCAAATCGCTGTTCGAACCGACCCACCACTGAGGCCAGGGCATTTTGTTCTTCGCCAGGAAGTTCGCCAACGTCTCCTTCTTCGCATCCATGCTGATGCTGACGATGGCGAATGGGCGATTGCGGAGGCGTTCGCTCATTTGACGTTCGTGCGGAATCATGGCCCGGCAATACGGACACCAAGTCGTCCAGATATCGAGGACCACCACCTTGCCTCTCAGTTCAGAGAGCTTTACCTCATTGCCGTCGACGTCCTTGGCGACAATTTCCGGCGCAATTTGTCCCGGCGAAAGATCGGGGAACAGGTCGGCATACTTTTCCTTCAACATCTTGCTGAGGTTCGCCTTCTCGACCGGCCGAGTTGATATGGCCAGTAATGCCTTGCACGCGTGTCCTTGAATTCGGTGATCCGGATTCTTATCGACGAGCTGGCGTAAGAGGCCGTCGGCGAATGCCTCCTTGCTGCCCTCGAGAATCCGCACCACTTGTTTCATCTTCGGGCTTTCGGCGAAGTGACTTTGGAGGAAGAGGAGCGCTTTGCCGCGGGTATTGTCCTTTGCGGCGGGTGCTCGGCTGATTCGAAATGCCGTCATGGCAGCGGGAAAGGCCGACGCATCTTCAGGATTCTGCATTGCAAATGCAAGAAATCGATCGGCGAATTTGGGACCGGGAAGGTCCTTCTTGACGTCTTCGAGCCGTTTCCGTGCGGCGGCCTTGTCGTCGCTGCCCGTGGCAGCGGATACGTCGTTCTGAGCAGCCTTCAACTGGCGCGCGTGCTTCGCTTGCGCCGCTGCGAGTTCTTTCGTCAGGTTTGCATACACCATCGATCCTTCGGGCGCCGGAGCTTCCTCGATTGCCGACGATTTACTCCCTCTCGGTACGTCATCAGCGTGCGCTGAGGATACAACGAACGCGCAAGCGATGATTGCCGCATTCAAAGGTCGCATGTTCTGATCCCCTCGTCGCGAACGCACCGAAGCTGTCGATTACGTTCGCGTAAGAGTCCTGATCCGGTAAGCGCCCGCCCACGTATCGTATTGCGGCCTCGAATAAACAGCTAACGAAAAACGGCACGAGAAGTATCGCCGTTCGCAGCACCTAGCCCGCCAGGATTCGAACTTGGAAAAAAGAGCGAGGACGTTGAAGCCGCCTGATCGCTAGTTGGCAGCCATTGTGATATTCGTTAATCGGCGTGATAACACAAAAAACAAAGCGAAGTTCATTTCCCCAACATCTCCGCAAGAAACTTACCGGTGTATGATCTATTACACTGCGCGATTTCTTCGGGGGTGCCGCATGCGATCACTTCGCCCCCTTTGTGGCCTCCCTCCGGGCCGAGGTCGATGACGTAATCGGCTGTCTTGATGACGTCCAGGTTGTGCTCGATGACCACGACTGAATGTCCATTATCGACCAGTCGGTTCAGGCTGTCCAACAGACGATCGATGTCAGCGAAGTGGAGGCCGGTCGTCGGCTCGTCGAGGATGTACAAGTTGTGTTTACCGCGTTTGAGCTTGCCGAGTTCACCGGCGAGTTTGACGCGCTGGGCCTCGCCGCCGGAGAGAATGGTCGACGGATGGCCAAGCTTGAGATAGCCGAGCCCGAGTTCGTCCAGGACGCGGATCTTGCGAGCGATTGTTGGCTGATCCGCGAAGAAGCGGACACCTTCCTCGACCGATAGGTCGAGGACTTCGGCGATGTTTTTGTCCTGATATTTGACCTCGAGAGTGTCTTGATTGTAGCGCGCGCCCTTGCAGGTCGGGCAAATGACTTCGACGTCGGGCATGAAGGAAAGCTGAGTCGTGATCGTCCCTTCGCCGGTGCATTCCTCGCATCGGCCGCCTTTGACGTTAAAACTGAAAGTCGATGCCGTATAGTCGCGTTGCTTGGCCTGGCTGGTTTCGGCGAAAAGTGTGCGAATCGCGTCATAGAAGCCGATATAAGTCGCCGGATTGGAACGCGACGATCGGCCGATCGGCGATTGGTCGACGTCGATCACGTCGTTGATGTGCTCGCTGCCGGTAAGCTCGTCGTGCTCGCCGGCCATGACACGGCTGTCATAGAGGATTGAATAGAGCCTCTTATGCACGATCTCGTGAATTAACGAACTTTTCCCCGAACCGGAAGCGCCGGTGATGCAAACAAATTGTTGCAGCGGAATCTCAACGTTAACATTCTTGAGATTGTTCTGACGGGCGCCGCGCACAACGATCGATTTGCCGCTGGCCGGCCGGCGCCGGTCGGGGATGGCGATCGTCTTCTTGCCGCTGAGATACTTGCCGGTTAGCGATTTGTTGTCCAACAGTATCTTCTTCAGCGGCCCTTCGGCAACGATCTTTCCTCCATGCGCTCCCGGACCGGGGCCGATTTCCAGGATGTGATCCGCCGCCCGAATCGTGTCAGGGTCGTGCTCCACGACAATCACGGTATTTCCCAAATCGCGCAGCCGTTTTAATGTCTCGATCATTTTCACGTTGTCTTTGGGATGCAGCCCGATGCTGGGTTCATCGAGCACGTATAGCATCCCCATTAGTCCCGATCCGATCTGCGAAGACAGCCGGATGCGCTGCGATTCGCCACCGGAGAGGGTCGCTGAACGACGATTCAAGCTGAGATAATCGAGACCGATCGCGATTAACAATTCCAGGCGCGTGGTCACTTCGCGCAGGATCGTCTCGGCGATCGCTCGCTGTCGCGGCGTCGGGTTGATCGATTTCAGGAATTCGTGCAGCTCGACGAGGTGCATCTCGCCGATCTCGAAGAGATTGCGGCCCGAAATCGTGACGAGGCGGCGGGCGCGCTTCAGGCGGGCGCCGCCGCATTCCGGGCAGTCGTATTCGACCATTACCTTCTTCAGGTACTCGTCCATGCCGGCGTTCGAGGTGCCCTGTTTCCGGTATTGGCGATAGTGATGCTCCAGTTGATTGACGACGCCATTGAATTTGATCTTCTTACCGGCGTGCTGCTGCCCTATCTTCGCACCCGGCGGCACGATGACTTCGAACAGTTCCCCCTTGGTGCCGTAAAGAAGTATCTGCACGTGCTTCTCGGCCAATTGTTCAAAAGGCGCATCCAGGCTGAATCCATAATGCGCGGCGAGACTGTGCAGAATTCGGCCGCCCCAACTATCGCGGCTGTTGCTCATGGCCGCCGTGACGAACGCACCCTCATTCAACGACCGTTTCGGATCCGGGACCAGCAATGACGGATGCACGCGCATCGACGTACCGATGCCCGCGCACGTCGGGCAAGCACCGGCCGGATCGTTGAACGTGAACTGGGCCTGGTGCATTTCACCGACGACCAGCCGATGCCGGCTGCAGCCGAAACCGTCGTAAAACTTCTTGTGTTCGCTGCCTAGCTGCTTTGGCTTCACGATGTGAAAGCCGAGCAATCCATCTCCCAGCTTCAGTCCGTGCTCCAGCGATGTGACCACTTGTTGATCGATTCCGGGGCCGATAACAAATGAATCGATCACAGCCTCTACCGTGTGATCTTCTTCTTCATCAAGCTCGATATTGTCACCCAGGTCGCGGGCCTTGCCGTCGATGCGCGCCCGGCGGTAGCCGTTAATGCGAATTTGCTCGAACAGGTAATCGTAATCCTCGCCGAATATCTTGTAGACCGGCGCTCGCACCTCGACTTCGGTGCCTTTGGGAAGGGACAGCAAATGTTCCATCATCTGATACGGAGAACGAATCGCGATCGCCTCGCCGCACAACGGGCAGTGCGGCGTGCCCATCGTGGCGAACAGCATGCGCAGGTAATCGGAGATATCGGTCATCGTGCCGACCGTCGAACGCGGATTGGAACCGACGGTTTTTTGATCGATGGACACGACCGGTGACAGGCCATTGACGAAGTCGACGTCCGGCTTTTTGAGTTGGCCCACGAACCGCTTCGCAAACGTCGACATCGACGCCAGCAAGCGCCGCTGCCCTTCGGCATAGATCGTGTCAAACGCGAGCGAGGATTTGCCCGACCCGCTCATGCCGGTGACGACGATCAGTTTGTCGCGCGGAATCTCCACGTCGACGTTTTGCAGGTTATTCTCCCGCGCCCCGTGAATCTCGATGGTCGTTCGCATGTTAGATATCGAGCGAATATGCCGGTTCTTCGACCCGTTCCAGACTGCGCTTCGTCAGCTTAAAGGGTGCGGAGAATTTCTGAAGCAATCCCTTGCGTTCCAGCCATTCACAGGCCGATTCCAAATGCCAGGGGTGTAACTGCGAAAATGCGAAGTTATCGCTGATTTCCGACAGAGGCACCATCCGGTTTTCCTTCTTGAGATAAGCGAGCAGCGGTTTTAAGTGAGCAGGGTAATGCTCGTCCAGGTAGGCATCGATCGTATCGAGAGCCTTGGCCAGCACGCGTCGATTCTTGCGCTTGGCTAGCACGTCGAGATAGATCGTCTGAAAGAGATCCGGGGCGCCTTCAATCGCCCGGTAAATGACATCCTGTTCCCACACCTGACCGCGCCGGATAATTTCGGTGTGTGCCACGCTGTGGGCAGCGCCCAGCGTTTCCTGCGCCGCCAGCTCGACGTCGCCCTTGATGTCCAGTCGCTTGCGGGCGTGTCGATGGGCGTGAATGGTCCACGTCGAGAAAGTGAGCAGTTCCCTTTCCTGGTCCTTCGTCGCCATGCTGTTGGCCTTCTTGAACCAGCTTTCAATCGACGGATCCTTGCTGTAAACGATTTCGCGGTGAGCGAAGAAATTGCAGGAAAACGCCGTCCGGGACGCTCCTTCAACCATTTTCTTGAACCGGCTGCGCTGAATCACTTCCGCGTGAATGTTGATGCCGTTTTCAACCAGGATGCGGAACACGCGCTCGTCGTTGCCATCACTGGGCAGGCGCCGGCTAACGCCGTCCGCCTCGATGATCCACAGCCCGAGCGACTCGCGACGCCAGATTGTTTCTATCGACAAGCTCCCCACCAAGACGATGGCGAGCACATAGCGGTCTTCGCCGATCCGCTCGATCAGTTGATTCAAAGCAGCTTCGAATCGAGCGACTTTTTCTGCGTCGTTTTCTTTAGTCATGGGATTTCGCCTCGGCGTGGAGCTCAATAGTTCGAAGCGATATTCTAGGGCCCGCTGACCGCGACGACGTGCTCGCGCTCGGATCGGCGCCGCAGCTGTTCCGATCGCGCCCGGTCTCCCATTTCTACTTCGCGAGCAGGTCATCGCGACGCCCGGAGTCGCTCTCATCGGTATTCCGGGCCGCGCTTAAGAAATAGCGGTCGATCCACTCGAACGTATAAGTGGCGACGGCGAGCAAGAGCACGGTCAATAGCGCCGCGAGCGCGAGCCAAGCAAGAATTGCCATCAGAGGTGGCTCAGACATGACCGAACGAGCGGTGGACCAGCGTCGCTGGCCCGCCGCCCGCCGGGTGAGATTAGAAACGGACTCAATCTTTCGGGAATGCGACCTTCACGGACACGCGGTTATCGCCCGGCCCCTTGTTGAGGACCACGATGGTTAGCTTAGCCGACTCCTTCGGCGTGAAGGTCACCAGGCAGTCCGGACCCGGGCTGTCGTCCTTTGCGACCTCTTTCTTGTTGGCGTCGTAGACGAACAAGTTGATGTCTGTCTGCTTCTCGCCTTTGACGATGATGGAAACCTTCTTATCGGCCGCGAATTCCAGCTTGAACGCGACCTTGCCGTTCTCTTTTACGTCGAACTTCTTGCCCTTGAAGTCCTCCGTCTTGCCCTGGTCGGTCGCCTTGGCGTCTTCGGCCCGCGCGGCGTTCAACGTGGCCAGAACGAACACGGCTACCATCGCGCACACTCGCCAGCTCTTGGCACTCATCGGGGGTTTCTCCTTGGGTTAGAACGGGGTTTCCCGTCTCATGCAGAGATGCAAAATTCGAGCCTGCAGTCCACTAAAGACGCATGGCGAGGCGGGAGTTGAAGATGCACAACTGAGCATGTCGGAGTCATGAGACAGCGGACGGTTGAAGTCGTGCAATTTACTGGGGGCTTCGTGCGAAATGCCCGATCCATGGCAGACGCCGTACGCAGCATCGCCGCTATCGACTCTACCGAGCAACAGACATGGAACGGTCGGCGGATCTCACGCCGTCTCAGGAGGGATGCCGGTCGCAAGCAAGGAGAAGGCCTGTACTCTGTTCCAAGCGGAACACGCTGCTCTTATTCAACGCTGTGCTGCGTTTCGCTGGAGAACCCGGCCTGGTGGCAAAGTCCTCGCCGGACGAAAGCCGAAGGTGTAGCTCCAGTCCATCGGAAAATAGACGACACGAGTGCTGGAGCGCACGTACGATGCTCGAACGTCGGACGAGCCGGAGCGTAAGACGCGCGGCGAATCGGCCGGACGTTCGCGATTGCCGCCAAGCTCGTGACGCTGGGAGAATTCCGGAACCTTGACGCCCGCTTCCGCATGGGTCAAGTCGAGCAATGGGCACGCAGCGCCGACAGCCCGGCGATCACAACAAATTGGTTTCAGGCGGTGGAATACTGTAATTGGTTGAGCAAGCAAGAGGGCTTGCCCGAGAGCGAATGCTGTTACGAGCCGCTGCATCGCTATCCCGTTCCGCCGCTGAGCGTATGTTACCCGTGATTTCTGTCACTGAGCAGCGCAAAATTGCCCTGTTCGGTGGCAAATGGAAATCGTGAATCATTACCGCTGAGCACGGGTTCGATTGACGCAACGAAGCGACAAAACCCCGCCGACAGAAGCGAAAACAGCGAGCAAGACGAAGCATTTGCGACCGGACACGGCCCCGCCACTCCGTGGAGTGACGAGGCCGTGTCCGATTTTCGAGCGGACATCCGAGCAACCGCGGCTCATCCGGCCGTCGGCGCTCAGAGCTATGTTCGAGTTATAATTCGGCACCGACACTGCCCCGCGGAACCACCGGAACGCCCCACGCGGTTTCTCATTCGCTGCGTCCCACACAGTGACTTGTGCATCGTTCAGCCCGAGCGACACGACCGAGCGCCCGTCGCGCGCGTATGCGACCCAGCGTACCGGCCCGCCGTGACCCTCCCAAGTGTTGAGGCACTTGCCGGTTATCGCGTCCCAAACTTTCACGGTCTTGTCCTCGCCCGCCGTGACGGCTGTTTTTCCGTCCGGGGCGAAGGCTACATAGTGGACTGCCTGGTTGTGCCCCTTGCCAACGGCCGACTGAGAGCCGTCGCCCAAGTCCCAGAAGCGCACAACCTCGTCCGTGCCCGCGGTGGTGGCCCGCTTGCCGTCCTGAGTGAACGCCAGACTGGTGACATAGCTGTTGCGGTGTTTCAGTGTCAGCCGCTTGGCGCCGGCAGCGACGTCCCACAAGACAGCCTCCGCCGCATGGGAACTAATAGTGGCCAGGGTCCGACCGTCCGGGCCGAAGGCCATCCATTGGACCGGGCCGTCCGGCTTGGGCAGTCGCACCAGTTGCTTACGCGAAGCGACATCAAAAAGGATGATCGCCGGGCTCCGGTCTGCAACAGCCAGGGTTCCGCCGTCGGGGCTGAATGCAAGGGCTGTCAGAGGGTCGGTGTGGCGGATGATGGCGGTGGCGGCGCCGCTCATCGTATCCCAGAAGCGGATTGTCCTGTCCGAGCTGGCGGTCGCGGCGGTTCGGCCATCGGGCGCGAGCGCGACGCCGTTAACACTGCCGGTGTGCTGAGTGAAGACGACCGACGGTTTAAGCAAGGGCACGGTAGGAGCGGCCGAGGTTGTGGACGCAGAGAGCAGGAGAGTGCTGGCAGCGGCTGAAACGAGACCGATCAAGCGGGTGTTGAGCCGTCGAGGCGCATCTGTCATGGGAAATGTCTCCGGCGGGAATGAGGTGACCATCTACTCCCCCTTTCGGGCAGGTTTACGCAACTATAGTTCAAGGAAGGGGAGAAAATGGCTCGACGAAGGCGTTGATTCATCCCTGACGGCGTCCCACCCGGTTTGAGGGGCCGGAGAAGACCGCCACGTTCGAGCGATCTATATACATATGGTGATTTGAAGCCGCGACCGGACAACCGACGAGTTCCGCGAAGCTCTCGCTGTCCGGCTCTGGTCGCTACGCGACGTCAACGTCCACCGTGCTTCCGGCCCGTCCGCGTCGCAACTCACCCGCCACGGAAGCCACACTGGCAAGCAACACGATCAGGAGCATGCCAGTACCGGGATGTCCTCCCCAGCGACACAGCCCGACGAGAGATAGGGCCGTCGCGACCACGAACATCAGTGCCGACAGCCGCCTGTGAAACTGACCGACGTCTGTCTCGGCCCAGGCCGCCAGCGGCCGGTAAATGTGACGCCCCTCATCGTGCGGGGTGCAGGATGCCTTCATCGAACAGCCGTTGCAGCTCGAAGCCGGCGCCCTGTAGACAGCCAGTCGTCCTTCCGGTTCGACCAGATGCAGTGTCAGGCGCTCTCCTTGTCGACACTCAAACTGGTCCCCGTCCTGGTCGTACAAGAACCCACGTTCGGCGTACTGCCGCGCCCTGCGAAAATGGAGCATGGCCAGCACCTCGAAGACCCGCGCCCCGACCAGGACTGCAAGCACGTAACCTAAGATCAGCCACGACTCCAAGTTGGCCGGCAGGCTGACGAGCACGGCGACGACATCCACAGCGCACCTCCTCCTACGTCCGGACTCAACGCACCGCCGGGCTCGGCGAGACCTCGGTGAATAGCGGGCTCGCGGCTGGCCCCTGGCCTTCGCCGGTAGTGGTTACTCGCTGCGGCGGCCGTAGGACTGCTCGAACCGTCAGATAGACCAGCGGCACCACGCCCGCTATGAACAAGACGTCGCCAGGCAGACGCAGCCACTCGATCATTGCGTGGTCGTTGAAGAACTCGATGGAGCGCGCGTGCCAATAACCGTTGGTCACGGCATCGCCGAGTTGGAGGATGCCAATCGGGAAAAGGTTTGCGAATACCATCCACGCCAGGCCGAGGTTCAGGGCCCGGAACGAAAACCCCACAAGACGCTCGCTCCAGTCTTCCGGGCGCAGCAAGTAGCGCAGACAGAAAACCAACAGGCTGATCGCGAGCATGCCATAAACTCCCATCATCGCGGCATGGCCGTGGTTCGCTGTCAGTTGCGTACCGATCTCGTAATAACTTACGACCGGTAGGTTGATGAGGAAGCCAAACACGCCCGCCCCTAGAAAGTTCCAGAAGCCGACTGATGCCAAGTACAGCACGGCCCAGCGGTGCGGGAAACGCGTTTCGCCGCCGCGCACCTCCTGCCGAGCCCCCATGTGCAAGAAGGTCCACGCTTCGACGGTTAGGAAAGTCAGCGGAATCACTTCTGCTGCCGAGAAGAACGCTCCCAGAGCCATGTGAATCGCAGGCGTGCCGCTGAAGTACAGATGGTGCATGGTGCCGACCACGCCGCCGACGGAGTACAGCAAGGCGTCGAAGTAGATGACCCGCGTGGCCGTCCGCTCCGACACCACGCCGAGTAGGACAAATACATAGGCCACCATGATGGTCGTGAACAACTCAAGGAAATCCTCCACCCACAGATGCACGACCCAGAACCGCCAGAAGTCGGCGATGGCGAAATTGGTATGCGAGCGGTTGATCAAGCCCACCGCGTAGAACAACGGGATGGACAACGCGCTGTAGAAAAAGAGGTAAGGCAGATTGCCCCTGCTTTCTTCGGACAACTTACTCCTCAGTCCTCGGTAAAGGATCGCGCACCAC
>Ga0326727_10020471_pt1 | contig 13134 bp, 10 predicted proteins | sample MB2enrmetagenome_FD_207643 | JGI IMG/M metagenome (GOLD analysis project Ga0326727, IMG submission 207643) | Lab enriched peat soil microbial communities from McLean, Ithaca, NY, United States - MB29MY | ecosystem: Environmental > Terrestrial > Soil > Wetlands > Peat | place: USA: New York...
CGCAATTATTTCCTCAGGCTAGTCTAATTCAGAACATACTCATCTATGAGGTGCCTGACTCCTCCTTGCCATTGTACTACAAAGAACTTTGCAGGCTAACCGGAGAGAATGTGAGCCATGTGTTTCTGGTTCCTTGGCTACAGACAGGAGGCGCAGATCTCGTGGCCTTGAATTACATTCGGGCGCTTGTCACGAACAACCTCGCCCGTGGAATAGTGGTAATCGCGACAGAAAATCAAGATTCTTCCTGGGCAAGTCGACTGCCTGTCGAGACCAGATTTATAGACTTCGGCAAGCTTTGCTTCTCTCTCCGTTTTGAAGAACAAAAGCTATTGCTGGCAAAATTCTTGCTGCAGTTTGCCCCCCGGGTGATACATAACATTAACTCTATGCTTGGCTTTGCCGTCTTTGAAGCTTACGGAAAGGCTTTGAGTACGTATTCCAATCTGTACGCGAGTACCTTTTGTGCCGACATAGATGAAGAAGGAAGGTCGGTCGGATATGCGTTCTCTCATTTGACAGAATGTTTCGATTATCTAAAGGCCGTTACAAGTGACAATAAACAATTTTTGAGACATTTGCGACAGATGTATCTATTTGAAAAGTCTAAACTTTATACCCATTATCAGCCAATAAAAAATACACCAAGACGGTCGTGGAAGGCGGTTCCTCATAAACAGACTTTAGATGTCCTATGGGCCGGACGGCTCGACAGACAAAAACGACCGGACCTCCTAATCGGCATAGCAAGAACCTCTAGGCATTTGCCTTTTAAGTTCCATGTGTATGGTTCTGCTCTTTTGGACAGGGATAGCTTTACTGATAAATTGTCCGCCTTGACAAACCTGGAATATTGCGGCCCTTATGATGAATTCGCGTCCTTACATGCTGAGAACTTTGATGTGTTCCTGTATACTTCTCAGTGGGATGGTCTCCCTAACGTCCTCCTCGAGGCGGCGGCCTCCCAGATTCCGATAATAGCATCAGACGTTGGCGGTATTTCTGAACTCATAACTCACGGTGAAACGGGTTTTCTTGTATCGCCGTTCGATGCTATCGATGAATTTGTTAAATGGTTGACTCTTTTAAGCAACAACGAATCGCTACGAAAGGATATCGCAAATAACGCATATGAGCTGGTCTCGTCCCGGCATTCTTGGGCCAACTTCACTAAACTCATAAAGGAAATACCGGATTATTGTTCGTTTGATCTTAATGACATTTGGAATGACGGTCTTCCCTCCGAAGTTGAGTTTTGGAGAAATTACTTACATACGCGGGGTGGCTCTTGTCATGCGGAAAAGGAGTTTCAATTTCGTTTTGACCCAGAGGCCCCGCTTCAGGAATGGGCTTGTGAATTGCTACCGACGGGCAGCGAAGCGGTACGAATTCTTGATGTTGGAGCAGGACCGGCAACTTGGCTGGGGAAGAAGGTGGCTGGTCGGAAAGTGGAGATTGTAGCGATTGATCCTTTGGGTGATGTTTACAATAAGCTGATGGCGGAAGATGGCGTTCCGTCTCCTTCAGCGGTCACTATCACGTGCGCGGCCGAGGATGTCCTAAAGCACTTCGAATCATCTTCCTTCGATCTCGTGTTCGCACGAAATTCCATCGATCATGCCCGAGACGCATTTCTGGCTCTTGAAAATGTGTTCAAGATGGTCCGCCCGGGTGGCGCACTACTACTAGTCCATAAGATGCAAGAGGGAAGAAACCAATCCTACTTGGGATTGCACCAGTGGGATTTCATCCTGCGGTCGGGTGAGTTGTTCATTAGTAATCACTTCCAAGAGCAGAGCGTGCTGGCCTTGTCGGGCGGAACTTTTCGGACAACTTATTGCAAGATAGAAGGCGACTGGATTTTCTCCGCATACCGGCGCGTTTGCTAGGTCTGTCACGTCGGGCACGTTACCGGTATTCTAATCGGAGGGTGCCGGGTCCGGGCGAGTTTGCGAAGCGGTTTTGCTGACGCGTTCCTTGGTACTGAGTTAACTGCGGCGGACATACAACAAAAAAGGTCGCGTGACGTTTCATGTACGGTCACCACCCGTAACAACCCTCCCTGTGTGAGATAAGAGCGGGGTGGGGACCGTTTCTGAGGAGGCGGAGATATGCTTGAACCTGAGACGCCGAAACAGAAAGACGGATCAGAAACGGCGCAGGCGCAGTCATCCGAAAAAGAGGTGGACTCTCATGAATACTCGGCAATGACAATACGTATGGAGGCGCAAATAGAGGATCTCCAAAAAACTGTGCTAGCGTTTCAAACTTCGCTCACCTGGCGACTTACAGCGCCCCTGAGGAGAGTGGAGAAGGTTCTGGATAACTGGCGAGCACAAAAAAAGATCCCTTGCGGAATGGGTTCCCTCGGGCAGACAACTCACGACCAAGTAGATAGTGAAAGCCATAATTGTGAGAGACTACTTCATGCTTCGTCAGCCAAGGCCTTGCGGCCAACTATGTCGACGGGAGCTATGCACGGCGGTCCTTTGGCCACTCATGTCCAGCCGCGGTTCATTGCCAAGCGTACAAAAGAGTGTCCGATGGAAATAAACGAAAAAATCCGCCAGATAGTGCCAGGTCGATCGTTTGTGGATATTGGCGGTCTCTGGGGCACGGAAAATGAGCGTGCCACCGTCGCGAGCGCGGCCGGGGCAAGATCCGTCATGATGGTGGACATGGCCGAAGAAGGCAACGAATGGTGGCGCGCCTTCGAGGATCGGTGCAAGGCGCGAGGCGTCCTCGATTGCAAGAACGTGGTCGCCAACCTCGACCACTGTGATTTCGCATCCAGGGTGCCCGTCACCGATATCGTTCACTGCTCCGGCGTAATCTACCACGTTCCGAGTCCGATTCGGACATTGTCAACACTGCGCCAAGTCACGGGAAACCTGCTGTTGTTGTGTTCGATGACCGTGCCTGGATTGATCGAAACGGATGTCGGCTCAATCGATATGTCCGGGGGGACGTCCATCTTCGTGCCTGCTTTGGATGGGCACAAACGAGAGATAGTGTGCGCGTATTTCGACCGCATGGGCATCCAGATACCTAACATCAACGCAGCAGTGACGTATCCCTGGCGACTTGGCGCGGACTTCAATTACGCGCCTTGGTGGTGGCTTTGGACACCGAGGACACTGGTGGCACTAGTCGAGACGGCTGGATTTAGAGTACTTGAGATCTTCGACGGCTGGCCTCGCTACTCGCATTATCTGGTTTGCGAGCGTGTGTAATACAAGCAGTTGTATCGGCGTGCTTTCCACGCTGATCGAAGGAAAAACAGCTATTCGACAGCAAGATCCATGGTCAAGAGGCTCCACGGAAAGTAGCCAAATTCACTTCGGGGCCCTCACTGGCTTGACCGCTGCATTACACTGGCATTCGATAAGAAGCCTGAATCATCATAAATGACTAATTGTAGGTGCTATCGACAACCACCCACCTCCCCGCCTTCCTCAAATGACGTCCCGGCCATCGGGTTTAAGGTGGCTTTTGACGCCGCCCAAGGGAACGGCAGCATGCTCCGTTAGCGGCGGCCGCGGCCGGGGCGGGCTTGGCTTGCCGTGGGCTAGAGTACGGGTATGAAGACTCGATCTTACTATGAAAGTGTGCGTTGGCGAGCCCGGGGAGCGCGGAGCACGCAGGCGACGTGGCTCAGCGAGTCGCCTGCGTTCGCGAAAGCGAAGGCGAAAGGTCGATTTAACGCGTAGCGTCGCGAGTCCAGCCGCCGAGATAAGAGCGTAAGCTTCTTGACCCGCCCGCCACTCCTGGCACGACCTCCTCCCGGCCACTATAATTTATCTATGATCGCTTAAAGGAGGTGTCGATGAAGCTCCAGTTAGTGCTTGCGGTGGTGACTGCCCTCGCCCTTTTGCCGGTGATCGCGGGGGTGGCAGGCGGGGCGGAGGGCCGGCCGCTCGAAAAGGCCACGTTCGCGGGCGGCTGTTTCTGGTGCATGGAGCCTGCCTTCGACCACGTGCCGGGCGTCGTATCCGTCACCGTTGGCTATACGGGTGGGACGAAGAAGGACCCTACCTATGAAGAGGTCTCCTCCGGCACCACGGGCCACGCCGAATCGATAGAGGTCGTCTACGACCCCGTGAAAGTGAGCTACGAGAAGCTCCTCGACATCTTCTGGCACAACATAGACCCGACCGTGAAGGACAGACAGTTCTGCGACGTGGGCCGCCAGTACAGGAGCGCCATTTTTTATCACAACGAGCAGCAGAAGCGGCTCGCGGAAAGCTCGAAGGAGGCCCTGGAGGCGTCAAAGCGGTTCAAGGGGCCTATTTATACGGAGATCGTCCCCGCCTCTACGTTCTATCCGGCGGAGGATTACCACCAGGAGTACTACAAGAAGAACCCCGTGCGGTACAAATTCTACCGGTGGAACTGCGGGCGCGACGAGCGGCTGAAGGAGTTGTGGGGCAAGGAGGCAGGCGGCCACTAGGCAGACGGCTACGCCGGTCGTCACTCAAAGGCGCACCCGGCCGGGCAACGTCCTTGCCGCTTTGCCCGGCCCCGGGCCCGTCAGTCGTGGGCGCGCTCTCCGCGGCTCCCCCTCCACGGAACACGGCGCGTCCGTCCCGTCGAAAGGTCTTTGACGATAAGCTCCCCGTCCATGAGGTCGCCCCGCGCGACCGCCCGGTATTCGAGCGTCTGTCTAGCCACCCCTTTGCCTCCGTTCGCGGTGAAGGCAAAGCGACCGCCGTCGAGCTTCGCGTCGAAGTACGTGGTATGGCCGCCGTCGATGGAGAGGCTGCCGTGCAGCGCCTGGAAGACCTGGTGGATGAAAAGTCTCCCATGGACGGGGCCTTGGGGCTCGTCTATGCGGACATCCCATTTGCCGTACACGTTTGCGGGCACGACCCACATATAAATGGTAGACTCGCCCACGCGCTCCTCGCGATCGGGCCGCCAGTCGCCCATGTCGTGCATGTGCGAGACTACGCGAGAGCCGGGCTCAAGCTCGGAAAGCAGCTTCGGGATCAACTGCAGGTTCGGACCCGGCAGCAGGTAGAGCGTGACTACCGTGGCGTTCTTCAGGTCTACCTTGAAGATGTCCCCTTCGATAAAGGCCGCCTGCCCGGAAAGACCGGCCTCCCGCGCGCGGCTGCGGCTCTCCGCAATGAGGGCCGGGTCGATCTCGACGCCCACTGCCGCGGCGTGGAAGTCGCGCGCTGCCGCGATCACGATGCGGCCGTCCCCGGAGCCGAGGTCGTAGACGGTGTCCTTATCCGTCACGCCCGCGAGGCGCAGCATCGCGGCTACCGCAGCGGGAGGCGTAGGCATGTAGACCGTGTCGGCCCCCTTGTCGAGGACGCCGCCGGTCGCGCACGACAGCAAGAGCGCAGCGGGTAAAAACGCGAGCAGGAGAAGCTGCACCCGATGGCCCCGGAAGGCCCGCCGGTCAGCCACGGGACTTTATCTCCTCCACGATCTCGGAGGCCCTTTCCTTGACATCGGCCGACCTGTCCGTGAGGGCAAGGATCGAGAGCTTCCTTCGGATGTCCTCTTTCTCCCTGTCGGACGCCTTCGGGTAGACAAGCTGAAGCTTCTCCATGACAACGAACATCAGCGGCACGTCCTTCGAGTCGAGGACGAGCAGGAGGGTCGAGACATCGTCGGGCGGCCCGTACTTGTCTACGTATTTGCGCGCAGTCCCGGCAAAGGTCGTCGAGCCGTAGGATTTATGCACCTTTTTGTGAAGCTTCTCATGCTCGATAGTGCCCTTCTCCCCCTTGAAGAGCTTGTCGAGGGCCTGCTTGTAGCGCCCCGTGTTCCACCTGTCCGCCCCCGGCTTCTGATGCTCTCCCTTCTGCTCATGGCTGACGTGGCTGCTCCTGTCCCGCTTCTTGTCTATGTCGCGCCACGAGGGCCTGTTGTCGTCATCGTATTCTCTGCTCATGGTCGGCTCCTTTGATCGACGGGCCGCCGTCGAAGCGCACGCGGCCGAATATCGATATAGCATATATAGGACGGCCCGCTCAAGCTTAACATGGGGGCAAGGCTCTTTTCGAGAGCCGATTCCGTGAAAACATGGCATGGGAAAAGAGAAAGTAAGAAAGGGCAGGATTTCCCGGCGGGTCAAAGGCGTTCGTTTGCGCGTCGCGGCCCTACCCCGTTTGGCTCGTATCGTGCCGGCTGTCTTCCAAAACGGATAAAAAACAGGCCCCGCTCCCTCACCGGCGGGGCCCGTCCAAAAGGCTTGCGTTATAGTTTAATCACGTTGGATGCCTGCATGCCCTTGGGTCCTTCAACCACCTCGAAGCTGACCGGCTGACCTTCCGTAAGCGATTTGAATCCGTTCTCCTGTATGGCGGTGTAGTGCACGAAGACGACCTGGCCGTCCTCGCCGTTGATGAATCCGAACCCCCTGGCGTCATTAAACCACTTTACCGTACCTTTAGGCATCTGAATTCCCTCCTCGCATCGGCTTTTAGTATTGCGGAACTTCTGTTCCCTGATAGCATAAGTACAAGAAGCGTGCCAGTGGCGCTTCCCTGTGGGCGCGGGAATCCGGGGAAGCAGCAAGACGGTTTCCGGGGATTTTGCGCGCTCAGGGGGTGACAATAAAGTGTCTTGAAAAAAAAGACAATGTCTCGCCCGGCAAGAATTGTCTCAAGGGATGAGACAAAAAGGAGCCGGGGCCGAGCGGAAACGGACGCCCCCTTCCCGACCGCCTTCTCATGCGTCGCTTGCGCCGCCGGGCTTCACAAGAAGAGAGATCATGTCTATATTGAAATAGAATGCGCACGCCCGCCTGGGAAGGCAAAGGCGTCTATATCATCTCGATCCTGCTCGCCTTCGCAGTAACGGGTGGGCCACGGATGCCCGTACCCGCCGTGGCCGCCCAGCCCGGCGCTTCCCCATCCGCCGCCCCCAACAATTATGACCTTTCCGCAGACACCGTGATGACCGAGGACGGCGAAACCCAGGTAGGCAGGATATACATCAAGGGAGACAAGTACCGCATACAGCGGAAGGACGAGGAGGAATACATCCTCCTGCGCCATGACAAGGGCGTCATGTGGGTGGTGATGCCCAAAGATAAGGTCTATGTGGAGCTTCCCCTGGACCCGGTGCGGACGCCCAAGATCGCGGAGAAGAACCCCGGCGAGATAAGCCGGAAATACCTGGGATCGGAGAACATGGACGGCCATCCGACGGATAAGTACCAGATCACGGTAAAGGAAAACGCAAAACCGGAGACCTTCTATCAATGGACCGCCACCGACCTCGACTTCCCCATCAAGACCGCCGGCCTGAAGGACAAGTGGTCGGTCGAGTTCACCAACATCAAGCAGCATGTCCCCGACAGCCTCTTCGATATACCTGAGGGGTATCGAAGGGCCAGGGTGGTCATCAAGCCGCCGAAAGAGAAGCCGCAGCAGAGGGAAAGGTCCGGGAGCGGCCGCCCGGCGCCCACCCTCTTTCAACGGTAACCCGTAAACGTAAACCGAATCTACTGTACGGTCTTAAGAGACCGGCGGCGGCGGGATTTTTGCGCAGAGCGCGAAGTCGTGGAGGCGCGCGACGCAGCATACTTTTTGTGTATGTGAGGAGCCGCGCCGAACACGACGACAAAGCTATGCACGAAAAGACCCCGGCCGCGTTATCGTACAGCCGAGGCCCGCCGATTGACAAGGCGGGCCTCGGCTGTGTTACCATATACCAAAAAACAGCCGGGGATAAAATGATCGACCGTTACACCCGCAAGGAAATGGCCGCCGTCTGGACCGAGGAGAAGAAGCTCCGCACGTGGCTCGACATCGAGGTCGCCATCTGCGAGGCGTGGGCCGAGCTGGGCGTCGTCCCGAAAGATGACCTCGCGGTCATCAAGGCAAAGGCGCAGGTGGACGCGGCCAGGGTTGCCGAGATTGAGAAAGAGACGAAGCACGACGTGGTCGCCTTCATCCAGGCAGTCTCCGAGTCCGTAGGCCCCGCCTCGAAATGGGTCCACCTCGGCGTCACCTCCTCGGACATCCTCGACACCGCATTCTCCCTCCTCCTCAGGGAGGCGGCCGCAATCCTTACGGAAGACATCGGGGGCCTCATGGGCGTCTTGCGGGCGAAGGCGCAAGAATACAAGCTGACGCCCATGATCGGGAGGACCCACGGCATCCACGCGGAGCCTGTCACCTTCGGCCTGAAGATGGCCCACTTTTACGACGAGATGCGGAGGAACCTGGAGAGGCTGGCCGCGGCCTCGGCCCGCGTCTCCTGCGGCAAGATATCGGGCGCAGTCGGCACTTACGCCCACGTGCCCCCCTTCGTTGAGGATTACGTATGCAGGAAGTTGGGGCTTACGCCTGCGCCCATCTCCTCGCAGATCATCCCTCGCGATTACTACGCCGAGTTCTTCACAACCTGCGCGATCATCGGCTCGTCCGTCGAGAAGATGGCCACCGAGGTAAGGCACCTGCAAAGAACGGAGGTAGCCGAGGCTGAGGAGTTTTTCCAGGCAGGCCAGACCGGCTCCTCCGCGATGCCCCACAAGCGGAACCCGGTCGCCTCGGAGAACGTCTCGGGACTCGCCCGGCTGCTGCGCGGCTACGCCCTGTCGTCCCTCGAGAACATCCCATTGTGGCACGAGCGCGATATCAGCCACTCGTCCGTCGAGAGGGTGATCGGCCCTGACGCTACGATACTCCTTGATTACATGCTCGCCCGGATAACGGGCATCTTCCGCAACCTTATGGTCTACCCGGAGCGCATGAAGGAGAATATGGCCATGACCGCGGGCCTTTACCATTCAGAGGCCGTGCTGCTCAGCCTCATCAAGAAAGGGCTTACGAGGCAGGAAGCGTACAAGATTACCCAGTCCCTCGCGATGGCCTGTTTCCGTGACCGCCGCAACTTCGTCGAATGCCTCAAGAAAGACGAGGGGCTGAGGAAGTTCTTGTCGGCCGGGGAGATCGCCGCGATAACGGACGACAGACACTATTTCGAGCACATCGAGGCCATATTCGCGCGGGTCTTCGGCCCTGCCTGATCCTAATAAAATACCCTGCAATTTACAGCAGGGTATTTCGTGAGGGGGGAGGCCGGGGCACCCGCTTTAGCGGGTCGCGGCTTTGCCGGTGGAGGGGGCGCTGAGCCCCATTAATTGCGGCGTCTTAAGCAATCCGGCTTTAGGGCGACAACATATGAGATGGCCTCCTTGTCCGATATCAGGTCCTGCTTCGACGCCGTTGGGCGGGAAAAACTCTCAATCGACGCCGGCCGCATGGCGCAACTCCCCCTCGACAGCGTCTCCTCCGCGTGCAGGGCGTTCCTCTACGCAGTACTGGAGCTGAACCGGGGTAAGCTGAAGCGGGCGATACGCTTCATAAGCCAGGCAAGGGAGCAGGCGGAGGATATCGAGGAGCTGTCGTTCGTCCTTCACGTGGAGGGTGTCCTTCTCTCCATGCGCGGCGACTACAGGCAAGCCGTAGCCAAGCAGGTCAGGTGCGCCGAGATATGCAAGCTGACCGGGGACAAGCACCTGAGCTGCGAGGCCCTGCTCCGCCTTTCCGGCCTGCATCTGAAGCTAGGCGAGCCGGCCATGGCCCAGGTGTACGAGAAGGAAGCGGCGCTGATCATGCCGCGCGACCGGGGGCGCGTGTAGCGGTCTGGTTGCTCATCGGGCGTGAGGCGCGACGCAAAGCGGCTCACAATCATCGCGGCGTCTGTTGCGAAAGCTGAAAAACTGTCGGACTCCTCCAGGCTTGGACTCGCGCCTGTGCAGAATCGCGCTATGCGGCGCCCAGGTTTGGGGTTCAGCACCCCCTCGCCGGGCAAAGCCCGGCGAGCCTCCCCGCTCAGACAGACAAAAATGCTCATCATGGCGTTTTTTATTCGACACTATGGATGAAGTACAGCCCGCTCTTACCGCCGCCTTATGAATGCGCTTTATACGATTGCGGCGGTCGCGGCCGGAGGAGCGCCTCCAGGAATCGGGAGGTGTGGATGCACTGTGAGACGTGTTGGCCGGAGGCCTATCAGTTCAAAGTAGGTTTGCCGGGAACCCGCTCAGTAATAGCGTGCTTGAAAAGGTATCACCGTTGGTGCGGGTGGTAAGTCGGAGGCCACACGTCGAGCTCACGCGCCGCCCCGCCCTATCAGTTCAAAGTCGGTTTGCCGGGCACCCGCACGTTCCGAGAGTGCTGAAAAGGAACCACCATTCATGCGGGAGGTACGCCAGAGACGCGAGTCCAGCCGCAAAGAGCATTGGTTTAGCTTTTCTAGCCTTTGCTCCCGCGCTTACGTCCCGGACGACTTGATGAACTTGAGCCTCACGTCGTAGAGCACGTTATCGAGGAGGCTTTCCTCTTCCCCGGTGAGGTTGCCCTTCGTCTTCTCCCTGAGCATCTCGATGATGCTTATCGTCTGCTTCGCCAACTGAAGGTTCACCTCTTTGGCGTTCGTGATGGGGTCCGGCAGCTCACCGAGGTGGACGAGGGCCGACGTGGAGAGCGACAGGACGAATGTGGAGAAGCCGAACTCGTAAAGCAGCTCGTTGTCCGACCAGTGCTCCCGCTCCTTCGCCGCCCCGGCGTCCTGCTTCGGCCTTTCTTTTTTCTTCCCCTTGTCCGCAGAGACCGCTTTTTCTTCTTCCGCCATTCGGTCATCCCTCCTAGAGTAAGGTGTCGAGTTTTATGGGGAGGAAAAAGAGATCGTCGTTCCTCTTCACCTGATAAAGAATATAATTCCTTCGCAAGCCTTCGACCATGAGCGCGGTGAACCTATCCTTATCCGACACCGGCGCGTTATTGATCGTCACGATCACGTCGCCCGCCCGCAGGCCGTACCGTTCGCCCAGGCCCCCTTTGAACACCTTGGTCACGACTACGCCCTTCTGCTGCCTCAGCTTGAACTTGAGCCGCGCGTAGCCCTCGATGTTCGAGAGGCGCACCCCGCACAGCCGCTCGTCGAGCGGCTCCGGCACGAAGTCGCCGCCCCGCCCCGTGATGACCGTGAACGCCGTGCTCCCCCTCATGACCTTGATCCGGCTCGCCCCGTTCAGGACGGCGTTCCTGAAGACGTTCTGGAACTTCATGCCTTCCCGGATCTTCCTGCTGTCGATCTCCACGATCCGGTCACCCACCCTCATGCCGCCTGCCTCAGCCGGGCTGCCCGGGATCACCCCGTCCACGTAGAGGTACTGGCCGTCGTCGTCATCCCTCCTGTCTACGAACAGGCCGAAGATGGGGCGCCTGGGCGCGTGCTCCAGGAAATCGGAGAGCATCGCCATCACGTCCTCGATGGGTATGGCAAAGCCTATCCCCTTGCCCTCTTCATAGACGGCCGTCACTACGCCGAGGAGGTTGCCGTCCGCGTCGAGCAGCGCCCCCCCTGAGTTGCCGGGGTTGATGGCCGCGTCCGTCTGGATCAGCGTAGAGTAAACCTTGTCGTTGATTTTTACGCTCTTGCGGAAGGCGCTTACCACGCCGACCGTTACGGAGGTGGGCAGGCCGTAAGGGTTGCCGATGACGACGGCCTTCTCGCCTACGTGCGCGTTGCTCCTGATCGCCCTCAAAAAGGGGAATTCCTTCTTGCCGTCCTCGACCTTGAGGAGCGCTATGTCCATCTCCGGGTCTGCGGCGATGACGTGGGCATCGTACTCCTCGCGGTTGACGAATTTCACGCGGATCGTCGTCGCCTTGGAGATGAGGTGCTCGTTGGTGACGATGAGGCCCTTAGGGTCGAGGACTACCCCCGACCCTATATTCTCCACCGTCTCCTGCACATCGTCCGCATCCGACGGGAAAAACCGCCTGAAAAGGCTGGCGCTGCGCGGCTCGCTCCCCTTTTTCGCCGCCTCTTCCGTCTTTATGTTGACGATCGCCTTGCTGGCCGTCTCGACGACGGATACGAGGCTTTCGTCTCCGGCGACCCTGGCGGCGCCGGGGCCGGGAAAAGCAAAAGCGGTAAAAATGAGGGAAACAAGGATTACGGGGACGACGAGCTTCTTCATCTTCGAGTTATTGGTTGCCCATGGCCTTTCTCTTTCTCTTCAGTACGGCGAGGGCTTCGTCGAGTATGATGGAGGCAACCTCGTCCTTGGGGAGCCTAGGCACTTCCTTCGTCCCGCCCGACGCGTCGATGATCGTCACCTCGTTTTCGTCGGCGCCGAAGCCTATGCCGCCCCTCGACACGTCGTTCGCCACGATGAGGTCGATCCCTTTCCCTTTCAGCTTCGCCGCGGCGTGCTCGATCACGCGGTCCGTCTCAGCGGCAAAGCCGACGAGCACCCGGCCGTTATCTTTCGACCGCCCGAGCTCCGCCAGTATGTCGGGGTTCTTCACAAGGGCCAAATCGATCTCGTCCCGGCCGGCCGTCTTTTTGATCTTCAGATTGCTCCGGTCCCTGCACCTGTAGTCGGCCACCGCCGCAGCCTTAACGATAACGGACGCCTTCCGCTGCTCCTTCATTACGGCCGACCTCATCTCCTCCGCCGTCCCGACGTACACGACCTTGATGTCGCTCCTGGGCGGCGGCAAGCCGCAGGCCCCCGACACCAGGACCACCTCGGCCCCCCTCCTTTTTGCGATCCTGGCGACCGCGTAACCCATCTTCCCCGAAGACCGGTTGGTGATGCAGCGCACCGGGTCTATCGGCTCCGAGGTCGGCCCTGCAGTGACGAGCACCTTCTCCCCGATGAAATCCTTCGCCGTCAGGCAGTCTTCCATCTGCTCCACAATCTCGTCTATCTCGGGCAGCCTTCCCTTGCCCTGCCACCCGCACGCCAGGTCCCCGGAAGCGGGGTCGATGAACCGGTACCCGTTCCCGTGCAGCTTCTTCACGTTCGACCGGACGATGGGGTTCTCCCACATCTTCGTATTCATAGAGGGCACGAGCAGGACCGGCGCCGTGGTCGCCATGACCATGGTCGTGAGAAAATCGTCCGCTATGCCGCTCGCTATCTTCCCTATGATATTGGCCGTGGCAGGCGCTATGACCACCAGGTCCGCCATGTCCGAAAGCGCTATGTGGCCTATGCCGCCGTCCGTAAAAAGCTCGAACGTCTCATGCGTCACGGGGTTCCCCGACAGCGTCTGAAAGGTGAGCGGCGTGACGAATTCCATCGCGTTCTTCGTCATGACGACGTGGACGTCCGCCCCCAGCCTGCAAAGCGACCGCGCAAGCTCG
>Ga0326727_10020472_pt1 | contig 13133 bp, 7 predicted proteins | sample MB2enrmetagenome_FD_207643 | JGI IMG/M metagenome (GOLD analysis project Ga0326727, IMG submission 207643) | Lab enriched peat soil microbial communities from McLean, Ithaca, NY, United States - MB29MY | ecosystem: Environmental > Terrestrial > Soil > Wetlands > Peat | place: USA: New York...
GGAGACGACCAGAGGAAGTTCGTACTCGGCGGCCAGGGAGTTGAGCAGGGCCACGAACCGTTCCAGTGCGCGCGGCTGGTCCACGTTCTCCTCGCGATGGCAGCTCACGACGAAGTACCTTCCGCTCTTGAGACCGAAGCGTTCGAGAATCGACGACGCGCGGATCTTAGGCAGGTAATGGTGTAGCACTTCATACATGGGACTCCCGGTTTTGATGATGCGGTCCGGGGCCAGACCTTCGCGCAGCAAGTATTCCCGGGAGATGGAACTGTAGGGCATATTGATATCGCTGGTATGGTCCACAATGCGCCGATTGATCTCCTCAGGCGAGCGATCGTCGAAGCAGCGGTTTCCGGCCTCCATGTGGAATACGGGAATCCTTCTCCGCTTGGCGGGCAGGGCGGCCAGGGCGCTGTTGGTGTCCCCCAGGATCAGGACCGCGTCGGGCTGGAGCTCGGCGAACAGGCTGTCCGATTTCGCAATCACCAGCCCGATGGTCTCTGCCGCCGTCTTCCCGGCCGCCTGCAGGAAATGGTCGGGCCGGCGAACTTCCAGGTCATCGAAGAAAAGTTGATTCAACTCGTAATCGTAATTCTGGCCGGTGTGGACAATGATGTGTTCCGTGTATCGATCCAGAACCGCCATCACCCGCGACATCTTGATGATCTCCGGCCGGGTGCCAAGAATGCTTACAACTTTCATAGTGTCTCCAGGGTGCTGCTTGGATTGCCTTCTCTCAACTGCCGGCGGGTACGCGACCATCGAGCGCCAGACGCCCTTCGCCCACCGGAAGGTAATAGGTATCCGGACGGTCGGGGTTGAAGACTTCGCTGGACCAGAACAAGGTCACCATATCGCCCCGGCCGACATTGCGGATGGAGTGAGTGAATCCGGGCGGAATATCGATCACCCGATACCTGCTGCCCTCTACCGGATATTCCTCCACCGGCCCACCCTCCATCGGCTGCATCCTGATCAATCCCTCGCCTTCGACGACCAGGAACTTTTCCGCCTTGGTATGGTGATAGTGGTTGCCGCGGGTCACGCCTGGGACCGTTCGCGACACGAAGATCTGCCCGCAGTGGTCTGACTTGATGAATTCCGCCAGACTGCCGCGCGCGTCGCTCCTAACGTCCAGATTCCGCTGCCTGGAGTGGCTGGGGACATAGGACAGATAGGTTGCATAAAGCGCCCGGCAGAAGGGGTCCGCGAAATCCGGCAGTTTCAGGGTTGCTCCCATCTCGTGAAACGCCTGAATGCGGCCGGCCAGATCATCCAGGCGCAGCCGGGTGGAGGCAATCTGCCGCGGCTCGGGACCGTCGTTCTCCAGTTCCTCGAGAAACGCGGCGACGATGTCGTCCACGTAGTTGAGTTCCACCTCACGGGCGGGATCGGAGATGGCGATGGGCAATTCATGGGCGATGTGATGGCAAAACGTCGCCGTCACCGAGTTCGAGTTAGGCGGGCACCACTTGCCGAACAGGCCCTTGAGGCGGAAGATCCTGACCCTGGCTCCGGTAGCTGCCGCAAACTCCCGGAGAGCATCTTCCGCATGCAACTTGCTGGTTCCGTAAGGATTGGGCAGATCCGCCTGGATGGAGGACTCGAACACGATCTTCGCGGCGCGGCCTGTGCGTTGCAACATATCGCAAAGCTGCCTGGTCAGTCCGGCGTTCACCCGCTCAAACCCGGCCGGGATCTCGGACCGGCAGACGCCGCCCACATGAAATACCACATCGGCGACCCCCAGCTGCCGTTCGAGGTCGGCCTGAGAAGTCTCCAGATCGGCGGCAAAGGTCTCGCAATCCCGCCGCTCGCGCAAGTGCGCCAGCAGGTTGCGGCCGAGAAAGCAACAGCTGTCGGTGACAAGAACCCTGATCACGCCGGCAGCATCCTTCCGCTGAGTGCTTCCTGCACGCAGGCCAGATTCAGGAGCGTCTCTTTCATCTCCTCCAGATTGAGGCGCGCGGAGTTATGGGAGTGATAGTCCTCGGCCTCGGATATCTCGTGCTTGCCCTCACTGAAGTAAGAGGAGTAGTTCAAGTCGCGCGTATCGGCGCAGATCCGGTAGTAGTCTCCAAGATCCTCGGCACGCGCGATTTCTTCGCGGTTCATCAGGGTCTCGTACAGTTTTTCGCCGTGGCGCGTGCCGATGACCCGATAGCTCTTCTCGGTATCGAAGATCTGCTCGAGCGCTTTGGCCAGGGTGCTGATTGTGGCCGACGGGGCCTTGCGAACGAAGATGTCCCCCGGCCTGCCATGCTCGAATGCGTAGAGCACCAGCTCTACCGCGCCCTCGATGGTCATCATGAACCTGGTCATCTCGGGGTCGGTTACGGTAAGAGGCTCCCCGGATTGGATCTGGCTCAGAAACAGCGGTATCACCGATCCCCGCGAGCCCATCACGTTTCCGTAGCGGGTGCCGCAAAACACGGTCGGGGAGTCCTGGTACATGCGGGCCTTGGCCGCCATGCACTTTTCCATCAGCGCCTTGGACATTCCCATGGCGTTCACCGGATACACCGCCTTGTCGGTGCTCAGGACGATGACCTTGCTCACCCGGGATGCGAGGGCTGCGTTCATCACATTCTCGGCACCCAGGGTGTTGGTCTGGACGGCCTCGATCGGGAAGAACTCGCAGGAGGGGACCTGTTTCAGCGCCGCCGCATGAAAGACCAGGTCCACTCCCCGCATGGCCTGCAGGACACCGTCATAGTTGCGCACGTCGCCCAGGTAGAACTTGATGGCGCCGTTCTTCAGTCGCCGCCGCATGTCGTCCTGCTTCTTCTCGTCGCGGCTGAAGATGCGTATCTCGCCGAAGCCGGCGTGGGTCGCCATTTCAACCACTGCGTTGCCGAAGGTGCCGGTACCGCCGGTGATGAGGAGGCATTTACCAGTAAAAGTGCATGAGTTCATTGAGTCCCTTAGGCTGGCCCCTCTGCCGGGCACGTTGAAGGAACAGGCAGCCATCGGGCCGGGATGCTGCCACAGGAGCGATTTGACCTTTGTGGCGGAGAGGAGTGAAACCGCCTCCGCGCGCTGTTGGATCATTCCCCGCGATGGATCAACCGCGGGGCTAGATCGGTCTCCGCAGGGCACCCTGCAGATTCTGAATTGCGGCGGCGGTTTCCGGATCTGTTCGCGCCACGCCTCGCCACCACAATGCCCAGGTAAGGAAACAGGAGGCCAGAAAGCCTCCTATCGTGGACAGGAGCACGATCTCGAGGCGATGCGGAGACGATTTCCGCTCCGGCTCGATCGCCGGCTCGACTACCTGGATGACGGCCGCCTCCTTGGCTTCATCCAGCTTGGCGGCTTCGTATTGTTTCATCAGCATGTCGTTGAGCGCCTGCTGGTATTGCAGCTCGTGTGCGGCGCGAAGATAATCCAATCCCGCGGCAGGAACGTTGCCAAGCCCCAGCCCGGCAATTCCCGGCACGTTCTTGCGCTGCTCCAGGCTGGTTTCCTCGGCTTGGAGAGAGGTCAGCTCCCTTTCTGCCAATTGCACGTCGGGATTCTGCTCTGTCGAATAGGAGCGCAGCGCCTGCACCTCTACCTCTTTGGCCGCGATCTGCGCGCGAAAGGCGGCAAGGCTCTCAAGCATCGTCTTGGCCTGCGCGTCCAACTGCACCAGGCCCTTCTGCTGTTGAACCCGCTGGAATGCCAGTTCGGCCGTGACCAGAGCCTCCCTGGCCTGCTTCAATTGCTCCTCGTAAAAGAGTCGCCGCCTGGAAGCCTCTGTGACCGAGATGGTCTTGCTCAGGGTGCGGAGCTGTTCGATGTAGGCATTGGCCATGCCGGCGGCGCGCTTCCTGTCCTTGTCCGTAACGGAAATTGAGATGAGAGTGCTCATCTCCGATACGATCTCCGTATTGTCCGCGAGCTCCTGGCGGGTGTCGGTCCGGTTTTTCCTGCCATAAACCTGCATGAGGTTGAAGCGATCGATGATGGCCTCCGCGATCGGCCTGGACTGCATCAGAGCCACATAGATTGAGTTGGGATCGCGCAGGTTCAGTCCGCCCGACATGGCGTCGCCCATCGCGCCCAGGCCTGGCACGCTGTTCAAAATGGCGGTGGTGGACTGGGTCTGTCGCGGCGGCATGATCTTGGTTACCGCCGTATACCGGACCGGCAGCAGCAGGCTCAAGAGCAGGCCCCCGAACATGGCCGCGCCGGTCACGCTTAGAATCATTCGCTTGCGGCTGGCGAGTTGGGTAAGAACATGGATCACCAGACCGGTGACGCCAAACATCGTGGCATTGTCTGCCCCCGAGGTCACCGGCTGCGTGATGGCTTGGGATTGGTCAGTGCGTGAATTCTGTTCGTTCATCTTCTGCACATCGGTTACTGAATCGGGTACTGAATCAGGGTGAGTAGGACGCCAGTCCTGGCGGTTTGAGAGTTGATCCGGGCGATCATCGACAGCTTTTCCATCGACCTGCCCGGCACTTTGGACCTGGGCAGGTTGAGAACTTCGCCGCGCGCAAGGAACCCTTCAACAAATCGGCGCTTCTGCCTGATGACTGATACGCGGCCGATCAAGAACGGCTACGCGCGGCTCGCGGTCCTTGGCTTCAACAACGCGTCGTAGCAAGTCAGCGCTCGGGCTGTAGTCCAGAACCAGTTCTTTGAGGGCCAACATCAGGCGGCCCGTATCGCGGGCCGCACAAAGGTCGCGAAGCTCATCCAGCCAGCTGTTGATGTTACCTTCCGGTACCCCGTTGCCTACGAAGATGCGCACTTTCTCGTGCTCGGTTGGAATGGTATCTTCGAGAAGCGTGCTTAGTTCTTCGTAGAGCTTTTCGCCGGGCCGCATCCCGGTGAATTGGATTTTGATATCTTTCTCCGGCTTCAGGCCCGACAACAGAATCAGATTCCTGGCCAGATCGACGATCTTGACCGGCTGGCCCATATCCAGAACACAGATCTGGCCGCCGGTTGCCACTGCCGATGCCTGCAATACCAGCTGGCACGCCTCGGGGATCGTCATGAAAAATCGCCGCATCTCCGGATGCGTCACGGTGACTGGTCCCCCGGCCGCGATTTGTTTCTTGAAGATCGGGATCACGCTGCCGTTCGAGCCCAGCACGTTGCCAAAACGCACTGCGACGTAGCGGGTTCGACCGTTTTGCAGCGCCAGCAGAATGAGTTCCGCGACACGCTTGGTGGTGCCCATGATGTTGGTCGGACGCACGGCTTTGTCGGAGGAGATCAGGACGAAATCCTCGACACCGTGTTTCATCGCGGAGATGGCGAGGTTGTAGGTGCCGAGGACATTGTTCTCCACGGCCTCGAAGACGTGGGTCTCCATGAGGGGAACGTGCTTATACGCCGCGGCATGATACACGATGGTGGGTCCGTATTGGCAGAGAACGTCGTCCAGGCGCGCACGGTTTTGCACGTTCCCGATCTCGGGGTAGAAGGGGACCTGTGGAAACCTCTGCTTCATTTCGCGATCGATCTCGAACAGTGGAGACTCGGCAATTTCAAAGCCTACGATTCCGGCGGGTTGAAAGCGCGCAATCTGCCGGCACAGTTCGGAGCCGATGGATCCCGCAGCCCCCGTCACGAGAACCACCTTGTCCTTGAGCACATCGCGAATTTGACTTACTTCAAGCCGCACCGGGTTCCGGCCCAGGAGATCTTCGACTGCAACTTCGCGAATCTGGCCAACCAGGCCGCACTCTTCGACCACCTCTCCGAGTCCGGGCACGGTCTTCGACTCCACTCCCGCGGCATGACACGACTCCAGTATCCGAGTCATCTCGACGCCCGTCGCCGAGGGAATGGCAATCAAAATGATCGCTATCTTGTGTTTTGTTACCAGCGACTTTACTTCGTCTCCACCGCCAAGTACTGCTATGCCGCTAATGAGTACGCCCTTCTTGTCCCGGGCGTCGTCGAGAAATCCGCAAATGTGATACGCCAATTTCGGATTGTTCCGGATCTCTCTGAGCAGAGTGATGCCGGCGTCTCCGGCGCCGTAGATAAACGCCCGCTTCTCCTGGGCATTTCCCTGTCCGCCATGTGTTGCTTCGGCTATCATGCGAACCACGACACGCAGTCCAGCCGTGCCCAGGAGAGAAAGGATGAAGTCGCTTAAGTAAATGGATCGCGGGAAACCCGTGGGAGCAATATCGACAAGGATCGCCCAGCTGAGAAGTGCACCGGCACAGTTGGCAATGACAATCCTGTAAACATCGGCAATGGTTACGTAGCGCAATCCACGGCGATTCAAATTCGCGGCCTGAAACATCACGCTCTTGACCACAATCCAGACCGGAAGCGCACAGACAAAATAGCGTAAGCATGCCTGCGGGAGCCCTAAGTCGAACCGTAGCAGAAACGCTATCAACCCAGAGAGCGCAAAAATGCAGCCTTGTGCGGCCCATACGAAGAGCCAGCGCATCGCGTTGCTCCTCAATATTCTTCTTAGTCTGCTGCGCATTCCTTGCTCCTCTTCATTTTCGTGAGTCTGGATGAGGATGATCACGCGTGTGAGGCACGGGCCGCCGTTTGGCCGTATCCTCTAATGAGACGGTCGAGTGCCAGATTCCGGGACTCGCCGGCTCCTCGTCTTGGCCGAACGCGCTGGGGCAAAGCGCAGCAACTGCCGTTCGCAAAAATCTAAAGATCAATTAGGAAACCCTAATTGCAGATGTACAGGTCGACCAGGTCCGACTTGATGGGCAGAATGTGTTCCTGGTTCTCGCGCGATGGGTTTTGGCTTCGCGCCAGGATTGCCTCTTCTTTCCGGTATCGGATCGATGCGAGCTCCGGGATATCCGAGTGGGCCAATTCACCGGCAACCCTCTTTTTCGTTCCGCTCGCGCTGGCGCACTTCGAATGTCAGTAGGTCGCGCCGATCACCGCTCCGGTCATCGCCGTTTGCGAAAGCATCTGAGTCAGGAACGGAAGCTGCTGCATGAATGTGCTCGGGCCTTTCAGCTTGGTGGGGACAATGATCGCGTCGCCGGGCAGCAGGACAGTGCTTTCAAAGTCGGTATGCCAGAACTCGCCGTGACTTTGCCTGCTGATTACGGTTCCGTCCGCCCTGACCAGGAAGATGCGCTTGGCGTCAGCTTGCCTGGTGGGTCCGCCGGCATCTTTGAGATATGCGGATAGGTGCTTTCTGGGCTGATACCGGAAGGCATTCTCGTTGTAGACTGCTCCCGCGACCTGAACCGTGCTGAGCCGGGGTGGAATATAGAAACTGTCGCCATCTTCGAGCGGGAAGTTCGGAATATCGGCGAGGGTGCTGGCGCTGGGCTTCATGTCGAGAACGATTCGGCCTGTGGGCTTGACTGCCGCGAGTTGGGCGATGGCGGCTTGCTGGGTGCCGAGCAGCGTCTGTTGCTCGGCCGCGCTGGCAGAGTTTGCCGACGAAGCCGCCGCATAGCGCGAGGTGAGTTCTCTTTGCATTTGTGCGATGGAGACCCGGAGTTGCTCTTCCTGGGCCTGACGCGCCGAGACGCGGGTCAACTGCGAGGCATAGAGGTAAGAGTGCGGAGTGAGCCCGCCGGCGCGCGCGACGATGTTTCGTAGAGTGTCTCCCGGTTCTACGCGATAGACGCCCGGCGCATTGACCTCTCCGCTCACCCGGACAAAGGTCGCGTGCTTATCCATCGGCAACGGCAGGTCGCTCCGTGAAAAAATGGTGATCACGTCGCCAGGTTTCAAGAGCTGGTTATCGGAAGATGCCGGATTGCCGATGGCATTCCCCAGGTTGAAGGGAATCAGGCGAGTGCTCAAATCCTGCTCGTCGAGGCGCTGGATGGAGGCATAGTCCCAGTTGATCTCCGCCGTGTTCTGGACCAAATCGGTCATCATATCGATCGGTATATGGACCGGCGTATAGTTTTGCTGGCTGAACTCGCTTGCATCAGGCAAGTTACCGGCCGTCCCGTATTCCTGGTTCGGAGCAGATGCATCGCGCGGCTTGCCGGCCGCGTCGTATTCCGGGTTCGAAGCTCCCGCACCGCGCAGATTGCCGGCCGCGTCGTATTCCGGGTCCGAAGCTCCTGCACCTTCCTGGTTCGAAGCTCCTGCACGGCGCGGGTTGCGGCGAATTCCGTTTTCCTCGCTCCAACTGCTGCCTGCGGGCGCGCTCTCTGTCAAATGGCTTTCCTGGTACCAATAACTGCGGGTAATCAGAACATCGCGCGACGGAATCAGATCCGAGATCCGCATCCCTTCGTGCCAGGGGAAACGGCCCGGCTGAGCGACATTGCCGCGCAGCATCACGGCGTTCTCAAACTGCGGCGAGATAGGGAATATGCGCAAGAGATCCCCATCGCTGAGCAGGCGCTGCAATCCCGATGCGTCCAGGGGGAAGTCATCGACTCGCCTTCTCCGGTGGGCCTCGATCTGCTCCAGGAGGACGCGATCGGCCTGGGCCAGATTGTTCAGGCCGCCCGCATCGCTCAACGCGGCGGCAATCGTGGTTTCGCCTCTCAGCTCGTAAATCCCGGGCTCATTCACACTGCCCATAATCGCAACCTGTGGACCGACGGGCGGAATATAGATCACATCTCCTGGAAGCAACTGGACATCGTGCGATTTGTCACCCCTGCGCAGGAGGTCGTAGATGTCAAAGTCGGCGAGGACGCGATTGTCACGGCGCAACTGTATGTGCCGCATCGACCCTGTAGCGGAGGGTCCGCCGGAGGCAAAGAGCGCGTTGACCAGCGTGCTGAGAGCACTGACGGTGTACGCTCCCGGTTGCCGCGCGCTGCCCAGAATGAAGATCTGAATGGAGCGAAGCTGGCCCATCGTCACATTCAGTTCGAAGTCTTTGTAGAGATTCGCAATGGCCGAGTGGAGATAGCTCTCGAGTTGCTCATAGCGCAACCCGGCTACGGTTAAGCTTCCCACTCTCGAAAGGAAGATCTGGCCATTCCTGTCCACAGTCACGCTGGCATCAAGGTCGATTTTTCCCCACACCCGTATCAGCAGTTGATCTCCCGGACCGATCACGTAATTGGCGGGCACGGGAATCCGATCCATGGGAGCAAAGGTCGTGGGGACTTCGTCGAATAACTGCCTGCCATACACGTGGAGCGGGCGCCCGGCGGCATCTTCGGCGAACATCTCGAATTCGGATCGCGTGGTGATCGGACCTATCACGCGGGTGGACGGCGCCGGCGTCGTGCCGGGCGCGGGAACAGCTTCAGTTGGACCTGGAGTTATTCCGGGGGTGAGGTTCGTCCGCGTTCGAACGGGATATGCGCTCAACCCGGTGGCCGGAGCCTGGGTGGTCCCGGGAGGGCATTGTTCTGCTTCGGCAGCGGAGACTGGACCCGGGCCGGCAGGACACGTGACCGTTTGAGCCGGTGGTGTGTTCGAGTCTGTCTGTGCGGCGCAAAAGGAGCCGAACACTGCAAAGAAGATCAGGAGTTTATGCGTCATGGTGTAGGAAGCGTCTCAAACGCGAGTTTTCACTTAGTTTGCGGGGTCAAGCCTGCGCCCAGGTTTCAAAAGCCAATCCTGCGTTCCGGAAACCAGGTCACTTGGATGGTTGTGGTGGTCGCGGTGTGCTGGCCGGGAAGATCGATCGGGGCTTTCCAGTGCTCCAGAGCAAAGTAGCCGTTGATCTCAAAGTCCCTGCCAATGCGCTTGACCGCCTGAAAGTTGATGTCATTCAGGGTGGTGCCGCCGGGGATGAAATAGGTGGTGGCCTTCTGATTGCGCAAGCCCACCTGAAGCCATTCGTTGCCGCTCAGGTGATACGCGATCCAGCCCTGGCCGCCTTTGTCCTCACGCCCGATCCAGTCTCCGAAAAGCTGGCCCTGGTTCGTGTAGCCCTGCCTCTCGAGGCCCTCCCAGTACATGAAGTGGCCGTACTGACGAGCGGAGTTTGAACTGGAGGGGTCGGTAGAGGCTGACTCGATTCGAACGTCCAGCCTGGGCGCGCCGGGAATATGCGAGAGATAGAGGCCTGGCCTCCACGAGGCGCGCCGCGGAGCGTCGATGGGGGATACGTCGTCGTGTATTTCGGAGTCGCTGTAGAGCGTAAGCCACTTACGCACAAATGGAAGCCGGTAGGAGAAGTCGAAGGCGCCAAAGCGCGCGCCGGGATCGTCGCGGCCGTTCTTCACCGAGACAGCGGGAGAGTAGGTGCTGAAGAAACTCTTGAGAAAAGTGTGAAGTGTAACTGGCGAGTGGCCTTCACCACCCCAGATGACGGTACGCTCGAAGCCGAACTCGAGGTTTTCCGTGGGCCGGAAACTGATTTTCTCCACATGCACCCACGGATCGCCAGGATTGATGACATTCGGTTGAACCGCAGGGTTGTTGGCGTAGAGCGGATTCGGCATCAACGTGTGACCGCGCAGCGCGCCCACCAGAAACTCATAGCGGAAGGGCCCGGTAAACCTTGAGAGCAATGGAATGTACAACGGCTCGATGCGGTTGATATGAAACGCATAGATGTTTTCCGCATTGTTCGAGTAGGCCATGCTGGCGCCCTGAGCCGGACCCATCCACTCGTCCTGCTTGCCGAACGAAACGACATGGTTCAGAACATGATAGGAAAGGTATGCCTCGAGAAAGCGTCCCTGGGTAGCCGTCGCGATCGGCCCCATGGGGGTGGTGGCCTGGCTGAACGGCAGGCCGGTTGCGGGGTTGAGAAAAATGGTTGCGTCGATCGTAGAGAGCGTCTGGGCCAAGGCCGCCGAATAGCCTGCGGCCGAGGGCGCGCCCTGGAACTCGCCGCGCGCGTAGAGCGTGAACCGGCCGGCGGTGGCGTAGCCGCTGGCGCCGGAATAGTTATTGAAGCCGTTTTCGTAAGGCCGGCCGTAGTCGTTGATGATGGTCGAGCCGAGATGAAAGCTGTCGCGCAGCGGCGTTCCACTGATGGCGCGCATCACCGTATAAGTTGATTCGATACGCACATCGCCGGTGCGCGCCGGACAGGGACCTCCGCTGCTGAGATGCAACTCATGATTCAGCGCATCGTACAGTTCCCTCGCCTCGTCCGTGGCCGGTCCTTCGGCCGCATTTTCGATATTGGCGCCTGTGTCTTCCAGCATGTGACTCAAACTGGCGCGCGTCCAGGGACGCAGGCCCAGAAAAACATGATCCAGAAAGCCTAGCGAATACAAGCGCAGCACGGCCGGATAGATCCAGCTGTCTACCGGGATATAGGGAGAACCGGACACGGATAGATCGCACTCTTGCGCCGATGCGTCGGAATCGTTTGCTCCCTGATTGGCGCTCTGTTGTCCGCCTGAGGGCGCCGCAGGCAGCGGGCTGGCAGCAAGAAGCAGAATCCCTCCCCAGGCCATCAGATAAAGACGCATGGGGACGGCAGCCGACGGCTTGTTCACGCTTTCGCTCTTTGCCCCAAGGTCATCAATCCGTCTCGTACGGCAGTTGCTCCACGATGGCGGAGTCTGACGAAACATCCGCATCAAGCAAGGGCCGCGTGACCGCAGTTTCAGCTTTCGCATCGGGTCCCATGACAACTTGCGGCCGCACACCAGCGCGGAGCGATGCAAGTTCCGCGGCAAGTTCCTTGACGGTCAGCTCCAGATCCTTTACATGCGTGGAATACTCGTTGACGCTTAATGCCAGCGAGTTGTTTTGATTCCCGCCCGTGACCAAGCTGTGCATGGTGCCGCGCACAAGATCCGAGATGCTTCGCGCGCCGCTGGCGATACAGAAGCGCTCTAACTCCAGGTACTCCTCTTCGGAGAGCCGAACGTTAATCGTGCGAATTCGCGGTATCAGAACAGCCATTGGAGATTGCTGGGTCGCGTGTAGGTCTTTGGGGGAGTGGCTGCTGGCGGTGTGGATCTCTGCTGCGACAGAGAAGGTGATTCTCTAGAGGTGAATCTGGGGTGCGCTCCGCGCCCGTCGGTCCCATGACCAGGATCGATATCACAAAACACTGACTCTGCCACCTTCGCATGAGGCAAAGGCATATGGCAGTGTTCTGCGTTCCGGTGAGATCTTCTTCACCTGACCTCGATACACAAAAGGGAATTACCCAACACCTTAGCACGCAATGCGGGGCGCAGCAAGAAAAAGGTAAAACTCTTGTAACGCAATTGTATTTCTGGGATCTGTATCATTATGGGATCGATCACGCCCCAGGCATATTGGATCCGGCCATTGCAGGTCAGCTGGAAGCACGCCGAGCCCCGCCGAATTTACAGCCCGAATTTCAGCATTCTCGCGCGGGCTGGCGGGAACGCCATTCTCAACATCTTCTTTGAAGCCCGTCCTTTTCCTCACCGACGACAAGGAAAGTCCGAACCTCAGATCGCCCCAGGGTAGCGTGCGCTGTTTGTGTGTCGAACGCGCTTACACGCCGCTGTACGCGGAGAAGCCGCCGTCGATGGGCACCACTACGCCAGTGACGAACTCCGCAGCCGGCGAAAGCAGCCAGAGCACCGATCCGAACAGGTCCCGCGGCTCGCCAAAGCGCGCCATGGGTGTGTGCGCGATGATCGCCTTGCCGCGCGCGGTGAGCTCGCCGGTTTCCTTGTCGAGCAGCAGGAAGCGGTTCTGATTGGTGAGGAAGAAGCCCGGCGCCACCGCGTTCACGCGGATTTTGGGCGAGTACTCCTGCGCCATGTGCACGGCCAGCCACTGGGTAAAGTTGCTCACCGCGGCCTTGGCCGCCGAGTAGGCCGGGATGCGCGTGAGCGGCCGGAAGGAGTTCATCGAGGAGATGTTCAGGATCGCGCCGTAACCCTGCGCCGCCATGATTTTTCCAAAGGCCTGGCTGGGCAAAATCGTTCCCAGGATATTCAGCTCGAAGACCCAGCGCAACGCGTCGGCGGGCAGATCGAAGAACTTGAGATCGGGACTCGTGGTGGCCTGGGGCTTGTTGCCGCCCGCGCCATTCACCAGGCAATCCAGCTTGCCAAAATGGCCGGCAACGTCCTCGGCCGTCTTGACGATGCTGTCCTTGTTGAGCACATCGCACTGGAAGACCGTGACCTGTTTGCCGCGTTCGCCCATGCGATCGACCGCGGCCTTGCCTGCGTCGGGATTCACGTCGAGAATGGCCACCTGTGCGCCACAACCCGCCAGGGCGCTGGCGATCTCGCTGCCCAGAATGCCGGCGCCGCCCGTAATGGCGACCGACTTCCCGGTGAAGTCGTACATCTTCGTCAATCCCGCAA
>Ga0326727_10020473_pt1 | contig 13133 bp, 8 predicted proteins | sample MB2enrmetagenome_FD_207643 | JGI IMG/M metagenome (GOLD analysis project Ga0326727, IMG submission 207643) | Lab enriched peat soil microbial communities from McLean, Ithaca, NY, United States - MB29MY | ecosystem: Environmental > Terrestrial > Soil > Wetlands > Peat | place: USA: New York...
CGTCGAAGAAGGCGCGGGCGCTCGTGGGATCGGCACCGTCGAAGAAGGTGGCGTTGGTGGTGACGCGAAAGCCGCGCTCAACGGCTTCTTGAATGCCCTCGACGACGATTTCGTAGGCGCCCTCGCGGCAAACGGCGAAGTCGTGCTGCTCGCGCTGGCCGTCCAGATGGACCGAAAAGGTGAGGTACTTTGACGGCGTGAACTCCGGCAGCCGCCGCTTGAGTTCCAGAGCGTTGGTGCACAGGTAAACGTACTTTTTGCGCGCCACCAGTCCGTTGACGATCTCGATAATCTGGGGGTGCAGCAGCGGCTCTCCGCCGGGCAGCGAGACCATCGGGACGCCGGATTCCTCGACCGCGGCAAAGCACTCTTCGGGGTTGAGCTGCCTTTTGAGAATGTGCGGCGGGTACTGCACCTTGCCGCAGCCGGCGCAGGCCAGGCTACAACGGAAGAGCGGCTCCAGCATCAGCACCAGCGGATAGCGCCGGTTGCCGGCGAGCTTTTTCTTCAGAACATAGGCGGCAACCGTCGCCATCTGGGAGATCGGAATAGCCATTGTTTCGTTAAACCTCCAGCGCTTTCTACTACGAAGCGCGTTCCATGGCCCGCTTGTAGCCGGTGAGCGCTATCAGGGGAAAGTACTGACGATACAGGTGATAGGACATATAAAAGACCCTGGGAAAGCCGGTGCCGGTCATGATACTCTGGCGGGTTTTTCCCTCTCCTATCGACTCATCCCAACTGCCGTCGGGCTGTTGGCGCTCAAGTAGCCAGCGCACCCCCTTGGCAATCGAGTCGGAGCGGTCGTCGCCGGCGGCCAGCAGGCCCAAAAGTGCCCAGGCCGTCTGCGACGGAGTGCTCACGCCCACACCGCGCGTGTTCGGGTCGTCGTAGCTGTTGCAGCTCTCGCCCCAGCCGCCGTCGGCGTTCTGCACCATGCGAATCCACTCGGCGGCCTGCTGAATCTGCGGCTCGTTGTGATCGAAGCCGATGGCGTCCAGGCCGCGCAGCACCAGGAATGTCCCGTAGATGTAATTCACGCCCCAGCGGCCGAACCAGCTTCCATCCGGCTCCTGTTCGTTCAGGATAAATTTGATGGCCTTCTCGACGTGCTTGTCGCCGCGCGCGTAGCCGTAAGTGGCCAGCATCTCCAGAATTCTTCCCGTAATGTCCACCGTCGGCGGATCGAGCATCGCGTTGTGATCGGCAAAAGGAATGTACTGGAAGATCATCTTGGTGTTGTCTTTGTCGAAGCTGCCCCAGCCGCCGTTCCGGCACTGCATGGCAAACAGCCACTCGATGGCGCGTTGCGAAACCTTATATTGATAGCCTTCGCGGGGATTATCTACCTTGTTCAGCGCCATGAGCACTTGCGCCGTGTCATCGGTGTCGGGATAGAACTCGTTGTTGAACTCGAAGTACCAGCCCCCGGGCTCGGTGTTGGGGACCTTCACGGCCCAGTCGCCCTTGTGGCGCACCTCTTTCGAGAGCATCCAGTCGGCGGCCTTGATCATGCGCGGGTCGTCGCGCTCTAGGCCGGCTTCGCCCAGGGCAAAGACCGCCTGTGCCGTGTCCCAGACCGGCGAGACGCAGGGCTGAATGCGGAAGGTGGGCTCGGGCATCACGTCGTTGGCCGGCTCCTCGATGCCCAGCTTCTCAAATTCGTCGCGAGCGCGGATCACCTGCGGATCGTCCTCCGAGTAGCCCAGGCAGCGCAGCGCGATGATGGAGTTCAGTATGGCCGGGAAGATGCCGCCCAATCCGTCGGTCATCTCCAGCCGCGCCAGCATCCACTTTTCCGCCTGCCTCAGGGCCAGGGTGCGTAGCGGGCGGATGTGAACCGCTTCGGCCAGGTGCGTAATTCTGTCCAGGCTGATGAAAAAGTTACGCCACGAAAACAGCCGCTTGCGATCCCAGCGCAGCCGCAGCGTCGAGTTGGCGCGTCCGCCCACATAAAGTTCGTCGATGCCCTGCTCGGATGGAATCCTCTTGAAAGGCTTCTTGGCGTACATGATGGCCAGGGGGACCAGCATCGACCGCGACCAGGAGGAAATTTCGTAGATGTTGAAGTAAAACCACTTGGGAAAGAGAACAATCTCCGGCGGAATGGCCGGCACTGCGTCGTAGTCGTACTCGCCCAGCGCGCAGAGGTACATCTTGGTAAAAGTGTTGCACTCGACCACGCCGCCATGCGCCAGAACCCACTCGCGGCACTTGACCAGCCGCGGGTCGTCCGCTCCCAGGCCCATCAGCTTGGCCGAGGAGTAGCACTTGACCGAAAGCGAAATGTTGCCCGGCCCGCCGGGATAGGCGCTCCAACTGCCGTCCTCGTTCTGGTAGCGCATCATCTCCGCGAAGGCGCGCTGAAGCCGGCCCGGATCGCCGCTTTCCAGCAGCGTGTGCAGAAAGATGTAGTCGGCCTCGAGCATCGAATCGGCTTCAAACTCTCCGCACCAGTAGCCTTCAGGCTGCTGCTGAGAGAGCAGGAACTCCCGTGAGCGGAGCATTGCCGATTCCACATCGGTCAACTCCGCATCCAGCCGCCCGAACCGGGGCGACGCGGATTGCCTCTTTTCTTGCTGAATGTCCATACGATTAATAAAGCCTCAGTTCTCACTTTCGAGCCGCTAGATCTCTGACCGCTTGTTGTTGTACCACTCATGGGTGCCCCAGGTCCCGATTTTGGGACCTGGGATTGTACAAACTCGATGTACAAAATCATACGGTCAGAGACCTGGTTGCAAGCTTCCAGCCGTCTGTGCTCGAATGCGAATTTTCAGGATGCCGCCAAAGCTGACTCTTTCGAGAAACAGCTAGAAGCTGAAAGCTTTCGTCGAAACCAGGGAAACCGCCTCACAATGCCGGCACAGTTTCTTTCCCATCAGCGTCGCCGATAGCTTGCACGATCTCCGGCGGCAGGCCGAAGCGCACGTTTTCGGGCATGACCTCAATCTCTTCGACGTTGTTAAAACCGTTTTGGCGCAGATAGTTGACCACATCCTCGACCAGCACCTCGGGGGCCGAGGCTCCGGCCGTCACCGCCACCGTGCTCACGCCCTCCAGCCAGGCCGGGTCGATGGCCTGAGAGTTGTCGATCAGGTAGCCCATCGTCCCTAGGTTGCGCGAGACCTCGACCAGGCGGTTGGAGTTGGAGCTGTTGGTTGAGCCCACCACCAGCACCAGTTCCGCATCGTGCGCCACGTTGCGCACCGCGACCTGGCGATTCTCGGTGGCGTAGCAGATGTCCTGCGAGTGAGGGCCAACAATATTGGGAAATTTGTCCTTGAGCGCGTGGATAATGTCGCGCGCCTCGGCGAGCGAGAGCGTGGTCTGCGTCAGGTAGGCCACGTGGTCAGGGTCGGGCACCTGGAGCGCGGCCACCTCGGCGACACTTGAGACTACATGGGTCGCCTCGGGCGCTTCGCCCAGCGTACCTTCAATCTCATCGTGGTCGCGGTGGCCGATCAGCACCAGCGAATAGCCCAGCTTGGCAAACTTGACCGCCTCGATGTGCACCTTGGTGACCAGCGGACAGGTGGCGTCGATGACCTGCAGGCCGCGGCCCTTGCTCAACTCCCGCACCGCGGGCGAGACTCCGTGCGCCGAATAAATGACGCGCTGGCCGTCGGGCACGTCGTCGATTTCATGCACGAAAATCGCGCCTTTTTCCGCCAATTCATTGACCACGTAGCGGTTATGCACAATCTCGCGGCGAACGTAGATCGGTGCCCCAAAGGTTTCCAGGGCGATTTTGACAATGTCGATGGCGCGCACCACACCGGCGCAAAAGCCCCTCGGCTTGAGCAATAAAACCCTCTTTGGGCGGGAGGACTTCGCGGGGTTGCTGTTCTTTGGAATGGCGTCGTGTGGCGTTTTGGTCACATTATCAGTATACCAATCGGCGAATTATTGATTCCGCCCTGAATGAATCAAACAAATTTAGGTGCCCCACCTTAGCCGCGTCTTTTGTTTTTGCGGCTAGGGTGGGAATTGGCCGTATTCTTCCAAGAAGCACGATCAGTCTCCTCACGGCGGTTGCCCAGCTTCCGCAGTGTGCCCCCGGTCAGCTTTTGGGCCATGAGATAGAAATGACCCCGCTCCGAACTGCGCTATCATGGTTGGGTAGGAGGAAGACAAGCCCATGCCCACTGAACACGAAGCCCTGACCGCCGCTGAAGAGACCCTTTCAGACGAAAAAGGGGGGTGCTGCGCCCTGCAGGTGATCGGATGGCTCTCGGTGGGAATCGCGGTGGCCGCGCTCGGCCTCTTTGCTGGCCGCGAACTGCGCAACCTCTACCGGTTCAAGCGCCGCACCCCTTACGACTTCTACGCCAACGCCGGCGAACAGCAGGCCAGTGAGTTCGGCCTGGGCGTCTGAGGCGTTTCCTGGAAGACCGCGAAGGCGCGGAAAACTTTGAAAAAGTAGCTTATTCTTGAGTCCTCCGCTGGCATTGTCGGTTCAGGCAATAAAACCGTGAGAACTATCCTCTTCAAACAGGAAGAAGTCTTGTGTCTCTTTTTAGGAAAGAGCCGCTTGAGCCTGTGATTCGCTCCACGCCGGTGGAAGAATTTCTGTAGACCGCTATCCCTCTATCTATTTCCTTCCATTCCTTTAATTAAATCTCTCCATCCGTTCCTTTTCAGGACATTCCTGCGGCTAACTGTTCGCAATTGCCTCAATTCTGGATTCTTTTTATTCTTTTCTCTCTGAGACAGCACTATATGCGATGAAATAAATGTGGGCGGCTCCAGAAGTGCTTTATCGGGTTTGTCTGCGCGGCTGGCGGCTTTTTGAAGCGGCTGGCCATGCGGGGAAACGGCGAAAAGGCAGGAGTTGGCCAGACCGCGAAGGACTGCGCGGACAAAGGGGGAAATGCGGTGATCCGGCAGGCGATATCGTGCGACATCTGCGGAACGGAGAAGAAGCAGACCAACCACTGGTTTGTGGCCTACGACCAAGGGGGGGAGCTGCGGGTGAGCGGATGGAGCTCGCGCAACCGGCTGCGTCCAGGGGCAAAACATCTGTGCGGACAAATCTGCCTGCACAAGCTGGTGGACGATTTCATGGCCAAGACGCTGGCGGTGCGTGCGCCCTCGACGGTGCAGAGCGACGCTGATACGGATCCCCAAGAGCAGGTGGCGCGCACTGGCGCCTGCGCAGCCGTAGAGACAAAGGCCATTGACGCCAAGGCTGTCGACACTAGGGCCGCGATTAGCAGAGCCGCAAACTCCAGAACCGCTAACACCAGGACCACCCGCGCCAAAACCACCGACGCGAGCCTGACCTCGGATGCGGCCTACGCAGCCTCTGACGAGTTCGAGTCCTCAGCGCGGCTGATTCCCACGCCTGAGCCGGCCGCTTCCGCACGGTCCCCGCTGCGGATTCCGATGGAATTGATTGCCGCGCCAGCCAAACCGCGCTCCGAAGAGGTTACCGTTTACCCCGAAGAGTCCTCGCTTCCCGCCGTCGCCGCCGTCGGCGAGCCGCCCCGCTATGCCTCGCGCAACTGGCGCGCCGCGGCCTGGGAGCGAGAGCGGGAGCGCGAAATGAACGCTGCCGAGCATCATCCGGGCATGGCCTCCCGCCGCCGCAGTTCTTAGAAACGGTCTAAAAACTATGTGTTTTGGAGGGAACGGGCTTCAGCCCGTCCGTTGAGAGCAAGGTAAAATTGCCGGCTTTAGCCGCTGAGGGAATGCAGATAACCGCGAAAAACCTCCCTCAGGGGCTAAAACCCCATCTATTTCTGGCTTTAAAAATGTACGGGCTGAAGCCCGTACCCTCCACTAAAGCCCGTACCCTTCGCTCCAAACCAGGTTTTTAGACAGATTCTTAGCAGGTTGTGGTCACCGCGTGGACGGGGCTTGCTAGGGCTCCACTGGCCGTTTATTGGGCGTTGCGCAGGACAAGGCAGTTCTTGTTAAACTGCCGAGCCCTGAATTTCGTGGCCTGAATTGACGTGGAGATAGTCCTACCTGAGTTCATGCAGGGATAGGGGGGCTCAACGCGGAGACGGCGCGGCTCCGAGCAGCGCCAGCAGGCCGGCCTCATCCAGCACGGGAATTTTGAGTTCGCGCGCCTTGTCCAGCTTTGAGCCAGCCTCCTCGCCGGCCACCACATAGGAGGTCTTCTTGCTGACGGAGCCGGCCGTCTTGCCACCCGCGGCCTCAATCTTCGCCTTGGCCTCCTCGCGGGTGAGCGTGGGCAGCGTGCCAGTGAGCACAAAGGTCAGTCCCGCCAGATGAGCCGAGCGCCGTTTTTTCTCGGCCCTCATCAGTACCCCGGCGGCTTTCAGGCTCTCGATCAGCGCCCGATTCGCCGGTTGCGCGAAAAACTCGATAATGGACTGCGAAATGCGCGGGCCGACCTCTTCGACGCGCTCCAGTTCTTCAGCCGTGGCCCTTTCAATCGCTTCAATGGAGCCGAACTCCTCGGCCAGCAGTTGCGCGGTGCGTTCGCCCACGAAGCGAATCCCCAGACCCATCAGGACGCGGGCCAGGCCGGATTTTTTGGAGCCTTCAATCTCGTCGAGCAAGGCCGCTGCCGATTTTTCCGCAAAGCGGTCCAGCGCGAGCAGCTCTTCTTTCTTCAATTTGTAGAGATCGGCGACGCTCTTCACCAGGCCGCGGTCGAGCAACTGCTGCACCACCGCTTCGCCCAGCCCGTCAATGTTCATCACTCCGCGCGAGGCAAAGTGGAGCAGGCTCTCGCGCAGCTTAGCCGGGCAATCCGCGTTCACGCAGCGGAAGTCCACCTCGCCCTCGATGCGAACGGCAGCGCTTCCGCACTCTGGACACTCCGAGGGAAAGGTAAAGTAAAACGCTCCGCGGGCGTGCTCGGCGTCTTCCACGACCTCGACGACCTTGGGGATTACGTCGCCGCCGCGCTCGACGCGCACCCAGTCGCCGAGTTTCAGCCCCAGCCGCTCGATGAAATCGGCGTTGTGGAGTGTGGCGCGGCTGACGGTAGTGCCGCCGATGAAGACCGGCTCCAGTTCGGCCACCGGGGTCAGCTTGCCGGTGCGGCCCACCTGCACGGTGATGGCGCGAAGCTGCGTCACGCCCGACTGGGCGGTGAACTTGTAGGCGATGGCCCAGCGCGGGGCACGGCCTGTGTAGCCGAGGCGCTGCTGGGTGGCGTGGGAGTCCACTTTGAAGACCACACCGTCGATCTCATAGGGAAGGCTAGCGCGGCCGGCTTCGGTCTGGTTGATGAAGTTCATCATCTGCTCGATGGTTTTCGCCTTCACCGTCCGGGCAAACTCTCTTTTAAAGCCGAGCCTCCAAAGCGCATCGAGGGTAGCGCTCTGGCTTTCGAGAAAATACTCGCCCCCCACCAGCAAAAAATAAGGCAGGAAGACCAGGCGGCGATTAGCGACGATGCTCGGATCGAGGGTGCGCAGCGTTCCGGCGGCGGCGTTGCGAGGATTGACGGCCGGCGCCAGGCCCTCCTGCTCGCGTTCTTCGTTCAGACGCAGGAAGGCCGCCTCGGGCATCACCACTTCGCCGCGCACCTCGAAGGCCTGCGGCAGGCGAGCCTTCTCCAGTTGTTCGGCGGAAATGGTCAGCGGCACGCTGCGAATGGTGCGAATGTTCGCCGTCACGTCCTCGCCGGTCTGGCCGTCGCCGCGGGTCAAGCCAGCCATCAGCCTTGAGCCGCCGCCGTCCGCCCCGCCGTTCGCATCAGGACCGTAGCGCAGCGCCACGCTGAGGCCGTCAAACTTGTACTCAGCCTCGTACTCGACCGGCAATCCTTCGGCCAACTCGCGTACACGCGCATCCCAGGCGGCCAGCCCCTCTTCGGAGTAGGCGTTGTCCAGCGAGAGCATGGGCCGCGAGTGGCGCACCTTCTGGAAGCCCTCGGCCGGCTTGCCGCCCACGCGCTGAGCGGGCGAGTCGGGGGTGACCAGCTCGGGGTGCGCGGCCTCGATCCGCTTCAGCTCGTTCATCAGCGCGTCGTAGGCGGCGTCGGTGATCTCCGGCTGGTCGAGGACATAGTACAGGTGCTCGTGGCGGCGCAGTTCCGCGCGCAACTCCGCCGCGCGCCGGGCTGCGAATGAGTCTGGGTTAGCGGGTTTGCCCATAGGGTGAATTATAGGAGGCGGTGCGGGCTGGACCGCACACCGGCCGGCGCGATGCGGCCCTGACGATGCTGGCGAAGTGATGGAGGGGCACGAGCAACGGTAAACAGTCCCTGATTAAATGAAAAATGTATTCATGGCGTCAAACTTTCCGGTTGACCCGGCGGCGCGTGGACCCCAGAATGGTAGCAGCGCTTTGCGCGGTCCGCTTCTCCTTTTTACCCCAGGGAGAAGGGGAAATTCTGAAATTCGAGGTCATCATGCCCGCCTATCTGCTCCTGCTGGTTGCCGTATTGAGCCGTTTGCTGCCTCATCCTGGGTGGTGGAACTTTACCGCGGTGGGCGGCGCCCTGCTTTACTTTGGCGCGCGGCGGCCGTGGCGGGAGATGCTGGCTCCCCTGGCCGCGCTCGTGGCTACCGACTGCTTCCTCACGCTGGCGGTTTACCACTTCAGCTTCCACTGGCAGGCCTACACGACCACCTGGGCCTGGTACGTGGCGGCCATGGCGCTGGGGCGGATTCTGCTCAAGAGCCGGACCAGCCTGGCGCGTGTGTCGGCCGGAGCGCTGCTGGGGCCGACCTCGTTTTTCGTGCTCTCGAACTACGCGGTCTGGGCGAGCGGCTGGATTTATCCGCGGACGCTGGGCGGTCTGGCTGCCTGCTACGCCGCCGCCGTGCCCTTCTATCGCAACGACCTGCTCTCGACGGCCGTCGTGGCCGGGCTGGCCTTCGGAGTTCCGGTGCTGGTGCGGCGGATGAGCGCCGCGCGGAGGCAGGAAGCGCTGGCCACCAAGTAGTTTTAGATTCGAGCTTTCCCAGGTCTCAAAATCGAGACCTGGGGCACCCCGCTCTGACCGCCAAGTAGTTTTCTAGTTTTTTCAGTCCTAGCAGCGGGAAAATCACAAAAAAACTCCCAAGTCACCGGATCGAAATCCGTGGCTTGGGAGTTCTTGTCTGCGCCCTACTGCCGGGCCGGAAGATTGCCAGTCAGCTCCGGTGGCGGAACAGCGGCCAGCACCTCAGCCTCGGCGGGCAATGGCGGAGGCAGCGGGCTTTCCAAAGCCAGCGCCAGCACTTCGTCCATCTGGTCGACAAAGTGCAGCTTCATCGACTTCTTGATGTTGTCCGGCAACTCGTCGATGTCCTTCTCGTTGGCGCGGGGCAGGATGACCTCGAAGATGCCCGCCCGCAACGCGGCCAGCAACTTCTCCTTCAATCCGCCGATAGCCAGCACCTTGCCCCGGAGCGTGATTTCCCCGGTCATGGCGATGTCACGCCGCACGGGAATCCTGGTCAGCGCGCTGGCCAGGGCCGTGGCCATGGTGATGCCCGCCGAGGGTCCGTCCTTGGGAATGGCACCCTCGGGAACGTGCAGGTGCAGGTCCACGTTGCGATAGAATTCGCGGCTCAGCCCCAGCGCCTGCGCGCGCCCGCGGATGTAGCTGAGCGCGGCCTGCGCCGACTCCTGCATCACGTCACCCAACTGGCCGGTGATAGTCAGCTTGCCTTTGCCATCGAGCACCTGTACTTCCGTGGTGAGGATGCAGCCGCCCACTTCGGTCCAGGCCAGGCCGGTCACCAGGCCGATCTCGCTCTTCTCGTGCATCTCGGAGTCGCGGAAGCGGGCCACGCCCAGGAACTCGTGAATGTTGGCCGCCGTCAGCTCTTCCTTGTGCTTGATGCCGTTTTTGACCACGCGGCGGGCCACCTTGCGGCAGATGTTGCCAATCTCGCGCTCCAGATTCCGGACGCCCGCCTCGCGCGTATAGTTGCGGATGATCTCAACAAGAGCGTCGTCGGCAAAAACCAGGTTTTTCTCGCTCAAACCGGTCTGCTCGCGCTGTTTCTTCACCAGGTACTGCCGTGCAATTTCGAGTTTTTCCTGCTCCGTGTACCCTTGCAGGCGCAGAACCTCCATGCGATCCTGCAAGGCGGCCGGGATGGTGTGCGTTACGTTGGCCGTAGCTACAAACAGCACCTGCGAGAGGTCGTAGTCCACGTCCAGGTAGTGGTCCTGGAAGGCGGTGTTTTGCTCCGGGTCCAGCACCTCGAGCAGTGCCGAGGCCGGGTCGCCCCTGAAGTCCGAGGCCATCTTGTCCACTTCGTCGAGCAGGAAGACGGGGTTCTTGGTGCCGGCCCGCTTCATGTGCTGGATGATCTGGCCGGGCATGGCGCCGATGTAGGTGCGGCGATGGCCGCGAATTTCCGCCTCGTCGTGGATACCGCCCAGGGAAAGCCGCACAAACTTGCGCCCCGTGGCCTTGGCGATCGACATTCCCAGCGAGGTTTTGCCCACTCCCGGCGGCCCGGCGAAGCAGAGGATCGAGCCTTTGGGGTTTTTCACCAGTTGGCGAACCGCAAGGAATTCGAGGATGCGATCCTTGATCTTTTCCAGGCCGTAGTGGTCGGTATTCAGCACTTTTTCGGCGTATTCGATGGAGCGCGTCTCCTTGGAGCGCTTCTTCCACGGTACCGCCAGCAGCCAGTCGATGTAGTTGCGGCTGACAGTTGATTCGGCCGACATGGGCGGCATCGCCTCCAGCTTTTTCAGCTCCTGGATGGCCTTGTCGAGCACGTCCTTGGGCATTCCGGCGGTCTCGATCTTCTTGCGCAGCTCGTCGAACTCGCTCTTCTCGCCGCGGCCCAGCTCTTTCTGGATGGCCTTGATCTTCTCATTCAGGTAGTACTCTTTTTGCGCGCGCTCCATCTGCCGCTTGACGCGGGACTGAACATTGCGGTCCAGATCCAGCTTTTCGATCTCGATGTCCAGCACGTCGGCAATGCGTGCCAAGCGCGTCGCCGGGTCGAAGATGCCCAGCAGCTCCTGCTTTTCTTCAATGCCCAGTTGCAGATTGGCTGCGATGGTGTCCGAGAGCTTGGCCGCCTCGTCCATGTGCACCGAGGCGATGATGGTCTCGTAGTTGAGCGACTGCTGCAGCTTGACGTACTGCTCGAAGAGGCTGGTGACGCGCTGCATCAGTTGCTCGACGGCTGGGGTCATGTCGAACTGGCTCTTGCCGGTACGCACCGTGGCCACGAAGAAGCCGTCGCGGTCGTTGACCTCGATGGACTTGGCGCGCTCCACGCCCTCGACCAGTACCTTGATGTTGCCGTCGGGCATCTTGACGCTCTGCACGATGTTGCAGATCGAGCCGACCTGGTAGATTTCCTTGGCCTTGGGCTCGTCGATCGAGGCGTCGTGCTGGGTGGCGAGAAAAATCTTGTGGTCACCCGCCATCGCCTCTTCGAGAGCGAGCACGCTGGATTCGCGGCCCACCACAAAGGGCGTCATCATGTAAGGAAAAATCACCATGTCCCGAATGGGCATCATGGGCAGCTTGCGCGTTTCGGTCTTTTCGCGGGATGCGGTCATAGGGACACCTTTACTGTTAGACGCGCGAAGACGGCTCCAGTTGCGAGAAATCTCATGCTGGGATTGTATAGCGGAATGAACGGACGCTGGGAATGCAGAGCGCACCTTGCGGAGCGCTCTGCGTCAAAAACGGAAAAAGCTGACTTTTTAACGGCTTCAGCCCGCTTTTTCCAGTAGGCAGAGCGACAAATCGCGCCGCTCGACCATGTCGCTGGTGATTTCGATGTCGCGGACGCGCTTGTTGTTGGGCAGGTGATACATCAGGTCGAGCATCAGCTCTTCCAGGATCATGCGCAGTCCGCGCGCGCCCACCTTGCGGGCCAAGGCCTCGCGCGCCAGGGCGGCGGAGGCCTCCGGGGTGAAGTGCAGGCGGACGTTCTCGAACTCAAAGAGGCGCTGGTACTGCTTGAGAATGGCGTTGCGCGGCTTGGTGAGAATCTCGATCAGCGCCGCTTCGTCCAGCTCGTCCAGAATGCCCATCACCGGCAGGCGGCCGACAAACTCAGGGATCAGTCCGTACTTGATCAAATCTTGAGGTTCAGTCCGGCGCAACAGCTCAGTGTCGCGATGCGAACGGCTGGTGGCGGCATCGCCCTCGGAGGCGTCGATGGTCTTGAAACCCAGCGCCTTTTTGCCCACGCGGCGGCCCACCACGCGCTCCAGGCCGACGAATGCTCCGCCGCAAATAAACAAAATGTTGGTGGTATCGACGGCGGTGAACTCCTGGTGGGGGTGTTTGCGCCCGCCTTGCGGCGGCACATTGGCCACCGTGCCTTCAAGAATCTTCAGCAAAGCCTGCTGCACGCCCTCGCCCGAGACGTCGCGGGTGATCGAGGGATTCTCGTCCTTGCGGCCGATCTTGTCGATCTCGTCGATGTAGATGATGCCCTGCTGGGCACGCGTCACGTCGCCTTCGGCAGCCTGCAAGAGCTTGAGGATGATGTTCTCCACGTCCTCGCCCACGTAGCCGGCTTCGGTGAGGGTGGTCGCATCCACAATGGCGAAGGGTACATCGAGCATCTTGGCCAGCGTCTGCGCCAAAAGCGTCTTGCCCGAGCCGGTGGGGCCGATCAGCAGAATATTCGACTTGGCCAGTTCCACTTCATTGTTGCGCATCTTGTTCATCTGAATGCGCTTGTAGTGGTTGTAGACGGCCACGGCCAGCTTCTTCTTGGTCTGGTCCTGGCCGATCACGAAGTCGTCGAGGAAGCTCTTGACCTCTTGCGGCTTGGGCAGGTGGCCGGCGGCGACGGCTGGATGGGCCGCGTCGCCACGGTCGTCCTCGAGGATCGAGTTGCAAACGGCCACGCACTCATCGCAGATGTAGGCGCGCGGGTAGTCGCTGGGCGATGATATCAGCTTGGCCACGGCGTCCTGCGACTTGTGACAGAACGAGCAGCGCAGTGCTTCTTCGGGTCCCGTGCGCGTTTTCATTATTTCTGCTCCCTTTGGATGAGTGACCTTCAAGTCAAGTTCTTGCCGGCCGTCCATTTCAGCAAACCAGCATTCTAGCAAACCAGCGCGTTAACAAGCCAGCAGGTTAGCAAGCCAGCTGGCTCGCCGGTCCGCTAAAACGCATTTTACGTTCTCGGCCGGTCGATGATTTCGTCGACGATGCCGTATTCCTTGGCCTGCTGCGCGTTCATGATGAAGTCCCGCTCGACGTCGTGCTCGATCTGATC
>Ga0326727_10020474_pt1 | contig 13132 bp, 9 predicted proteins | sample MB2enrmetagenome_FD_207643 | JGI IMG/M metagenome (GOLD analysis project Ga0326727, IMG submission 207643) | Lab enriched peat soil microbial communities from McLean, Ithaca, NY, United States - MB29MY | ecosystem: Environmental > Terrestrial > Soil > Wetlands > Peat | place: USA: New York...
CTATGATGTTCGTTCCCATGAAAGTCCCACTCTTGGACTTGCGGCGTCAGCACCTGCCGATGGAAGCCGAGTTACTCGAGGCCTTCCGCCGCGTCCTGAGCTCCGGGCAGTTCATTCAGGGACCGGAAGTGGAACAGTTCGAGAGCGCGGCGGCCGCAGTGGCAGGAGCGCACTTCGGCGTGGGCATGTCTTCGGGGACGGATGCCATCCTGGTGGCGCTGATGGCGCTGGGGATCGGTCCCGGCGACGAGGTGATCTGCCCGTCGTTCACCTTCTTCGCCACGGCCGGATCGATCGTCCGCATGGGGGCCAAACCGGTGTTCGCGGATTCGTGTCCGGAGTGCTTCAACCTGGACCCCGCCGGCATCGAGCCTCTCGTCACCAGCCGCACTAAGGCCATCATCCCCGTGCACCTGTTCGGCCAAGCCGCGGACATGGACCCGATCCTGGAGATTGCCCGGCGGCGCGGGCTGGCGGTGATTGAAGACGCCGCCCAAGCCTTCGGCGCGGCTTACCGCGGCCGGCCGGTTGGCTCGCTGGGTGACTTTGGAACCATCAGCTTCTTCCCCACCAAGAACCTGGGCGCGATGGGCGATGCCGGCCTGCTGGTCACTAATGACGAGGCGCTGGCGGAGAAGGCGCGCTTGCTGCGGAATCACGGCGCCAGCCGGCGGTACTTCCACAGCCTGGTGGGAGGCAACTTCCGGCTGGATGCCCTGCATGCGGCGCTGCTCGGAGTCAAGCTGCCGCGACTGGCGGAATATACCGCTCCGCGGCAGCAGCATTTTGCCGAATACAATCGCGCGTTGGGCGGTCACCAGGGGGTGGTTGTGCCGGCCACGCATCCTGATCGCACTCACATCGCCAACCAGTACACCTTGCGAGTGTGCCGCGGCCGGCGCGATGCGCTGCGGCGCTTCCTTCAAGAGCGCGGGATCGCCTCGGAGATCTATTACCCGGTGCCGTTGCACGCGCAGGAGTGCTTCCGAGCCTTTGGTCCTCACGCCGTATTGCCGGTGGCGGAAGCGCTGGCGGATGAGGTGGTCAGCCTGCCCGTATTCCCCGAGATGACCTCCGAGGAGCGTGGCGCAGTGGTGGCGGCAATTATGGACTTCCTGGAGTCTTCGACATGAGCGCAGCGGGCCGAGATGTAGTTGTTAGCGCCCTGCATCATCGCTCTTCCGGGCGCATACCAGTGGATTTCGGCAGCACGGCTGTTACCGGAATCCACGTCAGTTGCGTGGCGGCCCTGCGTGAGCGCTACGGTCTTGAGCGGCGTCCCGTAAAGGTCCACGAACCGTACCAAATGCTCGGGCTTTTGGAGGACGACCTGCAACGCGCCATGGGCATCGACGTGGAAGGCGTCTTTCCCAGAAACACCATGTTCGGCTTCCCCATCGAGAACTGGAAGCCGTGGCTCTTCCACGGGATCGAGGTGCTGGTGCCGGCGGATTTCAAAACCACCACCGACCAGAACGGCGACACCTTGATCTATCCCGAAGGAGACACTTCCGTAGCCCCCAGCGGCCGCATGCCGAAGGGTGGATTCTTCTTCGATTCCATCGTGCGCCAGAAACCGATCGACGAAGACAAACTCGACCCCGCCGACAACCTCGAAGAGTTCACGGCCATTACCGAAGAAGACCTGGCGTGGTTCGCCCGCTCGGCCCGCCACGCTCGCGCTACCGGGCGAGCCGTCATCGCCAACTTCGGGGGCACGGCCTTCGGCGACATCGCCCTGGTCCCGGCGCCTTTTCTCAAGGACCCGAAAGGAATCCGCGACGTTGCCGAGTGGTACATGTCGACGCGCAGCCGGCGCGAGTATATCCACCAGGTTTTTTCGCGGCAGTGCGACATCGCCATCGGCAACCTGGAGAAGATCCGCGTGGCCGTCGGCGACTCGGTGGACGCGGTGTTCACCTGTGGCACTGACTTCGGCACGCAGACCTCGGCCTTCTGTTCCGTGCCGGCCTTCCGTGAATTGTATTTTCCGTACTACAGACGGCTGAACGAATGGATCCACAAGAACACCGGCTGGAAGACCTTCAAGCATTCCTGCGGCTCCGTGGAGCGCTTCATCGATTCCTTCATCGAGTGCGGGTTCGACATTCTGAACCCGGTGCAGTGCTCGGCCGCGGGCATGGACCCCATCCAGCTTAAACAACGGTATGGCGACCGGATCGTCTTCTGGGGCGGCGGTGTGGATACGCAGCAAGTCCTTCCATTTGGCACGCCGGCCCAGGTGCGGGAGCAGGTGCTGGAACGCTGCGAAGTATTCTCCGCAAATGGCGGATTCGTCTTCAACACGATTCACAACATCCAGGCGCAAACACCGGTTGAGAACGTGGTGGCGATGATCGATGCGGTGAGGGAGTTCGGGGGAAGGCTTATGTAGTGGGGCAGATTGTCAATCTGCGGCCGATTGTCAATCGGCCCCGCGGCCGCCCGAATGGAGAGCTTCCCTACATCCCCCAAAGATCCCCCGTATTGACCGGCTTCCCCTGCAACTTCAAGTAGTAAAACAACTGCCCCTTGTGTTGCTTCAGATGCTCCACCATCTGGAGAAGGCGATGCCCCAGTACCACCGTGGTTGGATCCCACGGCGCCGGCGCTGGTTTGTTCGCCAGCTCTTCCTCGCCGCACGCCGCCAGCATCTCAAGCGCTACCTGCCGGTCTTCGCCCAACAACCGCTTGGCCTCGGCAACGCTCCCGATAGTCGGCAGCTTCTCCGCCGGCGGCAACTGCTCTTCCGGCGTGAGTTCGCTGAACTCCTTGCCTTCAGGCATACCCCAGTCGCCCGTTACAAAGCCCCGGAAGCACATGCCGCAAGACTGCGTGATGTGCATGAGGAGTTGGCCCGTGGTCATCCAATTGTGGCCCGTGGCAGGTTTCCATTGAAGATCGTCATCGTGCACCAGTCCGAGCAATCGCTCCGTGACTGTGTACGTGGACTGTGTCTCCGCTTCCAGCAATGCTTTCCAGTTCATGATGGCTCCTTATCGAGAACTTCCTCAGCGGTCAATCGTCGCCTCCAAAAACGTTTCGTCGAACGTGCCGTCTTTTCCCTCCGGACCGCTGAATACGACGAAGCGAACCACCTGGCCGCGCAATAGCGCCTTCCTAACCGAGAAGGGTCTCTTCACGGCCTCGCGGGGGGCGATGTGTTCGGCCCAGAGCGGGTGGGCCGCATCCGTGTCCAGGATTACCGCCGCATCAACCCCGTCTCCCGCTGCCGGATCGGTGTATGCGCGCTGGAATGCCCCGCTGATGGTGTACTGGCCGTCCGCGGAGACGTTGAACCCAAGCGCGGCGGCCCATTGAGAGGTGCCGAAATTGCCGGGATGAAGAAGAAGTTTGTGCGCCCCTTGGTCGAACTGGATCCACGGAAAACCATTGTCCGCCATCTGGTAGGCTGCGCCGGAGCTCTTAATTGCCCCGTGAGTTATGGTCATCGGGCCGGCGCTCTCCAAGGCTCGTATCGATTCTTTGCCGAGCTGGCCGTAATCGTTCCAGCCCCACGTCCAGAGGCTGCCATCGTTCCTTAGCGCCAGAGCGTGTTGCCCACCCGCGGCGATGGAAATCACACCCGAAAGGCCCCTGACCCGAACTGGCGTCAGCCGTTGTGTCATGGTGCCGTCGCCCAGCGCGCCGTAGATGTTCTGTCCCCATGCCCACACGGTGCCGTCGCGCTTCAGGGCGTAGCTGTGCTGAGCCCCGGCGGCGATAGCCACCACGTTCGAAAGCCCGCGCACTGGAACCGGCGTCAGGCGATCCGTTGTGGTCCCATCGCCGAGTTCGCCGTAGGAGTTCTCTCCCCAAACCCAGACGCTGCCGTCACGCTTCAGAACGATGCTGTGGCGAATGCCCGCTGCGACGGCCCCCACGCCCGAGAGGCCGCTCACCCGCACGGGCGTCCGGCGATCCGTCGTGGTCCCATCGCCGAGTTGTCCGTTGGCGTTCGTCCCCCAAGCCCAGACGCTCCCGTCGCCCCGCAGCGCCAGGCTGTGCGCGTCGCCCCCGGAGACGGCCACCGCGCCCGAGAGGCTGCGAACAGGAGCCGGAGCCGGGCGATTGGTGGTGGTTCCGTCACCCAGTTGGCCGGCGTTGTTCTTGCCCCAAGCCCAGACGCTGCCATCACTTTTCAGCGCCAGGCTGTGCCAAGAGCCGCTGGCGATGGCCACGATTCCCGAAAGGCCGGGTACCTGAATCGGAGCGTGGCGCTCGACGGTGGTCCGGTCGGCGAGTTGTCCGAGGTTATTGGCTCCCCAGCCCCAAAGGGTGCCGTCGCTTTTCCTTAGGGCCAGGCTGTGGTAAGTTCCGGACGCGAGGGCACTGACTCCGGCCAGGGTAGATCCCCCTATCTGAACCGGCGTCAGGCGATTCGCCCTGCCCCCGTCGCCGAGCTGTCCTCCTTCACCCAATCCCCAAGCCCATACGCTACCGTCGTTCTCCACGGCCAAGCTGTGGCCCCAGCCGCCGGCCATGGTCGCCACTCCCGCGAGGCCGCTGACTTGAGCCGGCGAATTGCGCCAAGTCGTGTCCTGGTCCGCGGAATGGGGATTGGTCGGGCGATTGTCCAGAAACGCCTCCGTTCTGAGGTCGAGCTTGTCGAAATCTCGATTCAGCACCGCGTGCCTGAAGTCGATGACCATGGGCGAGCTGGCACGCCGCTCCAGGGACACGCTGACTGCCGCGGCCGTCAACAGGAGCGCCAGCGTGCCGCCGGCTACCCAGCGCCAGCGTCGCTTCACCGGCGGCTGCACTGTGGTGAACGCCTCTTCAAGCCGCTCGACGAACTCCGCGCAGGTGGCGTAGCGAGCCCCGCTGGACTTGGCCAAGCCGCGTTGCAGGACTTCGTCCACCGCCGCCGGCAGATCCGGGACCACCGCCCCCGCCCGCGGCCGGTCGGCATAAACGATCTGGTGCACAAGGCTGGCCAGAGATTCTCCCCGAAACGGCTTGTCCCCGGTCAGCATTTCGTAGGCCACGACGGCGAGGGAAAACTGGTCGGAGCGCCCATCGACGGCGTTTCCCTGAATCTGCTCCGGGGACATGTAGTTTGGCGTGCCCATCGCCAGCCCGGTGCTGGTGGCCTGTTCCATGCGCGTGAGCTTGGCGATACCGAAGTCGGTGATTTTGACCGTTGTGCCCTGTAGCATGATGTTACTGGGCTTGATGTCACGGTGGACCACTCCAGCCTCGTGCGCGTAGTCCAGCGCGGCCGCCGCCTGCCGGAGAATGTGTAACACTTCCTGGCGATCCATTCGCTCCGGCGCCGCCAGGCGATGCTGTAGCGTGGGGCCTTCGACGCGCTCCATGGCGATGAAAGCCAGGTCTTCGTGCACGCCCGAATCGTGGATGGTGACGATGTTCGGGTGCGACAGCGCGCCCGCCGACCGGGCTTCGCGGAACAGGCGTTCCCGCAGCCACTCCCGTTCAGCCGGGGTCCCGCGGCCTTCCAGCCGAATGGTCTTCAGGGCGACCGTGCGGCCGATCAGCGGATCGTGGGCCTCAAAAACGACTCCCATGCCCCCGTGTCCCAATTCACGGCCGATCACGTACCGCCCAACCTGCTGGGAGACAGGGGCCGGCGGCGGAGCAGTTACTGGGGCCGGCGGCTCCGGTGGCGAGGTCTCTTCCAGTCGCTCATACTCGGCGACGAGCGAACCTACCTCGGCCAAGAGATCCTGGTCCGCTCCGCAAGCGTCTCGCAGAAACGCGGCCCGCTTGGAGGGTTCCTCCAGCAAGGCGGCTTCGAACAACTCCGTGATCCGCTGCCTGGTAGTTTCGGAGTTCATGGCGCCTGTCTGAGATCGCGGCTTAGCCAAGCCTTGGCGAATTTCCAGTCGCGCTTGACGGTTATGACGGCGATACCGAGCGTTTCGGCGATCTCCTCTTCACCGTAGCCGCCAAAGAACCTCATTTCAACCACCCTAGCCTGGCGCGGATATTCACCGGCAAACCGTTCGAGCGCTTCGTCGATCGCAGCCAGTTCGCCGGGCTGCTCGGTGGCTGTCGCCAGCGCATCGCGAAAGGAGACCCGGATCTCGTCCCCGGCGCGCTTGGCGGCGCTGTGCTTGCGCGCGTGATCCACCAGAATTCGCCGCATCTGCTGAGCCGCGACACCAAAGAACTGGGAACGGTTTTGCCAGTCGCCGTCGTGACCGATCAGTCTCAGATAAGCTTCGTGCACCAGCGCGGTGGTCTGTAGGGTATGATCGGGCCGCTCCCTGCGCATGTAGGCGGCGGCCCGCCGCCGCAGCTCTCCATAGACCAGCGAGATCAACTCGGCTTCCGCGGAGCGGTCGCCGCACCTGGATGCGCGGAGGAGGCGGGTAATTACCCCGGCGTCGGACACGTTGTTCAACTCCTTGACTGTAAAGATTTTATGACCACGCGCGGGAAGATTCAATAGGCCGGATGCTCTTCCGGTACTTTTCCGGGGAATCATGCTCCAGCATGATACTTTTCGCGGCGGCTTTGCGCGTCATGGGCGTCAGGAAACTCAAGCCGGTCCGCTGCCCGGCGAAGCAGCGACTGGTCCGAGGGCAAGGAGATGTACCCCTTATGACGAAGCAAGCCCTTGTCGTGGCAGCGTGTGCGTGCCTATTCATGTGGGAGACCAAGAAATGAAAAACTATCTTCTCTTGTTGCTTTACTCAGCCTCGGTCACTGTCCTTCTCGGTCAAGATTCTGGGCAAACATCCTCGTTGCGCCTGCTGAGTGGGACCGTGGCCGGCCAGTCGGTGTCGTCCTCCAACCCGGCTATTATCGTGGCTCCGGGGGCAGCCCTCTCGGGGAGCTTTACGGTGCAGATCAACTCCACTTGGGGCTCGACTGTAATGGCGATGGGGGCAACTCCGACCTGGGGGTCGCATGCGGCGAGCTACGAGGATTTGGGCGGCTTCTCGACGCCAACAACGGGTCTTTCCCGTAGCGTTCCAGTCAACTGGACCGCACCCGCCACACCCGGCACCTACTACATTGTGGCGGCGTTCCGGGCCGAGAGCGACGCTGCGCATCTCATGTCCTGCACCATCTGGTCCTACGGTGCACCGGTGTGGAACGACGGCAACGATGTGGCGGACTGGTCCGCCGCGACCATCGAAACTGCCATCGCCAACGGAACGGTGCTGGTCAACTACCTGACCTCCAGCGGGATGACCCAGTATTATGTTCCCTCCACGGCTATCCGGGTGGTGGTGGGATCGCAAGATCCTGGGCAAACATCCTCGTTGCGCCTGGTGAGTGGGACCGTGGCCGGCCAATCGGTGTCCTCTTCCAACCCGGGTATTACAGTGGCTCCGGGGGCATCTGTCTCGGGTAGCTTTACCGTGCAGGTCAACTCCACCTGGGGCTCGACTGTAATGGCGTTGGGGGCGACTCCGACGTGGGGGTCGCATGCGGTGAGCTACGAGGATTTGGGCGGCTTCTCGACACCGGTAACGGGCCTTTCGCGTAGCGTTCCGGTAAACTGGACCGCGCCTACCACACCCGGCACCTACTACATTGTGGCCGCGTTCCGGGCCGAGAGCGACGCCGCGCATCTCATGTCCTGCACCATCTGGTCCTATGGTGCGCCGGTGTGGAACGACGGCAACGATGTGGCGGACTGGTCGGCCGCGACCATCGAAGCCGCAATTGCCAATGGAACGGTGCTGGTCAACTACCTGACCTCGACCGGGATGACCCAGTACTATGTTCCCTCCACGGCTATCCGGGTGGTGGTGCAGCAGCCGACCCCGACAGATCCCGGGCAAACGTCCTCCTTGCGCCTGGTGAGTGGGACCGTGGCCGGCCAATCGGTGTCGTCCTCCAACCCGGCGATTACCGTGTCCCCGGGCGCAGCCCTCTCGGGGAGCTTTACCGTGCAGATCAACTCCACTTGGGGCTCGACTGTAATGGCGCTGGGGGCGACTCCGACATGGGGGTCGCACTCGGCGAGCTATGAGGACCTGGGCGGCTTCTCGACACCGGTAACGGGCCTCTCACACAGCGTTCCAGTAAACTGGACCGCGCCTAGCACACCCGGCACCTACTACATTGTGGCCGCGTTCCGGGCCGAGAGCGACGCCGCGCATCTCATGTCCTGCACGATCTGGTCCTACGGTGTGCCGGTGTGGAACGACGGCAACGATGTGGCGGACTGGTCGGCCGCGACCATCGAAGCCGCAATTGCCAATGGAACGGTGCTGGTCAACTACCTGACCTCGACCGGGATGACCCAGTACTATGTTCCCTCCACGGCTATCCGGGTGGTGGTGCAGCAGCCGACCCCGACAGATCCCGGGCAAACGTCCTCCTTGCGCCTGGTGAGTGGGACCGTGGCCGGCCAATCGGTGTCGTCCTCCAACCCGGCGATTACCGTGTCCCCGGGCGCAGCCCTCTCGGGGAGCTTTACCGTGCAGATCAACTCCACTTGGGGCTCGACTGTAATGGCGTTGGGGGCGACTCCGACGTGGGGGTCGCACTCGGCGAGCTATGAGGACCTGGGCGGCTTCTCGACACCGGTAACGGGCCTCTCACGCAGCGTTCCAGTAAACTGGACCGCGCCTAGCACACCCGGCACCTACTACATTGTGGCCGCGTTCCGGGCCGAGAGCGACGCCGCGCATCTCATGTCCTGCACGATCTGGTCCTATGGTGCGCCGGTGTGGAACGACGGCAACGATGTGGCGGACTGGTCGGCCGCGACCATCGAAGCCGCGATCGCCAGTGGAACAGTGCTGGTCAACTACCTGACCTCGGGCGGGATGACCCAGTACTATGTTCCCTCCACGGCTATCCGGGTGGTGGTGCAGCAGCCGACCCCGACAGATCCCGGGCAAACATCCTCCTTGCGCCTGGTGAGTGGGACCGTGGCCGGCCAATCGGTGTCGTCCTCCAATCCGGGTATTACAGTGGCTCCGGGGGCATCTGTCTCGGGTAGCTTTACCGTGCAGGTCAACTCCACCTGGGGCTCGACTGTAATGGCGATGGGGGCAACTCCGACGTGGGGGTCGCATGCGGCGAGCTACGAGGATTTGGGCGGCTTCTCGACACCGGTAACGGGTCTCTCACGCAGCGTTCCAGTAAACTGGACCGTGCCTAGCACACCCGGCACCTACTACATTGTGGCCGCGTTCCGGGCCGAGAGCGACGCCGCGCATCTCATGTCCTGCACCATCTGGTCCTATGGCGCGCCGGTGTGGAACGACGGCAACGATGTGGCAGACTGGTCGGCCGCGACCATCGAAGCCGCAATTGCCAACGGGACGGTGTTGGTCAACTACTTGACCTCGACCGGGATGACCCAGTACTATGTTCCCTCCACGGCTATCCGGGTGGTGGTGCAGCAGCCGACCCCGACAGATCCCGGGCAAACGTCCTCCTTGCGCCTGGTGAGTGGGACCGTGGCCGGCCAATCGGTCTCGCCTTCCAACCCGGCGATTACAGTGGCTCCGGGGGCAGCCCTCTCGGGGAGCTTTACGGTGCAGATCAACTCCAGTTGGCCCTCAACTGTAATGGCGATGGGAGCGACTCCGACGTGGGGGTCACATGCGGCGAGCTACGAGGATTTGGGCGGCTTCTCGACACCGGTAACGGGCCTTTCGCGTAACGTTCCAGTAAACTGGACCGCACCTACCGCACCCGGCACCTACTATGTTGTGGCCGCGTTCCGGGCCGAGAGCGACGCCGCGTATCTCATGTCCTGCACGATCTGGTCCTACGGTGTGCCGGTGTGGAACGACGGCAACGATGTGGCGGACTGGCCTGCCGCGACCATCGAAGCCGCAATTGCCAACGGGACGGTGTTGGTCAACTACCTGACCTCGACCGGGATGACCCAATATTATGTTCCCTCCACGGCTATCCGGGTGGTGGTGCAGCAGCCGGCCCCGGTCCCCAGCTTCTACAACGGCGCCGATTTCCAGCCCGGCTCCATCTCGCCGTGTAGCATCGCCACCATCGTTGGTCCGGGATTAGCGCCGGGGATTCAGGGCGTCGTGACTCCAGGCAGCTTATTTGGTCCCTTGCCGTACCTGTTGGCATCCGACGCCGTGACGTTCAACGGCTGGCAAGCTCCCATCCTTAACGTCTCCAACGTCAATGGCCAGCAGCAGATCACCGTCCAGGTTCCGTGCGAGGTGACCGCGGCCAGCTCCGTTCCCGTGACGGTGACCGTGGGTTCGGGATTGGCCACGGCGAATGTGCCGGTACTGGCGGCCAGCCCGGGCCTTTCCCAGACGCAGATGGCCGATGGTGTGCTCCGCGCCGTGATCGTCCGGCCGGATGGGTCGTTTGTGAGCTTGGCAAACCCGGTTCGCCGCGGTGAGATCGTTCGGGCGTATGCGACCGGTTTGGGAGTGACTTCACCAAGCGTGGGCACCAATGCGACCGCCGTCCCCGGCAACGATGCCATTGTGCAGGGCACGGTCATCGTAGGCGTGACCAACAACGCCGGCCAAGGTGAAGGCGTTAGCGTGATCAGCGCACGGGTTGCGCCCGACCTGATCGGCATGTACGAGATTTCGTTCCAGATGCCTTCGGATGCGGCCACGGGGAACAACGTCTCCTTTTCGATGGCGTTGATACCGGTCGGCAGCAGCACACCGATCTACAGCGGCACCGTCAAGATACCAATTCAGTAGGTTCCTTCTCCGGGGCCGGCATCCCCGGCCCCGGCCGCGTGCTGCCGCCATCCCTTCAATCCCGCGCACGCTCCCAGCGCCGGGCGAGTTCCCGGAAAGCCTGCTCGTAGCGGGGCCAGTCGTGGAGGGTAGCCGGATCGAAGTCCGCTCCGTTGGGCCACACCAAAGTGTGGACCTCGGGATCGACGCCAACCCGCCCGAACATCTCCGGGTCGCGCAGGGGGCCGTACAGTTCACCCGCGAGAATCGGCCACAAGTGGATGGTCTGTTCGGTACCGTCTTCGAATCGAACACGCAGCGTGTGTGACGCCACGATTTCAAACGACTCGACCTGATGGATCGCGTGTGTCATGAAGCGTCCTATTGCAGCGGATCGATTGGCTGCGGCTTCTGCCCTCCCTGCAACTTCTCCCAGTCCGCTCTCAACTCCGGCTGGTGCAACTCCGCCCAAGCTTCTACCAGGCGCCTCTGCCTTCTTGACAGCGACCCGGCGATCATCTCGACGGGATCGATGCTGAAGATTCCGACTTCGTCCTGATAGTACGCGTGGAAATGAGGTCCATGATGTGGCGCGCTGGTTTCGGCAAACATGCGAACAATAATCCCGAAGAATCGGCTGATCTCGGGCACAGTTTCATTCTACATGGGAGAAGCCCGCTTGGTGTGCTGGAAGGCCGCCTTCCCGCATCTCATCGTAGGGTGCCAGCCACCGTTGCTAGAATAGGAAACGGTATGGCATCCTCGGCAGCTATTGACGCAATGGTTCGAACGATTGTCGAGCACATTAGTCCGGAGAAGGTGATCCTTTTCGGCTCACACGCCCGTGGGAATCCGCGCCCGGACAGCGATGTCGATCTGATGGTCGTGGTCAAGGAACCGGGAAACCGGCGCGCGAAGGCCGCCGAGATTTACAGACTGCTGGCCGGGGCTGGCGTCGCGAAGGATGTCGTGGTAGTGAGTTCGGAAGAGGCCGACGCCTATCGAAACGCGCCAGGCACGATCATCAAGCCCGCCCTGCTGGAAGGCAAGATTTTGTATGAGCGCCGCGCCTGAGAGCATGGTCGGGCAGTGGCTGTTGAAAGCCGACCATAACTATGGCAGCGCCCACGATCTGATCGAATTCTCGTCCGACTGCGCGTACGACGTCGTCTGCTTCCTGTGCCAGCAGTGCGTGGAAAAGTACCTGAAGGCAATGCTGGTCCTTAACGGCTTTGGACGTTCCTCGAACCCACGATCTCACTCAGATCTTCGCTGCCATTCCGAATCGCGACTCCCTCGCCATCGAGATCGATGAACTGGCGAATCTGACCCCCTATGCAGTCGAGATGCGCTATCCAGGCCATTGGCTCATGGAAACACGCGAGGAAGCCACGAAAGCCTTCGAGGTCGCCACACGCATCCGAAACCTGCTCAAGCCGCTGTTGCGGCCCTAGCGCGCTACCCATCCCCCATTTTCAACGCCTTCACCCGATCCCTCAGCGCCGCTGCCTTCTCGAACTCGAATCTCCGCGCCGCCTCCCGCATCCTCTCTTCCAACTCGCCGATGAACCGCTCGCGCTGCTCCGGCGTCATCCCCTCCACTTCCTCGTCCCCCTCCAACGGCACCGTGACGTAATCGCCTTCCGCCACGGCCACCAGGCTCATGTCGATGGGCTTGATGATGGATTGCGGGACAATGCCGTTGCGCTCGTTGTATTCCACCTGCACCCTCCGCCGCCGCGCGGTCTCATCCAGCGCCTTCTTCATGGAGTCGGTCATCACGTCGGCGTACAGAACGGCGTGTCCCTCCACGTGCCGCGCCGCGCGTCCGATGGTTTGAATCAGCGATCCCGCCGACCGCAGGAAACCTTCCTTATCCGCATCCAGAATGGCCACCAGCGAGACTTCCGGCAGATCCAGACCCTCGCGCAGCAGGTTGATCCCGATCAGCACGTCGAATTCACCGCGCCGCAAATCGCGCAGAATCCGTATGCGCTCCAGCGTGTCCACTTCCGAATGCAGGTAACGGCAGCGCACGCCCACTTCGGAATAATACTCCGCCAGGTCCTCCGCCATGCGCTTGGTGAGCGTGGTCACCAGTACCCGCTGGCCGGCGTCCACGCGCTTGCGGATTTCGCCCAGCAGATCGTCCACCTGCCCCTTCACCGGCCGGATCTCGACGCTCGGATCCACCAGCCCCGTGGGCCGTATGATCTGCTCCACCACCACGCCCGCCGATTTCGTCAGCTCGTACGGCCCCGGCGTCGCCGAAACGTAGATCAGTTGATTGACGCGGTGCTCGAACTCCTCAAACGTCAGCGGACGGTTGTCCAGCGCGCTCGGCAGGCGGAATCCATGCGCCACCAGCGTCTCTTTGCGCGACCGGTCGCCGTGGTACATCCCGTGCAATTGCGGCACCGTCTGGTGGCTTTCGTCGAGGAACATCAGCGAATCGTGCGGCAGGTAATCCAGAAGCGTGGGCGGCGCTTCGCCTGGCAGCCGCCCCGAAAAATGGCGCGAGT
>Ga0326727_10020475_pt1 | contig 13131 bp, 12 predicted proteins | sample MB2enrmetagenome_FD_207643 | JGI IMG/M metagenome (GOLD analysis project Ga0326727, IMG submission 207643) | Lab enriched peat soil microbial communities from McLean, Ithaca, NY, United States - MB29MY | ecosystem: Environmental > Terrestrial > Soil > Wetlands > Peat | place: USA: New York...
TGCGAGCCATCCTCATGTCCTCCTCTCGGAATGTCGTTCCAACAAACAACATCCTAAGGAGAACCCTCAGGTGGCTCGCTCCCCCTCGCCACCTGTCCCGCTTCTACAGAACTTTAGTGACTTAATCCCAAAAAGCGTGTTTTTGGCGCATTTTTGGCATGTTTTGATGTGTTTTTGGGGGTAAAAACGGGCCTGTAAACGAGCTATCAGCTGTCAGCTATCAGCCTTCAGCCAGGCGCCCGTCCGCGCTGCGGCCGGGCAGGATTTGCCGGCGCACCGACCTTGCCCGCTTTGTATCAGGGCATGAGTTTACTCATGCCGCAGACCGCCCACCCATTTTTCGAGAGATTAAGTACGCGGCGAAGCCGCGATCAAACCCCGCGCCCGCAACCGCTCATCCGCCGCAGCTTTCATCCGGGCAAAGATCATCACAAGCCGACTTCGCGTTACCTATCCGGAATTGGATGAGCGCATCGGCGATTTTGGGCCAACTGAGACGAAAGCTCGGCCGGCCCAGTTGACCGACAACACGGCCATTAACGAGGTTTCAAAGCGAGTTCTCGAACCGATCTAGGCGTGCCAACGCTCGTGTTTTCTCGAGGTCCGGGAGTTGTGTTCTGCCGGTTCTTGCCGCGCTTTATTTCATTCAGAGACAGCTGTTGAGCCTCTATCTGCTTCCCCCTGCTTGCGTGAATGCAGCAAGCAGTCGTCCGCTGCTTTGCATGGCAGAGCGTCGCTCACTGTCGGCAGAGGGGTTGCCCTGTTGACTAAAACCTGCCATGGAAGGCCGTAGACCGGACAGAACAAGTGCGCCTCAGAAGGCTACAATTTTGAATAGCCGCTCGACAAGAAAGCCATGGTTACGCGCCAACGTTCCGCGAAAAGCAAAGGATCGATTGTGCAGGAAACTCTGCGCGCTATTTTCTCCCGAAATCCCATTCTTCTCGGAGCACTAGAATTCCTTTACCCAAATGCAGCAGAGACCTTGTCCATTCAGGGTTTGCGGATTCAACCTCTCGTTGCGGCACATCGCAACCTTGTCAGCGCGGAACCTTTTCTGTTGCCTAAGGAACGATTCGGAGGTTCCCAAGACCTTGCGATGCTTCCTTTGGTCCGCAATGCTGTGGATGAGACTCTTCGCGCTTACGCTAGTACGAGCCCATATCTTTTGGAATACGTGGGGAAAACGCCGATTTCCCCTTACGGAAGCCTGGGCTTGAGCGTCCACCGCTGGGGGCAGGTGGATTGGGACTACATACGCGATATGGATTGGCGAATCTTTTTGCCTCCTGAGCTTGGCCATCTTTCCGGCTTCAAGTCGCACCTGGAGCAGGTCCTCACGGAAGAGCTTCACAAATACGGACTCTATCCGCTGTTGTTTGGGAAGGATGCGCATGGACTCGACCAGGTGCAACTCCGCGACAACCGGACTGCGGAGGTCCACGGATTTCACTTCTTTCTGATCGCCATGAATTCCGGGTTTGTCCGGGGCAAAATTCATTGCGATGGCGGCTACTCTCCCCACTTCGCGTTTTTTCCCGAGAGCTCCCTGAATGAACACCTGGAGTCAGCCAATTTGCTGTGGTCTGACGTGATCGTACAACTGCGAGAAGACTACACCGACATGTTCAACCAACTGAGCTTCAACATCTTCGGTGAGAATTCAGATGAAGACCGTCTGCAAAAAACACGCGGCTGGTACCTGCACAAAGCATTCAAGTGGTATGCCACACTCGCACGGGCGCGAGGGCTCTCATCGCTTGAGGAGGATCTTCTCTATCAATATGAACATTTTCGAGGATCTCAGGCGGAGCTTTCCTATTTGGCGAGATATCGATACTACGCTCGCATGTCTCCCAGGCCGCAACACCTGGATGACGTTGATCGCGATCTGGCCCGCACCGCAAGCATCGCTTACGCGAAGGCGAGAAACTCCCAGGACCCCTTGGTCGGGCAACATATCAGCGTAGACAGCGCCGATCTCATCCTTTTGGAATCGGTGCAGGAGGATTTTGCAGCGCCGGCCCGGAAGCTTCTCGAGCAGGTTGAATCTTCTTTGCCCGATGAGTTGAAGTGTGCCCCAGTACCCGGGCTGATCCGCTTCGCGGACAATCTTCCCGCGCCTTCCAGTGCGCGCCTCGACGGTCACGGGCAAGCTGCATTGATACCGGCCGAATGGTCAATGGTGTTCTGCGATTCTTATGTCCGGCAAGCCGTGAAGAAGGCAGCAGAAGAGGCGCGGTCCATCGTAGAGGCGGACATCCGCCAGGCCCTCCTGGTGCTGCTCGCGACTCTTCTCTGGCGGGCGTAAAAAGCCCGGTGGTTCCAGCGGCTCGTCCCCAACTGAACCGCTCGACATCACTTCGCTTCCCAGCTCTGTGTGAGTTCTACGGCGGTTCTCCAATTCCTGTGGCGTTTCCAGCATCGTGCAAGGCGGCGTTTTCTCAAGGGAAAACGCCACTTAGCGGGGCTGGCCTGACTCTACACCCATTGGAGAACCGCTTTCGCGCTGCGCACAATTGGTGGATCCTTAATGGGCGAAGAGGAGAGTCGGCGGACGAACTTGAAATGTGTCAAAGAGTGTGACAAAAGCAGGAAGTCGAGTACTTTGAATCTCTGGCGGATGACGGAGTGATCTGCAAACCCTTCTCATCACTTCCTCCCTGGAATCACACACACAATGTAGTCGCTCCGCAACGATGCTGCCAGTGCGAATCTGAAAATCGCAGCGTATCGGAACCATCAGCTCCCCTGACCTCTTCCCTGAAAACACCAGACCTCTGCTTTTTTCATTTCGAGGGTGCTGGCGAGGGTGCTGATGGTGTTTTTGGGTGCTCCAGAGCGCTTTTCGGTGGCGCCGATGCTCCTAGAATCAATGGGTCAAAAGCATTAATCCAACTGCCGCGGCAGAGGTGAACAGGCCTCATAAGATTAGTACCGAAAAACGCCCATCCATTCCACAATCGGCCCACCCCACCCCCTCAAAACTTCTTCCCCGCTTTGCAGATCATTCCCCCCTCCCCGAGTTGATGGTGCGAGAGGCAAATGCAGGTCCCTCGGCTCCGCTGAAGAACGCTTCGCTCAGGACGACACGTGTTGGGCGCGGGGTTTGAGCGCGGCTTCGCCGCGTACTTGATTTTTCGAAAAATGGGTGGACGGATTGCGGCATGAGTGAACTCATGCCCTGATACAAAGCGGGCAAAGTCTGTGGCCAGCAAATTCCGCTGCCCACGCCCCACGAATTCCTTTGTCTTTCCCGCTCCCGCGGTATAGCCTTAGGCCCGGTCCATTTGGCCCAGGCTGAGCCTCAAGGGTCAAGCATTCTCAACAATCAAACATTCCCCGAGGAGGAGAAATCATGAAATTCATGGTGGTGTGGAAGACTGTCCCCGGTAAGTACAAGACTGCGCTTGAACAGTTCTTGAAATCCGGCGGCCCCGTGCCGGCCGGAGCCAAAACATTGGGCCGCTGGCACGTTCCAGGGTCAATTCTTGGCTGGCACCTCATTGAAGCGAGCGGCCCTGAGGCTCTTGCCGAGCACGCGGCCGAATGGGCAGACTTTTTGGAGTTGGAAACCTATCCGGTCATTGAGGACGCCGAAGCCGGAGCCGCTGCGAAGAAGGCGTTCGGCAAATAGCCCGTGTGCCCCATCCCGGCTCAGTTGGGATGGGGTCGCACCTTCACTTTTCTATTCCAGATCCCCGCCCCCGCCCCAGCCCCACTCGCCCTGCCGCCCTGCTAGACTACCCGCACCATGGCCGATGCGATCTGGAAGGAGTACGAACTCTTCTGCCCGGTATGCAACGCAACCTTTAAACAATTAGTGGTGCTGCACAAGGTGCCGAAGAACTTCGACATCACGCCCTATCTCGCCGGGTTTGTGGAGAACCACGACCACAAGGCCTGGCAGGAGGCGCAGCGGCAGAAAGCACAATCCGGCGGCTCCGGCGGCGAACCGCAGTCCTGACCACTCCGCGCCGCCGCCGCTTCACCACACCCCTGGCACAATCCGCCACCGCGTCTTCTCGCAGTATTCCGTGTAGCCCGGCAGCTCCACGCGCAGAACCTTCTCCTCGTTCAGAATCCGCAGCACATAGAACGGTGCGAACAGCACTAACGCCGGCAGCGCGACATACGATCCCAGCGCCGGAAGCACGAACATCCACATCAACAGGCTGAACGCGTACAACGGATGCCGCACGAAACGGTACGGCCCGCTAGTGATCAGCGTCTGTCCCTCCTCCACGCGGATCGTGCGCCCCGCATAGCGGTTGATCCAGATCACCCACGCCACGCCGAGCATCCCCGTGAGCACCATGGCCAGCGAGAACGCCTCCAGGCCCACCGGCTCCGGGCCCCACCAACGCTCAGACCAACCCAGCCGGTGATCGAAGCCCGGCAATGTGGCGAGCCCCAGAGCCAAGAAGGCTCCGTAACGGATAATCTGCTTCTGCTCACGCAGCCGTTCCTTTGTCCGTAGCCGCCGCTCCACAACCTGAGGATCGATCTTGAGAAAGGTCAGGAACGCCGCCAGGGCTGTGCCAACGAACCCCGCCAGAACCGCCCATCCCTGCCACCATCGCAGCGTCCCCGCAGGCAAGAAGAGAAGGGTTGCAATGAGCGCTGTCATGGCCACAAAGCGCACCGCGACTTGCGCCGCGAGATGTGGCCTGTTTGCACTGGTTTTGGGAGGAATCACTGAAGAAGTGCGGGTTGCGTTCGGTTGCGTCATCGCTGGACTCTCCTTGCCCGAGCCCGTCCGGATTGCGCCTCCAGAATAGCCCCGTTTTCCCTGGCTCGATACCCCAACTTCACCGAAGATCTTCTGCCGCGCTTCGCCGATCAGCTTCCCAAAACAGCGGGGAAGCCCATCGCGAGCCAACAAAAATGCGGTTTTGCACCAACCCTGGTGAAATCCACATATTTACTTGACTTTTGCACTTGCTTCCACAGATTGAACGGACGTACTGTCTCTTTAACTGATGACCCGTTAGGGCATCGGAGTTGGTTGCCGGAAAGCTGGAGGAAGAGACAGTCGGCGCAAGCCGGAAGTTGATCGCCAGCAAGGTTGACGGAGTGAACAGCCGGTGAGAACCGGAGGATGGTCGCCAGCCCGGACAGAGGGTGAAACCTGAGGCGCAAGCCTCAGAGGGATCGCTGGACGCACCAGAAGATACAAAAGCCGACGCAAGTCGGAAGTTGTTTAGCTGGATGATTCCGGAAGATGCAAGGGCCGGTGGAAACGGAATACTCATCGACGGCTTAGCCGGCGATGCAAGGTTCGGTGGAAACAAGGAGTGCATCAGAGGTTCAGCCGGAGAAGGAACCAGACGGCGCAAGCCGAAGGGTTCACGGCCGGTGAAGCCGGAGGGTGAAGCAGCCGGTGCAAATCGGATGCGGAGCCAGCCGGGGGGCAGGGGCTGCATGCGGCGCAAGCCGGATGAAGCCGCCAGCCGAGCCAAAGGACGGCATCCGATGCGAATCGGAAGTAGGTTGTCGGCCTAGCCGGAGGAAGGATCGTTCGACGCAAGTCGGATGGGTCGCCACCGGTCGATCGGAAGTGCGGAACAGCCGATGCGAGTCGGAGGTTTGCAGCCGGTCGAGCTGAAGGATACGAAACCGATCCGAGCCGGAAGGTTGGCCACCGGTCGAGCTGGAGTGCAGGGTGCCGACGCAAGTCGGAGCTTATGTGCCAGCGCAGCCAGAGGTAGCAGCGCCAGCGAAAGCTGGAGGGCGGCCACTGGGGTAGCTGGAGGACGCAACACCGGCTGTACTGCGAGTGATCAAGATTGAAACGCCAGAGGCTTCGGTCTCTGGCGTTTTCAATTTTTGGGGGCTTTTTTTTAGGCCTCGGTCGCCGTCCTTTCAGCTTCGCCAGCTCCGCTTGCCTTTTTCCCGCATTACACTGGATGCGGAGAATCCCTTATGCGATTAGGTCGAAGTGGAAGGGCCGGCGCTTTCGCCGCTCTCATGTTGTTGTGCGTGGCTCCGGGCCGGATGTGCGCCGCGGGCCAGTGGGCCGCGCCGCCGTCCTCGAGCGCGTTGTCCGTTCCCACTTCCGTGCTCCTTCAGCCGGAGGAGCTGAACCGCCTGCTGCAAACGCCGGGCGCGGAAAAGCCGCTCATCGAAAAGCCGCTCATCCTGCAGGTGGGCTCGCGTGTGTTGTACGCTCAAGCGCACATTCCGCACGCGGAGTACGTGGGGCCGGGCTCGCAGGATGCCGGCGCGCAAATCTTGCGCAATCGCGTAGCATCCCTGCCGCGCAAGACCTTCATCGTCCTCTATTGCGGCTGTTGTCCGTGGAACCGCTGTCCCAACGTGGGACCCGCCTACAGGCTGCTCCTCGACATGGGATTCACCCGCGTGAAGGTTCTCTATCTGGCCGACAACTTTGGCGCCGACTGGGTCAACAAGGGGTTTCCGGTTGAGAGTGCACACTAGAGTACCGCGCGCCGCATCGAATTCGCCGTGCGCAGCGCCAAAACTCACCCGTGCGGCGATCGCCATCTACAACGTGCTTCTCGTCGCGTGCCTCGCCGCATCGATTGCGGTTGCGACGGCGCAATCCGCGCCTCCTGCGGAGAATCTGCTCAACAAGCAGGCTCCGGATTTCACACGCCACGATCTCGATGGCCATGCGTTGCATCTCAACGCCTTTCGCGGCAAGGTCGTGCTACTCAACTTCTGGGCCACATGGTGCGCGCCCTGCCAGGTGGAGATGCCTGTCTTCAGCGCGTGGCAGCGCCAGTACGGCCCGCAGGGATTGGCAATCATCGGCATTTCCATGGATGACGATGCCGCGGCGGCGCGCCAACTGGTCCAACGGCTCAAGCTCGACTATCCTAATGCGATGGGCGATGCGCGCCTCGGCCTGCGTTACGGAGGCGTCCTGGGCCTTCCACTTTCGTTTCTTATCGACCGCAACAGCGTGGTCCGCGCGCGCTTCCAGGGCGAAACCGACGTGAAAGTGATGGAGAATCAGGTGCGCGCGCTGCTTGCCGAGCGCTGACGCAAACTGCGGCAAGCACCCGCCGCGTTCGGACATAATAAGGATGGAGGCGCAGTGGTCTGGGACCGCATTCCCCTGAACTCTCGCTCCTGAAACCGGATCCCTGAACCCTGAACCCTTAAAAAATGATCCTCGACAAGTTCAACCTCAAAGGCAAAACCGCTCTGGTCACCGGCTCGTCGCGCGGTTTGGGCGCGGCCATCGCCGTTGCGCTGGCGCAGGCAGGCGCCAACGTCGCCGTTCACGGCTCCGGAACGGCGCCAAAATCCACCCAGCACAAGCTCGAAGCCGCTGGCGCAAAAGCCGCCGCGCTCGTGGGCGACGTGGGCGATGCGGCTGTTTGCGCGCGTCTCGTCGAAGAAACGGTCCGGCATTTCGGCACGATTGACATTCTCGTCAACAACGCCGGCATCATTCGCCGCGCTCCCGCCGCCGAGTACTCCGAAGAAGACTGGCTGGCGCTCATCGACGTGAATCTCTCCAGCGTCTTCCGACTCACGCAGCACGCGGGCCGGCACATGCTCAAGCAGGGCTCCGGCAAGATCATCAACATCGCCTCGTTGCTCACCTTTCAGGGCGGCATCCTGGTGCCGGCATATGCCGCGGCCAAAGGTGGCGTGGGCCAGCTGACAAAGGCGTTTGCGAATGAGTGGGCGTCAAAAGGCGTGAACGTCAACGCCATTGCGCCCGGCTACATGGATACCGACAACACCGAGGCGCTCCGCAAGAATCCCGAGCGCGCGCGGCAGATTCTGGAGCGCATTCCCGCTGGCCGCTGGGGCCATCCTGAAGATCTCGCCGGGGCCGCGGTCTTTCTTGCTTCCAGAGCCAGCGATTATATTCATGGTCATATCCTGGTGGTGGACGGCGGCTGGCTCAACCGGTAAGTTTGTATCGCGCTGAGCAGGAATCCACGCTCTGCGCGAATCTCAATGGCTCGCTTTGCTCAACCCCTCCCGGAAAGGAGACGAAATGGATCCAGACCATCCGGCTCTTCGCGAACTCCTCAAGCGGCCCAGTGCGTTTTTCCCCGTGGTCATGTCGCTCACGGCCCTGGCCGTCGTCGTCGCGCACATTTCCGTCTTTGGCGTCGCCCGCGAGGCTGATGAGGGCGCAGCCGCGCATATCTGGCAGCTGCTGATGGCCGGTCAACTGCCCGTGGTTGCCTTCTTCGCCGTAAAGTGGCTGCCGCGGGATCCCAAGCCGGCGCTATGCGTGCTTGCATTGCAAACCGGAGCCGCGTTCGCATCCATGGCGCCTGTCTATCTTCTCAATTTGTGAACTTTGATGGGCTAGCGAGAGCCCGAAGTTACTCTACAATCATCTTTGGCGAAGAGTATGAGCAATTCCGGAGTCATTTACACGGCCACCGATGCCACCAAAATCACCACGCCTGAGCCGGGCATGTTGCGCCAGGTTCTCGCGTACAACCCGCACCTGATGCTGGTGCGCCACACCTTTGAGAAAGGCTGGAAGGGCGCGCGCCACAGCCACCCCCATCATCAAATGGTCTATGTGGTGCGCGGCCACATCCGTTTTCAGGCTGAGGGTAAAAGTTGGGAGATGCGCGCCGGCGACAGCCTTGTCGTCGATGGCGGCGTGGAGCACGAGGCTTCGGCTCTTGAAGCCTCTGAAGTGCTCGACATTTTCACGCCCTATCGCCAGGATTACGCGTAGGCTGCGGCTTCTCCGCGGGCAGCCCTACGCGTCTCACATTGTTGAGGAGACCCAGATGAAGAATCATTGGATTGTCCTTCCGGCGCTCGCGTGCGCGCTCTCCGCCCTCGCCACCGCGCAACCCCCCGCGCCCGATGCCGGCATCACCGGCATCGCGCACATCGCCTTCCGCGTCAGCGACCTCGATCGCGAAATCGCTTTCCTCGGCAAGCTCGGCTACGAAGAGTCCTTTGCCATGACCAACGCCGGCAAAACCACGGAAGTCTTCGTCAAGATCAACGACCGCCAGTTCATCGAGCTCTACCCGAAAACCGATCCCTCGCAGCCGCTAGGCTGGATGCACGTCTGCTACGAGGCGGGCGATTTGAACGCTCTGGTCAGGTACTACGTGTCCACCGGGCTCAAGGCAGCGCCGGTGCGCAAAGCGGCCGCCGGCAACCTGATCTCTTCCACGAACGATCCCGAGGGCCGCGTCACCGAGTTTACGCAATACATGCCGGGTTCGCGGCACACTCTCGACCGCGGCCAGCACCTGGGTATGAACCGCGTCTCCACTGAGTTGATGGGCTTCGACCTGCCGGTGAAAGAAGGTGCGGCGGAAAAGGAGTTCTACACCGATCTTGGTTTCGAGGCGCAGGCGGTGAACGGCAATGTGCGCCTGACCACGCCTGGCGCTCCCGGCATGGTTCTTGAGTTGCGCGCCGCGCACCCCGGCGCCCAGCCGCAGTTTCTGTTTCCCGTGCCCGACGCGCGCAAAGCCTACGATGCATTGAAAGACGCGGGCGTGAGGCCCGAGCGCAACGGAAAGCTCGTCTTCGTTCACGATCCAGACGGCAACGCCTTCGTTTTCCTTGAGACTGGCCCCGAGCACAGGTAGGGCCGCGTGCCCCAGGAGGCTCAACGGCGAATCGATTTGCTTGAGGGAATTTTCACGGTCTACCAGGTATAGGTGGAGAGAAGGACGGGCGGGCCCGTTTTTGCGCCGATCACGTCGGTCTTCAGCACCACTTCAAGATTCTTGTTCTCCCAGCCGCGCGGCAGTTTGGCTGCAAGCTCTGCCAGATGTTGCGGCGACTGCACAAACTCGCTTGCGGCTTGTGTTCCATACGGACCTATACCGGCAATCACCAGCACTGGACCCTCTGTGGTGGGGTCGTGAAACCGCGCCACGATGGCGTAATCGGTGGTGACGGAGAGATAAGGCCTGGAGCTGTCCACCATCCAGCCCGTCGGCCGGGGATTTGTCGCATCGTCGATGCTGTCCACTCCCGCCCCCTCCTGGTTGGCCGCAAACGTGAAGTGAAACCGCAGTGGACTTGTCAGCCGCATCGTCCATTCATTATTGATAGCGCCCACCAGTACGATGGGACGCGAGCGAATGTCCGCCAGCGTGGTTTCGGGCGACTCCTTCACCTCGTAGCCCTTCTTGTGCTTTTCCAGAACGCCTGAAAGATGCGCCAGCGCCATGGCGATCGAAACCGAGACGTGGTGATAGGGGTTCGCATTGTGTTCGCCGAATGTGGTTTCTTCCGAGGGCGGCCGCATGTTGCTGGGGTGAGTGGTTCCCAGCACGATCAGCACCGGCCGGGGCGCATTGAACAGGGAACTCCAGAGTTTCAACGTGGCAGCCTCGCCGCTCGACGAGGCCTCGTGGTAGAGATATCCCGCAATTCCGCCCCCTACCAGCAACACTCCAGCCAGGCCGAAGAGCATGGCGCGAATCAGGGCCCGGCGCGGGCGCGTGGCCCTCTTTGACAAGGTCAATCGCTCTGGGTCTGCATCTCGGCCCGCGGCGTCCGGCCCACGCAGCAGGAACTCGGGAGCATAGGAGCCGAGCGGCAGCTCGATCTGCACGCGCGAAGCCGGGCCATTTTCGTGGTAGTACTGGGCGATCCGCTTCCGAACCTCGCCCGCGCTTACGCGGACCACGGGATCGGCGTTCGTGTCGTAGCCCGGATCACGGCCGAAGACCTCAACGCCCAGCGTCCGCTCCTTCAAATCGCCTGAGCGATTGTCGAGCGCGGCATCCACCACGTATTGCAGCAGGGCCGGGTAGCGCTTGCTGCCCCGGAAGTGATAACTGGAGAGGATCGCCTCCAGCTCCTGCAGCACGGCTTTCCGTTCTTCTGCCGTGGTCGGCATCCACTGGGTCGTCGTGTGCCCGTTTGCTGATGCTGGCGCCATTTGAGTCTTCTAGCAGGGCGTAGCATACCTCACTTTGCAAAGAGTTGTCACGGAGAAATCACGCCGATTTCGCTCTTGGCGCGGGTAGATTGATGAACATCGATCAATCCATTAAGGTCTTTATTTTCAGTTAGAAATCCGTATCTATCTCACCGCAAATGGTTTGTAACATACGGTAGCAGCCTTGCCAAGAAGCACCACCAGCTTAAAATAGCGCCGCGTGAAGAAGCGAAGAAGTGTGCTTTCAGTAATCTTTCGGGGACGAAACAGGGATTGGTGTGTCTGGCCGGACGAAGACATGCGTGCGCGCAACTCACGAGCCTTGCAGCAAGCTGATTCCCGAGTTTTTTCCCCGGAATAACCGCGTTAACAGATAGGGCGCAATTTGCGTTCAAACCCGGAATTTTTTCTCGCAGGAGGATAGTGAGTAGGGATAAAGTGTTTGCCGAGTGTTCGAACAAACTATGACGCACAACCCTGTAACACCATTTGGAGGATTCAGATGATTCAACGCAGACTAGTGAGGCTCATGCAGGGGTCTCTTCTCTTTCTGTTCATGCTTAGCGCAACGCACGCGCTGCTGGCGCAGGCAGTATCCGCCACTCTCGTAGGAACGGTGACCGATAACACCGGCGCGATTGTTCCCAAGGCAACGGTGACGATTACCGAAACCGCCACCGGAATCGTTCACACCGACGTCAGCAACGGAAGCGGCAACTACACGTTTCCCGATCTCACGCCCGGAAGCTATAACGTCACCGTTTCGGTGCAGGGCTTCAAGAAGGAAACCCGGGCCGGCGTCGACGTGGCCGTCAACACCACCACCCGCGTGGACATTGCCCTTCAGCCGGGCAGCGTTACGGAGACGGTGACCGTCACCGGGGCTCCCCCCATCATGGAGACCGACCGCGCTGACGTGAGCGCGAACATCGAGTCGCAAGCTCTCAACTCCATGCCGATCGGGGTCAACCAGAATTTCCAGTTTGCTCTTACCCTGGTCCCCGGCGTGGGCCCGCCGAGCTTTCAGCACTCGCAGTTCTTCAACGCCGCCAGCTCCATCCAGACTGAAGTCAACGGCCAGCCCCGCGTGGGCAACAGCTATCAGATTGAGGGCATCGACGACGACGAGCGCACCGGCCTGCTGCAGGTCATGATTCCTCCGGAGCAGGCTATCGAAACCGTCGACGTGGCGACCTCAAATTATGAGCCTGAGCTCGGCCGTGCGGTCGGCACAGTCACCAACGTGATCCTCAAGTCCGGCAGCAACCAGTTCCACGGCCTGGCTACCGAATACGTGCAAAACAACGACATGGATGCGCGCACCTACTTCAACACCAGTACGGGCCACATCGCCTACAACTACTTCGGCGGCGCCGTGGGCGGCCCCATCAAGAAAGACAAGCTGTTCTTCTTCGGCGACTTCTTCCGCTCTCCCGATCACGAAGCGGACAACTACGTGATCACCATTCCCGCGACCCAGTGGTATACGTGCGCAACCTCGTCCTACGCGCCATTAGCAGGCGCCGGCCCGAACTTTATCGACCTGAGCGGCGCAATCAACGGCGCCAAGGGACAGGTCTACGATCCCGGCACGGGCAACTCCTCCGGCCAAAATCGCACTCCCTACCCCGACAATCAGATTCCGTGCAGCGCAGCCGCCGCGTCGGCCGAGAGCGTCGTCGCCGGCGCCCCCATCGTTACTACCGCGGATCCCGTCGCCATCAAGCTGATGAAGCTTTTGAAAGCGCCCAACAACGGGACCCCGTCCACCTGGACTACTTCCTCGGTCTCCAACGACTACTCTTCTCCCAACCTGGCCCTCCAGAAAACCACCAACCGCTACGATGCCAAAATCGATTGGCAGCTCACCGGCAAGGATCACCTGAGCTACCGCTACGAGCGCGAGGACGTGACCACGTTCCAGGCTCCGATGTGGGGGCCCGCGGGAGGCGGTCCCGCGAATGGCGCATTCGAGGGCACGGGAGTGCAGCACGTGTACAGCACCGGCCTGAATTATGACCGGGCGTTTTCCAGCACGCTGCTCACCGAAGCGCGCTTCGGCGTGTCCCACTACGGCAACAGCGCCCTTCCCAGCGACTACGGCTCCAACGACGCCACGACCATCGGCATTCCTGGCGTCAACATCAGCCAGTTCACCAGCGGCCAGGTCCTCATCAACATGGGCGACTTCAACTCCACGCTCATCGGCTACTCCGCGTCGCTGCCCTGGGTGCGTGGCGAGTCCAACGTCGATGCGGTAA
>Ga0326727_10020477_pt1 | contig 13131 bp, 10 predicted proteins | sample MB2enrmetagenome_FD_207643 | JGI IMG/M metagenome (GOLD analysis project Ga0326727, IMG submission 207643) | Lab enriched peat soil microbial communities from McLean, Ithaca, NY, United States - MB29MY | ecosystem: Environmental > Terrestrial > Soil > Wetlands > Peat | place: USA: New York...
GATGCTTTCGTGTTGATCACCGCGGGGAGCAGTAGCGTGGCACTGGCAGCGATTCAGATCACAAAGTCTGCCGGTGCGTTTTCCATCGCCACCACTCGCGGCGCCGGAAAGAAATCTTTTCTCATGGGCGCAGGGGCAGATCACGTCATAGTGACTGAGGAAGAAGATCTGGTTGAACGCGTGATGGCCATCACTTCGGGGAAAGGTGTCAGCTTGGCCTTCGATCCCGTTGCCGGGCCTTTACTGGGAAAACTTGCCGACGCTGCCGCTCCTGGTGCGTGTGTCTTTGAATACGGCGCATTGTCGCCCGAACCAACCACCTTCCCACTGTTCTCAGCGCTAGCCAAGGGTTTAACCGTGCGTGGTTACACCCTGTTTGAGATTGTCAGGCACCCCGAGAGGCTTGCTCGCGGCAAACGATTCGTCTATAACGGGCTCGAATCCGGTGCGCTGAAACCCATCATCGACCGCACTTTCCCACTGGAGAGCATTGTTGAAGCCCACCAGTACATGGAATCCAACCAACAAAAAGGGAAGATCGTGGTGACCGTATAAGAAACATGGATGGAATAAGGATTGTTTTTCTTGGCGTTATCTCAATTTGATTTTGTCCCGCAGGAGGGTAGTCATGAACCCGGAGCTTATTCTTTCCGTCTTGTCGGCATTATCCGCGGCAGTTTGGTCCGTCTGGACATGGAGTGAGGAACAGCAAAAGAAAAGGCAGCTCAATCGGGACCAGCAGTCTGCTCTCTTTGTGAATCCCTTCATCCTGGCCGCGGAAGAACTGCAAATGCGGCTCTACAGTATGCTCCAGGAAGACGAATTGGAATTTTACAAGAAGGAGTACCCGGAACAGTATGAATTTGGCTCTCCCTATGCCATTGAAATACTCTATCGCCTCAGCCAGTATTTTGGGTGGTCGCAGCTTATTAATCGGTACGGTCCTTATACGAATGATCCCAGAGTAATAGAGCTGATCAGAACGATAGCTGAAACATTCGAGAATCGCAGCAAGTTTTCTGGGGATGCCTTCCGCTTCACAATTGACGAACGGGTGTCTCTTGGCAGAGTCATGGTAAGGCGCGCCGGGGATGTGACGGCCCCCGTCCCTACGTACGAGTCGATGACGCTCTTTCAGCTTCAGGAAGAGATCGAGGACAAATCAAGCAAACACATCCCGTTGTTTCAGAGCAAGGCCGTCCGCAGTACCCTTGCATCCATTGATCGGGCCGATCGACCCGAGACCCTGGAGGGAGCCGAACGGTTGGCGGTCTTGCAGAATCTCCTGGTTGACCTTCTAAGCTATCTTGAAGGCATGGAAGGGTTTCGCGTTTCTGTCGGAGCGCGCAAGAGAGCATGGCTCAAGGGAACTGCCGCCCAAGAACTCCCGGCGTCGGCGACTTTTGCCACAGTGGTTCACCGGACACCGGGCCGCATCAGGCTGTTAGTGCCCCGCCTGCGGTGGGACAGCGCTTATGCCGATCGCCTGCAATTCCTTCTAGAGTCGGTGGATAATGTCAGGGGTGTTCGTATCAGTGTCAGTACGGCTTCTGCCGTCATCGGCTTCAGTCCCGGGGTTCCCGAAAATGAACTTGTTCGGAAGCTGGAAAAAACCGTCGAAATGGGGTTTTGCGCGGCCTAAGAAGTTGTAATTTCTCTCCCAAGTTCGAATTAACACATCCCTGAGCCGGGGTTTGAAAGAGATTATCCCCCGGCCGTCCCACAATCCCTCAAAAACACCACTGAAAAAACAGGGCGAGGCCGCTCGGCGCCTGGCAGCGCACGGCCTTGCTGCCGCTTGAGGCCTATGTTAAGCTTCAAACACCCGGGCGAGACGTCATGGCATTTCAGCTTTTACGGGAACTCCGCAAGCTTGCCGATTGGGGTCCGTGCCGGATCTTCTGAAAATCGGGGGGTTTTAAAGCATTGACAGGTTACGGAAAGCTATACACACCCGTTCATGGGAAAACTTACTCGCTGTTTGCAGAGAGCCACGATCCCCGGCACTATTATGCTGAGATAAAACGCCTGGCCGATATGTTCCTCAAACTATGCCCCGACGAACGCAGGCTCCTGGGACTGATACAAAAGGCCGGGAAGACCTCTTTTCTCAAGCTTCTGTCAACCACGGGACCGGACCGTAAAACATTGCGGTTTATAGCAGAGACCCTTGGGGACTCGTTGTCTGTCTACACCCGTAATGTTTCACAACACCTGAAAAGCTTGCCCGTTGCCCGGAAGCAGGATGCCACGATCACCACAACCGAGGCCCAGTACCACCTCTACATGCTTGAAATCGAATTGGTGAACAGGATCTACAGGGAAGAGTTCAAACGCTCCACATACAGGTTCGCCCTTATCGCTCATTGCCTTCGCGACTTCAGGCCCGGTTGCCGGTCGGTAAAGGGTGATATGGAAGCTGTGTGCAGTGGATGCACCGAGGACTGCTTTGTTCGCCTGGGCGGTGTCCTTCTCGAAAGATACGGCATCAAGCCCTACATTTCAGTGGAAAGGGAACAGGAAAGGTTATTTCGGGAACTGAAGCGGGAACATCCCAGCATCGGCGCCCTCGGAATCGCATGCATCCCCGAGCTTGCAAGGGGCATGAGGCTTTGCATCCGCTCCGGCATACCTCCCATCGGCATTCCATTGAACGCCAACCGATGCGCAAGGTGGATGTCCAAGGCCCACGAAACTTCTTTCTATCTTGAGGAACTCGAAGAACTGCTCGCCTGACTCCAACCCGGATCATAAGTTTATTAGTCGGAGATTACATTTCATTTGCCGCCGTGCAGGCGCAGTAATTCCACCACGTTTTCGCGGCCTGCTGTCGCAGCCTCGTGCAAAGGCGTAGAGCCGTCGTCGGACTCGGCATTGACATCGGCCTTGTCGGCCAGCAGCAATTCCACCAGGTCCTTGTGGCCGTTGACTGCGGCCAGGTGCAAAGGCGTCCAGCCTCCGTTATCCCTGGCATTGACCTCGGCTTTGTTTGCAAGCAGCAATTGCGCTACGTCCTTGTGGCCATTCTCCGCCGCCCAGTGCAAGGGAGTGGAGCCGTCGTAGGACTCGGCATTGATATCGGCCTTGCCGGCGATCATCAATTCCACCACTTCCGCGTAGCCGTTTTCCGCCGCCAGGTGCAAAGGCGTCCGGCCTCCGATGTCCTTGGCGTTGACTTTGGCCTTGCCGGCCAGCAGCAGTTCAACCAGGTCCCTGTAGCCTTTCTCCGCCGCCGGGTGCAAAGGGGTCTGCCCCCTGCCGTCTTCGGCATTTATCTCGGCTTTATAGGCCAGCAGCAATTCCGCCATGTCCTTGTGGCCCGATATCGCAGCCTTGTGCAAAGACGTCCAGCCTCTGTCGTCCTTTGCATTGACCTCGGCTTTGCCGGCCAGCAGCAATTCCGCTATGTCCCTGTGACCGTTTTCCGCCGCGAGGTACAAAGGCGTTTCACCTATGTTGTACCTGGCATTGACGTCGGCTTTGTTGGCCAGCAGCAATGCAACCACCTCCCTGTGGCCATTCCCCGCCGCCACGTGCAAAGGGGTATAGCCGATGTTGTCCTTGGAATTTACGTCGGCTTTGTTGGCCAGCAGCAACTCAACCACATCTTTATGTCCATGAGCCGCATAGTGCAAAGGCGTGTCGCCGTAATGCTTCCTCGCATTGACGTCGGCTTTGTAGTCCATCAGTAATTTTGCCACATCCTTATGACCTCTCGACGCAGCCAGGTGCAAAGGCGTCCGGCCTTCGATGTCCTTCCTGAAAACCAAATAAGGACTGTTTTTCAGCAGTTCCTTGATGTAGTCCAGGTCGCCGTTTTCGGCCGCCTCATGGATAGAAACCTGTGGAAGTGCAGGTTTTGGTGGTTCCTCAGAGCCAAACACTTTCTTCCAGAAGCTCATAGTGTGTCTCCGGTTAGAGGTTTGAATCGTTGTTTTGGAAGAGCGCGCAGCCGTCCAAAAATTACTTGCCCAAACTATCCTTAACACCTCCAAAGGCTATTTTCGACTTAATAACTTCAATTTGGCGCCCAAATGGGATCTGTCGCAGGGCAATCCTCAAATCTAAATGGGGTTAAGTTCTAAATGGGTAACTCAAATGGAGCCGCCGGGACAAGCGATGCCCTTCGCACTGCGCGATAGACGGTAAGATGAACACACCGCACGCGAAACCCCTTGAGATGACCATATGCGCGAATTATGTTGGGAAACGAAGACGATGTGGGAAGGCAATTCAGGGCCGCGCCCACGGACAAGACCCTTGCTGTGCTGCAAATCGAAAACCTGATCGAACCCGCCGTTTCACGAGCTTGCGAAAACCGTAATGATTACTGTTTTTTTATAAGCTGTTGGGGAATCAGGTGGCAGGTGGAAAGAACCCATCAGGTTATATCTTTATCTCGTAAAAGGAGAAAGTCATGAATGAATTTCAGCCGGATGAACCGTCCATAACCCCTCGTCCAGAGGGCGGCAGAGTTTCCGGTTGTCCCGATACTCCCAATTGCGTATCGAGCGAAAGCCCCTATGCAGAAAACAAGATTGCTCCATTGCAGGTCGGCTCAACTCCTGAAAAGGCCTTTGAATGCCTCGGAACAATTGTTGCCGGGATGAATAGAGTGACAATCATCAAGGCCGATCGGGAAAATATCCATGCTGAATTCAGAACGCTCCTCGGATTTGTGGATGACGTGGAATTCCGGATGGACAGGGAGAACAGGGAGATCCTGATGCGTTCTGCCTCGCGGGTCGGCTACTGGGATTTCGGGGCAAACCGTCGAAGACTTAAGGAGATAAAGAAGAAGTTCGAACGAGAGTGCGGATAAAGGGCTGTATGACCGGACAGGTGCCTCATCCCAATGGAGGAGAAGTCGTAAACACCTGATCGTCAGGGTCATCCCCCTATCTTGAATGAGCCCGACGGTGGAAATTAGAGTGACCGATTCACGGAAAAGATAGGATCTCCAGACAACAGGTCAAAATCTGGGGCGCATATTTCAAGAGTTATGTTGAAGCGGAAGTGCCGGAGACGGAAATGATAAGGTGAATGCCGTCTCTATAGAAGTCGTGCAGGCCTCATCCCCTCCCGAGCCTGTGCCCAGGAATCAAGGGAGGGGAATGCTGCCGGGAATTCACGATATTATTTGGGTTCGGAAAGCACGCCTTCGAACCTGCCGGCAAAGGTAGTGCCGTCAAGTATGCTTCCGCCAAGGGCGATAGAATAAGTCTCGCTTTTCGTCTTGGTAGATTTATTGAAATGCCGCACACACTCAATCTTGCCTTGGGCCGTGAGTGTAGCTGTGGCATCCGCTGTTGCCCCTGTAATATGGAAAACCCCTTCCTCGCCACGGGTGGCCGCGATGTCAAACGTCAACAGCGCGCCTCCGCTGGCAGGCGTAAACGCAAGGGTACCCCAGAATAAGTTGGTAGGCTCCCCTGTAGTAACCGTTGCTTCCTTCAGTGTGATCGTCGCTGTGGTGGCATCCGATGTTACAGTGCCCGCATTGGAAATGAAGTAGAGAGTGCCCGTGGTTGTAGTAAATGGAAAAATTGAGGCAGGTTCCGTTGCTGTTGCGAGGCCTGCCGTGAAAATCATCAGAAAGATAACTGCACCACTGATAAACACTTTTCTCATTCGAATCCTCCTTTTTCGTTATCTGCTTTTGCGTTTTGGTTGATTTACCTTCATTGTGCCGCAAATCATTCAATGGAGCCTGATCTTCACCTCCCTTCATTTTCCGGTATAGAAGAGAGCCTCGATGATTCGGCCTGCATCGCACCGGCTTTCTTGATTCGCAAGATTGGTTGGCTCTTTCTTGAATTTTGAAGATGAGTGCAAAATGTGTACTATTTGTTTGCACTGTTTTCGGGAGGGCTCACATTAACATTTTTATATTGGAAAAACGGTCAGATAAGAGGGATTGACAAGGCATGGCCCGGGTTATGAAATCAGCGTGCGATGCCAGGCATGTATTATCGATTACAAATCCGTTATGCCGAATTGGAGGGATTGCAATAGCAAATTGTGCCGGATGGCCCTGGAAATGCATCGACAACTATGTACTTAAAAAGCTACGGTATGCATGCAAAAACCTACACCCCCCAACGAAACCAAACGACCGGTTTGTCCCAAAATTCTTCCTCCCGGATAAACGAGAGAACCGCCCCTGGTAAAGGCTCCAGCGGTTTTGAAAACCACGAAGGATTAAGAGCCGAGACGCGTTTGACCCCCTTGGGTCCATAGTTTCAGCGTTTAGTATCAGCTATCGGATTGCTGTCAACACACTAAAACGTCAGCCTATAAGGAGCTATTCCTATAGGCTATCCACCTAATTCCTCCCTCCTAAAATCCCTCTTGACACTTGCTGTTATTGGGATACTGGTATCGTTGTCTGAGTCTGCATAACGGATAAGATTATGACGAGCGGCCGGATCGTTACCTTTTGCCTTTTCCGAGACAATGGGGGTGGACTCGGAAGTCAGGTTGATTGTAACCTTTTAGAAACCTAAGAGGAGTATACTGATTGACCTTACTGTCGAAGCTTTAATAAGAAACGGGAAAAGCAATTCCGAACTTGAAGCAAGAAATGGTATGGTACGGGACCGAGCTCCCCATCGGGCAAGGTTCTGGTAGCCATACTCTTTTTTGCCACTCAGTGTCGCTTAGCGCTGACGGCAACACCGCCCTCATCGGGGGATTCTTCGTGTGGTGAGGCACGAGCCGAACTATTGGGCGGCCTTTGTCTGTACTAGGAGCAGCCTCTCTCCACAGTCCTGGATATACCAGAATATGCTCACCGCCTCGGATAATACGGAGTCTGATGTTTTTGGCGACTCAGTGTCGCTTAGCGCTGACGGCAACACCGCTCTCATCGGGGCGCCCGGTCCCGATATTTCAGGCAAATACAACCAGGGGGCGGCCTATGTCTTTGTTCGAAACGGCGGGGCCTGGAGCCAACAAATTAAGCTCACCGCCGGGGATCCTGCGACCGATGAACTTTTTGGCCACGCCGTGTCGCTTGGCGCTGACGGCAACACCGCCCTCATCGGCGCATCCGATGCTACGGTTGACGGCAAGCCCGGACAGGGGGTTGCCTATGTCTTTATTAGGAAGGGCCTGTCTCCACCGTCCTGGAGCCAGCAGAATAAGCTCGTCGCCTCGGATGGCGCAGCCTTTGCCGGTTTTGGCGGCTCAGTGGCGCTTAACGCCGAGGGCAACACCGCGCTCATCGCGGCGCCCGACGCCACAGTTCACGGCAATCTCAACCAGGGAGCGGCCTATGTCTTCGCGCCCTATGTAATTTGCGGGAATGTGCACACCACGCAAATGGGGCTCTCGGGAGCTGCCGTTAATCTCACGGGAGCAGCAAAGCAAAGTGCGACCACGGACAGCAATGGGAATTACCGCTTCTCGGGACTTTCCAACGGTGTCTATACGATCACTCCGAGCAAGGCCAGATATACCTTTTACTCCTACGAGTCGCAGCACCAATGTCAGCGGAGCGGATAAAAAAGGGCTGGACTTCAGTGCCGCAACCGTACCCGGCGCACCGGCGGAGGTTAAGGCAACAAGCGGGGAATATACAGCAACAGTTTGGCAACCAGCTACCAGGGAGATTAGGAGGGCCGCCGTGTTAAGAAAGATCAGACTTTTGGCTATCTGGAGTCTTCTTTGCTTCCTCATTCCTGTCGGCATCGGCTTCTGCGAAAGCGCAGCGGAACAGGTCAATGCCCCTCAGATTCTCGCCGGCCCCAATTCTCAGGCCAACCCGCCCGAGTGGATCAAGCGATATACCCGGACGGCGCCGGTAATGGACTATCCGGCGGCAATGGCGGTGGATACCGCCGGAAACATTTATATCGCGGGCTTCTCGACCGGTTTCATGCCCAATTCCAACTCGCTTATGACCCTGGTCAAGTACAACAAGAGTGGTGTGCAGCTCTGGACCAGTTACTACAGCTACGAATTCTTTTATGCTCCTGGTTATACTGCCGCAGCCAACGCGATTACTCTTGACAGCGCTGGAAACATATACGTCGCGGGCTATATTGGAAAGACGACAACAAACGAGTACAGTTTCCTGGTTTTGAAATACGATCCGGATGGTAACACGCAGATTGCAGGCGCCTATACCTGTCCGGACAAAGGCTTCTGCAATCCGACCGGAGTCGCTCTCGACAGCGAGGGCAGCATCTACTTGACCGGAGTAGTGCCCGGTCAGGGCGGGACCACCATGACCGACTACATGACGGTTAAGTTCGATTCGACGGGAAAGCAGCAATGGGCGAAGCGCTACAATGGGCCTGGGAACGGGCAGGACTATCCGACAGCGATTGTGGTGGACCAGTACAACTCGAAAATCTATGTAACGGGGTATTCCCAGGGATCGACTACCGGCTTCGATTATGCCACCATAGCTTATGATGCGACCGGAACGCAACTGTGGGTCAAGCGCTATGATGGGCCGGGACACGCGTCCGATAAAGCCAATGCCATTGCCCTCGATTCGGACGGAAACATTTACGTCACTGGCCAGTCTGTTGGAACTAACACCTACGACTTTGCGACCGTAAAGTACCAGCCCAACGGCGTCCAGAAATGGGTGGCCCGCTACAATGGTCCGGGCAACGGCTATGATGTGGCGACGGCGATTTGTGCCGATTCCGGAAAAGGCGTCTATGTGACCGGCTATTCTCTCGGATCGGGCACCAATTACGATTTTGCAACGATCAAGTACGATCCGGCAACCGGCAGCCAGAAATGGGCCGCTCGTTACAATGGGCCAGGCAACCTTCAGGATATGCCCACGGCCATGGTCCTCGACAGGTCCGACGGGAGCGTCTATGTGGCCGGATCATCCATATCCGCCGGTGGAGATCCCGATTATGCAACCGTTAAGTACGATGCGAACGGCAATGAAGTCTGGGTAAAGCGTTACGGCTATTCGGGAACAGGGGCGGATTTCCCAACGGCCATCGCTATCAACGGCTCGGACGGAAGCATTTGCGTAACCGGAAAATCGCAGGGCGGCAGCACCACTGGGTATGATTTCGCGACTATCAAGTATGACAAGGCGGGGACTGTCCTCTGGACGAAGCGGTTCTGCTCGGTCAACGGGTTTAATGAGCCCATCGCCATGGCGGTGGATAGCGGAGGAGACGCCTATATCGCCGGGATCTCATGGAACTCGAAAAGCGGATTCGACTGGCTTACCGTAAAATACGATACGGCCGGAACACTTCACTGGGCCAAGTTCGGCAAAGGTCCCGGACTTAGCCCCGACGAGCCTTCCGCCATTGTTCTGGATGCAGGCGGAAACGTCTGTATTGCGGGTACGTGGGCCGGATTCGGTACGGGCTATGACTTCGCGACCGCAAAGTACGATCCTGCCGGCAATCTCCTGTGGGCGAAAAGATTTAATGGACCAAAAAACAGCGACGATGAGGCCATTGCCATTGCGGTTGACGGCGGGAAAAATGTCTATGTCACCGGGATTTCAGTTGGAACTGGCGGCAACTATGACTTTGCAACGATCAAATATGACCCTGCCGGGCAGCCGCTTTGGGTCAAACGGTATAATGGCGCCGCCAATCGAGACGATGTGCCTTCCGCCATTGCCGTTGATGCAGATGGGAATGTCTATGTGACCGGCGAGTCTGCAACGGGAGATACTACTTCAAGGTATGTCACCATAAAATATGACACCAACGGCAACCAGAAATGGGAGGCGCACTATGATGGCGGATCCTCGAACCGGCCGGCGGCGTTGAGGGTGGATAGCGCGAAGAATGTCTATGTGACGGGCAAATCATATACCTCTTCGACCGGGTATGATTACGCAACGATAAAGTATAACTCCCTTGGCGCTCAAGTGTGGGTCAAACGCTACAATGGTACGGCAAACAAGGATGACGTGCCTGTCGGCCTCGCGCTCGACAGTCTTGGCAACGTCATTGTCACAGGAAAGTCCTTGGATGCTTCCAAGACGAAAACCCAGTATGCCACGGTCAAGTACACGAATGCGGGAGTGCAGAAATGGGCAAAACTTTACGGCGCCCCCGGGCCCGGTGATGATGAGCCCGCGGGCATCGCTGTCGACAGCAAGGGGAACGTCTATGTCACCGGGTACGCGCACTGGACCGCAGGCTTGGGTGACTTTACCACGATCATGTATGACACCAATGGAGCAGAGATCTGGGTCGAGCACTACAACGGCCCGGCGAATGGGGAGGATGCCCCCGTCGCCATCGGAGTGGACGCCGATAGAAACGTTTACGTGACCGGCTCCTCGGACGGGGTGAGCGGGTTCCCTGATATCGTGACCATCAAGTATCCGGCCAAATAAGGCCGGTTCGTCTGAGGATGAAAAGTGTAAGAAGTACTGAACATATCTGTATCGGGATGTCTCGTTTCCGGAGGTCGCCGCTTCCTGACGATGGTCTCGGGCCTATGGCCGCTCGCCGTCTTCAAATAGTCATGGACAATTTTGGGCTGAGGAGTACGGCGCGACCTCATGCGGTTTACCATAGAGCACGGCATAAAGTGAGGTCACGAGACACGGAATGGAATGGGCTGCGATCCGCCAGGAGGGCCTAAAGCATGGAAAGGAACACAATCGATGAATATGAAGGCGATTTTCGAGAACGCCCGGAAAATCGGATGCCTCAGTTTCTCTACATTTGAGAGTAACAATATTCATGCACGGATTGCCCGTTTTTTCGGCTATGACGATGAAGGGCTCTATTTTCTGACCATGACCTCGAAACCATTTTATCGCCAGTTGGTTGGGAGCGGTAAACTCGCCGTTTGCGGTATTTTCCCTTCGGGCGCGGTATTCGCAGAGGATGAAAACGGCATGCCATTGATGCAGCCAGGTTTTACCCTGCGGATAACCGGCGATGTCCGGCAGATTAGCCAGGAAGCGGTCAGGGAAAAAGCCGAGTCCGATCATGCGGGCTTCAAATTTGCGCTATATGACATTTCCCGTTACCCTGCCGCCCGAGTGTTCTGCCTGTACCGGGGCAAGGGGGAGATATTCGATTATGATTTTGAAATGCAAAACCGTGATCACAAGCTGCATCGCACACGTTTTGCCTTTGGCGGAGAACACTACAATCATGCCGGCTGCAGAATCACGGAGGTCTGCAACCGCTGCGGCGCCTGCATGGAAATCTGTACCTTTAAGGCTATTATGGCGGGGAATCCTTATACGATTATCGGAGAGCGATGTGACGAATGCGGCAGTTGCATGCCGGCCTGTCCCGAAGGGGCGATTATTGAGCCTGAAACCATGTAGCCGACCTGACTACGGCTCACACTACGCAGATTGCCATTCTGAATAAGGGGAACTGCATCAATTAGCAACTTGGAACCACTTGGCGGCAACTTGCATGAGTTGATAATTAACAGCCGCATATGATTTCCCAATCGAACAAGCAACTGATATGTCAATGATACGGACGTTGCGTCCAAGACATGCGATCTCCGGTATGATCTGCCGCGAAGTCTCTCCCCGTACGGCAATCTGCATGATCCTCATTGCCCTCGATATTACCGGTGTTTAGATTCAGTCAAATTCTTCGCAAGACCTTTGGTTTGCACCGCATCATAACGTTCCGGAGAGATCACAATGCGCACTGTCTATGCTCTTTGCGGAGGGGTGAGCAAATTTGCAAAGGCTCGCCCGGACAAGACTTTTCAAGCGATCGTCAGGGAATCATACGATTACGCAATCTCAAGCATCGGCCTCGAATTCGGTAAGTTCACCGAAATAGTCGACGGCTCGGTTGCCAGCTACTTCAGCGATCATTTCACGCGCCAGTTGATGGCCGGGATCATGGCCCAGGACTACCTTGGTTTATGCCCTAAACCAGGACACAGGGTTGAGGGAGGCGGCGCGACGGGCGGGCTGTGCTTCCAGGAAGCATGGAAATCCGTGGCGAGCGGCCATATGGACGTCTGTGTAGCGTACGGGTTCGAAACAATGAGCCACGTTGAAACCTGGAAAGGCAACGAGTTCATTGCCCTGGCGTCGGACGTAAGTTTCGACTACCCTGTCGGAGGTTTCTACAGCGGCTATTACGCCATGATGGTGACGCGGCATATGAAGGACTTCGGCACCACGGTGGATCAAATGGCCCACATTTCCGTAAAAAACCACATGAACGCTTTTCATAACCCCTATGCCCAGAAGAGAAGGAAACTGACCGTTGCCGACGTTCGAAACGCCCCGATGGTTGCGTGGCCTTTAACGCGGCTCGATATCTGTGTAATGAGCGATGGGGCGGCCTGCTGCATCCTGGCCTCCGAAGAGGGTCTTAAGAGGCTTGAGGCAGCCGGGGCAAAGATACCGAGGCCCCTGGTCATGATAACCGGCATCGGCAGGGGCACCGATACGATGCGTATGGCCGACCGGCCTCACTGGGGACATGACTACTTCATGCGGCATTATGCGACCGAGGCCGAGAAAAGCTCGGACGAAACCCGCGAATATTACCGGGAACTATGGGACAGAGGGTTTCGGTATCCGGGGGTTCACAGCTTCCGCGCCGGACGCAGCGCGGCAAATATGGCCTACAAAAACGCCGGCATCGTCGATCCGATGAATGACTTCGATTTCATCGAACTGCACGATGCATACACTTCTTCGGAGATACAGACTTATGAAGACATGGGGCTGTGCCGCTACGGGGAAGGCGGCCCTCTTGCCGTGAGCGGCAAAACGGCCACACCGGGAATCGATTACGGCCTCGGTTTCAAATCCGGTCCGCAATGCCCTGTGAACCCGTCCGGAGGGCTCATCGCCTGCGGGCATCCCGTTGGAGCCACCGGGCTGATGCAGGCGGTCTTCGCGATCTGGCAGATACAGGGTTCAATCGGAGATCACTTCGGCGATCCGGTCCTCCAGATAAAAGGCGCTCGAAGAGGAGCGATCCACAGTCATGCGGGAACCGGGACCTACATTACGATAACGGTGCTCGAAGCAGAAAGATGACGGCCGCTCTTAAATCGAAGCGGGACAAGGGATATGAAGAAGCGCGTCCTTTTATACGGATTCGCATTCAAGATGATCACAAGGCGGCAAGGAGGAGGCGACGCAGGCGTACACGGTAGTACGTCGAGGAGCCGACGACG
>Ga0326727_10020479_pt1 | contig 13130 bp, 10 predicted proteins | sample MB2enrmetagenome_FD_207643 | JGI IMG/M metagenome (GOLD analysis project Ga0326727, IMG submission 207643) | Lab enriched peat soil microbial communities from McLean, Ithaca, NY, United States - MB29MY | ecosystem: Environmental > Terrestrial > Soil > Wetlands > Peat | place: USA: New York...
CTTGGGCGCGCTGCCTCGGCGTTCGGTTTTGTGCCGCTGTCGGCGCTCCAGATGGTGACCGTTCTTGTCATCACCGCTGGATACATCGCAGCGACAGAAGGGGCGAAGGCGTGGTTCTACAAAACGCGAAACCCAAGCCGGCCGCTTGCAATCGCATGACATTGCTGATCGGGGCTAAAATGAGAGCAGTAAGCACAACATTCATTTCGCAGGAAATCTAACCATGTCTCCCAGCGCTACTGAAACCCCGGTCGCGAGTGCCGGTTTGACGGCACAGGAAGCTGCGATTCGGCTGGACCAGTTCGGGCCCAATGAGCCTGCGGCGACACAGCGCCATTCTTTTCTCTCCGATCTCCTGCATGTGTTCATGAATGCGCTGGTGTTGATCCTGGTGATTGCCGCCATCGTATCGGCATTCACGGGAGACGCGGTAGATGCGGGAATTATCGGCGTTATTGTTCTGCTGAGCGGGGCTATCGACTTAATTCAGACATACCGCTCCCAGCGCGCCGTCGAACAACTGCGCGATCGGGTTGCCCCGACGGCAACCGTCCTCCGCGGCGGGGAGTGGAAAGAAATGCCGAGGCGTGACGTGGTGCCGGGCGACATCATCCGGCTTTCCGCCGGAGATCTGGTTCCCGCTGACGCACGACTCTTGATTGCGCGCGACATCTATGTCCAGCAAGGAATGCTAACCGGCGAATCGCTCCCCGTCGATAAAGAAGCGACCGGAGAGCCCGCCTCGACCAAAGCAGATGCGCACAACATGGTCTTCCTCGGCACCTCCATCGTGAGCGGAACGGCAACCGCCGAGGTCGTCGCCACAGGCGCGCGGACCGCCTTTGGCGATATAGCGGCTCGCTTGGCCGCACGCCCGGAGGAGACAGCCTTCGATAAAGGCTTGAAAAATTTTAGCCATCTCATTGCGCGAACGGTCTTGTTCCTCGTTCTGTTCCTGCTTGTGACCAGCATCGTACGCCACCGCGATCCGCTTCAATCTCTGATGTTTGCAGTTTCACTAGCCGTCGGCTTGACGCCCGAGTTCCTGCCCATGATTACATCGGTGACGCTTTCGAAAGGCGCCATCGCGATGGCCCACAAGAAAGTCATCGTCAAGCATCTGTCCTCGATTCAGAACCTCGGCAGTTTGGACGTGCTGTGCAGCGACAAAACGGGAACGCTCACGGCGGGAACCATGACGCTCGACCGCTCGCTCGATCCCTTCGGGAATCCCTCCCCGCGCCCGCTGGAGCTTGCCTATCTCAACAGCAAGTTCCAAACGGGTATCCGCAGTCCATTGGATGACGTCATTCTGCATCAGTCTCCACCCAAGACGGAAGATTACATCAAGCGCGACGAGATTCCATTCGATTTCGAGCGCAGGCGGCTTTCAGTGGTGGTGGAGAAGCAGTCCAAGCGGATGCTCGTTACGAAAGGTGCCCTGGAGGGGATTTTCCCACTGCTCTCCGGTTACGAGGTCGAAGGTAAGGCCGAACCCATCAGCCAGGATGCTGCCAAGCGAATCCAACAGACGAGTGACGAGCTAAATACGCAGGGATTCCGCTCCCTGGCAGTGGCCTACGTGGAAGTTCCTGTGCGCCCGGATTACTCCGTCGCGGACGAGCGCAATCTAGTCCTGGCCGGTTTTTTGAGCTTTGCTGATAAGCCGTTGCCTGACGCCGCCCAGGTTTTGGCTTCTTTGAAGCAGGACGGGGTTGAGGTCAAGATCATCTCCGGAGACAACGACCGCGTCACCGGCCACGTTTGCGCGCAGGTAGGAATCGAATCCGGTCACGTCGTCACGGGCGACGAATTGGATCACACGACGGACCCGGCGCTGGCCCACCTCGCCGAAGAGACGCGCGCCTTCGCGCGTATTTCCCCCGTACAGAAGAACCGTATCCTCCTCGCTCTCAAACACAACGGCCACGCAGTGGGGTTCATGGGTGACGGCATCAACGACGCGCCATCGCTGCACGCGGCCGACGTGGGCATTTCCGTTTCCAGCGCCGCGGACGTGGCTCGCGAGTCTGCCGACGTCATTCTCACTGAGCCGGGTCTGCGGGTCCTGCATGATGGCATCATCGAGGGGCGTAAGGCCTTTGGCAACGTGATGAAGTATTTGTTGATGGGCACGAGCTCAAACTTCGGGAATGTGCTCAGCATGGCGGCGGCATCGCTCTTCCTGCCGTTCTTGCCGATGCTGCCCACTCAAATCCTGCTGAATAACCTTCTCTACGACATAGGGCAACTCACCATTCCCACGGACAATGTCGACGAGACTTACCTCGATAAGCCCCAACGCTGGAATATCAATCTCGTTCGCAATTTCATGGTGTTTATCGGACCGATCAGCTCCCTCTTCGACTTTCTGACTTTCTATGTGTTGCTACATTTCTTCCACGCCAGCGAAGCGCAGTTTCACACCGGTTGGTTTGTCGAGTCCCTGGCGACCCAGACGCTGGTGCTGTTCGTCATCCGTACGTCCAAAAATCCGTTCCGCAGCCGTCCCAGTAATCCTTTGATCGCAACTTGCCTTGGGGTTGTGGCAATCGGGCTTTATTTGCCGTTCAGCCCGCTGGCTGGCGTGCTCGGCTTTACGCGGCTGCCGGGGTCATACTTTGCTTTTGTTGCCGTCGCGACGGCAGCCTATCTGTTGCTAGTGGAAGCCGGCAAACGGGTCCTTCTCCGTAAGGAAACCGGGAGGAATACGGCCAAGCCTGGACAGATCCTGGCGGTTGCAGCCTAGGCTTAGGCGAGGAGATATCTGAATTGGACACCATGAAGGCAGTGCGTATCCATCAATACGGCGGCCCGGAAGTCCTGATCTTCGAGGATGCCCCACGCCCTGTGCCGGGATTTGCGGAGGTCCTGATCAGAGTTCATGCTGCCGGGATAAACCCCATTGATTGGAAAATTCGCGCCGGCTACCTGAAAGATGTCCGTCCCTATACGTTCCCCTTGATTCTGGGTTGGGACCTGTCAGGGGTCGTCGAGGTGCTGGGTCCCGGCGCCGGCGAGTTTAAGATAAGGGATGAGGTTTACTCTCGGCCTGACAGCGCTCGTAACGGGGCTTATGCCCAATACATCGCGGTGAAGGAATTGGAAGTGGCCTTCAAGCCAAAATCGATTGACCACATCCACGCCGGCGCCATTCCTTTGGCGTGTTTGACAGCATGGCAGGCAATTTTCGATACCGCCGGGTTGAGCGCGGGTCAGAAAATTCTGATTCACGCCGCGGCCGGTGGCGTCGGCAGCTTTGCCGTGCAACTGGCGAAGTGGAAGGGGGCTTACGTGATCGGGACAGCTTCCGAGGAGAACCAGTCCTTTCTTCGGAAGTTGGGGGTCGATGAACCCATCGATTACGAAGAGACGCAATTTGAAGATTTCGTTCGCGACGTCGACGTGGTATTCGACACCATCGGTGGGGACACCCAAAAACGTTCATGGAAAGTGTTGAAGAAGGGCGGAATCCTCGTCTCCATTGCGGCTCCGCCATCGGCAGAAGAGGCAGCGAAGAGCGGCGTAAGGCAGGCGTACATTCGCATGACGCCCAATGGCGCGGAATTGACTGAGATCACCAGGCTCGTCGATACCGGAAAACTGAAACCGGTGGTTGAAACTGTTCTGCCGCTTGCGGACGCCCGGCAGGCCCACGAACTCAGTCAAATGGGCCATACACGCGGCAAAATCGTCTTGCGTGTCCTCTAATGATCGCTGGAAGGAACGCGCCGAGGCGATGGAGCGGAATTGGGAAGGTAAATTAGCCATGATACGAAGGATCATGTTTACAGTCGCATTGTTGATCTTGATTGGTACGGTCGTCATGCCCGGCCTTTCTCAGTCGAATCCTGACCTGGAAGAATTCTTTCGGCAGAACATTGGACTGAGTGATGACCAGATCGCCGCCATCCGCGGCGGACAGGCGGTCACGATGGCCCTCCCGCCTCGCACGCCGGCCGAGGTCCTGTTGTTTGGCGCGATCTATATCCATGCTGCTCCTGAGACCTACTTCCAGTTTGCCCGCAATTTCGACCGCCTTCGCAAGACTCCGGGGTTTTTGGCGCTTGCGGTGTTCACCGACCCACCGCAGCTTTCTGACTTGAAGGGCTTCGCATTCGACAGCGATGACATCCAGGACTTGAAGAAATGCGAACCCGGTGACTGTCGGATTCAGATGCCTGCGACCTCGATCGCAGAGCTTCACCGGGTCATTAATTGGTCTGCCCCCAACGTGGACGATCAAGTGAATCAACTCCTCCAGAAGACGGCGCTGGAGCGTGTGCTTGCCTACCAGCGCGAGGGCAATAAGGCCCTGGGGATTTATAACGACAAGCGTGACCCGACCGCAGTGCCTGAACAGTTCGCCTATCTCCTCAGTTACGACAATGCCTTATCAGAGCACGAGCCGGATTTCTACCATTACCTTCTCGCCTACCCCCGTGCGAAGCCCCCAAACTACGAGGACACGTTCTATTGGGCTAAGGTGAAATTCGGATTGAAGCCGACGTTGCGCATCGAGCACATGGTGACCATGCGCGGGAGGCCTGCCGACCCTATAGCAAGTGCCATTGCCAGAAAGCAGCTCTATTCGAGCCATTACTTTCAGACCGCGTTGGATCTCTCCATCTGCGTCCGCGACCGTGAGGACCCGAATCGAACGGGCTTCTATCTGATCCAGGCCCTGGGTTCGGAGCAGGCGGGTCTGACCGGCGCCAAGGGATCGATCGTGCGCAAGGCTGCCGTAGGACGCGCGGTTTCAAATCTCCAAAAGGCGCTCATGTCTATAAAGAACACGCTGGAAGATAACCGATAGACCTTAGCCGATTGGCCTGTAGGCGACAAGACCTGAGAACATAGCAAGTTCACTTCTTGATGGTATGCCGGTAGCTCACTGCGAGGTGCAAAATGACACCGTTGGAACCCCAAATGCGCGTTGCCCCGAAGAGGATCTTGTTGGCCACAGATTTCTCCCCCGCATCGGAGGTGACGCTGCCCTACGCATTGACGATCGCTCGCCACTATGGCTCAGAGCTTTTGGTTGCCCACGTGATCCCCCCGGAATTTGCAGACCTCATAGCACCTGGGCGGCAATCAACGATCCCCCAGGAGGCCCAGCGATTCGCACAACAAAACATGGAGCGTTTCCTCCATGCCGGACGTGATTGGGGCGTTTCGTGCCAACCCTTAATCGGGGAAGGTGCGATCTGGGATGTTCTTCAGGGTATGATCCAACAAAACGGCATCGATCTAATTGTCGTAGGGACTCACGGACGTCGAGGCCTGCGTAAGCTACTGCTCGGCTCCGTAGCGGAAGAGGTCTTTCGAATGGCGCCGTGTCCGGTACTCACAGTCGGACCGAAAACCTCGGAGATAGAGTCGATGGATGTTCATCTGGACCACATCCTTTATCCGCTGGAGTTCGTCCCTGACACCAGCGATGCCGCAGCCTATGCCGTCTCATTAGCTGAGGAATACCATGCCAGGCTGACCTTCATGAAGGTCCTTGCGCAGGTAGTTCCCTCCCCGGACGTGAATGACGCGGTCGAGGAACCTGTCAGGCACTGGATGGATGATCACATTCCAATGGAATCAGACCTGCGCCAGCGCACAAGCTTTGAGCCAGGGTTTGGTCCGGCGGCGGAAGTAATTCTCAAGTTCGCCCGTGAACGCAGCGTGGATTTGATCGTGATGGGCGTGCGGCGTCTGGATCCGGTCACGGCTGCGCACCTTCCCAAACCCGATACTGCCTACGAGGTGGTCGCCACTTCACCTTGTCCTGTGCTCACTGTGCGGTGATATTCACTGGGTCGAATTACTTTGGCCGCAACGAAGCGCAGGGCCCGAACAAGTTTGGCCTGGCATGATCCATCGGAGAGCGAAAACATTTCTGGCGTGCCTGGTGTTCGCGGTGGTGTTCAGCCTTATGCTGGCTGGCGGCGCGGCGGGGCAGGGAACTCCCACGGGGAACGATTTCGGGTTACACTTTGGACCATGGGCTGCCCATGCTCTGGTCATCGGTGGTCGTCGAGAGCGCGACCACGGGCGGGAGGCGGAGGGTTTTGTCGAACCAGGAGCGCGCGTATAGCGTTCCGACGCTATTGCCAGGCTCATATAATCTGATAATCGAGGCAGAAAGATTTATGATTCACCAGAATGGTGTGGTTATCGAAGCGGACTAAATGACACGGCTGGACTTTACCTTGACGATTGGCAGAGAAACGGACAACATTACCCTTTTGGGGAGCACGCCCGTGCTCAATGAGCCGAGATGTTCAGCGGGCCGCTAGTTGGATGATCCGGCTCCCGCTGCCCGAGTAGGTCTTTCCGAAATTGGGGGCGGCAACACCCCATCGCGTGTATCCCCCCAGAGTCAAGCCTGGGCTGAGGGCAGGATTACCAAGGTTGAAGTGATTGAACGCATCGAACCAGTCGGTTCTGATTTGCATCCGGAGGGATTCCTTGATGGGAAAGGTCTTCATTAAGCTCATGTCCCAATCCTCCGACCACGGACCCCAAATGACATTCCGCGAAGCGTCACCGTAGGTCCACTTCTGGGGAGACACCCCCGCGAGCGATGTCATGCGAATGTTGTCGACCGGCATAAAGCGGCACGCCGGCAACCCGGTCCGGGCGCCCCCCCCACCAGCCAATGATGTTTGTGGGTGAACCGCCCCCGTTACGGCACTTCCTACTCTGCCGACTTTGGCAACCAAGGAACGGCTTTGCTGGCCCAAACGCTGGACGGATACGTGCTTCGAAGTTCCTCGGCGGCTTTGCCCAGCACCGCGTGGTCATTAGTCGCCTTGTAATGCGTCACGGCCCGCCAGTACATCGCGCCTGGCGCAGAATGGGAACGCCCAAAGCGCGTCACCACGTCGCCGTACCAGCGATCCGCATCGGGATACTTCTTGTGGACGAACGCGATCCGGCCGAGACCGCTCTCCAGAGCCGCGACGAAATCCTGATTGGGCAGATAGCCTTCCAGTCGGACGCGTTCCTTGCCGTCGCTGTCGAGCAGAAGCACCGTCGGCGTCCAGACGGCTTCGAAACGATGGAACCACGCGGGATGTTCCTTGATGTGGGCTTTGACGGGCAAGAAATTCTGGTGGATGAACTCGGCGGTCTTCTGGTCTTCGTAGGACTCGGCATCCAGCCGAGCGCAGGCGGGTCAGGCAGGAGCCGCACTGAAGTCCAGCAAAATGGGGCGGTCTTGCTGTTTAGCTGCAATCAGCGCCTGATCGACATCTTTGCTCCAATTTACGGCCATTATTCACCTCCTTCAATAATCATAAAAGGTAAAACGCCGGATGAAAAGCCCCCATTGAGGGGGACCGGACGGGGACGGGGAATTCGCCAGATTTAGATAGGCGTTCACGGTTGACAGTCCACAGTTAACAGCCAGGGCATTGTGGATTTTTTTGCTGTGAACTGCAAACTGTGAACTGTAGACTGTTCGTGTGATCTACCTGGACCACAATGCGACGACGCCCGTTCTGCCGGAAGTCCTGGAGGCGATGATGCCGTACCTCACGGCGGAATGGGGCAATCCGTCGAGCGTGTATAAATTCGGCGCGAAACTCAAGTCGGTGATCGAAACCGCCCGCGAACAGGTGGCGGAGCTGATTGGCGCGCACCCCATGGATGTGATTTTTACCTCCTGCGCGACGGAGAGCAATAATGCCGCGATCGCGGCGGCCCTGAAGGCAAACCCCACCAAACGGCACATCGTGACTTCCCAGGTGGAACATTCCTCAGTGTTGAATTACTGCATGGCGCTGGAAAAGCAAAGCCAAGATTCACCACAGAGCACACAGAGCGCACAGAGAACAGCTCCCCAGTCTGCCTCTGTGTTCTCTGTGCCCTCTGTGGTGAATGGCCCTTCGGATGGCTACCGCGTCACCTATTTGCCAGTTGACCGCGAGGGGCTTATTGAATTTGGCCGACCTGGAGGCTGCGATCACGGATGAGACCGCCGTGGTGTCGCTGGGTGTCAAATGCTGGCCGTCGAAACCAGTTGCCTGAGAGCTAAGTCGATCAATCGATCGTCAAAGAGGCGAAGCTTGCGGTCCGCGGCGGACTTCTCTCCAGGCCATTTGCTCAGCCCCTCACGAATACCAGCGACGCTCGGTTCGCACCGCTCTCGCGCTATGAGCCAATCGACGGTGGCAAGAAGCTCCATCCCCAGGGGCGATTCGAACCCATCGATTCGCTTGGCAGTCAGGTCCAGAACCTTTCTGAGCGTTTTCGCTGCATCCTGTTTGAAATAGAGATCGACGTAGTTGCGGCGCTCCTCATTGAAACTGATGGTGTCCGACGGCCCTGCGTCGCTTAGCCGTTTGTCGCAATGGAGATAAGTTCCGTCGAGGTTATTGAGCAGATGGCGAAGCCGGTCCGAATATGGGCCGTACTTGTCAGCGACAAATTGAAAATTCAAAGGATCATCAATCCCTAGCGACTGAATGGTGCGCTCGAGAAACCATCCGAGTTTTTGAACTTCCAGGTACGTGCATTCAATGCCCAGCACCCAATATCGTCGAATCATCTCCGCCACCAGCGCACGCGCCGGGGTGAGCTTATCCACACCCGTCCGTTTGGCGACATTCTGATATTTGGCCGTGGGCTCATAGACTATTACATCGACATCCTCAAGGTCGCCGAGAACGCGTTCCACCTGCTGCCGCACTTCGGACCAGTCCAACCCACCGTTGCCGGACCCGAGCGGCGGCAGGGCGATGGAGCGGATATGTTTCTGATGAATCACTCGCTTCAAATCGCCCAAGCCCTCGGTAATCCACTCCAACTTGGAGGGCTGCCGCCAATGCTTCTTACTTGGGAAATTGATGATCCACCGAGGGCCACTAAGCGCGCCAGTTTCAGTGACAAACATCTGCCCAATCTTCATCTGATGATGTTTGCAAGCATCTTCGTAAGCAAGGAAGTTGGCCGGGAATGCCTCTTTAAACATCAAGGCGATTCCCTTGCCCATCACTCCCACCGTGTTCACCGTGTTCACCAACGCTTCAACCGGCGCTTCGAGCAGATTGCCTTGTGTGAACTTCATCATCAGAAATACCAATTGGCCTGGACCGTAGTCTTGATCTTCAGGTCGCGCTGTTCGAGGTGATCCTCAACCCAGCTCTTAACCGCGCTCGTATAACAGCCTATTCCCATTATGGCATCAAGAGGTACGCACTTCCAGACGAGCGCCTCTGCTTGATAGCGCTCCTTCTTCCCTGGGTCATTCGGATCATTTCTGAAATCGCGGCGGTTCAGCAGAGGCCAATCAATTTGGTCGAGGTGATTCAAATCCGTGAAGTAATTCGCCATCACCACATACGCGTGCCTGTCCGTGAATACGAACGGGATGCCAAGTTCCGAAATCTTGAACAAGGACGAGACCAGAATGACAATCTCCTCGTTCGGAACCCTCGGTACACCACCAAACCCTGTCTTGATGTTATACATCATTATCGAAAATGGCGTGAAATAAAAGGAGACATAATCGCTCAATGTTCCTCGCGGACCAGCCTCGACCACGCGGTGAGAGCGTTTGTCGATCAGATCGGGATTCCCGATGCTCCGGTAGTTGGGGTCAAACAGCTCCGCGTTCCGAGCATGTAGCCCATGGTCGAGAGTCCACGGGAGGTTGTCCCGGTGAACGATCCGAAAAATCAGGGCTTTCACCGCAGTCAGGCTCATCTAATGTCGATTCCTGCAGGGCACGCGACACACGAGAAACAGCCGCTAGGACGCGCCACCTGCGTCCTTGAGCGACGGCTGACTTGGCAACAGTGTACCACGAGCCCACCGGGAATGGGATTCGCCCTGTCCCCCGCACCTAGTCCCCGGCACCTGTTTTCCCCGAACCTAAATTCCGAATCCCAAACCCCTGTATTTCCCACGGGCGTTCACATGTTATAGATAGGAATACCAGGCGAAGAGCCGCACAGGAACGCAAAACGCGCGTACCTGTGCGCTACCAGCTCCGTGACTCCATGCCCCGGCAATGAAAATGCCTATGCCGAAGGCACCTTGGAGTGTGGTAGCAGCAGCTACCGCTTTCCGCCTTCGATTTATATGGGCCATGTGCAAGGGGCGGCGAAAAAAGCCGTAGCTGCTGCTACCGCACTCCAAAAGCGCTGCGCGCATTTTCGAGTCATCGGCTCATGGGAGATACAATTTCACTTTTGCTTTTTGACTTTTGCGTTTTGCCTTTTGACTTTTGACTTTCTTTTCCTTCTGACTCCTGTCTCCTGACTCCTTCTTCTGATGTAGAATACACGCCGGAATGAAAAGGCCGCGCAAGTACAGACGGGCCATTATGGCGCTGGGCATCATCCTGGCGTGCTGCCCCTGTGTTTTCGCCTTAGACCCATCCCTCGCCATAAGTCAATACGGGCACACCGCGTGGACGACTCGCGAACGCTTTTCCAAAGGGACTATCAACGCGATTGCGCAGACGCCCGACGGTTATCTCTGGCTGGGCACGGAATTCGGCTTGCTTCGCTTCGATGGCGTTCGGAATGTTCCCTGGCAGCCGCCGGCAGGTTATCATCTGGCCAGCAGCAATGTTCGAAGCCTTCTCGGCGCACGCGATGGGACTCTTTGGATTGGCACTTGGAAACGGATGGCAAGTTGGAAGGATGGCAAGCTGATACATTACCCGGAACTTGATGGACGGAGCTATCGGACCGGGTAGCATTACCGTCTAATGCTGTTCGGATGCGAAGGTGGGAAAAATGGCTTCTCGCCGACGGCTTCTGCTTCGGGATAGCTGGCCCGGCACGACGATTGCGGCCACGTTGGGCTGTTATCTCGCCTACCTCTGGTTACTGGCAGGCTCGGTTTACGCCCTCGATCCGCACAAGCATGTCACCCAGTACATCCACACCTCTTGGCGGGTGCGAGATGGGTCCGCACCGGGCTCGCCCGGGAATCTTCGCTTCACCCATCTGTCGGTTGCGGACGGACTCTCGCACGCTGATGTGCGGGCGATTGCCCAGGACCATCAAGGATTCATGTGGTTTGGTACGTGGCTCGGCGGGCTGAATCGCTATGACGGATACACCTTCAAGGTCTACGAGCACGACGACCAGGACGAGCGAAGCCTCAACAATGACACTGTGCGGACACTGTTCGTAGATCATACCGGCGTTCTGTGGATATCGACCATGGGTCCTGGCCTTGAACGGTACGACCGGGATACGGATTCCTTTACTCACTACCGGCATGACCCGCATGATGCCGACAGCCTGCCCGATAACAATGTCAAGGCCTTCTTCGAGGATGAAACCGGCACACTGTGGGTGGGTACCCATGCCGGTCTCAGCCGTTTCGATCGGTCTAGGGGTAAGTTCTTCACCTACAGGGCCCGTCCGGACGATCCGGCCAGCTTGGGCGAGACCCATGTTCAATCCATTGGACTGGATGTCAACACTGGCTTGCTCTGGGTAGGCACAGAAGATGATGGCGTGAGAGTGCTGGATCGCTCCACCGGACATTTCACCTCGTATGCCCATGACCCTAACGATCCGGGAAGCTTGGGCGTCGGTCGGGTGAACCATATCTTTCAGGATCGCGCCGGCACAATGTGGCTTTCCACGCCTTTCGGCTTAAATCGCTTCGATTCCCGGACACACACATTTCTTCGGTATACGCATGATCCCCGGAACCTCGACAGCCTGGGCGACAGCGCCGTTCTGGAAACCTATGAGGACCGGGCGGGGCGCTTCTGGGTGGCCACCAACACGGGCCTGGATCTGATGGATCGCGCGCGCGGGACGTTCGCCCACTTTGCTCATAACCCCAGCGATCCCTCCAGCGTGAGCAGCAACATCCTCAACTATGAGGCGCTGTGCGAGGATACTTCGGGCGCACTGTGGATTGGCACGCGGTCCACCGGGGTCGACCGGCTGGTCAGTGAGCCACCGAGATTCACCACCTATCGCCATAATTCCCAGGATGACAAAAGTCTGGGCAACAACGCCGTCAACGGACTTGCGATAGATTCCGGGGGGGAGATGTGGATCGGCACGGAAACCGGCCTGGACCGCTTCGATGGGAAGACCTTCAGCCACTATAATCCCAACGATCCCAGCAGCCTGAGCCCCGGACCGCAACGCGTGGTCGCCCAGGATGCCCGCGGCGTGGTGTGGACCGCGAGCTACGGCGGGGGCTTGGACCGGCTGGATGGACAGCGCTTCACGCATTTTCGCCATGATCCCAAAAACCCCGACAGCCTGGCTGACGACGCGATAAGCAGTCTGGTACCCGACCCTAAGAAGGGGCTGTGGATCGGGGTACACGGCAAGGGGCTGGACTATTTCGATGGGCAGCACTTCACGCATTTCACGCCGGAACCGAAGAACCCCGCCGGCCTCCCGACCCACTTGGTGACCCCTGTGCTGCTCGATCAGAGCGGAGTGCTCTGGATTGCAACGTCCGACATGGGGCTGGTGCGGTTCGACACGAATTCCCGCAAGTTCACAACCTATCTCATGGACCCGGCACAGCCGGGCAGCCAAGCCGCGAACTGGACGGAGGATGTCTATTCCGACGGCGCAAGCATTTGGGTCGCCGCGTCCACCGGGCTGTTCCGCTTCGATCCGGAGACCGGCAGGTTTACCCGCCACTACACCGAAAGGGACGGCCTGCCCAACAATTCCGTTGTGGGGATCCTGGGAGATGCGCGGGGCAACCTCTGGCTCAGCACGGTGAGGGGATTATCCAAATTCGACCCCAAGGCGGAGACCTTCCGCAATTACGATGAGTTCGACGGACTCCAAGGCGATCAGTTCACGATTCTTTCCCGTGCCAAGGCGCCTGACGGCCGGCTGTTCTTCGGCGGCCCCAACGGACTGAGCGCTTTTTATCCCGACCGCCTTGTCGATAACCCAACCCCTCCGCCCGTGCTGCTTACTGAATTTGAGCTGTCCAACAAGCCGGTAAAAATCGGCGGCAAGGATTCGCCGCTCCGGCAAGCCATCAATGTCGCGTCGAGCCTCACTCTCCGCTACGGTCAATCGGTCTTTCGCTTCCAGTTCGCGGCGCTGGACTTCACCGCCCCACAGAAAAACCGGTACGCCTATAGACTCGAGGGGTTCGATCGCGACTGGCAATACACCGAT
>Ga0326727_10020480_pt1 | contig 13130 bp, 12 predicted proteins | sample MB2enrmetagenome_FD_207643 | JGI IMG/M metagenome (GOLD analysis project Ga0326727, IMG submission 207643) | Lab enriched peat soil microbial communities from McLean, Ithaca, NY, United States - MB29MY | ecosystem: Environmental > Terrestrial > Soil > Wetlands > Peat | place: USA: New York...
GGCGCCACGCCCGAAACCGCGGCCGGGTCGCGGACCACATAGCCGCGTCCCCAGACGGTGCCGATCAGGTTGTCGGCGCCGGCCTGCGCCAGCTTCTTGCGCAGCTTGCAGATGAACACGTCGATGATCTTCATCTCCGGTTCATCCATGCCGCCATAGAGATGGTTGAGGAAGGCCTCCTTGGTCAGCACCATCCCCTTGCGCAGCACCAGCAGTTCCAGGATCGCATATTCCTTGCCGGTCAGATGCACGGTGGTGCCGTCAACCGTGACCTCGCGGCTTTCCAGGTTGAGCTGCAGGTTGCCCACCTTCAGCGAGGGCTGGCTGAACCCTTTGCTGCGGCGGACGATCGCCTGCATGCGCGCCAGCAGTTCGGACTTGTCGAACGGCTTGGTCAGGAAGTCGTCGGCGCCCAGCGCGAGCGCCCTCACCTTGGCCTGCGGCCGGGTCAGGCCGGACAGCACGAGCACCGGCACCTCGATGCGGGAGGAGCGCATGTGGCGCACGACATCGTAGCCTTCCATGTCGGGCAGCATGAGGTCGAGCACGGTGATGTCGTAGTCGTAATGGCGGGCCAGTTCGAGGGCCTCTTCCCCGGTGTCGGCCTGGTCGACCACGGCGCCGCCGGTGCGCAACATCAGGGCCAGGCCACGGGCCATGGTGAGATCGTCTTCGACCAGGAGGACGCGCATCGCCTTACCCTTTCTGCTATCGTCGGTTGCGCTGATACCACCATGCCGCGAGGAACGCCACCATTTTTTCATCTTATGGCTGTATCTTTCACAAAACGAGACGGAACGAATGGTAAACACGGAGCTGATTTTGGGGAATGACACCGGAGGTGGAGTAAAGCTCCGTTAATGAGACGAATGACCCTCCCCCAGCGTGCCGCCGCCGCCCTCGCCGCCTTGCACGACCTGCCGGCAGCCAGGCTGGAAGGCAGCGTCGCCGGCGTCGCCGGCCTCGCCGTCGAAATCCGCGGCCTGTCGAACCACCTCTCCGTCGGCGACCGAGTCGCGCTGGTGAGCCGCCAGGGCCGCGACGTTGTGGCCGAAATCGTCGGCTTCCGCGGCGGCCTCGCCCAGGCCATGACCTACGGCTCGGCGGCCGGGCTCGGGCCCGGCGCCGCCGTCCTGGCCGCGTTGCCCGCGCCCGGCGCCGCTCCCGGCGCGACGCTCGCCGTCGCCGACGAATGGATCGGCCGCATCATCGATCCGCTGGGCCGGCCGCTCGACGCCCGCGGCCCGCTGCCGCGCGGCCCGCTGCCGCTCGCGGTGCGCGGCCCCCCTCCGCAGCCCACGCGGCGCGCCCGCCTGGGCGAGCGGCTCGACCTCGGCGTGCGCGTGCTCAACACCTTCGCCACCTGCCGGCGCGGCCAGCGCCTGGGCCTGTTCGCCGCCTCCGGCGTCGGCAAGTCCACCCTGCTCGCCATGCTGGCCCGGCACACCGCCTGCGACGTCGCCGTGCTGGCGCTGGTCGGCGAGCGCGGCCGCGAGGTGCGCGAGTTCGTCGAGGACGACCTCGGCCCGGGCGGCCTGGCGCACGCCGTGGTCATCGTCGCCACCTCCGACACGCCGCCGCTGCTGCGCCGCGAGGCGGCCTACGCCGCGGTCACCGTTGCCGAACATTTCCGCGACCAGGGCAAGTCCGTCCTGCTGCTGATGGACAGCGTCACCCGCTTCTGCCTCGCGCTGCGCGAAATCGGTCTCTCCGCGGGCGAGCCGCCGGCCACCCGCGGCTACCCGCCCAGCGTGTTCGCCGAACTGCCGCGGATGCTGGAGCGCGCCGGCCCGGGGCCGGAGCTGCCGGGCCGGCCGACGGGCCACATCACGGCGCTGTTCACCGTGCTCGTCGAAGGCGACGACCATAACGAGCCGGTGGCCGACGCCGTGCGCGGCACGCTCGACGGCCACGTCATCCTCGACCGCCGCATCGCCCAGTCCGGCCGCTACCCGGCGGTGGACGTGCTGCGCTCGCTGTCGCGCAGCGTGCCGGCCTGCAACAGCGCCGAGGAGAACGCGCTCACCCAGCGCGCCCGCGCCATCCTCGCGCTCCATGCCGACATGGCGGACCTGGTGCGGCTGGGCGCCTACCGGGCCGGCAGCGACCCGGCGGTGGACGAGGCGATCGCCATCGCTCCGCGGCTGGAAGCGGTGCTCCGCCAGGGCCGCGACGAGCGCGCCCCGCTGGCGGACAGTTTCGCGCGGCTCAGGGCCGCCGTGGAAGGGAAGCCGGCATGAGCCGCGATCCGATAGAGGTCCTGGCGCGCGTGCGCCACAGCGTGTGCGAGGACGCCCGCCGCGGCCTGGCCGCCTGCCTCAAGGCCGAGGCGGCCGCCGATCGCGCGTTGCGCGAAGCCGAGGCGGCGATCTACCGCGAGCAGGAGGCGGCCAGCGCGCTCGATGCGTCCGACGGTGCCGTCGAAGCGTTCGCCGCCTGGCTGCCGCAGGGCCGCGCCGCGGTGGCCCGCGCGCGCGAGGCAGAGGAGCGCGCCGAAGCCGCCACCATGCAGGCGCGGGCCGTGCTGGCGGCTGCCCGCGCCAGCGCCGAGGCGGCGGATCGGCTGCTCGCCGCCCGCGCCGCCGAGCGCGCAACGGAAGCGGCCCGCCGTTCCCAGTTGGCACTGGACGAAGCGGCCGCCAGGCGGAAAAAACCGCTTTGATACCAACCGGCCGAAAGAAGGCCAGGGGCGCTGCCCGTCGCGCGAAGGCGCGCGCCGGACCTGGACCCCGCAAAGGGCCGAGAGGCCCTTTGATCCCGTTCCTTTAGGCGCTTCAGGCCATCCTTGCCCCGGCACTGTTCGGTGCGAAGCGCCCAACATAAATGGGGTCCAGGGGCCTATGGCCCCTGGCGGGTCCAGGGCGGAGCCGTCGCGCGAAGGCGCGCGCCGGGCCTGGCGGAGCGCGAGGCAGCGCCTCGCCATCGATAGGTCAGCAGTTTCGCCGGCTGGGCCGGCGGCAAAAGCTTGCCCATCACCCCAGGTTGCGAGCATCAGTGGCCCATGCCGATCTATCCTGATACCCCCAACACGGCCCTGCTTGAGCGCATCCCCCTCGATGCGCAAACCGTACTCGACGTGGGGTGCGCGACCGGTGCCCTTGGCGTCGAGTTCAAGCGCCGCAGCCCGGCCTGCCGCTACCTCGGAATCGATTCGGATCCACAGGCCGCCCGCATCGCCGCCGAACGGCTGGATGCGGTGGCCACCGTGGACGTGGAAGCCGAACCGTTGCCGTTCGGCCCCGGCCCGTTCGACTGCATCGTCTACGGCGACGTGCTCGAGCATCTGCGCGACCCGTGGGCGCTGCTGCGCCGCCACGCCGGGGCGCTGTCCGCGGACGGCGTGGTGCTGATCTGCATGCCGAACGCCGAACACTGGAGCTTCGCCGAGCGCCTGCTGCGCGGCACCTGGGACTATGAGCCGATCGGGCTGTTCGACCGCACGCATCTGCGCTGGTTCACCGGGGAGAGCCTGTATCGCGCGCTCTGTGCCGCCGGCCTGGCGCCGCTCGACGTCGTCTCGCGCATCTTCGCCACCGACGCCGCCGAGGCGTTCCTGCAGGCCATGCAGCCGGCCCTGGCAGCGCTCGGCATCGACCAGCAGGGCTACCGCGCCCGGGCGCTGCCGCTCCAGCACGTCTGGCGCGCCACTCGCCGGCCGCCGGAGCTGCTCCACCTGCGCTCCACCATGCTCGACCATATCGGCGGGGTGAGCCACGTGCGGGTGGTGCAGCCGATGCGGGCGCTGGCAACCCGCCCGGGGGTTTTCGCCGTCGTGGCGTCCGCTGGCGAACCGCCGGCGCCGCTGGAGGGGGGCGCGCCGGCCCTGTTCATCTTCCATCGCCCGTTGCTGGCGGGCGAGCAGGGGCTGGAACGGGTGCGCCGGCTGATTGCGCACGGCTGGATGGTGCTCTGCGAATTCGACGACCATCCCAGCTTCCTGCCCGCCATGCAGCGCGACGACGTGCACAATTTCAGCGCCGTGCACGCGGTGCAGACCTCGACCGAGCCGCTGGCGGAGGTGCTGCGGCAGAGCAACCCGGAAGTCGCGGTGTTCCCCAACGCCATCGAGCGGCTGGGGGAGGTGCGCAACTTCGCCGATCCCAACCGGCTGACCCTGTTCTTTGCCGGGCTGAACCGCGAGGACGATTGGCCGCCGTACCTGGCCGCGCTGAACGCGGCGGCGGCGCTGGCCGGCGAGCGGCTGCAGTTCCGCATCGTCGCCGACGCCAGGCTGTTCGAGGCCCTGCAGACCCCGCACAAGAGTTTCGTGCCGCTGTGCTCCTACGAGACCTACCAGGACCTGCTGGCGGGCAGCGAACTGTCGTTCATGCCGCTGCGCGACAACGCGTTCAATCGCTGCAAGTCCGACCTCAAGTTCATCGAGGCGGCCGCCGCGCGGGTGGCGGCGCTGGCGAGCCGGGTGGTGTACGGGGGCAGCATCGAGGACGGCCGCACCGGCTTCCTGTTCCGCGACGCCGCCGACCTGCAGAAGCGGCTGCTCCACCTGCTGGCCGATCCCGCCCAGGCGCGCGCCGTCGGCGACGCGGCCCGGGCAATGGTGGCGCGGGAGCGCATGCTGGCCACCCAGATGCCGCAGCGCCTGGCCTGGTACCGCTCGCTGTGGGCGCGTCGGGAGGAACTGCACCGGGCGCTGCTGGAGCGGGTGCCGGAGCTGGCTTCCCCGCCGGCCGATGCCTCCGGCCCGCTGCCGGAGGGGACCGCGCTGCTGCTGCCCGAGGCCTGAGCGTATGCCGAATTGTCGCCCGCCGGCGGGCATGCTACCCGCGCCGGCGATGCGCGGGGACCCGCAACTGCCGCCATGCTGAAAACACTGCTGCGCCAGCCCTGGGTGCAGGCGCCGGCCCCCGGGCTGGTCGGCCGCTATCTTGAGCTTGCGCTCGGCACCACGCGCTGGACCCTGCACGGCGATCACCACGTGTTGCCGTACGTGGGCCTGCACCCGGCGATCCTCGCGTTCTGGCACGAGCGCCTGGCCCTGATGCCGGCGGGATGGACGCTGATCCGCGACCGCAATGGCGGCGGCGCCCGCGCCCACGTGCTGGTCAGTCGCCACCAGGACGGCCGCTTCATCGGCGAGGTGTTGCGTCGGTTCGGCGTGACGCTGGTCTACGGATCGACCGCGCGCAATGGCCAGCACCGGGGTGGTGCCGCCGGCGCGCGAACCCTGCTCGGTGTGCTGCAGGGGGCGAATTTCGTCGTCATCACGCCGGACGGGCCGCGTGGCCCGCGCCGGATCGCCGCCCTGGGCGTGGCGCAACTCGCCGCGCTGAGCGGGGCGCCGGTGATCCCCTGCGCGGCGCAGACCTCGCGGCGCTGGACGTTGCCCACCTGGGACCGCATGGTGCTGCCGCTGCCGTTCGGCCGCGGGGTGATCGTCTGCGGACCGCCGGTCGAGGTGGGCCGCGATCAGGCCGAAGCCGCGCTGGGGCAGGTGACCGCCGCGATCGACGCGGTGACCGAGGAGGCCGACGCGCTGTGCCCGTGATTTTGCCCCTTTACGCGGCCGCCGCCGCCCTCGGGGCTCCGACCCTGCGGCTGATGCTGGTGCGCCGCCTGCGCCGTGGCCGCGAGGTTGCCGCCCGCCTGCCCGAGCGCCGGGGCGCCGATCCGACGCCCCGGCCGCAGGGCCGCCTGGTCTGGCTGCACGCCGCGAGCGTCGGCGAGACCATCTCGGTGCTGCCGGTGGTGGCGGCGCTCGCCGCCGCCGGGGCCGAAGTGCTGATCACCACCGGCACCGTCACCTCGGCGGCGCTGTTGGCACAGCGGCTGCCGGAGATGGGGCTCGCGGATCGGGTGCGGCACCGCTTCGTGCCGCTGGACGTGCCGGCCTGGGTGGCGCGCTTCCTCGACCACTGGCAGCCCGACGTGGCCGGCTTCGTCGAGAGCGAGATCTGGCCCAACCTGATCGCCGCCTGCCGCCGCCGCCGCATCCCGATGATGCTGATCAACGCGCGCCTGTCCGCGCGCTCGTTCGCACGCTGGCGGCTGGCCCGGGGGACCGCCCGCGCCCTGTTCGCCGCCTTCGAGCGGGCGCAGGCGCAGTCCGAGGCGGATGCCGAGCGCCTGCGGGCCCTCGGCGTCCGCGCGGTGAGCGCGCCCGGGAACCTCAAGTTCGCCGCGCCGCCGCTGCCGGCCGACGCCGCCGAGCTGGCCCGTTTGCGGGCGAGGCTCGCCTGCCGTCCGGTGTGGCTCGCCGCCAGCACGCATCCCGGCGAGGAGGCGATTGCCGCTGCCGTGCACGCGGCCCTGGCGCCCACGCATTGCGGCCTGCTCACCATCATCGTGCCGCGCCACCCGGAGCGCGGCGCCGCGATCGCGGCGGAGCTTCGCTCCCCCCGGGTCACCCGGCGGTCACTGGGCGAGGATCCGCCGGCCGAGGCAGGCATCTGGCTCGGCGACACGATGGGTGAGCTCGGCCTCTATATCCGGCTCGCCCAGGCGGTGTTCATCGGCAAGAGCCTGGCCGGCCATGGCGGGCAGAATCCGCTGGAGGCCGCGCGCCTGGGCCGCCCGGTCGCGGTCGGCCCGCATACCGGGAACTTCCGCGACCCGGTGCGGGCGCTCCGCACCGCCGGGGCGCTGGCGGAGGTGCCGGACGCCGCCGCGCTGGCGGACTGGGTGGATGCGGCGCTCCGCGACCTCGCGCGGGCGGAGGTTATGGGACAGGCGGGCCTCGCCGCTGTGGCGCGCACCGCCTCGCTGCCCGGCGAGGTCGCCACCGCCCTGCTTGGCCTGGCGCATGCGCGCCCCTGACTTCTGGCGGCGCGATGGCTTGCCGGCGCGGCTGCTGGCCCCCGCCGGCGCCGCCTACGCCGCGGTCACCGCACGGCGAATGGCGCGGCCGGGCTGGCGCGCGCCGGTGCCGGTGATCTGCTGCGGCAACGCCACCGCGGGCGGCGCCGGCAAGACCACGCTGGCGCTCGAGGTGCAGGCGCGCCTGGCCGCGCGCCGCGTGGCCTTCCTGACCCGCGGCCATGGCGGCCGGGTGACGGGCGTGCACCGGGTCGACGCCGCGCGCGACGATGCCGCCCTCGTGGGCGACGAGGCGCTGCTGCTGGCGGCGCGCGCGCCGACCTTCGTCGCCGCCGACCGCGCCGCCGGCGCGCGGGCGGCGGTGGCGGCGGGCGCCGGCGTGCTGGTGATGGACGACGGGCTGCAGAACCCCGGGCTCGCCAAGGACCTGTCCCTGCTCGTGGTGGACGGCGCCAGCGGCTTCGGCAATGGCCGGGTCATGCCGGCCGGCCCGTTGCGCGAGCCGGTCGGCGCCGCCGCCGCGCGCGCTGCCGCGGCGGTGCTGATCGGCGAGGACGTGAGCGGCGCCCGCATTGCCCTGCCGCCGGCCCTGCCGGTGCTGTGCGCCCGCCTGGTGCAGGAGGTCGGCGACCTGGTCGGCCGCCGTGTGTTCGCCTTCGCCGGCATCGGCCTGCCCGACAGGTTCTTCGCCGGCCTGCGGGAAGCGGGCCTCGTGCTGGCCGAAACCCAGGCCTTCGCCGACCACCACCCCTATACGCCGGACGAGGTCAGCCGCCTGCTGGCGCGCGCCGACCGCCTCCAGGCGCTGGCGGTGACCACCCCGAAGGACGCGGTGCGCCTGCCCCCGGGCCTCGCGCGCCGCGTCCGCGCGGTCGGGGTGCACCTCCTCTGGGAGGATCCGGCCGCGCTCGACGCGCTGCTCGCCCGGGTGCCGCCGCCATGACGCGGGGCCGGCTGCGGCGGTTTTGCGATCGGGCCGAGGCGGCGATCGCCGGCGCCGCGTTGGCGCTGCTGCGCCGGCTCGGGCCGGTGCGCGCCTCCAATCTCGGCGGCGTCCTCGCCCGCGCCATCGGCCCGTACCTGCCGGTCTCCCGCGTGGCCGATATCAACCTCCGCCACGCCATGCCGGACCTGGACGCCGCGGCGCGGCGGCAGGTGATCCGCGGGGTGTGGGAGAATCTTGGCCGGACGGTCGGCGAAATGCCGCATATCGCGGCCCTCGGCCCCAGCGCCGAGGGGGTGGGATGGGTACTGGAGGGGGTCGAGAACCTGGAGACCTGGCGCGCCGTCGGCGGGCCGCTCATCCTGTTCTCCGCGCATATCGGCTGTTGGGAAGTGTTGCCACGGGCGGGGGTGATGCTCGGCATTCAGTTGGCCAGCTTCTACCGTGCCGCCACCAACCCCGACGTGGATGCGTTGATCGTCGCCATGCGCCGCCATGCGGTCGGGGGCGACATGCCGTTCTTCGCCAAGGGTCGCAAGGGTGCGGGCCAGGCCATGCGCCACCTCGCGCGTGGCGGCCGGCTGGCCCTCCTGATCGACCAGAAAATGAACGAGGGCATCGAGGCGCGGCTGTTCGGACGGCCTGCCATGACCACCACCTCCGCCGCCACCTTCGCGCTGCGCTTCCGCTGTCCGCTGCTGCCGGCCCACGCGGTGCGCATCGGTCCGGCGCGCTTTCGCATCGCGGTGGAGCCGCCCGTGGCCCTGCCCGATTCCGGCGACCGCCACGCCGACGTCGCGGCGCTGACGCAGACCCTGAACGACATCCTGGAGCGGTGGATCCGCGACTGGCCGGAAGGCTGGCTCTGGCTGCACCGCCGCTTCCCGCTGGAGATCTATCGGCGATGACCAGCCGAACTTCGCCGATGCGCTGTGGATAAGTGGCTTGGCGCGCGTTTGGCGTGCGCCAGGTCATTGATCTGATTGGGGCGCGCGACGGACTACCCCCCGCCAAGGTAGGCCCGGATCACCGCGGGATCATGCGCCACCTGCGCCGCCGGCCCCTGCAGCACGATCCGGCCGGTCTCCAGTACATAGGCGTAATCCGCCACCTCCAGCGCGGCCGAGGCGTTCTGCTCGACCAGCAGGATGGTGCGGCCCTCGCCCCGGAGCGCGGCGATGATGCCGAAGATCTCCTCGACGAACAGCGGCGCCAGCCCCATGCTCGGTTCATCCAGCAGCAGCAGCCGTGGCGCGCCCATCAGCGCCCGCCCCAGTGCCAGCATCTGCTGCTCCCCGCCGGACATCGAGCCGGCCAGCTGCGACCCCCGCTCGCTGAGGCGCGGAAACCGCGCCAGCACCTGTTGGCGCCGCCGTTCGATCTCCGCCTGCTCCGCCACCAGCCAGGCGCCCACCGCGAGATTTTCCGCCACCGTCATCTCGGCGAAGATCTGCCGTCCCTCCGGCACGTGGCGCATGCCGAGCGCCGCGATCCGGTACGGCCGCATGCCGGTGATGTCCCTGCCGTCGAGCATGATGCGGCCGCCGCCCGGCCGCACCAGCCCCGACAGCGCGCGCATGGTGGTCGTCTTGCCGGCCCCGTTGGCGCCGATCAGGCAGACGATCTGCCCGGCCTCGACCCTGAGGTCGATGCCGGCGAGCGCGGCGGTCCGGCCGTAGGAAACCACCAGCCCCTGCACCGTCAGCAGGCTCACGACGACGACCGCTCCGCCAGCTCGGCCAGCCGGGCCGCCACCTTGTGGCCGAGATAGGCCTCCAGCACCTCCGGCGCGGCCCGCGTCTCCGCCGGCGGCCCCTGGAAGATGAGGCGGCCGAAATTCAGCACGGTCACCACGTCGGAAATGTCCATCACGAAGCCCATGTCGTGCTCGACCAGCAGCACCGTCGTGCCGAGCCCGCGGATGCGGCGCACCAGCGCGGCGAGCGAGGCGGTTTCGGCCGGGTTCATCCCCGCCGCCGGCTCGTCCAGCAGCAGCAGCATCGGGGACGGCGCCATCGCGCGGGCGATCTCCAGCCGCCGCTGCTCGCCGAACGACAGCGCGCCCGCGCGCTGCTCGGCGCGGGCCGCCAGGTCCACCATTTCGAGCACCGCCCGCGCCCGCTCCACCATCGCCCGCTCCTCGCGGCGGAACGCCGGCGTGCGCGCAACCGCGGCCCAAAGCCCGGTCCGGCGGCGGGCGTGCAGGCCGGTCAGCACGTTCTCCAGCACGGTCATGGCGCCGAACACGCGCACGCCCTGGAAGGTGCGCGCGACTCCCAGCGCGGTGCGGGCCTCCGCCGGCAGCGCGGTGAGGTCCCGCCCATCGAGCAGCACGCTGCCCTGGGTCGGTGCGGCCAGGCCGGAAATCAGGTTGAACAGCGTTGTCTTGCCGGCCCCGTTCGGGCCGATCAGCGCGTGCACGGTGTTCGCCCGCACGGTCATGTCGACGTTGTCGACCGCGAGCAGCCCGGCATAGCGCCGCGTCAGGCCCCGCGTCTGCAACAGCGCCGTCATGCCGCCCGCCGGCGCATGCGCACCGCCAGCAGCCCTTCCGGCAGGAACAGCACCACGATCACGATGATGACGCCGTTGAACACCAGCCGCAGGTCGGACAGGCCGCGCAACAGCTCGGGCAGCAGGGTGAGGATCCACGCTCCCGCGACCGGTGCTGCCGGCGTGCCGATGCCGCCGAGCAGGGCGAAGGAGAGGATGCTCACCGCCGGCTCGAAGCCGTACTCGTTCGGCCCGATGAAGCTGGAGGTATGCGCCCCCAGCGCCCCGGCCAGGCCCGCCAGCACGGCGGAGGCCACGAGCGCGCCGAGCCGGTAACGGGCGACATCGATGCCCATCACCTGCGCCGCGGTCTCGTCCTCGCGGACCGCCTCCATGGCCCGGCCGATGCCGCTGCGCCCGATCAGCCACAGCACGGCCAGCGCCGCGCCGAGCAGGCCGTAGATCATCCAGAAATCGGCCTGCTCGGGAATGCCGGACAGCCCGAGCGCGCCGCCAAGCCAGTCGACGTTGAGATAGACCGCGCGCAGCACCTCGCCGAGGCCAATGGTGGCGATCGCCAGGTACACGCCGGACAGCCTGAGCGTGGGCACGCCGATCGCCAGCGCGAAGGCGACCGGTGCCGCACAGGACACCGGCAGCACGACCAGGAACGGCAGGTTGAGCTTCAGCGTCATGATGGCGGAGCAATACGCGCCCAGCCCCATGAACGCCGCCTGCCCCAGCGACAACTGGCCGACCGCCAGCACCACGTACATCGACAGCGCCAGCAGCCCGTTGATGCCGAGCGCATACACGACATTCTGGTAGGTCCACAGGAGATCGGCGAGCCAGCCCGGCATTGGTCGTTCCTCAGGCCTGCCGCAGCACCGGCCGCCCGAACAGGCCCGACGGCCTGGTCCACAGCACGCCGACCAGGATGGCGAACGCCACCGCTTCCTTCAGCCCGGAACTGAGGTAGCCGGCAGTCAGCACCTCCACCACGCCGAGGCCGAGCCCGGCAATCAGGGCGCCGCGGATGTCGCCGAGCCCGCCGGCGATGACCACGACGAAACCGCGCAGCATCATGGACTCGCCCATGTAGGGATGGATCGCGTTGAAGTTGAGCCCGATCAGCACCCCGCCGGCGCCGGCAAGGCAGCCCGACATGAACGAAACCAGGGCGGCCGTCCGGCCGGTGTTGATGCCCATCAGCCCGGCGATGTCGGGCTTCTCCGCCATCGCGCGGATCGCCAACCCGAAGCGGGTGGCGTGCAGCAGCCCCACCAGCGCGCCCACCAGCACCAGGCTCGCCACCAGGATGAGCAGTTGCGCGGTGGTCACCCTGAGCCCGAACAGGATGAACGGCTCGCCGGCGACAAGGCCCGGCGGCAGGCGGCGGATGTCGGAGCCGAGGATGGCGGTGGCTGCGGAATTGAGCGCCAGCACGCCGCCCAGCGTCACCATCAGGCTGGCGAGCTCGGGCGCTCCCTTGCGGCGCAGGCGGGCCAGCAGCAGCCAGTCGAGCGCCACCGCGATGGCGCCCGCGGCCAGGGCCGCCGCCGGCAGCGCGACCCAGATGCCGAGACCGAATGCGCGGGTCAGGAACAGCGCCACGAAGGCGCCGGCGGTGAAGTAGAAGCCGTAGGTCAGGTTGATCACCCGGAGCACGCCGAACATCAGCGTGAATCCGAGCGCGAACAGGGCATAACTTGCCCCGAGCAGGACGCCGTTGACGAGCTGCTGCGCGAGCATCACGACGCTCCGATGCGGATAGGGGCCTGACATAGACCAGCGCGGCCCACTACGCCACTGTTGCGGGCGGCTGGGGGACGGTTGACTGGCCGCAGTGGCGTTCCGTAAGCTGGGCTGTCATGATCCGCCACGCCCGCAATCCTGCGACCGTGTCGAACCGCCCGTCCCGGGCGGGGCCGCCGGGGCGCGCGGGCAGAGGGCGAGGGGTGACGTAGGCAACCACAGCCTGCCCCGAACCGACCCAGGCGATCAGCGGCCCCGTCGAGGTCCCTCGGCGGGGTTTTTCGTGCCCCATGCCCCGGAGAGTGCCATGACCATGCTCCCGCTCATCCTGAAGGCGGCCGGTTTCGGCCTTGCCGTGGCCGCGCCGGTCGGGCCGATGAGCCTGCTCTGCATGCGCCGCACGCTGGCGCTCGGCTGGCGGCAGGGCCTGGCCACCGGCTTCGGCATCGCCACCGGCGACGGCCTCTATGCCGCGGTGGCTGCGCTCGGCCTGGCCGGGGTTGCCGCCTTCCTGTTCGCACATGAGCGGGGGCTGCATGCGGGGGCGGGGGTGCTGCTGCTGTGGCTGGGGGTGGCGGCCTGGCGGGCCGGCGGCGAGGAGCGGCCGGCGGAGGCCCCCGGCGAGATCGCCTGGCCGGCGGCCTATGCGGGGGCGGTGGCGCTGACGCTGGCCAACCCGCCCACCATCATCACGTTTGCCGCGATCTTTACCGCGCTGGCACCGCCGGGCGGGTTTGCGGCCGGGGCGGCGGCGGCGACGGTGGGCGGCGTGTTCGCCGGATCGGCGCTGTGGTGGTGCGGCATCGTCGGCGGGGTGACGCTGGCGCGCCACGCGCTCGGCGAACGCACCAAGCGGTGGATCGACCGGATTGCCGGGCTGGTGTTCATCGGGTTCGGGCTGCTGCAGCTGGCGCAGAGCCTGTAAGGCCAGGGGGCTCTGCCCCCTGGACCCCCGCCAGGGGTCGGGCGACCCCTGGACCCGGCTATCTGGAGGGGAGTTGAGAGAGGGGGGTGAGGTGCGGATGCCACATCTCCTCACCCCCCTCTCTCAACTCCCCTCCAAACAGAATGGGTTCCAAGGGCCTCTCGGCCCGTCGCGCGAAGGCGCGCGCCGGACTTGGCGGGGGTCCAGGGGCGGAGCCGCTGGCCTTAATTAGCTGCTGCC
>Ga0326727_10020482_pt1 | contig 13128 bp, 3 predicted proteins | sample MB2enrmetagenome_FD_207643 | JGI IMG/M metagenome (GOLD analysis project Ga0326727, IMG submission 207643) | Lab enriched peat soil microbial communities from McLean, Ithaca, NY, United States - MB29MY | ecosystem: Environmental > Terrestrial > Soil > Wetlands > Peat | place: USA: New York...
AGCCCGACGCCAAGGCCACGTTCGACACCGGCGGCACCGTCACCAACGCCGGCACCGTCGAACTCGGGGCCGGCTCCACCCTTTCCATCAGTGGCACGCTCACCAACAACGGCACGATCGACTCACAGGTGAGCGCGGCGAGCGGTGTCACCATCTCGGGCGGGCCACTCCACAACGACGGGAACTTCATCCTCGGGTCAGGGAACGCCACGAGCGACACCTATACCTACAGCCAGGGCAGTGCTGGCACCCTTACGGTGAACGTCGGATCCGCGAGCAGCTACGGCCAGTTGGCGGTGACTGGAACGGCCAGCTTGGCCGGGGGGCTCACGGTCAACACGAGCTTCAGCCCGACCGTCGGCGAGCTCTTCGCCATCATTACCAGCGGGGGAGCCCTCAGCGATCAGTTCGCCACACACACCTTCGGAGCTCAGCCTTATACGACTCAGTACGTATCGAACGGGGTAAACCTCGTTGCCGCTGTGGGGCTGGCGGTCACCACGTCCTCGCTGCCAGATGGCGCGGTGGGAACGTCGTACGCGGGTGCGACTGTGGCCGCGTCCGGGGGAACGCCTCCGGATTCCTGGCAGGTCACAACTGGATCACTGCCCGCAGGCCTTACCCTTGACCCGAGTACCGGGGCGATCACCGGGACCCCGATCGGCCCGGCGGGCATGTCCAACTTCATGGTCACCGCCACGGACTCGAGTGACCCTGCCCAAACGGCGTCGGCGAACCTATCCCTGTCGGTCACCGGCCCGATCACCCAGAACTCGGCGACGAACGGCACCGTTACGACGGTCTCGAGCGCCGGCTACGCCGGTCAGATCACGACGAGCGGCCAGGCGGCGGCCACCGCGGTGACCTTCGCCACCACTGTCTCCTCGAGCGCCGTGAGCGTGTCCGGCACGGGCACGATCACCACCACCGGCACCTTGAGCGCCGGCAGCTACACCGTGTCTGGCACGGACTCCGACAGTATCGGTGACACCGGCAGCTGGACCTTCACCTTGTCGGTCACCGGTAACCCCGCCGTCAGCGCGGCCCTTTCGGTGAGCTCCCCGACCGTGGCCGGCGTCGAGAGTGTGCCCGAGTCCGCAGTCCCCGACGCCAGCCTTGCCGGCTCGACAAGCTCGGCCGCTAGCGCAGCCTCGGCGCCTCTCAGCTCGATCCCGCTCAGCTCGATCGCTCTAGCGTCCTCGCCACTCCACTCGATCCCGCTCAGCTCGATCCCGCTCAGCTCGATCGCCATCCCGAACGGGAGCGACACGGCGATCACCGGGGCCGAGAAGGCTCTCTCGAACACCTTGCTTTCCGACCTCTCGATCGAGTTCCCAGCCGGCTGCGGCGCCGCGCCCGCACCAGCATGCACGGGATGGACCGGCGTCCTCGCGGGGAGCGAGTACGCGGACGTGCCTCTCGAGGCGGTGACCCTCGAGGAAGTCCTGCAGGACACCGCGACCGGAAGCGGCGGTCAGCCTTCGCCGGCAGCCAGTTTCGACTCGGTCGACCTCAACGCCCTCGACCTATCCTCGAGCCCCCTCAGCTCGATCCCGCTCAGCTCGATCGAGCTCGGTTCTCTGCCGCTCAGCTCCATCGGCCTGTCCGGGACGACGCCCGGCTCCGGGGCGCTGGCCCAGTGGTGCACGACACTCGCTTCGCTGAACTTCCCCTGTTCCGACTTCGGGATCACAACGGATTCGAGCGACAACGGCGTCACGTTGCTTGCGCTCGCCCTCGCCGGGGTTCCGCTCAGCTCGATCCCGCTCAGCTCGATTCCTCTCAGCTCGATCAACCTGGCCGACATCCCGCTCAGCTCGATCCCACTCAGCTCCATCCCGCTCAGCTCGATCAGCCTTGCGAGCAGTCCGCTCAGCTCGATACCGCTGAGCTCCATCCCGCTCAGCTCGATACCGCTCAGCTCGATCTCTCTCAGCTCGATCCTGTTGGGCTCGGTCCCGCTCAGCTCGATACCGCTCAGCTCGATCCCTCTCAGCTCGATCCCGCTCATCAGCGACGTCGTCAATTGCTCGAACTACGCGTGCTCGGGCGCGACTCTCGGACAAGCGGCCGAGGCGGGTGCCCTCATATCGACGGCAACTCTGTTGGACCTGCCGACGTACAACGGGACGACCATCGGGGAGCTGCCCTCAAGCGTGCTCACCGGTACGAGCCTGGCGCAGCTGCTCACCGGCGACAACACTTCGGTGACCGGCTATCCGGACATCACTCTCGGCGACCTGCTGCTCTCGACCATGCCGCCGGCCTCGTATCAATGGCAGAACGTCTCCTTGCCCAGCCTGCCGCTCGCGGCTGACTCGAACGCCGGCGGAACGGTCAACTACAGCATCAACCTCACCCTCAGCAACGCCCCGGCCACCGTGCTCGTCAATCTCAACCTGCCCCCGACGTTCTCCTACGTGCCGGGAAGCGGGACCATCACAGGCGAGCCCTCCCTTGTCGACCCCACCCAGGTCGGCTCGTACCTCGAATGGGCCCTCGCGCTCGAGCCGGGCACCTACACCGTGGGCTTCCAGGCCAAGGCCGGCATCGGCCTTGGGACGGCGATAGCCACGGTCTCCACATCGATCGGGGGGACTTTCACCTCGTCGTCGTCGTCGGCGGTCAGCGTCGTAGACGGAGAGCAGCCCTCCATCGACACTCCCGGAGACACCTTCACGCTCACCCCGGGCACGCCGACTACGCCTGGCAACCTCAACATCGGCTACCTCACGTCTCCCGAAGACCTGGACGACTGGGCGGTGAGCGTGAGCCAGAGCCAGGAGCTCAGCGTGGCGCTCACGAACCTGCCGGCAACCTACGACCTCGAGCTTTTCGGCCCGAGCGCCTCAGGACTGCAAGGGACCCCGAGCGAAGACCTGACTGGGGTAAGCGACACGCTGCCAAGTGTGACCCCCGGTACTACGACCGAGGTGACGCCCGGCTCACAGGACCTGCCCGTCACACCACCGTCTGGCTATCAGCTCGAGGCGGTCTCGAACAACCCCGATGGCCAAGGCCAGTACATCCAGACGCCACCGCTCGCGGCTGGGACCTACATCGTCCAGGTGTCCGGGTACAACGGCGCCTTCAGTGCTCAGCCCTATCTGCTCCAGGCCAATCTCCTTGCGGGCGAGACGGCGCCGAGCTGCCTGGGCAGCATCTCGTACCCGAACACTTTGCCCCTCGCGAGCAACGGCCCGGCCACCCCGCCGAGCGACCTCGACACCACCATCCCGAGCAACGTGAACACGCTGTTTCTCGTCAACACCCAGCGGATGTCGGCGGCTTTCGGCTCGAACTTCGACGATCCCTCGAGCCAAGAGACGATCGTGACTGACCTCAACGCGGTCGCCTCGGACTCGGCGGCGGGCGTGGAGGGCGCCATCGTCCCCGTCGACGCGAACGCGACAGTGCAGGAGGCCTATGCGGCCTGGAACTCGAACCCGTGCTCGATAGATGCCGCGAACGGCGTCGTGTCTGCGATCTCGGTCCTCGTCGACCAGCTACGGAGCGAGTACCCGAGCATTCAGAACCTCGTCATAGTTGGCGCCGACGACCAGATTCCCTTCGCTCGCATCGCAGACGGCACCACCCAGTCCAACGAACGCGACTACGGCGCCGCCACCTTCGCCGGCGAGAACAACGTCGAGGCGGACGCCCTCTCGCTCGGGTACTACTTCAGCGACGACCCGTATGCGGCGAGCTCTCCGCTCGGGGTCGGGAGCGCAACGCTCTACACCCCTCAGCTCGCCGTCGGGCGCCTCGTCGAGTCGGCTTCGGAGATAGAAGGCGCCCTTGACCGCTTTGTGTCCTCGAAGGGCGACCTCGACGCTACCTCGAGCCTTACGACCGGGTACTCGTTCCTCACGTCCGGCGCCGAGGCCGTCGAGGCCAACCTCGCGGCCGACGGCCTCAAGTCGACGAGCGCGTGCGACCTCATTAACGAGACTTGGGCCACGACTGACCTCGAGAACTCCCTCGCCGGCAACAGCAGCTGCCCCGCGCCGGGGGTCGACAGCATCAACGCCCACTTCGACTACTCACGCGGGCTTCCCGCGATCGACAACACCGACAGTACCGAAGCGGACCTGTTCACAACGATCGCCGTGAGCGACTCAACTTACGCAGGCAGGCTGTTGTTCTCCATGGGCTGTCACGCAGGGCTAGACGTCGACGACGCCGAGGTGTCCTCGAGCGGGATCTCGACGCCGGTCCCGGACTGGGCGAAGACCTTCTCGGACGCCGGTGCGCTCTGGATAGCCAACACCGGCTACGGCTATGCGGACACAGACACACTTGCCTACTCGGCCAAGCTCATGGCCGAGTTCGCCGGCCAGCTAAACGGGCCCCTGACGATCGGAGAGGCCCTCACGGCGGCAAAACAGCAGTACGCGGCCGGAAACGCCATCTTGAGCCCTTACGACTTGAAGGCCCTCATGGAGTCGACCTTCTACGGCCTCCCCATGTACCACCTCAACACCTCGCCGCCGGCCACGACGCTCGTCCAGGTCGCCCCGACCTCGGGGACGACGAACGCCGGCGCTGCCTTCGCCGACCAGCTTGCCGTCTCGGGCGTCTCGGGCACGGTCTCCTACACCCAGGTCACCGGGTCACCGGACCTCACGGTCAGCTCCACCGGCGCCGTCTCGACGGCGGCGAGCCTGGCGGTGGGCACCTACACGGCGACTGGAACCGACAGCGACACCTCGGAAGACACCGGCACCTGGACCTACACCTTGTCGGTCACGCCTGAGATCGTGCCGGACCCGGTCACGAATCTTTCGATTGCGCCCGTCACGCTCAGCCTCCAGACCGGGTCGGGAGCCGGAGACCTCGAGTCCGTCCCTGGCGCCAACGGCGGCACGTACTACGAAGTGAGCGGGGCACCGGGCGGTGGCACCCAGACGACCGAGTACCGTCCCATCGAGCCTCTGGTCACCGTGCCGGTGACCGAGACGAACCTCGTTCCCCACGGGGCGCTCGTCACGGCCCTCAGCTCCGAGGACTTCGGCGACATCCTGCCCGCCTACTCGTTGCCCGCCGTCGGCTCTAACGACTCGAGCCCGCCGGCGATCGGCGACGCCGCCTTCCCGGGCACTTTGCAACGGGTGGCGAGCTATGGGACCTTCACCTCGAGTGGCACCGCGCAGGACGCGCAGCTGGACCTCGTCGCCGGCCAGTTCTTCCCCAGCCCCTCTTCCACTACGGGAACGGGCACCGAGCGGCTCTTCACCTCGATCTCGGCTCAGGTCTACTACGACACGCCGGGGAGCAGGCTCGCGAACGACTACACGCCACCGACGATCAACTCGTCGCAGGCGACCGACCCGGACGGCACCTTCAGCTTCGACGTCGAGACCACGCCGTCGAGCAGCGGTGACCCGGTCAAGGAAGTCGTCGTTCTCTACACAGACGCCGTAAGCCCGGGAGCCTGGACGGAGGTTACGCTCGGCTCAACTGACGGCGAGAACTGGACCGGGACGTCCACCTCGACGAGTGAGAAGATCCAGTACATCGTCGAGGCCGTCGATGCGGCCGGCAACGTGGCGGTATCCAACAACGAAGGGGTCGACTTCAACGCACTCACCGAGAGCACGACCTCGCTCTCGATCTCCGCCAACCCTGTCTCTGTTAGCGAGCTCGTTACCTTCACCGCCAAGGTCGCCCCAGCCTCGGGCACCGGCACCCCGACCGGATACGTGGAGTTCCTCGACGGCAGCGCCGCGATCGCAGGCTGCGGTGGGACAGTGGGAGAGAACCTGAGTGATGCGGTTGCCACCTGCTCGGTCACCTATGCAACACCGGGCCTCCACCAGATCACCGCGGACTATCTCGGCGACAGCAACTTTGAGAGTTCCCAGTCGAGCGTCCAGGACCTGCTCACTGACACGAACAAGGCCCTCACCGTGACCAAGACCGACAACCTGAACTCGGCGCACTACACCACCGTCGGCCAAGTCGTCACCTACACGCTGACGGCCACCAACACCGGCAACGTCACCCTCACCAACGCGACCGTGTCGGACGCCCCGGCCCTGACCGGCTTCAGCTGCACGCCGGCCATCCCGGTGACCAGCCTGGCTCCCGGCGCCTCCATCGTGTGCACGGGCACCCACACCATTACCCAGGGCGACCTCAACACCGGTTCGTTCACTGACGCCGCCTCGGCCACCAGCACCCAGGCCACGGCCACCAACGCCACCGACACCATCACCGCCACCACGACGCCCTCGATCACCCTCGTCAAGTCGTCCACCACGAGCACCTACACGGCGCCGGGCCAGACCATTCCCTACAGCTACCTGGTCACCAACACCGGCAACGTCACCCTCACCTCGGTGGGGGTCACCGACTCGCTGGTCACGGTCTCCTGCCCCGACGCGTCGCTCGCCCCGGACGACTATGAGACCTGCACGGGCAGCTACACCACGACCCAGGCCAACGTGGACGCGGGCTCGATCACCAACACCGCCACCGCCACCGGCACGCCCCCGAGCGGATCGCCCGTCACCGACACGACCTCGCTGACCATCACCGCCACCCAGAACCCGGCCCTCACCGTGACCAAGACCGACAACCTGAACTCGGCGCACTACACCACCGTCGGCCAAGTCGTCACCTACACGCTGACGGCCACCAACACCGGCAACGTCACCCTCACCAACGCGACCGTGTCGGACGCCCCGGCCCTGACCGGCTTCAGCTGCACGCCGGCCATCCCGGTGACCAGCCTGGCTCCCGGCGCCTCCATCGTGTGCACGGGCACCCACACCATTACCCAGGGCGACCTCAACACCGGTTCGTTCACTGACACCGCCTCGGCCACCAGCACCCAGGCCACGGCCACCAACGCCACCGACACCATCACCGCCACCACGACGCCCTCGACAACGACCACCTTGTCGATATCACGCTCCTCTGTCACCTACGGCGATGAGGGCGACGAGACCTTCACGGCCACGGTCACCGGGACGAGCGGCTCCCTGCCGACAGGGACGGTGTCGATCAAGTCCGGGTCGACCACCCTGTGCTCGACGTCCACCTTGACCGAGCAGACGGTGAGCTCTGTCAGGGCAACGTGCAGCCTCACCAATGCCGAGGAGCCGACGGGCAGCTACTCGGTCACGGCCGTCTACGGCGGCGACACCCACAACGCCGGGTCGACCTCGAGCTCGCAAAGCCTTGTTGTGAGCCAGGACTCGACCGTCACGGCGGTGCAGGAGCTGCCGACGACGATTGCCTACGGCTCGGAGCAAAAGGTGGTCTTCGGCGTCGCCGTCGTCACGGCCAACGGTGAGGCGCTTCCCGCGAGCGAGTCGGTGACCATCAACGTCGGGACGGCCTCGTGCATTGCCTCGCTGGCACCTACCCCACTGGTCGGCGCCATCGGCAGCTGCTCGATCACAGCAGAGGCCTTGCTAGTGGGGAGCTACAAGGTCTCGACGTCGTACCCGGGCGACACGGACCTCAAGTCCTCGAGCGGTACGGCCGCCGTGGGACTCACGGTCACCGCGGCCGCCACCACGGCCAAACTCAGCTTGTCTCTGTCGAGCGTCACCTACGGCAACGAGACGACCGAGGTGTTCTCGGCCACCGTCACCTCGTCGGCCGGGACGCCGACGGGCACGGTTGCCGTCGGCTCGTCGGCGGGCAAGCTCTGCACGGTCACGCTCTCGAGCGGCTCCGGCAGCTGTCACCTGACAGCCACCCAGCTGGGAGTTGCCACGGTCTCGAGCGTGGTCGCCACCTACAGCGCGAGCGGGAACTTTGCCGGGTCCTCGTCCTCGCCTGCGCTCAGCTTTACCGTGAGCAAAGACACAACGACGACGAAAGTCTCCGAGAGCCCGACGACTGTCGCCTCCGGCGACGAGTCCGCAGCCGTGTTCACAGTGACGGTCACCACCGCTCACGGCGAGGCGGTCCCCAACAACGAGACCGTGAAGGTGATGGTCGGCTCCACCTCGTGCACCGTCACCTTGAGTGCCGGCACTGGTACCTGCAAGATCGGCAACAGCGCCTTGACAGTCGGCTCCTACGCCGTTTCGGCGGCCTACGGCGGCGACGCCAACCTGTCCGGCTCGAGCGGTACGGGCACCTCAAAGCTCACGGTGTCAAAGACATAGCCGCCTGGCGTGAGCTCTGCGAGCCTGGCTGCGATCGCCTGGTCGATCACAGTCCGGCCGCTAAGCGCGGGCGACGAGCAGCTCCGGACGGTTCCGCCATAGTGATCTCGACAATCGGCCAAGGGCGTAACCCGGTAAACCGCCATAGGATCGCGCCCCCGGTGGAAAAGTGAGCCCAGCCGGCGAGGTCGGTGTCTCCCGAGGCCGGCTCGCTCGCGATGTCCAACGGGACAATCCGCCGACAACCGAAGTTGCCACCGCCGAGAGGCTGGCGCCCTTTGTCCCGCGGCTGGCTCTCGAGTGGTTGGACCGCTCGCCCGGGGCGGTCCACCGGCGGCTCGAGGGCACGTTGCTGTTCGTGGACGTCTCTGGCTTCACCGCGCTGACCGAGCGGCTCGCGGCTCGGGGCAAGGTCGGCGCCGAGGAGATAACTGATGTCATCGGAGCGGTCTTCGGCGAGCTGCTCGGCATCGCCACCTCCTACGGCGCCGACTTGCTGAAATGGGGCGGGGACGCGGTGCTGCTGTTCTTTCCTGAGCCTGCCTCGGCTCCGCGGGCCTGCCGGGCGGCCGCCCTCATGTCGCGGGCCATGCCCCGGATCGGGAGCTTTCGCACATCGGCGGGACGGGTCACCCTCGGCGTGTCGATCGGAGGCCACAGCGGCGGGTTCGACTTCTACCTGCTCGGCGATCGCCACCGCGAGCTCATGGTCACCGGGCCCGCAGCGAGCATCACCGCCCGTATGGAGGCGATCGCCGAATCGGGTGAGGTGGTCGTGAGCACAGATACCGCTCGACGCCTCGAGCGCGGCGTGCTCGGTCTCGCGAAGCTCGAAGGCGTTCTGCTCACCGACGTCCCCGACGGCGAAACAGTCCCGCCGCGCCCGCCGCCCGACGTGACCACGCTCGACGTCGCTTCGCTTCTCGCAGCCGACACCCGGGACCACCTACTCGGCGGCGGGGAAGAGGCCGAGCACCGGCAGGCGTCCGTCGCCTTCCTCGAGTTCTCGGGAATCGATGCCCTCTCCCTCGGTGCAGGGCCAGAAGTCGTGGCAGCATGTCTCGGGCCCCTCGTCGCGGCCACCGAGGAAGCTGCCGAGCGCCACGGGGTCAACTTCCACGAGACCGACATCGGGCCGAACGGCGGCAAGATCATCCTCGTCGGCGGCGCGCCGGTGCTTCGCGGCAACGACGCAGAGCGCTTGCTGCGCGCCGTGTACGACGTCGTCGAGGCTCACCCGTCGAGCTCGCCCGTCGGGCTGCGCGTGGGCGTGAACGCGGGAAGGGTATTCGTCTTCTCGCACGACTTCGGGCTCGCGCACCGTCGCATCTTCTCGATCACCGGCGACGCCATGAACCTTGCCGCGCGCGTCATGGGCCACGCTGAGCCGCGCCAGGTGCTCGCCACCCAGTCCGTGCTCGTGCGCGCCCGCAACCCCTTCGAGACCGAGGCGGTGCCGCCGTTCAAGGTCAAGGGCAAGTCGGAGGCGGTCGTCGCCTTCGCAGTCGGCGCACCCCGTCAGTCGGTGTCCGAAGCGGTGGGCAGCCTTCCCTTCGTCGGGCGGGAGGCGGAGCTCGAGGCACTCCTGGACCGGGCGGGGGAGGCCGCGAACGGCTCGGGGAGCGTAGTCGAGATAATCGGACCGCCGGGGATCGGCAAGTCCCGCCTCGTGTCGGAAGCGATCGACCGCTGGAGCCTCAACGCTCTCCGGGTGGCGTGCGAGGAGTACGGGAGCGCCACTGCCTATTTGCCCTTCCGCCGGGTGTACCGGCGGCTTCTCGGGCTCGTGGACGATACTCCGAACGACCTCGCCGCATCTGAGCTCCAAAGGGCCGTGACCGAGCTCACCCCGGAGCTGGAGCCGTTTCTCCCTTTGCTCGCCGATGTCGTCGACGTCCATGTTCCCTCGACCCGAGAAGTCGACGAGCTCGAGCCGCGTTTTCGGCGCACGCGCCTGGAGGACTGCGCCGTAGCACTGCTGCGGGCGTTTGCCTCCGGGCCTTCGGCACTCGTCTTCGAGGACGCCCACGCCATGGACGAGGCTTCGGCGAGCCTTCTCGCCAAGGTCGCCATCGAAGCAGCTGAGCTGCCATTGCTCGTCGTCCTCACTGGCCGGCCCGAGAGCCGGACGTCGCTGCCCGAGCGGGCTGACCGAGTGCTCGTGCTCGACCTAGAGCCACTGGCGGGCGAAGCCGCCGCTCGACTGGCCGGAGGCGGGACCGGCCTGGTGCTCGCGCCGGCACAGATAGCAGCGATCGTGGAACGCGCGAACGGGAATCCCCTGTTTCTTCGGGAGCTGCTGCGTGCCGCCGGTGAGTCAGGCGGCATCGAAGCGTTGCCGGAATCGATCGAGCCTCTGCTCGCAGCGGAGATCGACCGGCTCTCCCCGGCCGACACGAAGGTCCTGCGTGCCGCCGCGGTCCTCGGCGCCCAATTCGACCCGGGGCTCCTGCACGAGCTGCTGGAAGAAGGGGCCACCGTCGATGAGACGGTCTGGTCCCGGCTCGGCGCCTTCATCGCCCCGACGGCTACCGGCCGGCGGTTCGCGCACGGCCTCATGCGAGACGCCGCTTACGAAGGGTTGTCGTTCCGGCGCCGCAAGGAGCTGCACGGCCGAGCCGCGCGGGCGATCGAGGCGAGGACGGCGACGCCGGAGGAAGCCGCCGAGCTGCTGTCGCTCCACTGGCTGCACGCCGAGGGCTACGACAAGGCCTGGCATTACTCGCGCCTTGCGGGCGAGCGTGCCCGAACCCTGTGGGCGAACGCGGACGCGGCCACCTTTTACGCACGGGCGCTCCAAGCCGCCAACCGGCTCCGCACACTGCCAGGCTCCGAAGTGTCGGCCGTCGCAGAGGCGCTCGGCGACGCGTGCGAGCTGACCGGCAACTATGACCGTTCGCGCCACGCGTATGCGGAGGCGAGGCGACTATGTGCTGACGAGGTGGACCGGGCGAGATTGTTGCGCAAGACCGGCGTGCTGAACGAGCGCCAAGGTCGCTATCGGCAGGCGCTCGCGTGCTACACGAGGGGCCGTCGACTAATTGTGGGCGCGGGCAAGAATGCCCAGGCTGAGCGCTCGGAACTCGATCTTGCGTCGGCGGGCATCCGGTCGCGCCAGGGCAGGTACCGAGAGTGCACTCGCTTTGCCAGAGAAGCGGCGGTCGAGGCGGCACGAGCAGGCCACCGCTCCGGGCTCGCTCACGCGCTTTATCTCGAGCACATGATGTCCGTCTACTTGGGGCAACCGGAAGACGATCTCGCGTTCCGGGCGCTCGCCATCTCCGAGGAGATCGGCGATCTCGTCGGGCAAGGCAACGTGCTCAACAACCTAGGCATCGGTGCGTATTACCGGGGGAAGTGGGCGACCTCCCTCGAGCACTACGAGCGGAGCCGCGAGGCACGTGTCCGCTCGGGCGACGTTGTCGGCGCCGCGACGGAGGAGAACAACATCGCCGAGATCCTCTCCGACCAGGGCGACTTCGAGGCTGCACGCTCGCTGTTCGAGTCCGCCCGAGCAACCTGGCTCGCGGCTGGCTACCGAGTGGGTGCCGCTCTCGCGACGTCGAATCTCGGCCGCCTCGAGGCGAGGGCAGGCAACGTGGCCCGCGGGCGCGAACTGCTCGAAGAGGCCCTCGGTGACTTCCGCGAGATCCGCTCCCCAGTCTTCATCGCCGAAACAGAGGTTCGCCTCAACGAGTGCCAGGTGCTCGAAGGCAACTTCACGGCTGCCATGGCCTCGTCACACGAGCTGCTGGCGGTCTTCCAGGAAGGATCTGGGCTCGAGCAAGTCGAGCTGACGGCCCTACGCCTCCTCGGGGTAGCCTCCGGCTTTGCCAGCCTCGCCAAAGGGGCCGGTGGGCCGCTCGGCGAATCGAGCCAGGCACTGGACGAGGCAATCCAACGGGCCACCGCTTTAGAGGCCCCCTACGAGTTGGCGCTCTGTCTCGCGACGAGAGCTGCCCTCGATCTCGCCACCGAACGCGGTGATCGTTGCGACTACGGGCCTACTCATGACCGCACGGCGGCAGATCACGACCGTGCCGACGAGATCTTCGACGGTCTTGGCGTCAAGCAGGCCGTCATCACGTGGTCGAACAAGGTCACCGGGGAGCCAATCTTCGCCCGCCGAGTTGCGGACACCGCCTGTTGACGTTCAGGGTACCGTTCACCCGCTGGACTGAACGTAGCGTGCCAGCGCGCTGACACACCGCGGATGATGCTTAGCTGGATGGCCCGTGCGAATCGCCAAGCCGGCGGTGATGGTAGTCATGACGGTATCCAGGTGGCAGAACGGCGCTTCCAGTGGTACCAACCCTGGGTAATCGGGGTCCTGTAGAGCTGCCAAACCCAGGAGTGCGCAAACGCAGCCCTGGCCAGAGAGGGAGGCCAGGTCGCCAGCCATCCCGCGTATTCTGTCCGGCGTGGCTATTGCACGATTCTCAAGCATTGTCATCGACTGTCCCGACCCGGGTGCGCTGGCGGCCTTCTATGGTGCCCTGCTGGACTGGAAGACTGACGTCTCACCCGATTGGGCCGACGTTCGGGCAGAGGACGGTCAGTGCCTTTCCTTCCAGAAGGTGGACGGCTATGTCCAGCCGAGATGGCCGGCTCAGGAGGTGCCGCAGCAGATGCACCTCGACGTAATCGTCGACGACCTCGACGTCGCCGAGGCAGCGGTCCTCGATCTGGGCGCGACCAAGCACAAGCACCAGCCCGGAACATCCTTTCGGGTTTTCCTCGACCCGGCGGGACATCCTTTCTGCCTGTGTGAGCCCTAACCCGGGCGGGCGGTTCCCAGCAGTCCCATCTCGTCAGGATTGACACGTCGAGGCCCGCCGGGCAGGGTTCGCCACCGCCCCCAGGAGAACCTGCGCCAAGGTAGGGCGGAAGCGTCGGCAAAGGAGATGTCGTAGCCCGTGCCCCTATGCCACGAGCTGCCATCATCCTGACCTGCGATTCAGGTGAGTTGCCTTGCCCCGGTCTCACTTCTGGATCAGCTTCG
>Ga0326727_10020483_pt1 | contig 13128 bp, 15 predicted proteins | sample MB2enrmetagenome_FD_207643 | JGI IMG/M metagenome (GOLD analysis project Ga0326727, IMG submission 207643) | Lab enriched peat soil microbial communities from McLean, Ithaca, NY, United States - MB29MY | ecosystem: Environmental > Terrestrial > Soil > Wetlands > Peat | place: USA: New York...
TGGCGGAGATGCCGTCCGCCTGCGACTGCCGCGCCCACTCCCGCACAAAGCCCTCGAACAGCTTCCAGGTTGCCGGATCGGAGGGACAGAGCGCGGCCTTCTCCCAGGAGTGTTTCTCGGGCACGCCCTTGGCCGAGGGATATGCCTCCAGAAATGCCGCATAAAGCTCCTGAGACCAGCGGCTGAAGTTGTTTCCGTACGGCAGATCGGCGAAGACCTCCACGTCGGCGTCGTGAAATTCCCTCACCAGCGCGGCATTGTGCGCCGTGGCTTCTTCAGCGCCCGCGGTCAGGCGCTGCTGGTCCTTGGTGTTCAGCTTTGCGTAGACCTCAGGCATCTCGTCGCGCAGCGATACGCTGCCGCGGAGCGGCGCGATGAAGGTATTGGCGCCCAGAATCGTGACCTGTTCCGCAACGCTGCGTCCGGGGTGGTAGACGCCAAACCGCAGCGCGAAGTCCGGATTGCGCGCCCACATCCCCGCCGTCCGCTCGACCCAATGGTGTGTCTCGCCGGCCGCATAGACGAGCGACCGAGGGCGCGCCCCGCATACCATCAGTCCGCCATTCTGCGCCAGCACGGCGTAGCCGTCCCGCTCCACCGCGTTCGAGAGCGGCGCAGGCACGCCCCTGGTTTCTTTCAGCGCCAGCACGATTGCATTCCTGGCTGGCGTGGCTGCCCCGGAGTAGCTTCCTATGGCGTCGCTCTTGAGACTCAGCCTCGACGCCAGCAGCTCCGCGGCGCTGTGCACCGCGGGATGAGCCCCCGCGGGGATCAGAATCCCCGTGTATCCTCCCGCCGCTTGCGCCAGAAGATCGATACCGCTGCCCAGCGCTCCAGCCGCTGCCGCGCAGGACGCAGTCTTGAGGAAGCTGCGCCGGTCCAGAGCCGAAAATGCACACACTTCATCTTTTCTGTTCATCGCTTCCCTTCCTTTCCCTCCCCATCCTGCTGCGCCGGAGGCTGCAGAAGCCCCAAACCAAGCCAGCGGGTCAGTCTGATCTTCTCAGCAGACCGACAGGTTCTTCAAGGCTCTTACTGTGGCCGGGCAATCCGGTCTCCATCTCGGGCATGGCCCTGAGAGTCCGAACGTCTCATCCTGCTGGATCCGGCCCGCCGCATTGGCGGGAAGAACCACCTGGTGATAGTAGGCGTTCAATTGATGCCTGGGCACACGGTCCAGAATCGTCTCCTCGCGCGCAAAAGCGATGGTGGCCGCCCCCGTGATCCCCGGACGGCAGGGAAAATCGGAAACCAGATGCTCCGGCAGCTTGGGGCCCGGACCCACGACGCCTGGTTCCGCGCCAAGGTGCGGGAGGCGCTGGACGATCCGCGAGCTGGGATTCCCCACGAGCAGGTTGAGGCACACTTTGGCAAACGGCGCGCCGTGGCGATTCGCAAAGAACAAAGATAGTTCATTCCCGCATCTCGGAATCGAGATTTGGGGCAACCATGTCTATGCCCTATTGCGCATAATGCGCTTTGTGGCATAATCGTGACATGTGTTGGTCCATCGAATTTCCATCCGGCGTTCAGGGAAGAGGTCATGGAACTGCCCAGAGCGGTGCGAATTGAGCTTGTCGCTTCGCTCGCGCCCTTGAGGGAGTTTGGACCAGCTTTGGGACGGCCTGCTGCAGACACTCTGAAGGATTCGCATTAAGCCAACATGAAGGAACTTCGCTTTAGAACCGATGGGGGCGTCTGGCGCGTCGCCTTCGCCTTCGATCCGCGGCGAAATGCGGTTCTGCTCGTCGCAGGAGACAAGTCGGGCGTGAGCGAAAAGACTTTCTACAAGCGGCTGATCGACAAGGCCGACAGGCGGTACAAGGAACACCTCGAAACACTTGAGCCAAAGGAGTAATTGCGATGTACAGAGCCATACCTGTTGAAGAAGTGATTGCTGCTTTGCCATTGGATGAGCAAGGAGCCATTGCAAAAAGGGGCGCTGAATTGGTGGCCAAGGTCGAGCGGCGCATGACCCTTGCCGCTCTCCGCAAGGAGCGCAAGATCAGCCAGGCGACGGTTGCCGAGGCGCTGGGAATCGGCCAGATGCAGATTTCGCGGTTGGAGAAGCGCAAGGACCCGCGCCTCTCCACAATGGCGCGCACCGTGGCGGCGATGGGCGGCCATCTGACAATGATTGCGACCTTCCCGGACCAGGAGCCGGTGGTGCTTGTGGCTTCTGAGTTTGCGGAGAAGCCTGCGCGAGGGGCGAAAAGGGCTTGATACGGGGCTCGCAATTCCACATCTCAGAGGCTAGATTTGGAGCAACCGGCTGCGCCGCTTTTCAATTCCGGAGTATATTCACGATGAGGAATTCTGATGAGAACGAGTCGCCTCGTATTCTGCCTTCAATTCGGAATGATTCTTGTCTGTTTAAGGACTCTCGCACAGGAATCAGCGCCGCCTGCGCCTGAAAGCAAGCCAATTCCCATGCTTGCGGAACGCGCGGACGACTCTTATGCGATCTATTCGTTGCTGATTCCGGTCTTACAAGAAACGAAGAAAGAGTATTTGATCTCGAACACGACCGAAGATCCCAACCGGCAAGCCACATCACAAATGCCGATAGCTCGGGGGAAGCCTCCCGTAACGCTGGTCCAACAATTGGCCGCGTCAGGCGGAGGTATGATTCTGAACGTGCCCGACGAATGGTTGATCCAGTTCAACGAGGCAGTAGCAGACTATACCAGCCGCAAAGGCGAACGGCTGCGACTGGAGCCAAAGTTGAGACTCCCACTGCCATACAGATTGGTGGACGGAACGCTCGCGCGGAAGCACAAACAACCCGACCTTCCAAGCCGGATGAGCGAGGTGTACTTCGATCGCTCGCGCAGCCTTGGATTGGTGTGGGGCAATATCGGAAGCGGTTGCACGCACTGGTACGTGTTCCAAAAGCAGGATGGTCAGTGGCGCCCTGCTCCGTGGGCGCCGAAAGCAGTTTGCATATGGTTGCCTGTGTTACAGCCCCCGAGTGCCTCCGCTGGAGGCAAGCGCCAGCCCTAGTACACTGAGAGGTTCCCTCATTTCTTGCCCAGTCCCGCAGGAGGCCCCTATGGCGTCGATCATTCTTCCAGCAGTTCCGTCGGAGTCGCGGCCGGGGCGGTTTGGCGTGTATGGCGGACGGTATGTGCCGGAGACGCTGATGGCGGCCCTGGTGGAGCTGGAGCGCGAATACAACATTGCCAAGGCGGACGCGGCCTTTCAGGCGGAGCTGGCCGATCTGCTGAAGGACTTTGCCGGACGGCCCACGCCGCTTTACCTGTGCAAGCGCCTGACGGAACAACTGGGCGGGGCGAAGATCTACCTGAAGCGCGAGGACCTGCTGCACACCGGGGCGCACAAGATCAACAACGCGCTGGGGCAGGGACTGCTGGCCAAGCGGATGGGCAAGAAGCGCGTGATTGCCGAGACGGGCGCGGGGCAGCACGGCGTGGCTACGGCGACGGTGTGCGCGCTGCTGGGGCTGGAGTGCGTGGTCTACATGGGCGACGTGGACATGGCGCGGCAGGAGCTGAATGTGCTGCGTATGCGCCTTCTTGGAGCCGAGGTCCGCGCGGTCTCGTCGGGATCGAAGACGCTGAAAGACGCCATCAGCGAAGCCATGCGCGACTGGGTGACGAACGTCCGCACGACCTATTACCTTCTGGGCAGCGCGCTGGGAGCGCATCCTTATCCGACCATGGTGCGCGACTTTCAGCGTTGCATCGGCCGCGAGATGAAGGAGCAGATACTGGAAAAGGAAGGCCGGCTGCCGACGGCCGTGATTGCCTGCGTAGGCGGGGGATCGAATGCGATCGGGGCGTTCTATGAGTTTCTTGGCGACCGGCAGGTGAGGCTGATCGGCGTGGAGGCGGGCGGATGCGGAACGGAGCTGGGCCAGCACGCGGCGCGCTTCAGGGGCGGGGAGCCTGGGGTCTTGCAGGGCACGTATTCTTATGTGTTGCAGGATGAGAACGGGCAGATTGCGCTGACGCATTCGGTCTCGGCGGGCCTCGACTATGCCTCGATCGGGCCGGAGCACGCGGCGCTGCACGACTCGGGACGCGCGGAATACGTCGCGCAGGACGATGCGGCGGCGCTCGATGCGGTGGTGCGGCTGGCGCGGACGGAGGGGATTCTGCCGGCGCTCGAAAGCGCCCACGCGGTGGCCGAGGCGCTACGCCTTGCTCCCTCGCTCGCGGCGCGTGACATACTGGTTGTGAACCTCTCCGGACGCGGCGACAAGGATATGGGGATTTTGGCGCGGGAGTTGAAGCTGTAGGGGGTTCGGGGGGTTCCCAGGTCTCAAAATCGAGACCTGGGGCACCCAGTTTTGTGGGTATGTCGAGACGCGATGGTTGGGGTTCGAGGCTTCCCACCCTAGCCGCAAAAACAAAAACGCGGCGAGGGTGGGGCACCCAGTTTTTCTTGACAAGTACGGCGAGTTAGCAAGTCAGCAGGTCAGCAAGATAGCGAGTTAGCGATTCTTCAATGGCGATTCGATTCGATCACAAACCGGGGCTGGTGGTTTATCTGACGGCCGGCGATCCAAGCCTCGATGCCACGCGGGCTATTGCGATCGCGGCCATCGACGCGGGCGCGGATGTGATCGAGCTGGGCGTGCCATTCAGCGATCCGCTGGCCGACGGGCCGGTGATTCAGAGAGCGATGGAGCGGGCTTTGGCGCACGGGACGCGGCTCAAGGACGTGGTGGCGCTGGCGGGTGAGATTCGCGCGGAGCGGCCTGCGGCAGGCCTGGTGATCTTCAGCTATCTGAACCCGATTTTGCGCTGCGGGCTGCACCGGTTTGCCGATGCGGCTGCGGCGGCCGGGGTGGACGGCGTGCTGGCGACGGACCTGATCGTCGAGGAGGCCAGTGAGTATCTGGCCGAGATGGAGCGCGTGGGGCTCGAGCCGATCTTTCTGGCTGCGCCCACCAGTCCCGACGAACGGCTGGAGGCCATCGCCACGCACTCGAAGGGCTTCGTTTACGCCATCTCGCGGGTGGGCATTACGGGCGCGCAGCGGAGCCTGGCAGCAGACGCGGCGGCGCTGGTGGAGCGCATACGGCGATGGAGCGGGCTGCCGATAGCCGTGGGGTTCGGCATCTCGACCAGCGAACACGTCGCCCAGGTGGCGGCGTTCGCGGATGCGGCGGTGATCGGCAGCGCGATTGTGGAGCTGATTGAAAGGTCAGCTCCAGGGGCGGCGCCCGGCGCGGTGGCTCGATTTATCAAGGGCCTGCACCTGAGCGAGGAGGCGCTGGCCCGATGACGAACGCTCAGCTTTTGGCTACTAGTGCTGTGCCCATGAGATTTCGTAATCCAAGCAGTAGCCGTGGGTGCCCCAGGTCCCTCGCATTTGGGGACTTGGGAGGGCACGGCTGGCGGCAGGACAATGAGGCTGGAAGCTAGGAGCTAGTTTTTCAACACGAGGATGCAATGACGCTGGAAGAATTGCGGGATCAAATTGATGTTCTGGACCGGCGGTTGGTGGAGCTGCTCAGCGAGCGGGCACGCGCCGCGCAGCAGATCGGCCGCTTGAAGGTTGCCACCTCGCTGCCGGTGTATGAGCCGGCGCGCGAAAAGGTGATTTACGCCAACGTGCGCGCGGCCAACAAAGGTCCGCTGCCGGATATTGAACTGACGCATATCTACGAGCGCATCATCGACGTGATGCGGGCCCTGCAAAGGGACGAGTTGGCATCGGAGAGGAATGCCCTGGACCGCCGCGGCGGTTTGCAGGGCCACGGCACTGGCGCAGAGAAAGAGACAGCCGCGCCCGAGACAGGGAACAAGCAATGATTGTAGCCATGCAGGAGCGAGCCACCGAAGAGCAGATCGATGCAGTCATCGATGCCATGGTGGAGATCGGGGTCAATGTTCATCGAACGACGGGCGCGAGCCAGACCATATTGGCCGGCGTGGGCGACACCGCCGGCGCGGACCTGAGGAAGTTCGAGCTGCTGAGCGGCGTCCTCTACGTGCACCGGATCACCGCGCCTTACAAGCTGGCCGGGCGCGCATTTCGTCCCCAGGGCACAGTGGTGGAGTTTGCCAACGGGGCGAAGATCGGCGGCCAGCAGGTGGCCGTCATCGCAGGTCCGTGCGCCATTGAGAACCGCGAACAGATCTTCAAAATCGCCGCCTGCGTCAGGGCGGCGGGCGGCGGATTCCTGCGCGGAGGCGCCTTCAAGCCGCGCAGTTCGCCTTACGCCTTTCAGGGACTGGGAATTCCGGGCCTCGAACTGATGCGCGAGGCCGCCGAGGCCAACGGCCTGCTCACGGTGACCGAGGTGATGGAGATCGCGCAGATCGAATCCATGCTGCCTTACACCGACTGCTTCCAGGTGGGAGCGCGCAACATGCAGAACTTCAACTTGCTGCGCGAGCTGGGCCAGGCGCGCAAGCCGGTGCTGCTCAAGCGCGGCATCGCGGCCACCATCGAGGAGCTGCTGCTGTCGAGCGAGTACATCTTATCGGGCGGCAACTACGACGTGATCCTGTGCGAGCGCGGCATCCGCACCTATGAGACCTCGACGCGCAACACCATGGACATCGCGGCGATTCCGGTGATTCACAAGCTGTCGCACCTGCCCATCGTGGCCGACCCCTCGCACGGCACGGGGCGGCGCGACATGGTTCCCGCGCTGGCCAAGGCCGCCGTGGCCGCGGGCGCCGACGCGCTTCTCATCGAGATTCACCCCAACGCCGACAAGGCCGTCAGCGACGCGGCGCAGACCCTGTACCTGGATCAGTTCGAGGAACTGGTGGGCGAACTGAGGGTGATTGCGGCGGCGGTGGGACGGACGCTGTAGCGGAGTTAGCGGCGTTAGCCGCGCTTCGCGCTTGTTAGCGGAGTTGGCAACGGCTAGCCCCGCTAACTCCGCTAACAACGCTAACTCCGCTCACTTTCAACGCACTTTGAGCAAGGAAGGTCCGCATGATTGAGCGCATCGCCATCCTGGGCACGGGCCTGCTGGGCGCATCGGTGGGCCTGGCGCTGCGCGCGGCGGGCTTTCGCGGCTCCATAGTGGGCTGGAACCGGGGCGCAGCGGGAGCGCAAACCGCGCTGGCCGCAGGCGCCATCGACTCGATTGCGGCAGACCCTCTGCAAGCCGCGCGCGAGAGCCAAGTTGTGGTGCTGGCCATGCCCATCTACGCGACTCTCGACTACATGGAGAAGCTGGCCGGCGTGCTTGGCTGCGATCATATGGTCACCGACGTGGGCAGCACCAAGGGCCAAATCTGCGCGGCCGCCGGCCGCCTGTTCAACCGGCCGGATCGCGCCGCGTTTCTTCCCGGCCATCCCATGGCGGGCAAGGAGCGAGGCGGGGCGGAGCTGGCCGATGCGGAACTTTTTCGCGGGACGGTCTGGCTGTTTGCCGACGATCCGGCGTGCGAGCGCTCGCCGCACTCGGCTGAGCTGGTGAAGGGCTGGCGGGAGTGGGTGGTCGCTCTAGGTTCAAAGATCATCGACCTGGACCCCGTGCGCCACGATGAGCTGGTGGCCTGGGTGAGCCACCTTCCGCAGTTTGCGGCCACGGCCCTGAGCGCGCTTTTGCAGGAGGAGGTTGGCGACGCGCCGGAGTTGAAAGACGTGGGCGGACGCGCGCTGCGCGAGATGACCCGCCTGGGCGCGAGCCCTTACTCGATGTGGCGCGACATCGCTTACACCAATACCGCGGCCATCGAGGCGGCGCTGGAGGCGCTGGAGCAGAGGCTGGCCTATCTGCGCGAGAACCTGCGCACACCGGGGCTGCGAGATGAGTTTGAATTGGCGAACCGCTTTCGGCAGCCCAAGCCGCCCGCTTAGAGCGAAATCAGAGTTGGCGTGCCCTGGTAAGTTCAGTACCGGGTCGCCGCTTCCTGGTGGTCGCGTCGACTTGGGGGTCGCGGTTTTGGGGATAAAGTCACTCTGGTTTCGCTATAGCTGCTATTCTGTGCGCAAGAATCGCGGCTTTGTGCGGGCGGCGGCATCCCTGGCAACGCCATGGAGAGGAAGACGGAATGGGCAAACAGGTGCGGAAGGCGGTCTTTCCCGCGGCCGGGCTGGGCACGCGTTTCTTGCCGGCCACCAAGGTGATTCCCAAAGAGATGCTGGCGCTGGTGGACAAGCCCATCATCCAGTACGGCGTGGAAGAGGCCATCGCCTCGGGGATCGAGCACATCATTATCGTGACCGGCCGCGGCAAGGGCGCGATAGAAGACCACTTCGACATTAGCTATGAGCTGGACGCCATCCTGGAGCGGAAGGGTAATGAGCCGGGCGCGTCCCCGGAACGGAAGAGAAAGCTCGCGGACCTGCTGGCGGTGTCGCGCGGAGTCTCTTCGCTGGCCCGGATCAGTTATGTGCGGCAGAAGGAGCCCCTGGGACTGGGCCACGCCGTGCTTTGCGCCAAGGACCTTGTGGGCGATGAACCCTTCGCGGTCGTCCTGCCCGACGACGTGATCGAGGCCGAAGTGCCTTGCCTGAAGCAGATGATCGACGTCTTCAACGAGCGGGGCGGTTCGGTGCTGGCGACGATGACCATCGAGGGGCCGGCGATCGGCGCATATGGAGTGCTGGCCGGCACCGAGGACCCGGACAATGCGCGGATTTACAACTGCACGGGGATGGTGGAGAAGCCGAAGCTGGAAGAAGCGCCCTCGAAGCAGGCCATTATCGGCCGCTATGTGCTCACGCCGCGCGTCTTCGAGTTATTGCAGCAGACTGCGCCCGGCGCGGGAGGCGAAATACAACTTACCGATGGAATTCTTGCACTGGTCAGGGAAGAGAAGGTCTTTGGTTATAACTTCGAGGGCAAGCGGTACGACGTGGGCGATAAGTTCGGAATGCTGCAGGCGACGGTGGAGTTTGCACTCAAGCGGCCGGAGTTTGCGGATAAGTTCCGCGAGTATCTGAAGGGGCTGGCGCTGTAGAGACAGTTATCAGCGGTCAGTTGTCAGTGGTCAGTTGAGAGCGAGTCGGCTGGGTGCCCCAGGTCCCTCGCATTTGGGGACCTGGGAAGGCAGCATTATCAGGACGCAGTCTTAGCTCCGCTCACTTTATGTCTTCCACTTGATGTTGCAGCCGATGGAGGGGCGCTGGGCCGTGGGGACCGGCTTGCCCGCGAGGACAAGGTCGATGGCGGCGCGCAGATCCTGGCCGGTTACCGGAACTCCGTTGCCGGGGCGGCTGGAATCGAACTGGCCGCGATAGACGAGGCGGCGACCGGCGTCGAAGAGAAAGAAGTCCGGGGTGCATGCGGCCTTGTAGGCATGAGCTATAGCTTGCGATTCGTCATAGAGATAGGGAAAGACGAAGCCATAACTCTCAGCCTGTTCTTTTAACCCGGCGGGACTGTCGGCGGGGTGGGTGAAGGCATCGTTGCTGCTGATGGCGACGATGCCGATGGGCTGGGCGGCGTAATCGCGGCCGAGCGCGGCAAGGCCTTTTTCGACGTGCTTCACATAAGGGCAGTGGGCGCAGATGAACATGACCAGCAGGCCCTTTTGGCCATTGAAGTCGTCGCGGCGGACGGTCTTGCCGGTTACTACGTCGGCGAGGGCAAAGTCCGGGGCGACGGTGCCGAGCTTGAGCATCGTGGATTCGGTGAGTGACATGGGGGATTCTCCTCGATGAAGTGTGCGTTGAGATTTGTGGTTTCCCACCCTTGGCACAAATACAAAAACGTGCCAAGGATGGGGCACCCAGCGAGTCAGCGAGTCAGCGAGTCAGCGAGTCGGTTAGTTCGCAGCTCACTCGGCGATTCGGTTAAAACAGCGGCGGCTGGCGGCCGGGCATGGTCAGGCCGAAGTGCTCGTAGGCCAGGCGGGTGGCGACGCGGCCGCGGGGCGTGCGGTCGAGAAAGCCGATCTGGATGAGGAACGGCTCGTAGACCTCTTCGAGCGCGTCCTGCTCCTCGGCCAGGGTTGCGGCCAGCGTGCTGAGGCCGACGGGTCCGCCGTCGTATTTCTGGATGATGGCCAGCAGCAGGCGCCGGTCGATCTCGTCGAAGCCGTGGGCGTCCACTTCCAGCATGGTGAGGGCGGCGTTGGCGGTGGGGCGGTCGATGATGCCCGAGCCGCGCACCTGGGCGTAGTCGCGCACGCGGCGAAGCAGGCGGTTGGCGATGCGCGGTGTGCCGCGGGAGCGCAGCGCGATTTCGGCCGCGCCGTCCTGGTCGATGGGCACATCCATGACCTCGGCCGAGCGGGTGACGATGACGCGGAGTTCCTCCTCGGTGTAGAACTCGAGGCGAAGGAGAATGCCGAAGCGGGAGCGCAGGGGCGAGCTGAGCAGGCCGGGGCGAGTGGTGGCGCCGATGAAGGTGAAGGGGCGAATCTCCATGACGTGGGTGCGCGCCGCCGGCCCCTGGCCGATGATGATGTCCAGCTTGTAGTCCTCGAGGGCGGTGTAGAGCTTCTCTTCGAGCACCGGCTGCAAGCGGTGAATCTCGTCGAGGAAGAGCACCTGGCGCTCGCGCAGGTTGGTGAGGATGGCGGTGAGATCGCCCTGAATCTGGAGAGCGGGGCCGGAGGTCTGCTGGAAGCCGACGTCCAGTTCGTTGGCGATGATGGTGGCCAGCGTGGTTTTGCCCAGGCCGGGCGGGCCGGAGAGGAGCACGTGGTCGAGGGCTTCGCCGCGCGACTTGGCGGCTTCGAGGGCGATGGCGAGCTGCTCCTTGGCCTTCGATTGGCCGATGAACTCGCGCAGCCAGCGGGGGCGGAGTTTGAGTTCAAAGCCCTGTTCCTCGTCGGCGCGCGAGGCGCTGACGAGCCGTTCCGGAGCGCTATTGCGGGCGATGGCCATGCTGGAAGAAGTGTAGCGGGCCGGGGTTGCGGCTGCAACCGGGACCGGTGTCGACGAGGCGGAGCTAGGTCGCCAGACACACGACGGCGGCTACCAGTTTGTAGTGAAAGCCCTCGAACAGTTCGCTCAGGCTCATGGTGAGGAAAGTCTTTGGGGGCTTGCCGTCGAAGAAGTGGGCGTGCGGATAGATTCCCAAGGGCAGAGAGCGGAGTTTCTCCAGCCAGACGGGATCGGTAACAGAGAGGTCGTAGCAGGCGCGGACAACGCTGCCGGCTCGGAAGACGGCGCGATTCCTGCGTTTTCCGGTTTCTTCACGTATCCACCACCACAGGTTTTCGGGATGGATAAGTTCGAGGGACTTCTCCACCGGCGTTGCTTCGATCTTGCGGCCATAGACTCTGTCGCCGTATCCCTGCAAGATGGCCGGTCCCTTGTTCAAGCAAGCGGTGAGAAACTGCGCATCGCGAGGCTCGTCGAAGCGGCGGATCGGTTGCCAGGGCTTCCTTGCTACATACACATCTTCCGGGTGGCAGTTGGAGCCGCAATTCTTGTCGAGTTCTACCTCGATGACATCCAGCAGCGCAGGCTCCCTCCCGTCCGGATAGCAGGTCTCCCTCAAGGTGAGGCAGCCGGGAACCTGCTGGCCGACAAGCCGGACCCACTTCTTGGTCACAAGGCTGATTCCGGCCACACAGCGGTTTTCGTGCTTGTAGGAGTTGGCGAGGCAGACAATCCGGTCGAGGCCCATGGAGTTGGAATCACCTCCAGGTTGTGAATTAGAGATGGTGGATCTCTACGCTTTCCCAGTGCTTTTGTAAATACTCGAGGACCAGGCGGCGGTGGCAGTGTTCCTCGGTGGGCTCGCTGCACAGGAGCACGGTTTTCCGCGCGAAGCTCTCTTTGTCGAGCGCGGACTCGATTCTTCTGGCGCGCATGAGGGCAAGAAAGGTCTCTGCGTAAGTATCCCAGCCGCACTTGTGTTTCTTGTAGGCGTCGAGCATCTCCTGAGTCGGGGCCAGCAGGGGCTCGTGTTCATAATCGGCGGCGCAGATTTCGCGCAGGAAGTAGGCCAGATCGGCCTGCTTGGCGAAGGCGGCAAGCTGAGAGGTGTTGTTCAGCCGCACGTCCAGCAACCGCTCGATGCCATGAGCCTTCAGTGCGCCGAAGAACTGGCTGGCGCTTTTTTGGGTAAAACCGATGCTGTAGATCTCCATTTGTCCTCGTCGAGTTCCGCGAAGAGCGCGGGCTGGTCGGCGACCAGGGGCTTTCGGGCTTCGGCGGCAACTGCTTCGTCGGAGTCCAGGCGGCCGTCGCCGCGGATGTGTTGCATGGTGTGGCCGCGCTCGCAGAGGACGCGACCGATGAGCAGGCGGCGATGGCAGTGGGCGGGGTCTTCCTCGCCGCAGAGCAGGGCCACGCGGAAGCGCTCCATGCCGGATTCAAGGCGGGCAATGGCGGCCTGGAAGAGGGGGTCGCCGCGGAGGCGGCTGTAAAGAACGCGGCCCGAGGCGTCGTAATAGGCGGGGTTGGCGGGACGGCCGCCGAGTTCCGCGCCGAGAAAGAGGTAGCGGACGCCGGCTTCCTCCAGGGAGCGCTGCATGAGTTCCCGGTCGAACTGCGGGACGTACTTCGAGTAGGGAGAGCTGCGCGTGTCCACCACCACCTCGATTTCGTGCCGGCGGACGAGGGCAAGCCAGGTTTCGATGGAGTGGTTGGAGTGGCCGAGAGTGAAAAAGATGCTCATGCGCGCCCTTGGCAAGGAGGATAGCACCTTGGCTGGAGCCGGGCGGCGGGAGTTGGAGGCTGACGGCGAGGAGTCTTCGATTTTAGATTGGGGGCCTGAGGCCGCGTTCGGGTTTCTCAGGCTTCAGGAACAAAGTCTCCCATTCGTCCGCTTGTACAGACTGAGGGCCGCGCGCTTCCCCGGAAGAATTCTGTAACTGGCAGATTCCAAAAAGGATAGAGAGGGTGAATAGGGGCTAGAAACGTGCCGGGGAAAGGTGTGGAACCGGTGCGGCTGGGCAGCAATCAAGTTGGGGCGAATCGGGTTTTGCCGGAATTCTTTGCGGGTTCTTTGCCGGTTTGTCCGGTTCGTTTTCGGGGTCACGTCCTCGCCGGGGCCGCAAATTCCGCATGGGCAGGCGCCGCCGCCGGGGGTGCAAGTTTATTTACCGTCTTGATTCCGAAAGGGAAAGGCGCTTTTAGATTTGCCGGTTTGGCAACTTTAGGATGTACAATTGACGGTGGAAAAGAGTATGCGACTTTGCCGCAAGGCGGCGGAGCCGGAGCCAGTCGGAAATTCTGGAGGCCATCGATGTTCGATCGTTCGTTGTTCAAGGCACTGATGCTGATCGG
>Ga0326727_10020484_pt1 | contig 13128 bp, 8 predicted proteins | sample MB2enrmetagenome_FD_207643 | JGI IMG/M metagenome (GOLD analysis project Ga0326727, IMG submission 207643) | Lab enriched peat soil microbial communities from McLean, Ithaca, NY, United States - MB29MY | ecosystem: Environmental > Terrestrial > Soil > Wetlands > Peat | place: USA: New York...
AGCGAAGCGCTGGACCCTCGCGTTGTTGTCGGCGAGCACGGCTGGTGGCAGGGCTGCAAGGAGCTGGGGATCGAAGACTCCGATCCCTTCGCTCCCCGCGGCCATAACTTCAACCTGACGGTCAGCACCGCGATCCGCGATCCCATCAGCGGCACGCCATCCCACCGATCCAATCTGTGCGAGGTCGAGCTGATCGGAGAGCGACGAACGGAAGGTGACGGCGGTAAGGGAATTGGTCGGCCGGGAAGATCGTAGGGGAATCGAGATCCGCCGTTCAGCGGCACGATGAACAAACAGGGCGCCCACCCAGGGACCTTGTGGTCGCCCTCGCTCGACATCCAGCGGCGCATGAGGCCTTTCCGCCCTCGCTCTTCGAGCATTGGCGGCCGGGCCGGCTCCTATACGCTCTACGAAGGATGTTGCGCGACTGCCGATCGAAGGGGCGACCCGGCATTTCCCAGCACTCTTGCGGTCCCGGACCGGCGAAATCGGGCGACCTTCGGATGTTTGACGAGCCGATGGGGCTCTGGACCTTGTTACTTCTTCGATGCTAACAATATTGAATATTAGTATTTGCAGTTGTCATTTTCTTCGATGGTATTTTAGTACGGACCGCCTCCGGAACAGAGGCTCGCTTCGTACACCAGTTATTTCGCGAGGTTTCTCATGGCCGATCGCGCGCGCAACCAGCACGGACTGGGCAAGGCTGTTACGTTCAACGTCATCACGCCGATGACCGGCCTCGGAGCCTTTGTCGTCGGCATCGTGCTGTGGATATTCGATCGTTGGAAGTCTACTCAGAATACGGCCAAGGCGCTGGCATTTCTGCCGTTTGTTCATTGGGTCGTCGTCAAGCGTCATCGTTTTCCGCGCCTCGATGACGACCAGCCGGCGGAAGCGCTGAATTATGATTATTTGTTCTTTCTCTCGACATTCAACGGTCCGTGGGGTCCCTACATCGAGGCCTTTGCCGATGTGCTCTATGTTCCCATCGACACCGTCTGGTTCTGGAGCATCGGCTACCCCTTCGCCCGGCCGGTCGGACCGCTCAAAGCCTATATCAACCGCAACCAGATCGAATCGGATCACTGCTACAGCGCTTATCCCGGCGCATCCGTCCGGGACGTGCGCTCGGGTCTTTCTTTGCGCCGCGAAGTTGAAATCTTCGTGAAGGAGGCCTCGGACCTGTCGCCCGAGCGATTTGCGGTAGAACTCAACCGCCTGCTCATCAGAGTGCAGAACAATCTCGCGACTTTCGGTCCAACGCGGGAGTAGCAGTTTGGTCGAATGGAGCTCGCTCGCATGGCTAGTCAAAACGGCACAACCTACGGATACACAGGCCTGTTTCCCATTGCGGTTGCACAATCGAGCAGCCTGCGCACCTACCTGCGCTCGCTGGACGACAGCCAACGCTACCCACGTGGCTCGCCACTCAGCAATGTGCCGATCATCCATATGGCGCGGTTGGCTGTGATCGATACGCTGCCCTGCCAGGAGATGCCGGCAAGGGTCGATGCCCTGAAGTCGCACTATCTGCTGTTCGCTTGCGACTTCGACGGAGGTGGCGTCGATGTTCTGATCCGCGACATGGTCCGCCATGTTCCGGACCAGCTGACAGCCATCTGGGGCCACTGCATCCGCTTTCCGGGCACGCCGAGCTGCGACCTGCTCGCGGCGTATTTCGAACGATGTCAGCTTGAGACCAACCTGTTCCTGGCAGATCAGCCACAGGCGAGCGTCGATGACATTCTGATGGGATTGATGTGTCGCCGCCGGCTCGGCGACTTCATGAGGCAGCTTCAACACAAACCGCGGGATCCGGCCGTGCTCAAACGAGGCTTTCAACTGCTGTGGCGAAGCCTCCAGAGCGTCAGGCCGCTTCCCGGCGAATTGTGAGGACGAAAGCGATGACCGTCAGCCCGGCGATGCTCGACCTCGGCAATATCCAAGGCAACATTCTCCGCGGCTACGCCTCCTATCCGCATGCCCAGTTCCTGTACCTCGCCATCCGCCGTTCCGACGACGCCAGAGGGTTGGTGCAGCGGCTCCTGGACGACGGGTCTGTTACGCTGGGACAGTGGCGCACGAGGCCGGAGGCCACGCTCAATCTCGCTTTGACATTCGACGGACTACGGGCTCTGGGGCTGCCCGAGGAGAGTCTCGCCACCTTTCCGGCCGAGTTCCAGCAAGGCATGAGGCGGCGAGCGAAATCACTCGGCGACGTCGGTGACAGTTCGCCGGACAACTGGGATGAACCCTGGAGGATGGAGCAGGTACATATCCTCATCATGATCTATGGCCGGACGACCGCGGCGCTCGAAGAGCGCTGCCGAACGCTGAGGCAGCTGTTGTCCCCCGGCATCGCGGAATTGACACCCGATCAGCCCGCCGGGCTTTTGTGCGTCGACGGCAAAATGACACGCATGGAGCATTTCGGTTTTGTCGATGGGCTCAGCAATCCGGACATCGAGGGGGTGCCCGGCGACAATGGCCCGGGGCGGCCCAAGGACATCGGCAATCCCGATGGCAAAGGGAAGTTTCGCAAAATCCCGCCCGGTGAGTTCATTCTCGGTCATCCCGGCGAAGGGGGCGAGCTCGCTCCGATGCCACTGCCGCACCTGCTCAGTCGGGACGCCACCTATCTCGTCTTCCGCAAGCTCGAACAGCAGGTGCAGAGCTTCCGTCGCTATCTGCTGGCGCAATCGGATTCGTTTGCCCGCGCCATGTCTGGCGGCATGCCGGCGGGTATCTGCCCGCAAAAATTGCTGGCGGCCAAGATGATGGGACGCTGGCCTGACGGCTCTTCGCTGATCAACAACCCGAACGGACCCGGCAACGACGCGGACAATGCCTTTGCCTATGCCGACGATCCCGAAGGAGCACGTTGTCCACTCGGCGCGCATATTCGCCGTGCCAACCCCCGCGATGCCCTGGGCTTCGGTGGCAAGACCATGAGCCGGCACAGGTTGATCCGCCGCGGAATCCCCTATGGCAAATATCTGCCACCTGGCACCCCGGACGCGGAAAAGCGCGGCATCATCTTCCTCGCCTTCAATTCGGGGCTCGATCAATTCGAATTCGTGCAGCAGGTATGGATCAACTACGGCGACGACTTCGAACAGGGCAACGACAACGATCCAATTGCCGGCAGTCGTCCATTGGGCAGGATGATGATCCCCGGCGACGAAGCCGCCGGACGGCGGCCATTCATCGCTTTCGATATTCCGCGCTTTGTCCAAACCAGGGGAGGCGACTATTTCTTCGTGCCGAGCCTGACCGGACTGAGACTGCTGGCCTCCGGCCGAGTGCAGGTTTCATGAACGGATCTCGCATCACGCCATGGCTGCAAAGTCGTCAGGCGAGCGGCGAGGCCTCGGCGGCGGGACTACCGCCAGAACAGCCGGTTGTTCGACTGTTCCGCGGACTGCGGCGTCTTGGACAATTGCGGCGAATGATCGCTCAAGGCGTTCGCAACCTTGTGACGGCGGGAACGGCTCGGAGCAGAACGCTGGCTCCCGCCAATTATCAGCTACTTGCGAACGCGCCGGAACTGCCGGACCGCCCCATGCCGCTGAGCCAATTCGAGCGGGCCGCGCCGGGCGAGGCAACCATGATCGAGCGAATGGCGCGACGCGCCGCAGCCGCGGTCGTTACCAACTACTGTGCGATGAAGGTCGCAGCGCCTGCGGTCCACGCGATGCGCGACCAGCATGCCAAGTCACACGGATGTGTAAGAGCTGAATTCGTCGTACGCGACGATCTTCCACCTGAATTCACGACCAGCCTGTTTCGCCCGGGCGTCCGCTATCCAACCCTGGTGCGCTTTTCCAACGGAGACGGCAGGCCCCGGAGCGACCGGAAGCTCGACGGTCGCGGCATGTCCATCAAGCTTCGCGGCGTCGACACCGCGACTTTTCTCCGCGCCCTGGCCCCGGACCGAACCGGCGCCGGCGAGCATGATTTCGTGCTCGGCAGTTTTCCAGTGTTCTTCTGCAAGGACGTGTCCGACTATTCAGAGTTCATGGAAGCGGTCGATGCGCCGCACACGAGCTGGCCCGAATGGTTGAGCTTTATCGCCCGATGGTTCGTATTCATCGTTCGGCATCCCCGACAGTTTTTTACCTTCCTCCGCATCGGCCTGGAAAGCCTGGCCACCATCCGCGATCCGCTGGCGGCGACCTATCACAGCATGTCGCCCTATCTGTTTGGAGAGGACAAAGTCGTGCGCTATGTCGTCAGCCCCGCGCGCCGCCGGCACCAGCCGGCGCGATGGCAGAGTTTGCTCGATTTGCCGAGATCGGATAATTTCCTACGCGATGCGCTCGTGTCCGGGCTCGACCCGGCCACTCACCCATCGGGCGACGATGTCGCCTTCGATTTCTCGATCAGGGTCCGCCATTCCGCTACCCCAGGCGATGCCGAAGACGCCTCGCGATGGTGGACCGCCCCTCGGGATCAGACCGTGCAGCTCGGCCGCATCGAAATTCCAATGCAGGATTTCCTGGCGCCCGATCAGCTGTTCGACTGTGAGCACATGATGTTCAATCCGTGGAACTGCTTGCCGCAGCACAGGCCGCTCGGCAGCCTCAATCGGATGCGGCTTGCGGTATATCTTGCTGCGCTGCAGGTGCGCCATAAGCTCAATAGGGTGGCCTCGTGAGCCAGCCGGCGAAATCGGATCGGCCAGGGATCGCTCGGCGAGCGCGCTCGCTGCCGAGTGTCGAGATTGCGGAACTGCACGCCGAGCGACGGCATCTGACCATCATGTTTGTCGACATCATCGGCTCGACGTCCCTGAGTGAGCAGATCGATCCTGAGGATTTCTTCTCCGTCATCAGGACCTATCGCGACATCTGCCATCAGCAGATTTCCAGATACGGCGGTCGCATCGCCAAAATGATCGGGGATGGATTGCTGGCCTATTTCGGTGTGCCGCAGGCGCACGAGAACGATGCTGAACGGGCGGTGCGCGCGTCGCTCGCCATCGCCGCCGCGATCAAGGAACAGAAGTTTCCGGTCACTGAAGGCAACTTCGTCCGCTTGGCGGTCCGGATCGGGGTCAATACGGGGGTGGTCGTGGTCGGCAGCGTGCCCGGCGAGCCCGCCGACCGACGCGAAGTATTCGGAAGCTCAGCGCATATCGCGGCCCGCCTGCAGGGGATTGCCTGCGAGAATGGCGTCGTCGTCGGCTCGGACACCTACCAACTGGTTCGCGGAACATTCATTTGCGCGCCGCTCGGCCGGCGACGGCTGAAGGGAGTGGAAGAGCGGGTCGAGGCTTGGCGTGTCGACGCCATTTCCTCGAGTACAAGCAGGTTTGACAGGACAAGGAGGGCGCCGTTCGCCGCGATGATCGGCAGAACCGCCGAAAGCGCCATGCTTGCCGAGATGTGGCGGCTGAGCGCCGCGGCCTCAGGACAGGTCGGCGTGATCCATGGTGAACCCGGCATCGGCAAGTCCCGGCTCATTCGCGAGTTCCGAAGCTCACTTGACGCGGCCGCGCTGGATGTGGTGTCGCTGCAATGCTCGCAGTTCCACATCAATACGCCGCTGGCCCCGGAACTCGAACGGCTGAGACGCGTCGCGGGCATTCTGGAGACCGACAGCCCAGAGCAGTCAGTCACAAAATTGGCCGCCATTCTCGCCAAGGCCGTCACTGACGTCGACCGGGCCGTTCGCTACTACGGAGCCCTGCTGTCGATACCAACGGGCGGCGAGTACCAGCCCGCCGATCTCGGCTCACCGCTTGAGCGCGAACGGACTTTTCAGGTGATGATCGAGGTTTTGGTCGAAGCCTCGCGCAAGAAGCCGGTATTGATCATCGTCGAGGACCTGCAATGGATCGACCCGACCAGTACCGAGCTGCTGCGGCGCGCCGTAGCCCGCTGCTGTCGAGAGCGGGTTATGATCCTGATCACGCACCGCGATGACTATAATGCGAGTTGGCTGACGGGCCCGTCGGTTCATCGGATTGCGCTGCACAAACTGCCCACGCCGGAATGCGCGCAGGTCGTGACCGCGATCGCCGGCGCTGGCATCGTGCCGAACCGGATCATCAGGCAGATCGTGGAAAGAACCGATGGCGTCCCGCTCTTCATCGAGGAGTTCACGCGCGCGGTCATCGATGCCGGAGCAGTCGGGCGCGCCGTTGACAGCCAGATGCCGAGCAGGAAACTACCCGAACCTCTGGTGCCGGCTAGTATTCACGATTCGCTGATGGAGCGGCTCGACCGTCTCGGCTCCGCCAAGCGGGTTGCCCAGATCGCCTCCGTGTTCGGCCGGCAGTTTGATTGCCAGGGTGTTTCCAGAATCTTCCCGGGTAAAGGTGAAACGCTCAAGCGCGCATTACGGGCGCTGGAGAGCGCCGGCATTGTGCATCCCATCCATGAATCTCATTGCCTCCACTTCAGGTTCAAGCACGCGATGATCCAGGAAGCGGCCTACTCATCGCTCCTCAAGCAGGAAAGGCGCGAACTGCACGCGCGCGCAGCCCAGTGGCTGCTCACGGAAAGAAGCAGCGAGCCGAGCGTTCTGGGCTATCACTACGCGCGGGCCGGAGACATTGGAAGGGCGATCGAGGCCTGGCTTCAGGCCGGCATATCGGCGCTCCGGCGCTCGGCCACCAAGGAGGCCGTGGCTCATCTTCGCGAGGGCCTTTCGCTGCTGGCAAAGCTGCCGGTTTCGGCGCGACGGTACGAACTGGAGATGGCGCTGCAGTCAAATCTTGCGATGGCCTACACCGCAATTGCGGGCTGGTCTGATCCCAACGTCTATGGACCCTATAGTCGGGCGTTCAAGCTTTGTGCCGGGTACGGGACCATTCGCGAGAAGACGACGGCGCTGTGGGGCGTGACCGTGGCCAAATTGGTCAACTGCGAACTCCACAAGGCGCTCGAACACGCCCAGGATTTCGTCCAGCGGGCCGACGAATGGCGCGACGACGAAGCTGCCCTGATGGCGCGCACCGCGGCCCTGATCGCCAATTTCTTTGTCGGTCGCCTGAGCCAAGCGCGCGAACTCGCCGGCCTGATCGGCGCGCGTTACAATCCTTTAGAACATGGCAAGCTCGTCCAGACCTATCAGCACGATCCATCGATCGTGGCGCTGGTCTATTCGGGCCATATCGAATGGCTGTTGGGGCGGCCCAGCCGAGCCAGGGAATGCTGCGATGCTGCACGGCGTCGCGCCGACGAGATCGGGCATCCCTTCATGCTGGCATTCGCTTCCATACTCGGGGTCTGCGATCACTGGTATGAGGGCGATCTCGCGGCCAATCTCGCTTCCGTCGAACGCGGCATGAAGATCGCCGCCGAATGCGGTTATCCGATGTACCAGGTCATTGGCCCGTTGTGGGCGACCGCCGCGCTCGCGGCACGAGGCCCTGCGCTTGAGGTGCTCGAAGGACTCTGCCGCCTGCTCGGCAAACTGCCGCCGGAGAACAGGTGCGTTCAAATGCCGCTCTATCGTATCCTGCTCGCCGCCGAATTCGGACGGATCGGGCAAATCGACAGGGCGCGGACGTTGGCGGCCTCCGCTGAAGCCCTGATCAGGCAAACCGGAGAACGCTGGGCTGCCCCGGAAGTCTATCGGATCTGGGGATCGCTATTGTGCTGTGAACCCGGTCGTGACGACCCCGGTGCCCTCCGACTTTTCCGGCGCTCGCTGACATCAGCCAGAAAGCTGCAGGCGATCGGCTGGGAATTGCGCACCGCGATCAGCTTCGCGCGCCTGCTCATGAGCCAAGGCGAGCGCGAGCACCCCGAGGCGAGAAGCCTGCTTTTGTCCACGAGGGCGAAATTTCCGCCCGCCGAAACATCGGCCGATCTGCGGGAGGCTGATGAACTGCTGCGGCAGTTGAGGTGATCCATATCAGCCTAGCATGGACGGCGTTTCGGCGAAGCTGCGGCGAGTTGCAAGGTCCGCGACGGAAGTTCGCCAAACAGCTGTCGATAGGCGATCGAAAAACGCCCGAGATGGGAGAAGCCCCATTTGAAAGCGATTTCCATGACGCTGCTCGACCCCGCAAGCGCCCTGATGTCGCGACGGGCACCATGAAGCCGCAGGCATATGAGGTAGCGCTGCGGCGAGACATTGAGTAGGCTCTTGCAGGTATATTCGAGCGTCCGCAGCGAGACGCCGAGCGCCCGCACGATGACACCGAGCGAGGGAATCCCATCATGGGCCTTGAGGTGGGCGGCTATGGTCTCGCGCATCGCCGAGAAGATCTGCACCGCCCTCATGCGCTCATAGCGCCCGATGCTGTCCGAGAGTTGGTTTCCGTCGTACACGAGTTCGGCGCATTTGCGCGCGATTTCGGCTTGGATGTCGACGGCGTCGGCCCACATCCAGCTGCCGAGCGGGCTGGATGATTCCATGAGCACGCGTTCCAGGTATCGCCCAAGACCCGCCGCTTGGCTTGCCTTGACCACGCCTGGCCGGACGATGCCGGCATCGCCACAGACGTTGACGAGCTCGCTGCCGGTATTCGGAAAGGTAGCCACCACGACGTCGAAAGTGCCGTGACAGATCAGCTCATGCTCGTGACCTCCGGGAATCACCAGTAGGTCGCCTGGACCCACCAGCCGACCCTGGAAGACCGCCGGATCGCTGTTGCCCAAGAGTACCGCGAACGCCGTCTCTTTCGGCGGCGGCGCGAACCGTTTGTGAAGCTTGCGATTGGTCGACTTGCGAAACAGGCTCGAACTCGGCAGCGGCAGAGCCTGGACCGCGCCTGCAAAAGTTCCGTTCTCGCACTGGATATAACGCTGCTCCCACCCACCTAGCATCGCCGCCTGGTCATCGATATCGTTCGAACGGGCGTTCAGGATGCAATAGGAAAGGGTTCCGGCAAGACCGAACGGCTCAGACCTCAGGAAATACGTGCCTTGCGGCGCTTCCATGGCTTAAACCCCTACGCTGAAATGGCCGCGGTACTGCTCGCGCAGCGTGGTCTTCTGAATTTTGCCGGTGGCCGTGTGCGGGATTTCATCAACAAAGACGATATCGTCCGGCAGCCACCACTTGGCCACCTTGTCCTTCAGAAAATCGTTGATCGCCTGTTTCGAGGGTGAACTTGCGCCTTTCGGCACGATGATCAGGAGCGGCCGTTCATCCCATTTGGGATGAGGCAGGCCGACCACCGCCGCCTCCTTCACATCGGGGTGACCGACGGCGGCGTTCTCGAGGTCAATCGACGAGATCCATTCCCCGCCGGACTTGATGACGTCCTTCGACCGATCGGTGATGCGCATGTAGCCATCCTCGTCCAGGGTTGCCACATCGCCGGTCGAGAACCAGCCTTCGCGATTGAGCGCCGACCGGTCCTGGCCGAAATAGCCCCTCGCGATCCACCAGCCGCGTATCAGGAGGTCGCCGAACGCCTTGCCATCATGCGGCAAGGGGCGGCCGTCGCCATCGACGATCTCGAGCTCCACACCGTAAACGGTGCGTCCCTGCTTGCCCAGAAGGTGCTCCCGCCCGGCCGCGGAGAGGTCAGCATGCTTCGCCTTGAACGTATTGACCACGCCGAGCGGACTGGTCTCGGTCATGCCCCAGATCTGGTTGACCTCGACATTGTGCCGGTCGCGGAAGGTCGCAATCAGGGAAACCGGGCAAGCGGCCCCGCCGATGACGAGGCGCTGCAACGAGGCGATGCGCGCCTTGCTGGCTTCGAGATGCTGGGCCACGGCGAGCCAGATCGTCGGCACCCCGAAGCTGACGCTGACCTCCTCCTGCTCGATCAGGCCGACAAGCGAGGCACCATCGAGTTTCGATCCGGGCAGAACGAGCTTCGCTCCGACCAGGGTCGACGCGTAGACGACGCCCCACGCGTTCGCATGGTACATCGACGACGCCGGAAGCACGACGTCGCGTGCTGAGAGATTGAAGCAGTCGGGCATCACGGCGGCATAGGAGTGCAGCACCTGGGATCGGTGAGAATACAGCACGCCTTTTGGATTGCCGGTCGTTCCGGACGTGTAGCAGAGCGACGACGCGGTGTTTTCGTCAAAGCTCGGCCAGTCGAAATCCGGGGTTTCTGCCGCGATCAGTTGCTCATAGCTGATCAGCCCCGGCACCTTCGCGCTTGTTGGAAGCTCACCCTGGTCACAAAGAGCAACCCAGGTTTCGATCGATGGGCATTGCGGCGCGAGTCTTTCGACAAGGTCGAGAAAGCTCAGGTCGAAAAACAAGGCCCGGTCCTCGGCATGACGACAAATGAAAAGGATCTGGTCGAAAAACAATCTTGGATTGACGGTGTGGCAGATCGCGCCGATGCCGGAGACACCGTAGTAAAGCTCCATGTGGCGATGCGTATTCCAGGCCAGCGTTGCGATCCGGTCGCCGATCCGGATTCCAATCCGGCCCAGCGCCTTGGCGAGCCGCTTGGATCTCGCCTCCACCTCGCGAAAGTTGGTTGCGACGATGCGCCCATCGGGCATCTTCGAAATGATCGGCGCGTCGGCGTGGTTGCTGCCGGCGTGCGCGATCAGGGTGGAGATCAGAAGCGGCCGGTCCTGCATCAATCCAAGCATTGTCTGCTCCGTCCTTATTCGTGCCCGTCCTTAGTCTTGAGCGTAACGGTTGAGAGAAACTCCAGCGCCTGCGCCCTGAGCGGTGGAAATTCCTGATGCAGTGTACTGACGTCGCAGTAAATAACCTGGACATTTTCGGCACAACCGGAAAACGGCCGACATCTATCACCATCGAGTTCGGCGGCATCGAACTCACGGCATCCTCCGCAAGATCCCCAATAAGCCGCGGCCTCGCGCCCGAAATCCGGAAAACGCTCGTCGCGACGATTATGGGCGATCATCACGCTGATCCCGGCCAGGCAGCCCTGATTGTCGAGGTCGTGCCGGGCGATGCCCGCGGCGCTGGCAAAGATCGCCCGCGGCTTGAAACGCGATGGCACCAGTGCGGCGGTGCCTTGCGCCAGCGCACCGCCATCGGAATGGCCCAAGGCTGCGATCCGGTTGCGCGCGATGCAGAAGGAATGCGCAACGGCGTCGGCGACACCTGCCTGCAGCTTTACCGCGTGCAGGGAGAGCGGCCTGGCGTCGCTATAGGCGACGATCCACCCTTTCGAAGTCGCCGATTCCGTCACGCCGTAAAAGCGCTCGGCTGCAAACCGGTCGTAGCCCGCCGGAGGATAGACCACGAGAAGCGGGTAGGCACGTCGCGGATCATGGTTGAGCGGCACCCGAACACGGATCAGGAGCTGGTCCGGCCCTGTGACGGTAAAGCCTGTTGCCCGCGAGCGCGGCGCCTCGGCATAATCGCAATCATCTGCCGATGTCGCTGGAACCGGACCGGCCGAAGCGGCTGGAATCGGCAACAGCGCGTCGTAGAGCAACATGGCGGCACCGGTTGCGACCATCGCGGCGAGCACGGCGATCTGTATGGACCTAATGGTCATGCACGTCGCTCCGGTTGATTTCCGACTCGTCGGCCAGCTGACGTGCTTGCGCGATGACATCGGCCGGCCGGGGCGGCCAGGGGTCTTCGTCGCTGCGCCATCGCGCCCGGACGAAGCCGAAACGGTCGACCAGAAATACCAACGCATCGGGCGATGCGGCGGTATCATCCAGATCGGCATGAGACAAAGAGCGACGAAACAGCGACCAGCTCGATGCGATTTCGGTCGCGGCATCAGCGGCCGGCCGCAGCGAGGCCAGGTGGATCGACGAGGCGGGCACGCCGCATCGTTGCGGATCGATCACTGTTCGCACCAGGAGGCTGTCGCTACCGTTCCACGCGTCGTCCGAACCCCAGGCCTGCCGCAGCTCCTGCAGTGCGGCGCCACAGTCGCCGACCAGCGTCAACAGCCGAATCCGTCCTTTTGTCGCGGCCAGGAAAGGCACCGACGCTTCACCTGCCGCGAGGCTGAACTCGATAGCATGAAGCCAGGGCTGTCCCGGCGCGATGGTCGGACCCAGCAGGCGCGCCTGGTAGCCGAGTGACAAGGTCATGGCATAGATGATGACGGCCCAGCGGTCGTCATCGCTCAGCATTTCGGCAAATCCCGGCATCGCCGAATCCGGAAAGCCGTGACTTACCCACCAGTACATATCGCCCATCGTGTGATAGGTCGTATGGGCCTGGGTCAGGTCCGCCGGTGGCGGCATCATCCCCGAAGCCGCCGCGCCGTTGCCGCGGCCCTCGCTGCCGTGGCATGCTGCGCAACGGCTGGCGTAGATGCTCGCCCCGCCGGCAATCACGTGGGCGGTATAGGGCACTGGCGGCCTGACATAGGTCGTCGGATAGGCCGGAACACTCACGCTCGGCACGGCCCACCAGACAAGATCTCCGATCACGGCCAAGGCGGCGAACCCGGCGAGCACGGTCCGGCCTTTTCGAATCAGCATCCCGCCGGCTCCGAGCAGCGCGAGGCCCCCGAGCAGCGCGGCACCGATGGTCCAGAGCTTCTCTGGATTGGTCTGCAGCGCGATGATCGGAGCGATGCGGAAGGAATAGGGCCAGAGGATCGCTTGATGGATCGCCGGAATCTGCTGGGCCAGGATGGCGGCCGCGAGCACGACAAGGGTCGCGCCGGCCACCTCGCTGGCCATCAGGAATTTCGCCGGTACGACTTCCGCGGCGCGCGTGACGATAGCAGCGAGCTTTCGGCGCAGGCCGAAGGCAGCGGCCAGTGTCATGATGGTGCAGGCGAGCTTCGCGATCAGGATCAACCCGTAACGCGTGGCGAAAAGAGCAGGCCAGTTGCCGACCGTCGCGGCGGCAATCCATACGCCACTTGCCAGGATGACGGCCATCGCGGGCAGCGCGAATCGCGAAAACCGGCGCAACACCGCGACGAAGTCGTCGCTATCGCTCCACGCCAGCAGCAGGAGCGCGGGCAGGCAGCCGAACCAGGTGGTCGCAAGCAGGACGTGAAGCACCATCGCCAACAGCGCGGCGGGTTCGGAGGACTGCGCCGCGACGTGACTGCTGGCGATCGCGGTTGCGATCGAGCCGAGCCCGGCAAGCGCGGCAGGCGAATGATGCCCGCGCCAGCACAAGATCGCGGCGAGCGCCGTCAGCGCGAAAGCCAGCTGCAGCATTTGCCCGACTCGGGTACCAAGTATCACAACACCATCCGACGTGCAGATCGCCGACAGCGGCAGGTCG
>Ga0326727_10020485_pt1 | contig 13128 bp, 8 predicted proteins | sample MB2enrmetagenome_FD_207643 | JGI IMG/M metagenome (GOLD analysis project Ga0326727, IMG submission 207643) | Lab enriched peat soil microbial communities from McLean, Ithaca, NY, United States - MB29MY | ecosystem: Environmental > Terrestrial > Soil > Wetlands > Peat | place: USA: New York...
CGCCGCCAGCATCTCGATATCGGTGCGATGGTCGATGATGCGTTCGGGGAAGAGCGTCCACTGGGCCAGGTCCACCAGGTGGGTGCCGACGTCGGCCAGCGCCTCGCCTTCTTCGTGGATGTCGAAAAACCAGGCCGGCCGCAGGCCAGGCACGCCCGCCACCAGTTTCAGCAAATGGTGCACGCTCTCCATGTACACCGCCGGTTCCCGCTCCGTGCCGGGCAGAATCTCGCCGAAGGTCTCCGCGTCATTGACCAGTTCGCGCTGCAAAATGGTGGTGATTTCGTAGCGCTCGGTCATGATGTCGTATGCCACCAAGGCCCGGTGGCTGGAAGTGGCCAGCGCCGCCTCCAGCGCCGGCAAATCCGCCGCGCGGATGATCCACGGCTTGTCGGCCAGCACGTGGAACCCCGCATCCAGCGATGCGCGGATCAGGTCGATTTTGCCGCGATTGCGTCCCGAGAGCACCACGATGTTGCCGGGCCGCTCCTCGATCATCCGCTCCAGAAAGTCCGGCGCGGCGTGGATGTCCAGTTCCCAGCAAGTCGGGTTCTCTTGCCGCAGATTGAACCGGGCGACGCGGTTCAAATGTTCCATCAGGTCCGGCCCCAGCGGCGCATAGACGGCCACGCGCTTCGAGACTCCGGCGTACATCTCTTTCTGGATTAAGGCGGCGTGAAAGTGGCCCGGATCGAGCGTGATCAATCGGAATTCATTCATGCAAGGTCAGCTTACTATCGATTCGGCTTCCGCCACAACCCCGGACCCTGGCCCCCGACCCCCGGCCCCTTGTTAAGATAGAACTTAAGCACTCATCAGGAGCTACGTTGGCAGATTCGGAACTACCACCACAAAGCCCGCCGCCACCATCACCCGGCGGATCCCCTCCACCGTCTGCGGCGGGCGGAGACAGCGCTAAAAACCTCATCCCCATCAACATCGAAGACGAGATGCGGCGGTCGTATCTCGATTACGCCATGAGCGTCATCGTGGGCCGCGCGCTCCCCGATGTCCGCGACGGCCTCAAGCCGGTGAATCGGCGCATCCTCTTCGGTATGCACGAAATGGGCCTGGCCCCCAACAAGCCCACGCGCAAGTGCGCCAAGATCACCGGTGAAGTCATGGGCAAGTACCATCCCCATGGCGACTCGTCCATCTACGATGCGTTGGTGCGCATGGCCCAGCCATTCAGCATGCGCTACACGCTGGTGGAAGGGCAGGGAAACTTCGGCTCGGTGGATGGCGACCCGCCCGCCGCCATGCGGTACACCGAGGCGCGGCTGTCGCGCATTGCCACCGCGTTGCTTGAGGACATCGACAAGGACACCGTCGATTTCCGTCCCAACTACGACGAAAGCGAGCAGGAGCCCGAGGTCCTTCCCACGCGCGTGCCCAACCTGTTGGTGAACGGGTCGTCGGGCATCGCCGTGGGCATGGCCACCAATATTCCGCCGCACAATCTCACCGAAGTCATCGACGCCGCCATCTACCTGGTCCAGCACCCCAGCGCGCCGCTCGCCAAAATTCTCGAGATCGTCCAGGGACCCGATTTTCCCACCGGCGCCTATATTCTCGGCCGGCAGGGGATTCTCGAGGCCTACACCAGGGGCCGCGGGCAACTCAAGATCCGCGCCAAGGCCGCCATCGAGCGCACCGGCAAAGACCACGAGCAGATTGTCGTCACCGAAATTCCCTACCAGGTGAACAAGGCCAAGCTCATCGAGCACGTGGCCAGCCTCATCAACGAAAAGAAACTCGAGGGCATGAACGAGCCTCGCGACGAAAGCGACCGCGACGGCATGCGCATCGTGTTCCCGTTGAAGCGCGGCGAGCAGGCGGAAGTCATCCTCAACAATCTCTACAAGCACACCCAGCTCCAGATCGGCTTCGGCATCATCATGCTCTCCATCGTGAACGGGCAGCCGCGCGAGTTGGGACTGGTGGAGATCGTCAAGTGTTTCATCGAGCACCGCATCGAGGTTGTGCGGCGGCGCACCGAGTTCGAGCTGCGCAAGGCGCGCGACCGCGAGCATATTTTGCTGGGCTTCCAGAAGGCCCTGCAAAACCTGGATGAAGTCATCCGGCTGATCCGCGCGGCCGGGGCGCCGCGGGAAGCCCGGGAGTCGCTGATTGCGCGCTTCGAGTTCACCGAGAAGCAGGCTCAGGCCATCATCGAGTTGCAATTGCAGCGGCTCACCGGCATGGAGCAGCAGAAGATCTTGGACGAGCTGGCCGAAATCGAGCGGCGCATTGCGGAGTACCTGGGCATCCTGGGCTCCGACAAAATTCTTCGCGACCTGATCGTCGATGAGCTGAAGGAAATCCGCAAAGACTACGGCGACGAGCGCCGCACCGAGATCATCGAAGACACCGGCGAGATCCAGCTCGAAGACCTGGTGGCCGTGGAAGACGTGGCCATCACCGTGACGCGCGGCGGCTACTTGAAGCGCACCTCGGTGGACACCTACCGCCGGCAGATGCGTGGGGGCAAGGGCAGAATCGGCATGAGCACGCGCGCCGAAGATTTCGTCGAGCGCTTGATTATCGCCTCCACCCACAGCTACCTGCTGATCTTCACCACCCGCGGACGCGTGTATTGGCTGAAGGCTTACGAAATTCCCGACGCCACCACGGTAGGGAAGGGAAAGCACATTTCCAATCTGATCAGCCTGCAACCGGACGAGACCGCCAAGGCGTTCCTTTCCGTCAAGGATTTCGTGCCCGACCAGTTCATCATCATGGTGACCAAGGACGGGGTGATCAAGAAATCGGAGCTGACCGAGTTCGATAATCCGATGTCGCGCGGCATCATCGCGGTGTCGCTGGATGAAGGCGATGAGCTGATCTCCGCCAAGATCACGCCGGGGGACAACTATGTCTTCCTGGGGTCTCACCGGGGGCAGGCGATCCGTTTCCTGGAAACCCAGGTGCGGGCCATGGGCCGTCAGGCGCGTGGAGTCCGCGCCATGCACCTGGCCGAGGGCGACTACCTGATCGGCATGGAGGTGGTCGAGAAGGACGGGCTCATCCTGTCGATCGCCGAAAACGGCTATGGCAAGCGCACGCGGCTCGAAAACTACAGGCTGACGGCGCGCGGCGGCAAGGGGGTCATCAACATGAAGACCACCCACAAGACCGGCAAGGTGATCGACATCCTTTCAGTGAAGGAAGACTCCGACCTGATGATTGTGAGCCAGAACGGCAAGATCATCCGCATCGAGTCCTCCACCATCCGCCAGGCCGGACGTTCCACGCAAGGCGTCCGGCTGGTGACGCTCGAGGAAGGCGACAAAGTGGCCGCTGCTTCTGTAATCCCCGACACCGAAAACGGCAATGGAAACGGCAACGGGCAAGAGACCCCGCCTCTCCAGTAGAATAGTAGGGGCCGGGCATGCCCGGCCCGGACGCTTATGGCCGCACTCGTAAATTTCTCCACCCCCGCGAGCTTGCTCGAAAAGCAGGAGCGGCTCTTCACCGATCTGCGCAGCATGGGCCGCGTGATTGTGGCCTTCTCGGGCGGCACCGATTCGGCCTACCTGGCGTGGGCCGCCAACCACGTGCTGGGTCCCAACGCCGTGGCCATCACGGCCGATTCGGCCTCGCTTCCCGAATCCCATAAGCGCGACGCCGAGGCGTTCGTCCAGCGATTCGGTCTCGTGCATGAGTACGTCCGGACCACGGAGTTCGAGAATCCCGACTACGCCCGCAACGATCCCAACCGCTGCTTCCACTGCAAGGACGAGCTGTTCACGCGTCTCGAGCAGGTGGGCCGCGCGCGAGGCTACGAGCACGTCATCTACGGGGTGAACGCGGACGATTTGAGCGATTATCGTCCGGGCCAGAACGCCGCCAAGCAGCACCAGGTGGCCGCCCCGCTGGCGGACGCGGGGCTTACCAAGGCGGAGATCCGCGAGCTTTCCCGCTTGGCGGACCTGCCCACGTGGGACCGGCCGGCGTCAGCCTGCCTGAGCTCGCGCATTCCTTACGGGACGCCGGTGACCATCGAAACCGTGAAGACCGTCGAGACCGGCGAGGAGCGGGTCAAAGCGCTCGGTTTCCGGCAGTTCCGCGTGCGCTTTCACGGTGAAATCGTGCGTCTGGAGATTGCGCGGGACGAGATGCCCAAGGCCCTGACCATCGAGATGGCGCAACGGTTCACCGAGATCTTCAAGGAGCTGGGCTTCCGCTACGTGACGCTCGACCTGGAGGGCTACCGCCAGGGCTCCCTGAACGAAGTGCTGGATCTGTAGCGCCTAGAACTCGTCTTCTTCCGGCTTCTTCTTCCCCTTGCGCCTGAGAAGCACGATGGCGATGAGAATCACCGCGAGTATGCCGGCGACAAGCTGTACTTCTCCCTGCGTGATGAGTAGGGCGGCTTCGGTCATGCTGGTCTCCTATGGGTCCGCAACGGCAGTATAGAACATTTACCGACTTTTTACAAAATCACCGACACCAGTCCGCCCCCTCTTACGATCTAACAGGTAGGAGGGAAAAACCAATGAAAACCAGAATGCTGGGGCGGTTTCTGATGGCGGCGACTTTCCTGGCGGGCGCCGCGGCTGCCTCCACCAAGGCCAGCGCCAACCTGCCCCAAAGCGATTCCGATATCGCCGCGAGCGTGCGGCATGAGATTGTGATGTACCCCCGTTACAGTATTTGGGACGACATCAGTTTCCGCGTGGACAACGGCAACGTGGACCTGCAAGGGGCAGTAAACCAGCCCATCAAGAAGCAGGATATCGAGCGCCTGGTCGAGAACGTCCCGGGTGTGGCCGGCGTCACCGATGAGATCAAGGTTCTGCCGTTGTCATCCATGGATGACCGGCTGCGGTTGCAGGTGGCCAGCGCCATCTACCGCGATCCCAGCCTGGCGCGCTACGGCGTCATGGCGGTTCCGTCGATTCACATCATCGTGGAGAACGGGCACGTGACGCTCACGGGCTTCGTCGGCAGCGACATGGACAAGCAGATCGCCGGGATGCGCGCGGGAGCATCCGGCTTGAGTTTCGGACCCATTACCAATAACCTCGTAGTCGAGCATCCAGCCAAGAAGAGCTGATCCCCAGGCATCCCACCAACCCAGGCGGCCGGCGCAGAGGCCGGCCGCCCCTGTCTTCCGGCCCACTGCTACAATCCGTTCTTGCAGGCGTTTGCGATCCTGTTTGGTGCGTGGTTCACCGTGGCCGTGGCGACGGCGCTAGGTGCCTCCCTGCTGCGCGAATCGTGTGAAGACCTGGCGCTGCGATTCGTTACCGGCGCGGCTGCGTTGAGCCTTGCGGTCTTCTGCCTATGCGCCGCAGAGTTGGCGTACCCGCTGGTCTTCGGTATCCTGGGCGTGGCGGCACTATCCCTGTGGCGTGCCAACCGCTCTCTGAAGCATCCGAGCCGCGACCGTAAGGGAGCGATTGCTTACGATTTTACCAACCGCCTTCTCTTGCTGGTATTTAGCCTGTATTTCATCCTGTATTTCTTTAACTCGATGGCGCCGGAAGCCAGCTTCGATGGTTCCCGCTACCATTTGGCCCTCGTGGGCCGTTACCTCCGTGAGCACGGCTTCCACAGGATCACCAACAACCTGTACGCCAGCCTTTCCCAAGGCGTGGAGATGCTCTACCTGTGGGCCTTCGCATTCGGCCAACACTCCGCCGCGGCGATGCTGCATTTCGCTTTCCTCGTCGCGCTGGTCTGGCAGATGTTCGCCTACGGCCGCCGCGTGGGATTGCCGCTGGCGGGCGCGTGTGGCGCATTGCTGGTATTCGCCAGTCCGGTGGTGGGCGTCGACGCCACCAGCGCTTACAACGATGTCGCCGTCGCCGCCATCGCCTTCACCCTGTTCCACCTGCTGCAGATATGGGACGACGTGCGCGCTCCGCGGCTGCTGGTGGCCATCGGGCTGGTGGCGGGCTTCGGCTACGCGGCCAAGTACACGGCGTGTCTGGGGGTGGTCTATGCACTGGGATTCGTCGCCTGGAAGAGCCGCCGCCGCATTCGCGAAACGGCCGTCGTGGCCGTGTGCGCCGCCACCCTGGTCGCGCCCTGGATGGTCAAGAACTGGATCTGGGTGGGCAACCCGTTCGCGCCGTTCCTGAATGGCCTGTTTCCGAACCCATACGTGACGGTCGCGTTCGAACAGGAATTCCGGCATCACATGGCCCTGTACGAACTCGGGAGCCGCTGGCAGATCCCCATGCAGGTGACCACCTACGGTTCGCTGGCCGGCCTGCTGGGCCCGGTTTTTCTGCTCGCGCCCATCGCGCTCCTGGCGCTGCGCCGGCGCGAGGGACGGCAGTTGCTGCTGGCCGCGCTGGTTTTCGGGGCCACCTACTTCACCAACATCAGCACGCGCTTTCTCATCCCGCCGCTGCCGTTCCTGGCGCTGGCGATGGCGCTGGTCTTGAGCCGAATGCCTCGTGTGTTGGTGGCCGTGGCGCTGGTGCACGCTCTCATTTCCTGGCCTTCCGTGGTCGCCAGGTACTGCCACTATGATGCGTGGCACCTCAGCAAAGTGCCGTGGAGGGAAGCGCTGCGCATCAAACCCGAGGCGGCCTACCTGGAATCCCACTTGCCTTTGTACGGCGCGGCGCGGCTGGTGGAGCGGACCGCCGCGCCAGGAGCGACGGTCTTCGCTTTCACGCCTATCCCCGACGCCTACACCTCGCGAACGATGCTGGTGGCGCAGCAATCGTCTGAGAATGTCACGCTGCGCGAGATTCTGTGGACCGCTTTCACGCCCGACTACCAGCCCACCTGGCGCCAGCGGTTTGCGTTCCCGCGGCAGCCGCTCGGAGCCGTCCGCGTGGTCCAAACCAATAGCGGCGCAGACCTCTGGAGCATCCACGAATTCCGCGTGTTCGACGGCGCCCGCGAACTGCGGCGCGAGCCCCGGTGGCGCATCGACGCGCAACCGTACCCTTGGGGCATCGGGGATGCGTTCGATGGCAAAGTGGTGACCTTTTGGAAATGCGGCGAGCGATTGCGGCCCGGCCAGCTCGTCGAGGTCGATTTCCGTGAGGGGGAACCGGCCGACTCCGTCCTGATCGAAACCGCGCCGAACCAGTGGGGCATCCGGCTCAAACTGGAAGGGCGGGACGCTTCCGGCCAATGGAAGCTTCTGGCCGCCGAGGCGCGGGCCAGCGACGCGCCTGTTCCGCCAGGCCTGCGCCGCGCGGCGGCGGAAGAATTGAAGCGCCGCGGCATCGATTACTTGCTGGTCTTCGACGGCGAATTCGGCGCGGACGACCTTCAGGGGAACGCCGGCCTATGGGGCATCCGCCAAGTGGGCGAATATAGAGGAGCGAGGCTCTATCAATTGCCATGAGGCTGTTTCTGGGAGTGGACGGCGGACAATCCAGCACCACGGTGCTGATCGGTGACGAAAGCGGGCGGGTGCTGGGCGCCGGGGAGGCTGGCCCATGCAACCATGCGGGTGCGGAGGAAGGGCGCGCCAGATTCGAGCGCGCCGTTAACCAGGGTCTCCGAGCCGCTTGCGCGCGGGCAGGGCTGGACGCCGCCACGGTCCGTTTCGAATCCGCCTGCTTGGGCATGAGCGGCGGTCCGGAAGACAAGCAGGCGATTCTGGCCGGCATGCTGCGCGCCGAGCACTTGATCGTAACCAGCGATGCCGCCATCGCGCTCTACGGAGCCACGGCGACGGGGCAGGGAATTGCCGCTATCGCCGGCACCGGCTCGATCGCCTTCGGCCGCAACGCCGAGGGCCGGACAGCACGCGCTGGCGGCTGGGGTTACATCTTCGGCGACGAGGGATCGGGATTCGACATCGCCCGCCAGGCGTTACGCGCCGCGCTCCGCATGGAGGAAGGCTGGGGACCGCCTACCAGCTTGCGGCAGGCATTGCTGGATTCGACCGGGCGGCGGGATGCCAACGCGGCGCTGCACCTCTTTTACACTGCCGGGTGGCCACGGTCGCGCGTGGCTGCGCTGGCGTCACTGGCCGATGCGGCCGCCGCAGAGGGAGACGCCGCGGCGATCGGAATTCTGAACCACGCCGCAGTCGAGCTGGCCATGCTGGTGGCGGCAGTCCGTTCTCAATTGTGGAAGCCCGGCGACGCCGTGGACGTGGCATACATCGGGGGCGTTTTTCAGAGCCGCACCGTGCTGGAGAGCTTCCGTACGCTGGTGGAACTGGAGCCCGGGAACCGCTGCGGACCGCCCAAATACGGACCGGCCGAAGGCGCGCTGCTGGAGGCGTATCGAGCGGTTGGGCTGAATCCGAAAGTTGTATCTCTTGACTCACTTTAGTGATACACTCGAACTAGGGTATTGAGTCTCAACCTACAGGGAGGCCGACTGAGCAACGACCGGCGGCCGATAACCTCTCCGCGCTGAGTAAACCACACCCGGCCTTGAGGCAGAAAGGGTGGTTGCGGAATGGATGTTGGGAAGTTCTTGGCACAATTGCGCGGGGAACTCGATTTGATTGAAAGAGCGATCGCTAGTATGGAAGGCCTTGGCCGCAAAGGAAAGCGTGGCCGTGGCCGGCCGGTAGGCCTGGTCTCGAAGAGCAATCGGAACGAGACCATGAAGGCGTCTTCCGAACAGTTAGATCAAGTCGACCATTAGGGACCGTCGGCGTTCAGGTTCCACCGCGCCCGCAAGATGCCGCATTCGAGCCGCCTGAGAGGCCCCTCTCGCCCGGGGATTGGTGTGGTTCTTCCGAATGGAGAGCGAACAGATGCCTGCAACTTCACGCGACATCATCACACAGGAGCAACTGAGGATCGGCTCCGACCTCATTGAGAACGTGTCCATTGCGACGCGCATTTGCAAGATCTACATGCAAGATCTTCAGCGTCGGGTGGTTGGCGGGGTAACGATTGAGCCAGGCCCGCTGACGTTCAGGCCGGAGCAGATGTCTGTCTGCCACACCTATTGCTGAAGTAGAGTGCCGGGCGCCCGGCTATAAGTTCCCATAACGGATATTATGTAAACTTACTGGCCGGAACGAAAAAAGGGCCCGGTCCCCGCTGAATCAGGACCGGGCCCATGGGAAGAAACTGACGCTTTCGTCGATGGAAACTCTTTACCGGCGGCTGCCTCCGCCGCCCGACGAGTGGCTGGCGCCACCTCCGCCTGACGGCCGGCTCACGCTGCCACCACCGGAATAGCTGCGCGGCGCGCTGTAACTGCCGCCGGTGGACCGCTGCTGCACTACTGGAGGTGCAATCCGCAAAGACTGCGGCGCGCTCGCACCGGAGTTCCCCCGGTATCCCGACTGAGGCTGGGAGTACTGTTGCCTGGGAGCGCCGTTGGATGAACCCGGATTGCCGAATCCCGTCCAGCCGCGATTGTTCTGCGTCGCCGGCTGGCTGCGTGGCGCTTGCTGGCTGCCGCCCGGTTCGCCGAACCGGCGCCACCCACCGGCCGCCTGGTTCTGGCCGCTACCCGGCGCTGCCCCGGCCTGGGGCTGCTGCGACCGCACGGCGCTCTGTGCAGGCGCCGCCTGGCGCGTGGCTGGAGCCGTAGCCGCCGAACGGTTAGAGATGGCAGCGCCAGACATCGCGCTTTGCTGCTGGGCGAACGGGACCCGCGCCGCGGGGCTCGGCTGCTGGTGTGCGAAGAAGTGTGTGTTGGCGCTGGAGCGCGGAATATTGGTCACAGTGCGGTTCGAAAACCGCAGGTTGGCGCTGGTTGGCGTAATGGGCATGGCCCCTCGAACCATGCCGACCTGGCCGATCTGGCTACCGGAGAAACGACCTATACTATTGAAACGTCCGGCCCGGAAGTCCGCTCCGCTCACCCCAGAAACACCATTGGCAACCCGAGCGTTTCTGTAGATGCTTGTGATATTTACATTCGTAATATTCAAGCCGCGGTTGAACCCGCCATACAAGCCGCGGCCCCACCACGGATAGAGCATCTCATAAGGTGCCAGAGGCACCCAACCGATATTGCCGAATCCGAAGCCGAAGCCGATGCCCCCACCGCCGAATCCGAAGAACCCCACCAGCGCCGGCGACCAATAGTGCCGGACACCCATCATTCCGGGGTACCAGCCCCATCCGAACCCAGTCCGCCAGAACCAGCGGCCGTAATGGTAGGGAGCCCAACCCCAAGTTTCACAGCCTACCCACGTCCACCCATACCAATCCTCCCAGACCCAGCTACCGCATTGATAGGGAGCCCAACCAGGACCCACTGCAGGCCGCCAGACAGAGCCATAGTCGGGGTCATTGCCCCAGGTGCCGCTCTGATCCAGATCCTCGGTGCCGAACTCGCCCGGGCCCACATAGCGGGGGCTGACGGCGCGGGTCAACACACTGTCGCGGCTGTCATTCCACCGGTCCCAATCGTCGGGAGCACTGGCCGCCACGATCTGGAACTCGGGATCGTCAGCGGCGCCACGAACCTGCATGGTCTGGCCGGCATTGAGCCACTGGGAACCACGCGGCGAGAAGACCTCGACATCCCCCGCCCTGACGGTGACTTCGGTTTCACCCGTATCCTTCACCGCGATACGGCAACTTCCCTGCCTCGAAGGCCGCACCGAAACACTGGGAGTATCCACTTCAACATTGGCATCGGAAGCGCGCAGAACACGGAAGGTTACGGTGCCGCGCGCCAAGTCCATCTGGTAGCGGCGGTCCTCCAATTGGACCAGGTGGATCTCGGCATTGCCGCCGATGCGCAGCATGTTGGCGGAGTCGAACTGCACTTCCGCGCGGGAATTCGGCCCGGTGGAAATCTGATCCGCGGTGAGTAGCGGAGCGTTGATCACGCCCGCGACCCAATCGCCGGAATCGCCGCGGCGTACTGAAACTTCGCCATTCATTAAGGAGATGCGAGCTACCCCACGCTTGAGGTCGTCCGGATTCTGCGCACGGACGGGGGTGAAAACTCCAGCCGACAACAGCGCGGCACCCGTCAAAGCTAAGAATCGTATGCGTTTCATGGCAACGCCTCCTGAACTACACCGCCTGTAGAGCAACACGGATGCCAAAAGGAAGTTTGTTTGGTATCAATAGGTTACACGGATCAACGCAGGACGGCAGGTGGCTGAAAACCACCGGTCTGGCCGCGTTCGAGCACGGGAGTAGCGCCGGCGCTCTTCGCCGCCGGTGGGGTTGGCCAGAGGGGAACCCACCTTCTACAAGATCGCCGGCGTTACTACGGCACTCGTATCTCGTGATCTGATTAATATGTATAATGTGTATCTTATCAGTTATCTTCTAATCTTATACTTTAAGCAGGCCGAAAACTGTATAATCCGAGGTTACAACGCGGTGTTGTATACTGTGCAAGCCGGATGACAGGGGCCTTGGAAGATCTGCGCTACAGCCTGCGGGCGCTGGTGAACGCCCGCGGCTTTGCCATTACCGCGGTGCTTTCGCTCGCCCTGGGCATCGGGGCGAATACCACCATCTTCACGCTCCTCAACGGGATGCTGTTGCGGCCTCTGCCCGTCGAGGCGCCGGAGCGGCTGGCCGCCGTCAATACTCTCGACCCGCGCAACCCCGGCCTCTGGCCCTGTTCCTACCCCAATTATCGGGACTATCGTGACCACAACCAAGTCTTCTCTTCCCTGCTCCTCTACTCCACTATTACCCTGAACCTGACAGGCTTCGGCCAACCGCAACCGCTCACGGGACAAATCGTCTCCGGCAACTACTTCGCGGCGCTCGGCGTGAACCCCGTGGTGGGCCGCGGGTTTCTGCCCGAGGAGGATGCCAGCGAGGGCGCATACCCGGTGGCGGTGATCGGTTATGGGCTTTGGACTAGGCAGTTCGGCCGGGACCCGCGGGTGACGGCCCGGACCATCAACCTCAATGGCCGCGCCTACAGCATTGTGGGCGTCGCGCCGGCGGCATTTCAGGGCCTCGATGTGCTGAACGCGGCGGATGTCTGGGTGCCCATGATGATGTACGCTCAGGCGCATCCCAACGCGGCCTGGGTCGACCAGCGGCGATTCCTGTTGTTCTCGGTGGTCGGGAGGCTGAAACCCGCGGTGAGCCTTCAGCAGGCCGAAGCCGGCATGGAAAGCATCGCGCAAGACCTGGAGCGGCAATACCCCCAGGACAACCAGGGCCGGCGCGTCAAGCTCACGCCCGTCTCCCAAGCCGCCATCAGTCCCCAGATCCGGCCGGTGGTCACCAGCGCCGGGACCGTACTCATGATTATTTCAGCGCTGGTTTTGTTGATCGCCTGCGCCAACGTGGCGAACCTCCTGCTGGCGCGCGCGGCCGGGCGCGGCAAGGAAATCGCACTTCGCCTGGCGCTGGGAGCCAGCCGCTGGCGCCTGGTGCGGCAACTCCTCACCGAAAGCACGCTGCTAGCCCTGCTGGGCGGCGCCGCCGGGCTGGTGCTGGCGCGATGGGCGCGAGACCTCCTGTGGTGGATGCGCCCGCCCATGTTCACTTATGCCGGCGTGCATCTGGATCTGGATGGCCGGGTGCTCTCCTACACTCTGGCGATTTCGCTGTTGACGGGTATTCTCTTCGGGCTGGTCCCGGCGCTGCGGGCTACCAGCGGCGATTTGGCCAGCGATCTCAAGGAGCGCACCGGACAGGCCGAGTCGTCCTTGAAAGGCCGCCGCACCCGCTCGGTGCTGGTGATTGGCCAAGTGGCGCTCTCGGTGGTGGCCCTGGTGGGCGCGGGCCTGTTCGTGCGGAGCCTGCGGAATGCGGGCCGCATCGATACGGGCTTCGACGCCGCCCGGCTGGGCGTGGTGGCTTTCAACGTGGCCGACCAGGGGTACAAGGAGGGCCGCGGGCGCGAATTCGAGCGGCAAGCGCTGCAGCGGGCCGCCGCCGTTCCCGGTGTGGTGTCGGCCACGCTCGCGAAGGACGTGCCGTTCCACGTTTCCCTGGCGCGAACCGTCCTGCTGGAAGGCCAGGAGGACACCGCCGCCGGAAAAGGCCGCTTCACCTTGATGAGCGTGGTGTGGCCCGGATACCTCCGGACGGTGGCGATTCCCCTGCTGCGCGGCCGGGACTTCAGTCCTCTCGACACGGTTGCCACCCCGCGCGTGGCGATCGTCAATGAAGCCGCCGCCATGGCCTATTGGCCGGGCGAGAATCCGATTGGAAAGCGCATCCGGTTCTTCGGCGACAACGCGCCGGCCGAGGTGGTGGGCATAGCGCGCACCGCCAACTATCAGGCCATTGGCGAGCG
>Ga0326727_10020487_pt1 | contig 13127 bp, 12 predicted proteins | sample MB2enrmetagenome_FD_207643 | JGI IMG/M metagenome (GOLD analysis project Ga0326727, IMG submission 207643) | Lab enriched peat soil microbial communities from McLean, Ithaca, NY, United States - MB29MY | ecosystem: Environmental > Terrestrial > Soil > Wetlands > Peat | place: USA: New York...
CATCGGTCAGGCCGAGGTAGACACCGAACGCGCCCCCGAACCCGCCCGGGACGCCGACGTCCTCCCCGATGAGGAACACCGACTCGTCGTGCCGCATCTCCTCGGCGATCGCCTCCCTCAGCGCCTCGGCGATCGTCAGCCGGCGTTCCCCGCTGGCCGGCGGGACACCCGCGGTCACGAGCTCGACCCCCTGCTGATGACGGTGGCGTACGCCCCGGTCAGCGCGTCCTCGGCCCGCGGCAGGGGTGACTGGCGAGCGAACTCGATGGCGTCGTCCAGAGCCGCCTCGACATGAGCGTCCACATCGTCGAGGACTGCCTCGTTCAGGGTGAGGGCTAGGCGCTGGCGGATGCGGACGATCGGATCACGCTCCTTCCACTCCGCCTCCTCCTCACGGCTGCGATAGCCCCTGACGTCGCCGCGGCTGTGGCCGGCGAACCGGTAGGTCTTGAACTCCAGAAGGACCGGGCCGGCTCCGGCGCGGGCCTCCGCCACCGCGCGTCCGGCCGCCTCGCGCACGGCGAGCACGTCCATGCCGTCGACGGTCTCCCCCCTCACTCCGTAGGCGGCGGCGCGGGCCGCGACATCGGGGACGAGGCTCGCCTCATGGAACGGGGTGGAGGCGCCGTACAGGTTGTTCTCGCAGGCGAAGACGACGGGGAGATGCTGGACGGCTGCGAAGTTCAGCCCCTCGTGAAATGCTCCCTCGTTGCTCGCGCCCTCACCGAAGAAGCAGACCGCCACCTGGTCTGTCCGCCTCAGCTTGAAGGCCAGCCCGAGACCGGTGACCACCGTGTTGCCCCCCCCGACGATGGCGATCGCCGGGAGCATCCCCACCGCCGGGTCGCCGAGGTGCATCGAGCCTCCCTTGCCGCCGCAGCAGCCGGTCGCCTTGCCGTAGAGCTCGGCCATCGCCGCCCGCAGATCGACGCCCTTGGCCAGAGCGTGACCGTGGGGTCGATGGGTGGAGGTTATCCAGTCCGTCCGTCGCAGCACGTCGCAGACGCCGACGGCGACCGCCTCCTGGCCCTGGTACTGGTGCAGCGTCCCCGGAATCTCGCCCTGCAGGTAGACGAGATAGACGCGCTCTTCGAAGCGCCGGATCAAGAGCATCTGCCGGTAGAGGTTCAGCCCGTGGGCCGCATCAAAACCGGCCGCGATCGGGGACAGATCGCGCTCACCCGTCCCGGCGGGAGTCTCCGCGCTCATCCCGCATCCGGCTCCGCCGCGATCACCGCGCGCCCGCTGCCCCCGTACTGCCGTATCAGGGAGCGGACCTTGGCGGTCATCCGCTCCTGGGCGAGGGCCATCACATCGGAGTCCTTGTGGGACCCGAGCAGCCGGTGCACATCAGGATGGGGGCCAGCCGCGCCGACCGCGGACTCCAGACCAGCCCAGAAGGCGTGCTTGAGGACCGTGCCGACGTTGAACTTCGCGACCCCGAGGGCGATCGCGGGCGCCACCGCGGCCGGGGGGAAGCTGGTTCCGCCGTGGATGACCAATGGCACGTCGACCTGCTGATGGATCGATCTCAGACGCTCCATGTCGATGGAGGCCTCCTGGTCCATCAGGATGTGGACATTCCCGACCGACACCGCCAGACAGTCCACGCCGGTCTCCTCCACGAAGCGCGCGGCTTCCTCCGGATCCGTCAGGCTGGCATCAGTCTCATCCACGCCCGCGGCCGTGGCCTCCGCCAGGGTGCCGAGCTCGGCCTCGACGGCCACGCCCGACGGGTGCGCGACCCGGCAGAGCTCCTTGACCGCGACGAGGGCATCCTCGGGGCGCCAGTGCTCCGTGTCGATCATGACCGCGTTGAAGCCGGCGTCGATGCCCCGTCTGGCCTGCTCAAGGGTGTGGGTCTCGTTGAAGATCAAAGAGACGCTCACCGAGCTTCTGGCCGCGTAGCTGCGTCCGATGGCCCCGAGGACCTCGATGCCACCGCTGTCCAGCCACCTCCCGTCCACCATCATGGCCCCGAAGCCGAGGATCACGGGGGCGGACTCCTGCTCCGCGGCGGTCAGCACCGCCTCCAGCGAGCACGCGTCCCACGCCTCGAAGTACCCGACGGCGTAGCCGCCGGCCCTCGCCTCGCCCAGGATCCGCTGCAGTGGGAAGAGCGGCATCTACCGGCCGCCGAGCTCGGACGTTCGAAACACTTGACTCTCCATCGGGGCAGGAGCCAGCATATAGGACCCGGTGAGCAGATATCAAGTGGGTGAGCAGATGCTCATCTGGAGCCACAGAGCCGGCCCTGACGGGGCTCCTCCACCGGCTCGCCGATCCCGCGGGTTTGCCCGGCGAGATCCACCCTGCAGTCGGAGGGTGCGGTGAGCCGGCGCTCTGGATGAAGGCTCCTGCGCCGGCTGTGGCGCGCCGCCGGCGCCTGCCCGATAGCCACATAGGAGGCAACATGCCCGAGACCGACACCAGAAGCGACAAGAACTTCTTCGAGAACGTGCCCTCCCCCGACCAGGGCTTCTTCCTCAAGGGCTCCGCCAGCTATGACTGGGGGATGAAGAACCGGCTGTCGCGGATCTTCCGTCCGGACACCGGCCACACCGTCATGCTGGCGATCGACCACGGTTACTTCCAAGGCCCCACGACAGGCCTCGAGCGCGTGGACGTGACAATCCTCCCGCTTGCTCCCTACGCGGACGCTCTCATGTGCACGCGCGGCATCCTGCGCTCGACCATCCCGGCGTCGCACCGCGGCGGGGTCGTGATCCGCGCCAGCGGCGGCCCGAGCATCTTGAAGGAGCTGTCGAACGAGCACACAGCGGTCGACCTCGAGGACGCGGCCCGGCTGAACGTGCACGCGGTTGCGGTCCAGGCCTTCATCGGCGGCGAGTTCGAGACCCAGTCCATCCAGAACCTGACTACGCTCGTGGACGCAGGCTATCGCCTCGGCATCCCGGTTCTCGGCGTCACTGCCGTCGGCACCAATCTCGTCCGCGACGAGCGCTACCTCGGGCTCGCCACCCGGATCTGCGCGGAGCTCGGGGCCCAGTTCGTCAAGACCTACTACTGCGAGAGCGGCTTCGAGCACGTCACCGCCGGTTGCCCGGTGCCGATAGTCATGGCCGGCGGGAAGAAGCTCCCCGAGCTGGACGCTCTGACGATGGCGTACCGTGCCATTCAAGAAGGCGCAGCCGGTGTGGACATGGGCCGCAACATCTTCCAGTCGGATTCCCCCGTTGCCATGATCCAGGCCGTCGGCAAGGTCGTCCACGAGGCGCTGAAGCCGGAAGACGCCTTCCAGGTCTACCAGGACCTCGCCGTCGAGCTCGGGCGGAGCGGGCAATGAAGGCCACCGTGCGGCAGCTGCTGGACGGTGGGCCCACGATCAGCGTCGGAATGCTCACGGCGGACCTGCTGCGGCTCGGCGAAGAGCTGGCGCTCCTCGAGCAGGCAGGCGCCAGCGTGGTGCACGTCGACGTCATGGACGGCGTGTTCTGCCCACAGTTCACGCTCGGCCCGCCGATCGTCAAAGCCATCCCCGACAGCTTCATCAAGGACTGTCACCTGATGATCGACGAGCCGCTCGAGAAGGTGCAGTCGTTCGTGGCCGCCGGTGCCGGCGTCATCACCTTCCACGTGGAGTCGACCAGGCACCCGTACCGGGTGCTCCAGTCGCTCGCCGGGAGTGGAGTCATCCGGGGCGTAGCCGTGAACCCCGGATCTCCGCTCGACCTGCTCGAGCCGCTCCTCGACGAGCTCGAGCTGATCTCACTGCTGGCGATCAACCCGGGCTGGGGTGGGCAGAAGTTCCTGCCGGGCACCGAAGGGCGTCTCGCCGCGGCCCGGGAGCTGATCGGCGACAGAGAGATCCTTCTCGAGGTCGACGGGGGGATCACCAGAGCGAACATCGAGCACATCGCCAGCCTCGGTGCCGACCTGGTGGTCAGCGGCAGCGCCATCTACGACGGCGTCGCCCCGCTGGACAACGCACGCCACATGCTCGAGGTTGTCCGCAAGAGCCACCGGCCTGTCTCGTCATGAGCAACTCGTCACCAGAAACGAGGCATGCGCCGCCACTTGCCACTTGCCATGGTATTCAAGGCGTTTCTCATGGCCGTGTGCCTCAACTGAGCCTATGGCCCTCAGGCCCGAGTGTGACGTTCATGTCAGCTGCCTCCCCCAGCGCAGCTCCCGTCAAGGCTCAGCGGCGCTTCGCCGCCGGCGGTGAGGAAGATCGCAAATGGGACGCTGGTCATCGTCATGTGCAGGCCTCTCATCGGGAATCCCCTTTGACTGTCGCCGGCTCTCGCCTACCCGGGGTGGCGATCGTGGTTCCAGACGCGGCCTGCTCCGGCCCCGTCCCCTGCCGGCGCGGCAGGAGCAGGGCGAGAATGGCGGTGAGCAGCCACAGGCCGACGTTGAACCACAGCGTCTCCTCGACCGAAGTGAGGTAGTCGACACCCAGGGCGCGGTGCGCCGCGGAAGAGAAGGCCTCGCTCGTCGCATTCACCGGCGCCTGGGTATTCGAAGGGCAGCCCGGCGGGACAACCGTGGGATCACTCGAGGACGCCGCCGCATCGAAGCAGTGGGTGAAGCGGCCGACCACGGCGTCGATCTGCGTCTGCGGCAGATGCGCTGCCGCGAGCTGCGCCTGCAGCTGTGGTGTGACCGCTGCGGCCGACGCCGGAGCCTGACCCGAGAGCTGCGCGAAGAACACGACGCCAACCACGGCAACACCGATCGAGCCGCCAAGTTGCTGGAAGGTCGTCAGCACGCCCGATGCCGAGCCCGCGTCACGCCCCGGAACCCCGGCCAGGATGATCGTTATGAGGGGCGCGATGACTGCGCCCAGGCCAAGACCGCTGACCAGGAAGGATGGGATGAGGTCGATGCTGGTCACCTCCGTGCCCCGCAGGTGCAGGGTGAGGAGCACGCCGATGATGCCGAGCACCAGCACGCTCGACCCCAAGACGATCGTCCACCTGCCGAGCTTGGGCGCCAGGAAGCGGCTCGCCATCATCGACGCAAAGGCGGAGCCGATGCTCCAGGGAATAGTGGTCAGGCCGGCATGCAGGGCGGAGAATCCGAGCCCGACCTGGAGCACGAGCATGAACATGAAGAAGAAGGCCGGAAGCCCGGCCATGAACACCAGAGAGAGAATCACGCCGACGCTGAAGGAGCGGATGCGGAACAACGAGAGCTGGACGAGCGGGAAGCGTGCCGCTGGAAGCGAGCGCTCGTAGAGCACGAAGGCCGCGAGCACAAGTGGGCTCAGCCCCATGCAAACGTAAGTCCAGAGTGGCCATCCGGCCACCTGGCCCTCGACCAGCGGGTAGACCAGAAGACCCAGCCCCACGGTGACGATGGCGCATCCGGCCATGTCGAGTCGGGTCGCGTCTGGTGCCCGGGACTCGGTCACGGTGCTGACGGCACCTATCAGCGCGACGATCCCTATGGGCACGTTGACCAGGAAGATCCAGCGCCAGGAGCCACCCGTGATGTCGTTGCGGATGATCAGCCCGCCGATCAGTGGTCCCATGATCGTGGCGATGCCGATGACCGCGCCCACCAGCCCGAATACGCGGCCTCGCTGTTGGGGTGGGAAGCTCACCTGCAGGACCGACAGCACCTGTGGGTACATCAGGGCGGCCATCACGCCCTGGAGGACGCGTGAGAGGTCGAGCATGATCGCGCTCTGCGCCAGTCCGCACAGCGCCGAGGCGGCGATGAACCCGGTCATGCCGATGAGGAACAGCCGCTTGCGCCCGAAGATGTCGCCGAGGCGTCCACCGGTGATCAGGACCACGGCGTAGGCAAGTGCGTAACCGGCTACGACGAATTGGATGTCGGCGTTGTTTGCGGCGAGGTTGGCGCGAATAGCGGGTATGGCCACGTTCACTATCGAGATGTCGAGCAGCACCATGAAGAGGGCGGCGATGACGCTGGCGAGTGCGACCCGGCGCCGGGGTCCACTCTCCTGAAATGCCGCCTCCGGGGGGGCACCTGCCCATCCTCCGGTGCCGGGGACTCCGCTCTCCACCACCTCACGCCTCCTGGAGGGCGGCCCTCCGGTTTGGTTGCTCATCATAATGATTCTAGCTGAAAACGATTCTGTGGCGCTACTATACCCCTCATGGAAGCCTCGCGTCGAGTCCGACCGGCCGAGAGCCTCGCCTTCCTGCTCTCCGAACTCGGCTGGAGCCAGGCTCGACTGTTCCGTGAGAGCCTCGAGCCCTTTGGCGTCGACCCGCGCGAGTTCGCCGTGCTCCGCGCGCTCTCGGCCGCCGAGGGCCCTTCACAGCGGGCGGTGAGTACAGCTCTGGGCATCACCCCCAGCCGGATGGTCGCTGTCGTCGACAGCCTCGAGGCCAAGGGTCTGGTCGAGAGGCGGCAGAACGCCCAGGACCGGCGGGCCCGAGCTGTCTACCTCACGGAGGCGGGCAGCAGGACCTACGCCGGCGTCCTCGATCGGGTGACGAAGGTCGAGCAGTGGCTCAGCGGACCCCTACAGGACAGCGAGCGTCAGGCCCTGTTGGGTCTCCTCCATCGGGTCGCCGATCACGTGGGTTTGACCGGCGAGGTCCACCCTGCTGTCGATTCGCCCTGGCCCTGGCTCGAACCCTGACCTGAACTGCGATCGAGGAGTTCAGCTAGGCCCCGTGGCAGAACTTGTACTTTTTGCCGCTGCCGCACCAGCAGCGCTCGTTGCGGCCCATCTTCCGCGGCGACCCCTTGCCGTTGGAGCCGGGCATGCCCGCGCCGTCGGTGCGGCGGGTCCCCTCGGCGGAGCTCTCCACCACGTTGCGCACCCGGGTCTGAGGCAAGATGCCGGCGACGCCGGGGATGGCCACGCTCCGGGCGGGTGCACCCGCTCGGACGGGTTGGCCGTCTCCCGACACCGGTACCGTGGCGAGGTCAGGCGCGGGCACGGGAGCAGGGGCGAGCACCGGAGCCGGGCCGCCACCCTTGACCGTGGCCCGGGCCAGGGAGCCGCTGGCGGCGGCGGCCGCCGGGCGCGCCGGTGGGGGTGCGGCCTCGGGCTCGGCGGTCCGGCCCGCACCGGGCTGGTCGGCGCGCGGGGAGGCGGCCGCGGTCTCGCCGGTCGCCGCCTCCGACGGGAGCGCCTCCTGCTGCGGCTGGAGGGCCTCGAACTTGATGGTGAAGAGGAAGCGGACGATGTCCCGCTGGATCTCCGCCATCAACTCCTGGAAGGACTGGTAGGCCTCCTGCTTGTACTCGATGAGCGGGTCCATCTGGCCGTAGCCGTGAAAGCCGATGGACTCGCGCATGTGCTCCATCTGGGTGAGGTAGGTGCGCCACTTCTCGTCGATGACGCTGAGCATCACCAGCTGCTCGGCCCGGCGCATCAGCTCGGCGCCGTGCTTGGTCTCCAGCTCCTCGTAGAGAGAGGTCAGCTCCCCGACCATGGTCTCGATGACCTCGGCCACGGTGTCGCCCAGGGAGGCGAGATCGACCTCGCCCACCGCCGGCAGCAGCGGGCCCGTGAACTGGCGCATCCGATCCCAGAGCGCCTCCAGGTCCCAGGTGTCGCGGTGGCGGCCCTCGCAGAAGGTGGGCACCTCCTCGCTGACCACGTGCTCGAGCATGGCCAGGAAGTTGGCCCGGGTATCGACACCCTCGAGGATCTTGCGGCGCTCGCCGTAGATGATCTCGCGCTGCTTGTTCATGACGTCGTCGTACTCGACGACGTGACGGCGGGTGTCGAAGTGCTGGCCCTCGACCCGGGACTGGGCGCCTTCGATCTGCCTGCTGACCGTCTTGGACTCGAGAGGGACGTCCTCGTCGATGCGCAGCATGTTCATGATGCCCTGCATCCGCTCACCACCGAAGACGCGCATCAGGTCGTCCTCGAAGGAGAGGAAGAAGCGCGTCTCTCCCGGGTCGCCCTGGCGTCCGGCGCGGCCGCGCAACTGATTGTCGATGCGCCGTGACTCGTGGCGCTCGGTGCCGATGATGTAGAGACCACCGAGGTCGGGGACCCCCTCGCCGAGCACGATGTCAGTGCCACGGCCGGCCATGTTGGTGGCGATGGTGACCGCCTTCTGCTGACCCGCCTCGGCGATGATCACCGCCTCACGCTCGTGCTGCTTGGCGTTGAGGACGTTGTGGGGCACCCCGCTCTTCTCCAGCAGCCGGGAGAGCCGCTCCGACTTCTCGATGCTGGTGGTGCCCACCAGCACCGGCTGGCCGGCCCCGTGGCGCTCGACGATGTCCTCCACCACCGCCTTGAACTTGGCGTTCTCGGTCCGGTAGATGAGGTCCGCCTCGTCCTTGCGGATCATGGGCTGGTTGGTGGGGATGGGCACCACCTCCAGCTTGTAGATCTTGTCGAACTCCTCGGCCTCGGTGATCGCGGTGCCGGTCATGCCGGCCAGCTTGTGATAGAGGCGGAAGAAGTTCTGGAAGGTGATCGTCGCCAGGGTGATGTTCTCCTGCTGGACCTGGACCCCCTCCTTGGCCTCGATCGCCTGGTGGAGGCCGTCGCTCCAGCGCCGTCCCGGCATGGTGCGGCCGGTGAACTCATCGACGATCACGATCTCGCCGTCGCGGATGATGTACTCGCGGTCGAGCTGGTAGTGGACCCAGGCCCGGAGCGCCTGGTTGACCTGGTGGGCCTCGATGGCGTGCTCGATGTCGAAGATGTTGGAGATGCCGGTCCACTTCTCGATCTTGGCAACGCCCTCGTCGGTGAGGGTCACCGACTTGGTCTTCTCGTCGCCGATGTAGTCCTCCTCGGCGACCAGGTTCCGGATCAGGCGGGCGTAGGTGTAGTACTTCTCGGTCGGCTCGCTGCCCTGGCCGCTGATGATCAGCGGGGTGCGGGCCTCGTCGACCAGGATGGAGTCCACCTCGTCGACGATGGCGTAATGAAGGCGGCGCTGGACGCACTGCTCCACGGTCATGGCCATGTTGTCGCGCAGGTAGTCGAAGCCCAGCTCGTTGTTGGTCGCATAGGTGATGTCGCAGGCGTAGGCCTCGCGCCGGGTGCAGGGCCGGAGGTGCTGGAGGCGGGGGTCGGGATGGGTCTCGTCGAGGTAGTCGGGGTCGTAGACGAAGGAGAGGTTCTGGCCGGCGATCACGCCCACGCTGAGGCCCAGGAAGTGGTAGAGGGGTGAGTTCCAGCCGGCGTCGCGGCGGGCCAGGTAGTCGTTGACGGTGACCAGGTGGGCACCCTTGCCGACCAGCGCGTTGAGGTAGAGGGGCAGGGTGGCGACCAGCGTCTTGCCCTCACCGGTCTTCATCTCGGCGATCTTGCCCTCGTGGAGCACGATGCCCCCGACCAGCTGGACGTCAAAGTGGCGCATCCCGAGGATGCGGCGCGAGGCCTCGCGGACCACGGCGTAGGCCTCGGGGAGGATCTCGTCGAGGTGCTCGGCCTCCTCCTGCTCGCGTTCCCTGCGCTCGCGGCGGGCGAACTGGCGCTCGATCTCGGCCTCGCTCTCGGCGCTCACCTCACCGCTGGCGAACTCGGCCGCCGCCTTGCCCGCGCTCTCCCCGAGGTTGTCGAGGTCCTCCGCGTAGGTCTGGCCGTAGCTGATGTCGGCCCCCGCGTAGCCGATCCGCTCCCGGAAGTCCTCGGTCTTGTGGCGCAGCTCGTCGTCGGAGAGGGCGCGCATCTCCTCCTCGAGGGCGTTGATCTCCTCGACGACCCTCAGGTGGCGGCTGATCTCCCGCTTGTGGGGGTCACCGAGCACCTTGCTGAGCAGGGACATGACAACTTCCTAGGCGGGGTCTCGGCTGCCGGGCAGAGACCCGGGACTTCCATGATGACGCGGCGCCAAGACCCGGCACGACCGTGATCGGACCGGGCGCGCTGCGCCCTGCTGGATCGTACCAGCCACCCGCCCGGCCCAACCCTCTGGGCCGCAAGCGGGCACGGGGCTGCCCCCGCGCCCCGCCCCGGCCGTCGCGGGGCGCCGCGCCGGGTCAGACCTGGGGCGGCTCGGCGTCGGCCCCGGTCCGGCCCTTGCGGTCGGTGGTCCGATCGTGAAGGCGGCGGACCTGCTCGTCGGCCTTGTCGATGACCCCGTCGATCGCCTCCTGGACGCCGGCCGCCTCGCAGCGTGCGACCAGGCGGGTGTGGTGGAGGTGGAGGACGATCTCGGCCGACGCCGCGGGGAGCAGGGCCGCGGCTCTCTCCACGGTGAGGTCGACGTCGTCGAGGTTGGCGTGGCGCTCCAGCCGGCGTAGCTTCTGCTGCGCGTACTCGCGGGTGCCGGGAGGGACATGTTTGCCGGTGACGATGGAGACCCGCATGGCGGCTCAGACCAGCTTGAGCACCGCGCCGCGGTCGAGGCCGAGGCTGCGCAGGGTGCCGGCGGGCAGCTCGATGGCCGCCTTGGAACCGAAGACGATCCGGGAGATCCTCCAGGGCCGGATGCTGTGGCAGGCATGCAGGATCCTGCCCTCGCCGTTCACGAAGGCGACGTCGATCGCGAAGCGCATGAAGAACATGTGGATCGAGCCGCTGTCCTGGAGGACGAGCCCCTCCCCCGCCGGCAGCTCGCGCCGCCCCAGCAGGCCGCGCAACCGGGTCCCGAAGGTATCGGCAACCGTGCAGCGGTCGGCGACGACGGTGCCGTCGGCGGTCTCCAGGCGGCGGATCGTGGCGACCACGCAGGCATCGTAGCCGTGGGGCGGCCGGCGTGTATGGTGGGAGGATGACGAATACCACCGATGTCACCATCCACGTCGACCCCGCCTGCCCCTGGGCGTGGCTGACATGGCGCTGGCTGGGCGAGGCCGAGAAGGTCCGGCCGCTGCGGGTCACCACGCGCCTCTTCGTCCTCGCCGAGGTCAACCGCGACCGCGAGCCCGACGAGCGCCAGCTCCGCTTCCACCGCGCCAGCGAGACCGCGCTGCGGGTGCTGGTCGCGGCGCGGCGGGCGGGCGGCGATCCCGCGCTGGCCCGCTTCTACCGCGAGCTGGGCGAGGCCCACCACGAGCGGGGCGAGCCCCTCGACAGCGACGCCGTGCTGCACGGGGCCCTCGCCGCCGCCGGCCTCGACCCCGGGCTGGCCGAGTCCGCCCTGGCCGACCCGAGCACGCTGGAGGAGCTGCTCGCCGAGCATCGCGCCATCGCCGCCCGCGGCGCCTTCGGGGTCCCCACCCTGGTGCTGGGCGAGGCCGCGCCGACCTTCGGCCCGGTGGTGGACACCCGGATCACCGGAGAGGCCGCCGGCGAGCTCTGGGACCGGGTCGCCTGGCTGCTCGCGTCGGGAAGCTTCTACGAGCTGAAGCGGGAGCGCACGAGGCGGCCCGAGATCGGCCGCTACCAGGCGGCGGCCGCCGCCACCGGCTGACCCGAGGCACGGCCCACCGCGGCGCTCAGGTGGTGTCGAAGGCCGCCCGTACCTCGGTACCCGCCCCCAGGGAGCTCCGGATCTCGAAGGAGCCGCCGGCGTTCTCCACCCGCTCGCGCATGCTGATCAGGCCGAGCCCCTGGGTCCGCCCCAGCCGGGCCTCGGTGGCGCCGACGTCGAAGCCCTCACCGTGGTCGGCGATCACGAGCTGAAGCCTGCCGGGCGGGAAGGCGAGCACCACCTCGACCTCCTCGGCGCGTCCGTGACGGTAGGCGTTGTCGGTCGCCTCGACGATGACCCGGAAGCCGGCCAGGCCGATCGCCGGGGCGAGCCGGCGCTCCTCGCCGACCACCTGGACCCGCACCGTGACCAGGCCCTCGAGATCGGCCGCGAAGCGGCGGACCGAGGCGACCAGGCCCTCCTCCTCGAGGCTGTGGGGGCTGATCTGGAAGAGGATGCGGTGCATGCGCGCCAGGGCGCGCCGGGCGACCTCCTTGCACTCGACGACCTCGGAGGTGACGGTGAGTGCCGGAGCCCGGCCCACCCGGCGTCCGATCAGCTCGACGGCCAGGACGACGTCGGCGAGGTCCTCGAGCGGCCCCGAGAGGATGAGGTCGGCGACCGCCTCGTGATCCTGAGTGACCAGCCGGTGGAGCTGGCGCTCGGCCCGCCGGCAGACGATCCGGGGGTCGTCCGAGGTCACCGAGCGCACCCCGTGGTCGGCTCCCAGCTCGGCGGCCAGGGTCCCCAGCTGACCGATCTGCTCCTGCTCGGAGCGCAGGCCGGCGCGGCGCTCCTCGAGGCCCTCGAGGCGGGAGTCGAGGGCGCGCAGCCGGGCATAGAGATCACCGCTCCGGCGCAGGGCGCCCGCCAGCACCTCGTCGGTCACCAGCCGGCGGTGCTGCATGAGCTGGCCGCGCACCTCCTCGGCCTGGCTCATGGCCTGGCGGACGCGGGCCCGCTCGGCGGTGGTCTCCTCGATCACCTCGTCGAGGGCGCCGACCACCGCGTCCAGCTCCAGCGCGCGCTGCTCCAGGGTGCGGTCCAGATCGCGGAGCGGCGACGTGCCGGCGCCTCCACCCCGCATCCCCTCAGACGCCATCAGCACAGCACGCGAAGGCTAGCAGGTTGACGGACGACGCGTTCGACCACTGCCAGCCGCGCGATCGCATCAATCCCCTGACAGCCGTGCCCCGCTGCACGGGGAGCGCGGCGGCTCAATCGCGGTGCAGCCGGAGCCGCAGCAGATCGACCAGCGTCCCCAGAGAGTCCCGCACCGGGCTGACCCGGGAGTTCTCGGCGTGGCGCCACACCACCCCGACCTCGGCGATGGTCCAGCCGAGACGCCGGGCCCGGAGCAGCACCTCGGCGTCGAAGCCGTACCCCGGTGTCCGCAGCGGGGTGAAGCAGGCCACCGCCGCCTCCCCGGTGAACAGCTTGAAGCCGCACTGGGTGTCGTGGAGCCCGGGGAGCACCAGCACCTGGAGCAGGTGGTTGTAGGTGCGGCCCATCAGCTCGCGGCTGGCGGGCTGGTGGACCTCGACCCGGGAGTCGGCCACGGCCCGAGAGCCGATGGCGACGGTGGTCTGCCCGGAGATCAGGGCACGCAGCTTGGGCAGCTCGGTGATCGGGGTGCTCAGGTCGGCGTCGGTGAAGAGCCGGAGGTCGCCGCGGGCCGCCAGCATCCCGGCCTGGACGCTCGCCCCCTTGCCGCGATTCTCCGGGAGCCGGATCACCCGGAGCTGGGGCCAGTCGGAGCGGGCCCGCTCGGCCAGGTCGGCGGTGCCGTCGCGGGAGCCGTCGTCGACCACGATGACCTCATACGCCTCGTCCTCCTCGCCG
>Ga0326727_10020489_pt1 | contig 13125 bp, 10 predicted proteins | sample MB2enrmetagenome_FD_207643 | JGI IMG/M metagenome (GOLD analysis project Ga0326727, IMG submission 207643) | Lab enriched peat soil microbial communities from McLean, Ithaca, NY, United States - MB29MY | ecosystem: Environmental > Terrestrial > Soil > Wetlands > Peat | place: USA: New York...
TCTCCGACATGTCCGGCCCTCCAATGAGCCGACTTGAGATTACGAGTGCCGGGGCAAGATCGCTGTGACGCAGGTTACAGGTACGCTGCTTCACCGCGCACGCCAGGTCCACTCCATGCCGCCCAGGATGGTGCGGCCCTGCATCGGCACGCCGGCGATCTCGGTGTATCCGGTGTTGCCGAGGTTGAGCAGGCGCAGGTAGGGCCGGATGCTGCCAGTGTTGCGCGCCAGGCTGGCGTCCCACAACGGGTAGGCTGTCTGCGTGGTCTTCTGCACGATGTTCACCTGGGTGTGCGCGGAGAGCTGCTTAAACTGCCCCGTCCAGCCGAAGACCGCATTCTGCGCTGCGTAGTTGAAGGCGTACTCCGAGAGGTAGTTGGCTGGCAGGTTGCCGGAGTGCGCCGCCGTGTAGCTGAGGTCGAGCTGCTGGGTGGCGTTGAGCCGCACGCGCGCGCTGGCCTCCGCGCCGCTGATGTCCAAGGTGGGCACGTTGAGTGCCTTCCACGGCTCGCCCGCGGTCAGTGGCAACTGCTTGGAGTAGTCGATGGCGTTAGTCTCGTGCAGGCGGAAGCCGACCGCCGTCAGTGTGAGCCGGCCATTGGCGGGCTTCCAGTCGAGGCCACCCTCGTAGCTCCAGCTTTTCTCTGGCTTCAGATTGGGATTGCCCACCGTGGCCGGGTCGGAGTAGTAGAGATCGGTGTAGGTTGGCAGGCGAAATCCGTGTCCCGCCGATCCGCGCAGGCGCACCGTCTTGCTCAGCGTGTAGGCCGCCGCCGCACTGGGGGAAAAGACTGAAGTTCCGCCGGAGAGCACCTCCTCGCGCGCACCCAGCGAGAGCGAGAACCGTCCCAGCGCGCGCATACTCAGGTTGGCGTAACCCGCGCCCTGGTTGCGCGCATGTATGCCCAGAGCATTGCTGAGAACTTCGCTGGAGCCAACCTGGGAGAAGTTGAAGCTGTGGATCGAGTCGCCCGACTGCTCCAGCCCGTAGGCCAGCGTCGAGTTGCGGCCCAGCTCATCGGCCCTCCGCAGCGCTCCCTCGTAGCTGGTGGTGACGTGGTTGTTCTCGTAGATCGCGGGCAGCCCATGGATCAGCACAAACAAGTCGCTGTGCCTGCGGTAACCAAAGCTCGCCGCCGTGCGCGCCCCAAGCTGTTGCTGTAGGGTGGCCAGCCAACCCTTGGTCCGCTCCCACGAGGGGTAGCCATAGAACTGGTTGGCGCCGTAGGGCCGGTCGCTGGCCGCCAGCAGAACATCGGTCGTCCCAAGTGCGCTCTTCAGCCAACTCTCGCTGGCCAGCGCGTTGCTGCTGTAGTTGCGGTCGGCGATGAAGCCGTCAGAGGTGTCGCGGCTGCCGGTCAACTGCTCGGCAAACGGCCCCGCTGAGTACGCTGCACGCAGGTGTTCCTCCAGTGAGCCGTAGTTTTCCGCGCCCGAGCGTGCGACCACGCTTAACCCCGCGCCCGGCGTACCGGTCAGCAGGTTGACCGCGCCGCCGATGGCGTCCGACCCATAGAAAGTGGACCCCGACCCATGCAGCACGTCCACACGCGCGATGGCGTCCAGCGGCACGGAAATGTCCAGGTTCATATGGCCGGTTTCGGGATCGTCGACGCGCATGCCATTGACCAGCATCAGCGACTGCTCGAAGGTGGTGCCACGGATTGCGAGGTCAGCCTGCACTCCCTCGCCGGCGCGCGCCTGCACGTTCAGCGATGGATCGGTGCGCAGCAGGTCCACCACGCTGTCCATCCCCAACGGCGCGTTTTGCGGCAGGATCACCTCTACGGAGCGATTGCTCTCGGCCAGAGGCAGCGGCTCCGCGGTTGCCGTCACCTGAACGCTCTGGGTAATGCTGATCGCACTCTGCGGCTGGGAGGCGGATGGAGCTGCTTCCTGTTCAGCGCTCGAAGAACTCTGCTGGCTGAGGCCCCATGGCGCGCAGAGCAGGCAGAGAGAGAGCGCAACATAGCTTTTTTTCATAAGCCGATCATCGAGCAATCCCAGCAGCAGGGCAACGATACTTTTGTCTTGTCATAAATAATTGATCGAGTAAACTACATCTACTCCCTATGCGCATTGAAGCCTTCCTTCGCGAGAGTCCCATGTTCACGGTAAAGGGTGCGGCCCGCCACTTTGACGCGCTCGCGTCCGAAGCCTTCTCCACGGACGACCTTGGATTCATGGAGGGCCTGCTGCTGGCGGCGATCTTCTTCGAAGCGCCACGTCCCATCAAGCCATCTCATCTGGCTGAGACCTTTGCCACGACGCGCGGCAATGTGAGCCACGCCATCTCCTCGCTGGAAGCCAAGGGCCTGGTGCAACGGAAGATCGATCCGTCCGACGCGCGGGGGTACCTACTGGCGCTGAAGCCCGCAGGCAAGAAGTCCGCGTTGCGCGTTATTGCGGCCTTCGACAAGATGCAGCAGAAGTTCGAACAAAGAGTCGGCAAAGCCGCGCTGAGGAATACGCTCGATGTCATTCGCGCACTGGAATCCTGCAACCACAGCTAGAGGCTCAACGCCGCGAATCCAAGTAGAATGGGCGTGTGAGCACATCGTATTTATCCGTCGCCGAGATTCGCGGCAAGATTGAGCGTAGCGAGCGCGTCTCGCCCACGGAGGCCCTGCTGCTGTGGCGCGAAGCCAGTGACGAGCAGATGCGCAGCCTCGCCTCACTGGTGCGCGCGCGTTTCCACGCGCCCACTTCATGCACTTATCTGCTGATGCGCATCATCAACACCACCAATGTCTGCGTCGCACAATGCGATTATTGCGCCTTCTACACCCTGCCCGGCCAGCCCGGCGGATACGTTCTCACTCAGGAACAGGTCTTCGCCAAACTGGATGAGTTGCTGGCGCTGGGCGGCGAACTGGCAGGCTTCAACGGGGGCTTCAACCCGCATCTCTCCCTCGACTACTACTGCGGCCTCGTGCGCGCCATCCGCGCCCGCTACGGCGACCGCATCGAACTCTACGCATTCACCATTGCCGAGTTTATGTACCTTGCCGACCACGCATCGCTGGACTACGCCACCACCGCCCAGCGGCTCAAGCAGGCCGGGGTGCGCTGGATCACAGGAGGTGGCTCGGAGATATTGACCGAAGACTTTCGCCGTCGCCACAGCAAGTTCAAATACACCGTGGCGCAGTTCTTCGAAGCGCAGGCGGCCATCCTGGCCGCAGGACTGCGCACGACAGCCACCATGGTGATCGGCTTCGACGAGACCATCGAGGAACGCATCGAACACCTCGACCGGACGCGCCGCTTTCAGGACGAGACTGGCGGCCAGGAGAGCTTTCTCTGCTGGAACTTCAAGCCCTGGTCCACTCCGCTCGGGGCCGTGCTCCACAACATTGAGATCACCCCCGCCGAGTATTTGCGCCACCTTGCGTTGAGCCGGATCTATCTGGACAACATCCCTCGCATCCGCACCTCCGTGCTCACCCAGAACGAGCGCGCGCTGGAGGGCCTGCTCTACGGAGCGGATGACTTCGATCTGCCCATCGAGGACGAGGTGACGCAGAAGGCCGGAGCAACCATCAGCCTGAACTTCGACAAGATTCTGAACGTAGCACGTAGCCTGGGATTCGAGCCCACCTACCGCCATGTGGCTCTACAGCACTCGGCAACAATCCTTTAGAGCGGTCTTCACTCACTTGCTGGGCAGGGTGTAGATCACCTCACCGGGACGAGTGTAGTGCAGCTCTTCGCGCGCCTGGTGCTCGATGGCATTGGGATCGCTCTCTAGCCGGCCCACGTGCTCCGTCAACAGTTCGTTCTCGCGTTGCAGGTCCTGCATCTGCTGCTTCAACTGATGCGTCTCCTGCCGTTTCTGCTCGTACACCGTCAACCCGTTTGCCCCGAAGACGACGTGATAAGCCACAGCCAGAGCGAGCACTGCGGCAGCCGCCGTCGCAACCTTGCGCCGCTCCATCGCGAGCCGCCCGCAGAGTGTGCGTAGGGACGCAAAATGGCGTCGCTTCACAGGGACCGTTGGGTTCACTTCCATGCTTTCAGTGGATGAGTTCTCAACCCATCGCGTCAAGATTAAACTCCGCACTTACGCAGGGCAGGAATCAAGATCGTACTGAGCTTCGTTGCTTGATCGAATTCCCATAAACCGAGTCTCGGCTACGGGAACTCTGTTGCATGTGAAATCTGCCGCGCACAGAATTCACATCCGCTTTCGTGCTAACGACGCACAATCCCGCGCCACTTGTTATTCTTGTTGTGTCGGATTGTTTCGTCGCACGAGGGCCCCTTTCGACCTTGCTTTTCTCGGCTCACGCTCCCATCTCTCTCTATTTCACTGAACCATTTTGCCGAAGGAACGGCCAACACATGACAGCAATAAGCGCAGCCATCCAGGAAATTAAGATTGCCCATAGCCCGGACTCCGACGACGCCTTCATGTTCTATGGGCTCGCCACCAACAAAGTGCGCGTTCCCGGCTTCAAGTTCACCCACACGCTGACCGATATCGAGACGTTGAATCAGCGCGCCATCCACGACCCCTTTTACGATGTCACCGCCATCAGCTTCCACGCCTATCCCTACATGCAGGAGACCTATACCCTGATGGCCTGTGGCGGCTCGGTGGGCGAGGGCTATGGGCCCATGGTGGTCTCGCCGCGTAAGCTCTCCCACAACGAACTCCGCAAGACGCGCATTGCTGTCCCCGGAACCCTCACCACCGCCTATCTGGCGCTGAAGCTCTTCTGCCCCGAGGTGGAAACCGTCACGCTCCCCTTCGACAAGATCATCCCCGCGGTCGTAGCGGGCGAGTTCGATGCCGGCCTCATCATCCACGAAGGCCAACTCACCTACGGCAACAACGGTCTGGTCAAGACGCTCGACCTCGGTCACTGGTGGCGCGAGCAAAGCAAACTTCCACTGCCCCTGGGCGGCAATGCCATCCGCCGGTCCTTAGGCAAGGAAGTAATGCGCATCACGACGGGCGCTCTACGCGACAGCATCCAGCACGCACTGGACCACCGCGAGGAGGCGCTCTCCTACGCCATGCAGTTCGCCCGCGACCTGGACCCCTCGCTGGCCGACAAGTTCGTCGGCATGTACGTCAACGAGCGCACCCTGAACTACGGCGAGGACGGTCGCGAAGCCATCCGCAAATTGCTGGAGATGGGCTTCGACCGGGGCATCATTCCCATGAAGGCCAAAGTCGATTTTGCCTGCTGAGTTCTGCTCCAACCGGAGCACCGGCCAGAAAATGTCCTTCCGTCTTATGTGCTATTCTCTTCAAGGTGGTTGTGCGCCACAGACCTCGAACAGCAGGTCGTCCAAGCCCGATCGCCCCTCCTCCAAGAGGCCGCAACCCATGCGGACGCGTAGCTCAACTGGCAGAGCATTCGACTCTTAATCGACAGGTTGTAGGTTCGATTCCTACCGCGTCCACCATGAATTGACTCAAGCGATTCCGGTCAATCTGAGGGGACAGGATTCGCATTGCCCGGGTAGTTCCGGGACGGAAGACATCGCGTCCAGGGAATGAAGGCTTGAGCCCTGAAGGTTCGCTCCTTCAGCAGATTGAAACTCCATAGCTAGGAAGATGCTTTCGCGCGAACCGTCTTACGCGAAGCAGACCTCGTCGCACGGTTCCAGAGCCTGCAGATTGTCGCATCCGCTCAGCAGTTGCGAGAGAACATCCGCTGCGCTGTACTCGCTTCGCCCCGTCTGCAGAAAGCGGGGTATGGTGACAAGATCGTCACCCGCCGTAATCAGGCCATACTCCTCGCGCTTGCCGTTGCGCACCTGCTGATAGCCGATGTCGGCCATCAGTCCATTGCAGACGCACTTTCTTCCCACGGTATCTTCCAGCTTGCCGCCCTTGGCGACATAGAGGCTGACCGGCTCGGCGGCGCAACGATAGCCGAGGTCTCCCTCCTCTGTCCGGTAGGGTTGGCGCAGAAAGCTCAGATCGCAGATACGCGGTCTCTCGGCGAAGACCTCAGCGTCGGAACAGGTGCCCTCCAACTGGGCAACCTTGAACGGAAATCCGGTGGGTGACGCCAGCGGGTCGGTGAAGACGCGCGCTTCTCCGGCGATGGACTTTGCCATCAATCGTCTCTTGTACTCCGCGCGCAGGCCACTCTCGTTGGCAAATTCGAACGCTGTGCCAACCTGCACGCCCGCAGCGCCTTGCGCCAGAGCCTCGCGAAGCATCTCCGGGCTGCCATAACCTCCAGCCAGCCAGAAGGGCACGCCCAGATCGCGCAGCTTTGCAATGTCGATCGCGTCCCGTTCCCCGTATACCGGCTCGCCGATCTCGGAGAATAAAGGCTTGCCACGCGGCGGAGCGTTATGCCCGCCGGCCGTTCGTGTCTCGATCACCAACCCGTCCACGCGCCCGTTCGCCTTTTTAAGCATCGTCGTGGCCAGGGTGAGCGAAGAGACGATGGGCAGGAACTTCGGCCGAGTCAGTGGACCAAGCTCACGCTCCATGTACTCGCGCGGGTCGAAGCGCATGGTGACGTCGTCGCCCTCCTGCGAGCCATGGATGTGGATCGGATACTCCGCAGCCTCGTGGTGGACGTAGTGGTCCAGCACCCCGGGAATCTTCAGCGGAATCCCCGCGCCCATCACAACGTATCCCACCCCGGCCAGCATTGCCCCATAGATGCACGACAGGTGGGCCATCTGAATCTTTTCCAGATAATTGATGCCCACCGGATTCGAGTGTCCCTGGCGGGCCAGATACACCTCGACGAAGTTGGCCACCATATTGATCTCAATCAGCTCGCGAGGAACGTCTTTCTCCAGTTGCGGAACAGAGATATAGGGAGTCCGTTCACCCTTGCCCCCGGCGATGTAGTACTTCTGCCAGATACGCTCCGCCATCGCGGGGAATGGGAACGCATCCAGGCCACGCCGCATGTGTCCGCCGGGATCGCCATCCTGCAACCGTCGCGCCAGAATCGGATCCAGCGCCGTGCCGGAGACCACTCCCAACTGGCCGAGGCGCGAAACCGCCTGAGCCAGCCTCCAATTTGAAACTCCAGCTCCCATCCCACCCTGAATGATGATTGGGTTGCTGGTCGATGGCTCGCTCGTTGCTGGTTCACTCATATCGCTTAATTATTCATCCGGCAGACCCCCCCAATCGTATTAGTTTTGTAACTCCTCATCGCCGAGCCTTGCTGGATTGCAGCGGAGTGAAAACCTGGGATGGAACTTCCAAGTTCCAGCGCTCGCAATGGGATGTGGGTCATGCAGCGCCGGACCTCCAATTTTGCCTGATAATCTTATAGACTCCACCTGCCAACTGCGCGAGACCTGGCGGGCGAAGCGAACCGGCGCGGAGGGGTAACTTGATTCGATTTGGGATGGCCCGATGACGAGAACGGTGATCGTCGGCGGCGGCATCAGTGGGCTAGCGACTGCGTTCTCCCTGCAGGAGCGCGGCTCGACGGACTGGACGCTGATCGAGTGCTCGCCCCGCTGGGGCGGGAAGATCACCTCTGCCCACCAGGATGGCTTTACCATCGAAGGTGGCCCGGATTCGTTTATCACAACAAAGTCGGTGGCCGTGGAGCTATGCAAGCGGCTCGGGCTGGAAGACCAGCTCACCGGTTCGAACACCGGCAAAAGCGCGACAACCTATATATGGAGCGGTGGACGGCTGCACACCATGCCGGAGGGCATGATGTTGATGGCCCCGACCATGATCGTTCCATTCCTGCGCACGCCGCTGATTTCGTGGCCGGGAAAACTGCGCATGGGGATGGAGGTTTTTGTCCCGCGAGCGCACGGCGACGAGGACGAGAGTCTGGCCGGCTTTGTGCGCCGGAGGCTGGGCAACGAGTTGCTGAACAAGATTGCAGGCCCGTTGATGGGGGGCATTTATGCAGCGGACCCGGAACGGATGAGCCTGAAGAGTACCTTCCCCATCTTTCTGGAGATGGAGAAGAGACACGGCAGCCTTCTGCGCGGCATGATGAAGCGCAGCAGGCTGCACCCGGCGCATGGGGCAAAACGTCCGCCCATGTTTATGTCGTTGCGCGGCGGCCTGCAGCAGCTCTCCGATGCGCTGGTCGAGCAGTTGCCGCAAGACGCTCTGCGGGCCGGTTGTCGCGCGCTCTCTGTCAGCCGCTACGCGGAGCGGTACAAGATCGACCTGAGCGATGGCTCGTCCCTGCTGGCGGACGATGTGGTCTTCGCCACTCCATCGTTTGTGACGGCCGATCTGCTGCAGGAGCTTGATCCCACGCTGACGGCAGGATTGCGCACGGTCCGCTATGTCTCCACCGCGACCGTGTCGTTGGGATTCCGGCGCAGCGAGATCGCGCACCCCTTATGTGGAGCGGGATTCATCGTTCCGCAGAGTGAAGGGCGAAGGATTACGGCGTGCTCCTGGTCGTCGGTGAAGTTTCAGCATCGCGCACCGGAGGACTGCGTTCTGCTGCGTGTCTTCATCGGTGGTGCGCTGGCTGAAGAACTCGCCGAGCAGGATGAGGACGCGCTGGTGAAGCTGGCTCGCGAGGAGTTGCAGGTGATCCTGGGAATCGACGTAACGCCGCTGGTGGCCAAGGCCTATCGCTGGCACAAGGCCAATCCGCAGTACGACGTTGGGCACGGAGATAGGATCGCGGAGATTGAACAGTCTCTATTCCGTCATCCCGGCCTGCATCTGGCCGGCGCTGCCTACCATGGGCCCGGAATTCCAGACTGCATCCAGAGCGGAAGGGACGCAGCACAGGCGATTGTGGCAAGACGGTCGCATGCCGAGAGTGCCATGAGAAGCGAACCGTCGCCCGTCGTCATCCAATCTTAGGAGAAACAGTCAATGCCTTCCCCCAAAATCAAAGCAGCAGATACTTCCACCGCACCCGCACCAGCCGCGCACGCTCACGCGCATCATGGCGCCGCGCACGACTATTCGCGGAACCCGATGAATATCTACTGGGAGATGACGCAGGCCTGCGGGCTGGCCTGCAAACACTGCCGCGCCGAGGCGATCTCCACGCCGCATCCCGAGGAGCTGAACACGATTGAGAGCATGGACCTGCTGCGACAGATTGCATCCTTCGGCGATCCTCTGCCGCACCTGATCCTGACCGGCGGCGATCCGTTGCGCCGCGTCGACCTGTACGACCTGATCGACGAAGCGCACCGCCTGGGGCTGACCATCTCCGTTACGCCCAGCGCCACCGCCGACCTGACCTATGGCGTGCTGGCCAAGCTGAAGGCGCACGGAGTCGAGAGTCTTGGGCTCAGCCTGGACGGGTCGACGGCTGCGCGGCACGAGGCCGTGCGCGGCGTCGAAGGATGCTTCGACTGGACGATCAACGCGGCGCAAAACGCAGCCAAGCTGGGAATCCCGATCCAGGTGAATACGCTGGTCGCGCAGGAGACCGAGGACGATCTGCCCGCCATCTACGAGCTGCTGAAGACGGTCCACGTGATGCGCTGGAGCCTCTTCTTCCTGATCGCGGTGGGCCGCGGCAAGCTGCTGAAGCCGGTCTCGCCCAGGCGCGGCGATGAGATCATGCGCTGGGCCTTCGACCTCACCCAGGTCGCGCCGTTTATCGTGGCCACCACCGAGGCGCCCTCCTATCGCCGCGTCGCGCTGGAGCGGATGCGCGAGAAGGGCATGACCGGCGCGCAGAGGGCGCAGGCACCGGTCTCGCGCGGCTTCGAGATTCGCGATGGCAATGGAATCATGTTTGTCTCCAACACGGGCGACCTGTGTCCCGCGGGCTTCCTGCCGCTGACCACCGGCAACGTACGCAGGGATTCGATGGTGGAGGTCTATCGCAACTCGCCTGTCTTCCGCGATCTGCACACGCCCAGCCACTTCAAGGGCAAGTGCGGCGTCTGCGAGTATCGCACCCTCTGCGGCGGCTCTCGCGCGCGCGCGTTTGCGCATACAGGAGACCCTCTGGAGAGCGACCCCTTCTGCGCCTATGAGCCGAAGGCCGGGGCGGCATCGCATTCAGTGCGATAGGACCGCGATGAATTGGGCATCAGCCACCTGCCGAGGGACAATCATTTCTCTTCATCGGGGGGAACGTATTTCACTACAAATCTCTCGACGAATCGAATGGCTCCGATGGCGATTAGATAGCCTGCAAGACCTATCGGTAAAAGTTCGACTGCGGGAACCCATTTGTGTGGCCACTTGATCATCAGAACCAAGGGCACCTCAAGTGCCAGCACAAGAACCATGGTTACCCAAAACCAGTAGTATCTTCTCAAATCCCAGCGCATTCTAATGGCAAGCACGTTCACAGACAGGCAAATACCAACATTAAGCCCAAGGTCGGTTTTGCCTATGTGTGTGAAGAACAACAATATAGGCAGCGTGGCGACAGCAATAAAGAAGCCGGTAAGCCTCGTAGGCTTTTGCTCGTCTGGTTCCTTCTCTTCCTCTTCTATCGATTCAAACATCAATCCCCCGCCATACAGCTCTTGTAGCTATTTACCATTCCGTCGTCTCCCATAATGTCATGATATGTCGCGTATCCGGAAACAATGATTCCCGCGAAAGGGATCGCCTCATCAACCGTAGTCATGGCCTTCGCTTGGTCCACCACCGCCAACGGTTCAGGCGAGGCTCAGGCCGATGCGGTGGGCGCGGGCGAGGGTGCGCGGCGAGAGCGGCTGATCGGGCTGTTTGCCTCGCAGGCCGATCCAGAGGCTGGCGACTGGCTTGATGCCGAGCATCTTGGCGGTGACGCGCAGGGCGCGCGCGGCCCCGGTGAGCAGGGGAATGCAAAATCCCGGCATGGAAGACGAGCTGATGAGCACGGCCTTGCGGGCGAGGCGCTTCGAGCGCAGGCGGGGCGCGGCCTGACCCCACGGCCAGTAGCAGTAGCCCAGCAGCCGTTCCATGAACTGGCGGAAGATGGCGGTGGCGTTCCAGTAGTTGACGGGCGCGCCCAGAACCAGAGCGTCCGCCGCGTCGATCTCGGTCAGGATGGATTGCAGGTCGTCCTGCTGCACGCAGATGCCGCGCTTCGATCCCGGCTCCTGGGTGCATCGGCGGCAGTTGGTGCAGAACTCCAGATGCTGGTCGGTGAGATAGAGGGTGTGCGTTTGAGCGCCTTTCTCCCGCGCACCAGCCAGGATGGCCTGCACCGCGCTGTCGATGGTTCCACCCTTGCGGTAGCTGCCGACGATTGCCACGATCTTTTGAGACACGAGGAGCCTCCCGTTGATTGCGAGAACAGTGTAATCCACGATGGGGGATGCGGACGAAGGACCAAGAACAGGCAACGACAAGAACAGAAGCAGATTCCCTACGGGAATGACAAACAAAAGGGCAAAGACGTGCGCCGCAGGCTGAAGCCCGTGCCGCTTTCTATTGATGAGGGGGCGTTGTGCGGCACGGCTGAAGCCGTGCCCTTCCGTTCGTGCCTCGGACGATCTGCTTGATTTGCTAGGCGACTTCGCGGCGGTCGCGGGCGGCGGCCTCGCGGCGGGTCAGGTTGACGCTGACGATCTTGGAGACGCCGGGCTCCTGCATGGTGACGCCGTAGATGACGTCGGCCATCTGCATGGTGCGCTTGGAGTGGGTCATGACCAGGAACTGGGTGGCAGAGGCAAGCCCCGTGATGAGATCGGCGAAGCGGCCGATGTTGGCCTCGTCGAGCGGCGCGTCCACCTCGTCCAGCACGCAGAAGGGAGCGGGCTGGAACTGGAAGATGCCGACCAGCAGGCTGAGCGCGGTGAGGGCCTTTTCTCCGCCGGAGAGAAGCATGATGTTCTGCAATTTTTTGCCCGGAGGCGAAGCGACGATGTCGATGCCGGACTCGGCAGTGTCTTCCACGTCGTTGAGGCGCATGAAGGCCTGGCCGCCGCCGAAGAGCTTGGCGAAGGCAGCGCCGAAGTTGCGGTTGATGACCTCGAAGGCGGCATCGAACTTGACCTGCGAGACCTGGTCGATCTCGCGGATGGAGGACTGGGTGTTCTGGATGGATTCCAGCAGGTCGCGACGCTGGGTCTCCAGGAAGCCGTGGCGTGCGGCGGTCTCGTTGTACTCCTCCAGGGCCATCATATTGACCGGGCCCATGGCTTCCAGGCGCTGCTTGAGGGCGCGGGCGTCGTCCTCGGCGGCCAGCAGCGCGTCTCCTTCCATGCGCGCGATGGAGTCGTCAATGCGCAACGCGACGGCCTCCACTCCCAAATCGTTGAGGCAGGTGGCATCGATGTGCTCGATGTCGGAGGCTAGTTTGGCGGAGCGCGCGGTCAGGTTGGCGCGCTGCTCGCGCAGTTCCTCGGTGTGGTGGCGCAGGCTGCGGAGTTTGGCGTCCAGTTCGCTCATGCGCGCGCGTAGTTCGGCGGACTCGGCAGTGAGGCGGGCACCATCGGCCACGGCGCTGGCGCGGGTCTCGGCCAGGGAGCCGTGCTGCGCGGCAAGCTCGGTGGTCTCCTGCTCGCGCCGCACTTTTTCCGCTCCGGCGGCCTCCAGTTGCTGCTCAATCTGATGGATGCGCGCGGTCTGCGCGTCGGTCATGCGCTGTGTCTGCTCGAAGGTCGCGGCGGCGTTGCGGCGGCGTTCCTCCAGCCCAGCGAGTGCGGCTGCGGCCTCCGATGCGGCCTGTTGCAGGCTCTCGCGCTGTAGTCGCAGGTTGTCGAGTTGTTGCTGCAACTCGGCCGACTGCGATTCAAGCGCGGCCCGCTCGGTCTCAAACGCCGCTGCCTCCTGCTGATGACGAGCAATGGCTTCCTGCTTCTGAGCGCGCGCTTCGCGGTTGTGATCTGCGGCCAGCGCCCACTCCTGTAGGCGACGCTCGATGCGCGCGGTCTCCTGCTCCATCTGGCGCAGGGCCGCGCCGGAGTTTGCCGACTCGCGCTCCGCTTCGCGGCACTCCTGCGTCTTGCCGTCGAGCGCGGTGGTGAGTTCGCGCAGTTCGCGCTCCAGGGTTGCGGCCACCTGCTCCGCATGCGCCAGCTCGGCATCGGTGGCGTCGAGTTTGTGCTGCACCTCGTTTAGTTCGCGCTTCAGGGCGAGCGGCCCCTGCGCGCGCACATGGCCTCCGGTGACGGTGGCGTTGTGGAAGGCCTCGCCGGAAGGGCTGAGGAAGAAGCCTCGCGGATGCTCTTCCGCCAGCCTGCGCGCAGTTGCCGAGTCGGGTGCAATAAATCCGTCGCCTAATTTGGGCA
>Ga0326727_10020491_pt1 | contig 13124 bp, 8 predicted proteins | sample MB2enrmetagenome_FD_207643 | JGI IMG/M metagenome (GOLD analysis project Ga0326727, IMG submission 207643) | Lab enriched peat soil microbial communities from McLean, Ithaca, NY, United States - MB29MY | ecosystem: Environmental > Terrestrial > Soil > Wetlands > Peat | place: USA: New York...
CTCAAGAAGCTCTACCTCACGTCGCTTCGCGGTACGCTCCTAACGGCATTCACTCCACCATCCCGGTTCCATACAAGCCATCGTAAGGAGAGAATCCAATACCGGCCCTCACGGCTTCGATACAGACGAGCAGCCTGGCGCGCTTTACCGCGCCGCGTGAGGCTGTGTGAGCGCGAACATATGGCAGCTAGCTGGCTGCTGGGTTTTGGGGCGGGCCGCGTACCGCTTCGGCCCATCGGGCCATGTCGACCGCATCGTTGATCGCAGCCCACAGAAACCACAAGAGGCACCCATATCGCACTAGACAACCGCACCATCGGGCCCCGCAGGTTTTGTTTTCAGTCTGATTTGCGGGTCCAAGCTCAAGTCGGATCATCTTTTGCGCGGCAATTGGCTGCACCGGTAGAGAAGCGCAGGCCAGCCGCCGATTCTTATGGCTAGCCGCCAACGCTCAACCACCTCAGCGCTGAGCGGCATCCGGCATGGTGACCGATCAAGCCGGGTCCGAGAAATTAGCCCGTGCGCAAGGCTGAAGGTGCCGCAAGGCAACTTGCGCAGCACGATACTCCACCGTTGCTGACAGGCTTAGAGCCAATACCTTTCAAATAAGGCTTTGAGTAGACAACGAGGTGGAATCTTTGGCATACTTTCGGGACCAGTCCCAGAAAGAACCAAGGAGCCACCTCATGGGCTACAAGTTACGCGAAATCGAAACAGAAAGCAAGTTCAGCCAAGCGCTGAACCTGGAAGCGCTCAGCCGAGCCGTGCCGGTGTCCGCGATCCGGGCGGTGCTGGCGGCCGAGCAGATCGGTGAACAACGTGAGCGCAAGCTCAATCTGGTCCTGACGGTGCTGCTGACCATTGCCATGAACATCTATACGCGTCTCTCGCTGGGCGAGGTTCTGCGCAAGCTCGCCCGCGGCTTACGCTACGTCTGGCCGGATCCCAGCTACGAAGTGGCGGGCGACAGTGCCATTAGCTATCGGCGCTACCAGCTGGGGGCCCGGCCCTTGGTGGCGCTCTTTCATCACCTCTGCCGGCCCATGGCTAGCCCCGAGACGCCCGGGGCGTTTCTGTTCGGGCTGCGTCTGATGGCGCTGGACGGCACCGTCGAAGACGTGCCGGACACGCCCGCCAATGCCGCCGTCTTCGGGCGCCACAGCGGGCGGGGCGACAGTGCCTTCCCGCAAGTCCAGGCCGTGTATCTGGCCGAATGCGGCACCCACGCCGTCGTCGATGCCGGTTTCTGGCCCTGCCGGGTCAGCGAGAAAGCCGGCGGCACACGCCTCTTGCGCTCGGTCAAGCCCGGCATGCTGGTCATGTGGGATCGCGCGTTCCACGACTACGACCGCATCCAGGCGGTGTTGGACCAGGGGAGTCAAGTGCTCGAACGGCTGGCTTCGGGGGTCAAGCCGGCGAAGGTCCGCCGCCTGTCCGATGGCTCCTATCTGGCCCGCATCCAGCCCCAGAACTATCGGCGGCGCCAGCAGGGTCAAGCGCTGTTGGTGCGCATCGTTGAGTATACAATCACCGATCCTGCCCTGCCCGGCTACGGCGAGACCCATCGCCTGCTCACCACCCTGCTGGATCCCGTGGCCGCACCGGCTCTCGAACTGGCTTGCGCCTACCACGAGCGCTGGGAGATCGAGTTGATCATCGACGAAACCGACACCCATCAGCGCCTGGTCGGTCGTCCGCTACGCAGTCTGCGGCCCGTCGGCGTCATCCAGGAGCTGTATGCCCTGCTCATCGCCCACTATGCCATCCGCTTCCTGATGCACGAAGCGGCCTGCCAGGCGCAGATCGACCCGGACCGCCTGAGCTTTACTCATGCCCTGGAGGTGGTGCGCGACGCTGTGCCCGAGTTCCAGATGACCGCCCGCGAGCAGTTGGACCAACTGTACGCCCGAATGCTCACGGACCTGACCCACAAGCTCTTGCCCGAACGGCGACCCCGCACCAACCCGCGGGTCGTCAAACGTAAGATGTCCAAGTTCTATCTCAAGCGGCCCGAGCACTACCATTGGCCGCAGCCTGCCGGCCCCTTCTGTAAGGCGCTGGCCCTTATTTGAAAGGTATTGGGCTTAGAGCCATCAATATCTCAACGGAGCATCTCCAAATGATCTATAGCTGGGAGAGAAGACCGTGAAACTAAACATTCGTGCCAAGGTTCTAATGGCGTTCGCGATAGTCGTCGCGTTGACAGCCGTCGTCGGCGTGGCGGGCTACACGGCAGCCAGCAATCTCAACCACAATCTCGACACAGTCTACCAGAATCAACTCCAGTCCATTTCGGACATCAAACAGGTTAGTTCTGACCTGTATGCCATGCGCACGGCCGTTCGCCAGTCGATCCTGGCGCAGACCCCAGCGGACAAACAGGCGCAGGTGACCCAGGCGGCCGACCTGGACACCGACCTGCGTGCTAACCTGGCGGACTTTGACAAGCTGATCGTGTCGCAGCCAGCCCGCGACGGCTATAACTCACTCCAACAAGGCTACACGGCTTACAAGGCCGCTGCCAACAATGTTGCGAGCGCGGCCCTGAAGAACGACCAGGCCAGAGCCATGCAGGCCCTGGCCGCCGGAGCGGCCCCGTCGAACGCGGTGATCGCGGACATCGACCATCTCGTCCAGATCAAGAATGACGAGGCCAAACAATACTATCAGGATAGTCAGACGCTCTTCGAGCAATCCCGCAACCTCATTTTGGGGCTGATTGTCCTCTCCATCCTGGTGGGACTCGGTTTGGCCTTGATCATGAGCCGCGACATTGCCTTACCCCTGGCCATCCTGTTGCAAGGTATGGAGAATATTGCTGTAGGCGATCTCAACCGGGATATGACCGAAGAGACCAAGGACGTCACTCGCCGCCGTAGCGATGAGTTGGGTGCGCTGGGGCGCGCTCTCACGCGCATGAACCACTATCTGCAAGATGCCTCCGACGCCGCACGCCAGGTTGCAGCGGATGATCTGACGGTCAACATCGTCCCGAAATCGGCCAAGGACGAACTCGGGCAGGCCTCGGCCGAGATGGTTGCTAAACTGCGAGACCTCGTGGGCCAAATCACCGAAAGCGCCGCCCAGGTGACGAACGCCAGCGAGCAGCTGGCTTCGGCAGCCGAGCAGTCCGGCATGGCCACCGGCCAGGTGACCAGCACCATTGAGCAGGTGGCGCAGGGCACGGCCAATCAGGCCAACAGTGCTAGCGCCGTCACCACCTCGATGCAGGACATCGCGCGTCGGGTCGATGAGATCGCCCACGGTGCCCAGACCGAAGCCAATTCTGTGCGCGAGGCCAATCAGGCGGTTGACCGGCTGCAAGAGAAGCTTGGCGAAGCGGGTCAGGCTACCGAAATTACCGCCGCGACGGCCGACCAGGTCGCCAAGGCCGCCAGAACCAGCGCGGCCACGGTGCAAAGCACGGTTCAGGGCATGGAAGCCATCAACGAAAGCACGGCCCAGGTCGCTCAGCGCGTGCGCGAGATGGGCCAGCGCTCCGAAGAAATCGGCAAGATCGTCAGCACGATCCAGGATATCGCCGATCAGACCAACCTGCTGGCGCTGAATGCGGCCATCGAAGCGGCTCGGGCCGGGGAACAGGGACGGGGCTTCGCGGTGGTGGCCGACGAAGTACGCAAATTAGCCGAGAAGGCCGGGGCCTCGTCCCGGGAAATTGCGGAGCTGGTGCGAGCAGTACAGAAGGGCACCGAGGAAGCCGTACGAGCAACGGAGGAAGGCGCGGCCAATGTGGCGCGGGGAGTCGAAGGAGCGCGCGGGGCGGGCCAGGCGCTGCAGGAGATCCTGTCGGCCGCCCAACAGAACAGCCAGTCTACGGCCAACATCCAGGCGGCCGCGGCTAAGGTGCAAGAGCTGGCGGTACAGGTGGTCGAAGCGCTGCGTCTGGTGTCGAGCGTAAGCGAGAAGAACCTGGCGGCTACACAGGAGATGACCGCCTCCATTGACGAGGTGGCCCAGGCGATGGAAAGCGTGGCCGCGGTCTCGGAGGAAAACTCGGCTTCTGCCGAAGAAGTGTCGGCCACGGCCGAAGAACTGTCGGCCCAGGTTGAGGAAGTGGCAGCTTCGGCCCAGGAATTGTCCTCGCTGGCCGAAGGGCTGGAACGAACGGTGGAGCACTTCCGACTCGGTACCAGCACTGCGCCGATCCTGCACGCCACGGCACCGCGCAGCCTGGGAGCACAGAATCCGGTCCAGGCGCAGCCCACACGCAAGGTGGCGAACGCCAAGCTGCCGGGCGCGCCGGTGCCAGTGACTCCTTCAGGCAACGGGCACAGTCCTCTACAGGGCAAACGGTGAGCCGAGATGATGACAACTAACTTGCAGCTCAGTGAGCAACAGTTCGTGGTTTTCGAGCTGAACGATGAAGCTTACGGCGTGGAGATCGGGCGGGTCCAGGAGATCGACCGCATGCAGCAGATTACGCCTGTGCCCGGATTCCCACCCTACGTCGAAGGTCTCATCAACCTGCGCGGCAAAGTCACGCCCGTAGTCAACCTGCGCGCAAGGCTTGGGCTGCCCGCCGCGGCAAGCACCTCGCGGAGCCGGATTGTGGTTATCATGTCGGGCACCACCTGGGTCGGCTTGGTAGTCGATGCGGTATCGCAGGTGTTACGCATCCCCGCCGCAGCGGTCGAACCGCCACCGGCGATGGTGCGCCTGGAGCAGACAGCCTTCCTGCGAGGTGTGGCCAAGCTGCAGGATCAACTGGTGCTGCTTCTCGACCTGGACCAACTCGTGTATCAGGTGGTCGGTCTTGAAATGGCCGAAATGGTGGCTGCCTAGCCGCCAGCCATTGTGATGGCAGGCCAGGGGATGGCCGAGGTATCGTTCTCCCCTGGCCTTGCCAGAGACGTAGGGCTGGCCTTTGTCTCACGAGCTGCGCTGGCTTTCCTGATGCCATATGCACCGGCGCACGCCGGTGCGTCGCCACCCAGCCAGGCCGTTACCTGGGTCGTCGGGCACTTGAATTGGATGCAAGATACGGTTTGGCGGATGACACATCAGGTTCTGGGTTGCCGCATGTAATATCCGTCCAAATGCGCACGGTAACCTTGGACAAAGCGGCCAAGATCAGGTATGATGAACCAGTATTTGTGCTAAATATGATCTGGAGGCGAATCTGCAAGTATAGCCATGCGGACAGGGTTTCCGTTTCTTTGTAGCAAAGTGAGCGGTCTGGCTTATCCAACTGCGCGGTGCCCGGCCAATACAGCATTTCGCCGTGGCGCACCTGGCTCGGGCACTGTGGCCCCGGCACGCAGTTCGAATGCTGTGCATCCGGTGCCCATCATGCGGGGTTTGTGATGCCCGACGAACAGGCAAATCGTCTATGACCAGAAGGATGGCATAAAAGTAACGCGATTGAAGCATGCGGACCAGCTCACTGCCGATGGTCTGGCGCAATCCTCGATCTTCCTACGGACATTCCCTGACAGGTTGCCTAACTTTTCCAGTGCAGGTCTCCGAATTATCCGTATAAACTTCCCGGCTTCCTGGATGTAGCATAGACCTGATCGGCAGATATGGCGTTGCGTTCTATGCAAATGCTGACTTAGGAACAGATCAAAGCGTCGCCCTCTTGACTCCCTCACTGCTGCCGGACTGACGTTGATAGAATTTGCCCACCGATTGCCCGCCTTTCAGACAGCCGATGCCACGCGTTCTCCCGCCCATCCGACCGCCAGGGTAAAGATCGCTCCTGCCTTCCAGATAGAGGCGGTAGGGGGCTGACGAGCTTGTCCGAAGGACCGTTTGTGGTCCATCTGATCCGTTTGAAGAGCAAACTCTGGAACCTACTTCTGGGTTGCAGTCGGGGTTGAGGGAGGCGCATGCCGGTTATTGGATTCATCAGCATGTGCCTTACCAAGGCCAATGCGCGAGTCTGTATGTGGACGGCGGCGCACAATGGTGTGCGTAGCAACGTCCTAGACATGGGGAGGCAGCAGAATGGTTGGTGGCGAACCGCAAGAAGCCAACCCGGCAGATAGGCCAAGTGAGGCCCCATCGCCAGGCAGCGGGAAATGGTTGGACATGGCAGCGGCGCGAGACACCGCTGAGGGTTGTCAGAAGGCCGTCGCGCATCGCCGCCTGGTGAAGAAGCCCCGGCTCAAGCACCCGGCTTACCCTGGCACTGTCCTCTCCACGCAGACCCTGGCGACGTTGCACAAGCTCAAAGCGAGCCAGATCGAGCTGGAGCTGCAAAACGCGGAGCTGCGCCGGGCACACGCTGAATTGGCAGCCTCGCACGCCCGCTATGCCGACCTCTTCGATCTCGCCCCTGTCGGCTACCTGGTTCTGAATGCCGAAGGGCTGATCCAGCAAACCAATGCGGTCGCCGCCCAGTTGCTGGGAGTCGAACGAAGCCAGGTGCTCGGGCAGCCCATGATCCGATTTGTCTTCCAGAGCGACCGGCACACATACGACCTCCACCGCAACCAGCTAGCGAACAGCACGCAGCTGGCCGAGGCGTGCGAGTTGCGCCTGCAGCGACCCGACGGGTCCCTGTGCTGGGTACACGTGCAAAGCGCGCTGGCCCAGGACAGCGACAGAGGGCGGGTGTGCCGGGTCACGCTGAACGACATCACCCAGCGCAGGCTGGTCGATCAGACTCTCGTTGACCGCGAACCGGGCATCCGGACAATCCTGGCCACCACGCTCGATGGCTTCTGGCTGTTGGATCTGCAAGGACGCTTCCTGGACGTCAATGACGCCTATCGCGCTATGTCCGGCTACAGCCGCGGCGAACTGCTGCAAATGCGGGTGGCAGACGTGGAAGCCGTCGAGACGGAGCAGGATATCGCCGCTCACATCGCGCTCATCGCAAGTCAAGGCCAGGAACGTTTCGAGACACGCCACCGCTGCAAGGATGGACGGGGCATGGACATCGATTGCAGCGTGAACTACCTGGATATCGACGGCGGGCGGCTGCTCTGTTTCTGCCGGGACATCACCGAACGCAAGGAGGCCGAGGAGGCCCTGCGGCAGAGCGAAGGACGGTACCGCGCCTTCGTCGAGCATGCCCCCGTGGGCATCTGCAAATCCAACAGCGAGGATCAGGTGGTCTTCGTCAACCCCGCCTTTGCCCACATTTTCGGTTACGACTCCCCGGAACAATTCGTTGCCACTGCAAACGCGGCGGGTGTGGCCAGGACGCTTTACTGGGATCCCGACGAACGCCCCCGGGTGATCCAGCAGACCCTGCGTTCCGGCGATTGGCAGCAATTCGAGACCCACTATCGCCGCCGCGACGGCAGCGAGATATGTTGCCTCGAGAGGTTGGCTGCCCGGGTCGAAAGTGACGGCAAGACCTACCTGACCGGCTTCGTCGAAGATATCAGCGAGCGCAAGGAGCTGGAGGCAGAGAAAGACCTTATGGTGCAGGTCCTGCACCTGTTGAACGCCGAGAACGATCCAGATGGCATGTTGCGCAAGGTCCTGGACCTGTTGCGTCGTTGGGCTGGCTGCGACGCCGTCGCCATCCGTTTGCGCAAAGGCGACGACTACCCGTACGTCGAGACCAGCGGTTTACCCTCCGTATTTGTAAGAGGAGAGAGCTCGGAATGTGCTGGCGACCTGACGGGCACATTGGCATGGGACCGCACGGGCAATCAGATGCTGGAGTGTCTGTGTGCGCAGGTCCTCCGCGGTCGCCTCGATCCCGCCCAACCGTTCTTTACGCCGCATGGGAGCTTTTGGACCAACTCGACGACCCAAATGTTGGCCTCGACAACGGACGCCGATCGGCAGGCCCAAACAGGCGACCTTTGCCCCGGCCAAGGCATTGAGTCCGTGGCGCTAATTCCTTTGCGCGCAGGCGGCATCACGTATGGCCTGCTTCAGCTGCACGACCGTCGTCAGGACCGTTTTACGCCGAGGGTCATCGCGCTACTGGAGCAGTTGGGCGAGAGCCTGGCTATCGCGCTGGCGCAACATCAGGCTCAAGAGGCCTTGCAGGCCAGCGAGGAACGCCTGCGCATGGCGCTGGCGGCATCCAATCAAGGCATCTTCGAACTGGACCTGCAAACCGGGATGGCGACCGTCAGTGAAGGGTACGGCCATGTCCTGGGATACGATGCGGGTGAATTCCCGCTGTCCGATTGGCTGAAGAGGGTGCACCCAGACGATCGAGCGCACGTCGAGCGCATTGTCCGCGGGGCCACTGCTGGAGAGAGTGAGCAACGCAGTGTGGAGTACAGGTGGAAGGCCGAGCGCGGCGAATGGAGATGGATTCTGGCCTGCGGCAAGATCGTGGCGCGGGACCAGGCCGGGCGCCCGTTGCGCTTGCTGGGCACATACATAGACATCAGCGAACGCAAACGGACCGAGGAAGCACTGCGGCTGGCCCAAAAGACCGAGAGCCTTGGCGTCCTGGCCGCAGGCGTAGCGCACGACTTCAACAACCTGCTGGTGGCAATGCTGGGGCAGACTTCGCTGGCGCTGGCCAAGCTGCCGCCGGAGAGCACCGCGCGCGAGTCCATCGAAAAGGCCGTCAGCGCTGCCCACCGGGCTACCGACCTCACGCGGCAGCTGCTGGCCTATTCCGGGCGTGGACATTTCGCGGCGCAGCCGCTGAGCCTGAACGTCCTGATCGAGGAGAACCTGCGTCTGTTCGAGGTAGCGATGCCCAAGCATGTCCGGCTGGCCGCGGATTTGGCCGACCGGCTGCCTTTGATCCAGGCCGACGCCGGGCAGATACAGCAGGTGCTGATGAACCTGATCATCAACGCGGCCGAGGCCATCGGCTCCTGCCCCGGCACAGTCACCGTGAGCACCGGCGTCAGCGAATTAACGCCCGCTGACCGGGACACCTTGCGCCACACCGGCGAGGCACTCCCGGCGGGACGCTATGTCCTGCTGCAGGTGTCGCATCTTCGACCCCTTCTTCACCACCAAGTTCACAGGGCGGGGGCTGGGACTGGCGGCTGTGTTGGGCATCGTGAGCGGGCATCACGGGGGCCTGCGCGTGGAAAGCACTCCTGGCACAGGCACGACGTTCCAGGTGGCGTTTCCCACCGTGGCACAAGGCGAAACCGAGCCGGTACGGGCGCAGCCTGCTGCATCGGCTGCAATCCCTGCCCAGCGCACACCTGGCCTGGTCCTGCTGATCGACGACGAAGAGCCTGTGCGAGAAGCAGTGACCGATATCCTTGAAATGCAGGAGGTGCGAGTCCTGTCGGCACCGAACGGCAAGGCGGGGCTGGCCCTGTACCGGGAGCACCGGGCTGAGATCCGCCTGGTGCTGCTTGACCTGTCGATGCCCGGCCTGAGTGGAGAGGAGACATTCCGACGGCTGCGGGCAATCAATCCGCAGGTGCGCATTGTGCTCTCCTCAGGCTATGACGAAAGCGAGGTCTCGGCGCGCTTTGGCAGACAGTCGCTGACCGGCTTTGTCCAGAAGCCTTACAGCGCGGCGGCCCTGACCGCGGCGATCCGCCAACACCTCGGAGCCGATTAGCGCGAGCTCCAGATGCAGCTCTCACGCCCGTACTCGCAGAATTGGAGTGCCAGCTGATGCAGCACCTTGAGTGGAAAGCCGGATTGTCCGCAGGTGTTGATTTCATCGATCACCAGCACCTGGAGTTGTTCAAGCGCTTCAATGACCTGGCGGGGAGCCGCATTCCCCCCGGAGCGTGAAGCGTGATCGACTACCCGGCGCGGCTGGCAGCGGCGCGCAGGCGCATGGCGGAGAACCAGGTGGGCCTGATGTTCCTGGTCCCCGGGGCCAACCTGTTCTACCTGACGGGGCTGGCCCGCCAGGAGCCCCATCCCACCGACACGAACCGCTGGGGCGATTGGGCCGCCGGCGCGTATCTGGGGCTCGAACGGGGGCCGATCCTGGTGGTCCCGAAGCTCGGAGCCGGCTACTTCGAGGCCGAAGTTGCCGGCAAGCCCTGGTTCGCCGATTTACGGATCCTGTCGGAATCGGAAGACCCGGCCGAAGTGCTCCGCGATCTCCTCAGTAGCTTTGACCTGCGCGGCGGGCGGGTTGCGCTCGACGATCATGCCTGGGCGCAGACGGCGCTGGCTTTCCGCAGATCCCTCCCGGAGGGCGAATTCCTGCTCGCCTCCGAGATCATCGCTCCCCTGCGCATGATCAAGGAAGAGGCCGAGCTATCCCTTATGCGCCGCGCCGGCCAGATCACGGCAGAGGCGTTCGAACGGGCCCTGGCCCGGCTGCGGCCCGGCGTCACCGAGCTCGAGATGAACGGCGAGGTCGACTACCAGCTCAGGCGCCTCGGCGCAGATTACCCTTCGTTTGTGACCGACGTCAGCTTCACCGGGCTGCCGGGTGGGGCCGGCAGCCCGCTCCAGCGCTCGCGCAGGCAGCTGGCCCCGGGCGATTCCGTCACCTTCGACATCGGCTGCGTGTGCCAGGGCTACTGCTCGGACTTCGGCCGGTCCGCTTTCGCCGGCGATCCTCCCGCCGAATATCTGCACATCCACGAGACGGTCTTGAACGCCCAGCGGGCGGCCATGGCGGCGATGGTGGCAGGCCAGATCAGCGGGGCCGGCGTGAACCGGATCGCACGCGCCATCATAGAGGAAGATGGCTACGGTGCCTTCTTTCGCCACCGCCTCGGCCATGGGATCGGGGTGACGGTGCACGAGCCGCCCTGGCTCGACGTCGTGGACGAGACGCTGCTGCAGGCCAACATGACGTTCACGGTCGAGCCCAGCATCCGCATTCCGGGGCATTTCGGCAACCGGGTCGAGGACGTGGTCGTCGTGGGGGGGACGGGTGGCGTTCCCCTATATGACACGGGCCGGCAGCTTTACATCGTCTAAGCTTGACTTTATCCATTCCTGGCCGAGTCAGGTGGCGAAGGCCAGCGTCTCGGTCAGGCAATCCAGCAACCCACGGGGAATTTCCACCATGTCGGGTTGCGCCGGCGACCGCCAAATAATGCGGGCGGGCCAAAGTTCTAACCGCAAGAGAGCCAGGGCATCGGAAAAGCTGGGTGTGGCCTTCGCATACCAGGCGGCCGACTGCGTCGGCAGGTCCTTACCGTGCAACAGATGATGCACCAGCAATGTGACCAGCGAGAACAAACCCAACAAGGCTGGCGTGGTGCGCACAGTCGCCAGGTCGGACCATTGGCGCTGCGTCTCGACGCCCAAGTGGCGGCGCGTCTCTTCGAAGGTCACCTCCACTTGCCACCGCAGGACGAACCAAGCCACGATCTGCTCGGGCGCCACCGTCAGGTCGGTGCACAGCAGCGCTTGAGCTTCAAACGGGCCCAATGGGTCGCGGGTCAGCACCCATCGGATGGGCACCACCGGTTCCCCGCTGTGATACCAGACCGCCGTGCCGCTGGCCAGCTCCACTTCGCGGGCGCTGCCCCCATACCAGCGCACCTCGCGGCGTTGCCAGACGGTGGCGGGATCGGCCAGGCGGGCGGCCAGCGTGGGCTGGCGAGCGCCCTTCTTGCGCGGTCGGCCTTTCGCTCCCGGCCCGCGGGGCGGGGCCGGGTCGTACAAGGCGGCATCCAGCCGCAGGCGGGTGATCATGATGACCGGGTTGGACAGGCCCGCACAGGCGGCCAGCAACGCCAACACGGCGTAGGCGCTGTCGGCCACCACCACCAGCCGGCGCCCCGGCAGCCAGCGCCGCACCTGCCGGAGCATCTGCCAAGCCCAGTCGGTAATCTTCTTGTGCCGCTCATGGCGCTCCTCGTGGTAGCGCTCGGAAGGTGCCAGGACGGTCAGGAAGGGCAAGGCCCACACCCGCCCGATCCAGGGAATCGGCGCCAGCAGCATCAGGCAGATCCAGCGCAGCCCGCTGGTCTTGACGAAGAACTCCTTGCTCGACCGCACTGGATCGCGGTAGATACCCTTGGCGGCGATCTGGGCGCCGCGGCGGCGTTCGATGGTCTCATCGATGCCCAGGATCACCGGGGCCTCGGGCGCCACGAAGGCAGCCAACAGCAACTGCAGCAGAATGCGACTGGCATGACGACTCGACCAGACGGCCCGGCTCAAGACCCGGTGATAGTTCTCGAAATGGACCTCGCCGCTGAGGCCCATCACCCGCAGGGCCGCGGTAACGGTGCGCTTACCGGGCGCGAGCATCGCGCCGATGACCAGTACGGTGACCCATGGCCACACACGGGCGCTGAACAGCGGCGCAAAACAGTCCAAAACTTGTATAATTATGTCGGGCAGGATCGGCATGGCGCAACCTCTCTTGGAACTGCGTTTGCGCACAGCTTATCCTGCCTCTCGCTACCGATATATTGTTAAATGGCCAAAGTCCAGCTAAGTGCGTGCCCGAAAAGGCTATCGCCGCGCTGTGACCGCTGCCAGCCCAGGGAGCGCAGCGGGATTGCTCTTGGCCGGTGTGTCTGGCCTCGCATCGCTCTCCGGGGCGTGGACTCGCCGGATCGGCGACGATTTCTCGCCAGCCACGGACGCGTCTCAGCCTTGCAGGCCGGCCGGGGCCCGTTCACGGCGCCCCGGACCGGCCTTGGTCCGTAGAGCTGGGGCCATCGACACGAGGTTCGGCTCGTGGCGGCACTGACTATGGCCTCGCCAGTCTCGATGCAGCACCCATAATGCTTGCTCAGGCACCGGCAGCGACTTGGCCAAGGGAGTCATAACGTGCGCCGGAGTTGTTCGCCAACACACACCTCTGCCCCTCGCCACCTTGCTGCTTGATGCCAGCGTGGCCCTCATCCCGGCGCCTGCCGCTGCTATGCGCCTGCCCAGCAAACAGCCGCTCCAGCTCCCGCCGGCCTGTAGTCCTCCACGATGCCCTGAGGGCACCGGCTTCCTGACGCTTCGGGGCACGCAGCCGTCCTTCACCACCTGATGCTCGATCACTGCCACCGGCTGGGGCGGTGGCAGTTCGGTGCCTGCGCTGTTGTGTCGGAAATCGCGGGACGACTGTGAACAGTTACGGCACTTTTGCCAGCATGCCGCCGGCAGCCCTTCGCTGCCGGGACCTGCGCAGCCTCAGCTCAGGGAGCCTGCGTAGCTGCGCGGCCGCGCGGGCCATGTCGCTCAGGTTCCGCGCTCCTGGCCAGACGTTTGCAGCCGCACAGGCGTCGGGCATAGTGTCGTTTCTTTCAGTCCCCGGGCGAGGATTCGGCGCCCCCGGACGCAAT
>Ga0326727_10020492_pt1 | contig 13123 bp, 10 predicted proteins | sample MB2enrmetagenome_FD_207643 | JGI IMG/M metagenome (GOLD analysis project Ga0326727, IMG submission 207643) | Lab enriched peat soil microbial communities from McLean, Ithaca, NY, United States - MB29MY | ecosystem: Environmental > Terrestrial > Soil > Wetlands > Peat | place: USA: New York...
GCGCGCATTCGTCTGATTTCCGATGGCGACCTTTCGGCCGGCATTGCGGCGGCGGTGGCCGGGACGGGCGTGCATGCGGTGATGGGCTCGGGCGGCGCGCCCGAAGGCGTGCTCACAGCGGCGGCGCTGGCCTGCCTGAACGGCGAGATTCAGGGGCGCCTGGTGGTGAAAGACGAAGTGCAAAAAGAGAGGATGCAGGCCATGGGCATCCGCGACGTGAACAAGGTGTACACCACCAGGGAACTGGCGCCCGGCCGGCAACTGGTATTCGCCGCTTGCGGCGTGACGGACGGCAACCTGCTGCAAGGGGTCCGCTTTACGGGCGATGGGGTGCACACGCAGGCCGTGGTGATGACCTTGTCACCGGCGCGCGTGCGTTTCCTCAACACCACCCACTTGGAGAACCGGCCGGACGTAAAGGTTCGCTTCCGTTAGGCGCCGGCACTGTTACACTGAAGGTGGCTGGTTTCACGAAATGCCGGAATTCTGCACCTGCGGCGCCCAATTGCCACCCGACGCTCTCTTCTGCCACAAGTGTGGCAAGCCGCAACGGGACATCATCGCGCCCGAAATCGAGGTGAATGCCTTTTCGACAGCTGCTTCGCCGGTGGTGGCGGAAGGTCCCCCGCCGCCGCTCAAGCCGCAGCCGCTGCCACTGAATTTCCGCAATCCGATCGCGGTGCGGATCGCGCTGGTGGCGGCCGTGAGCGCCACGGTACTGAGCCTGTGGGCGCCGACTCTCAGTTGGCTCGCCGCCGGGTTCTTCGCCGCCTATCTGTACTGCCGGAAGACGGGATTTCGCCTGGATGTGCTGGCCGGCGTGAAGATCGGCTGGATTACCGGCCTGATCCTGTATGGTTTTTCAGCGGTCGTGTTCACCGCCCAGCAACTGCCCGACGCGCTTGCCGGCCATCCCGGTAAGACGCTGCTCGAGGAGTTGCAGAAATCCTCGTTTCAAAATCCGGAGGTGATGCAGGAGATGACTCACATGGCCCAGACGGATCCTGGAAAGATGATTCTTCTCCTGCTGGTGGCGATGTTCGTGGTGGTTACGTGCCTGAGCATGGCTGGCGGTGCGCTGGGCGCCAAACTCGTCGGCAGCCCGAAATAGTCCGGGCATCGAGCGCGTATCCCGGCCGAGCGGGATGGCCAGGACCATGACGAGAACGGCCGAGGTTGTAAACCGCTTGCTTGCGCACGGCTCATTAATCCCGCGTTGAGCGAGGAGCTCTTATGAGCCGCGACCGCGAGGGAGCGGTGCTTTTCGGCGATTCAGGGGAATTTCGAGAGAGTGCTTCCCCAGCATCGGGTGGCAGGTATAGGACACCCCAGGGGTACGGGAGACCGGGAGTCCGACAACCGACGCGGCTAAAAAGAGCGCCATGCTCGTTCTGACGCGAACATGGCGCCCTTCAGCAGGTTGCGGAGGAGCGAAAACCGTCGTACTCAGGTTCTATCTGGCCAGACCGGACGGCCAAAGACAATACTACACTTCGTTACTTCCGGGAGTACTTTTTCACCATGGCAACACCCGCGAAAATGATCGCCATGGCGACCAGTTCGCGCGGTCCGAAGGGTTCGCGATAGAACAGCCAGCCCAGGAATACGGCAACCACGGCATTCGCATAGGGATAAATCGAGACGATAGCCACCGGGAGGCGGTCCATGGCGTAAACGTAGGCGCTATACCCCACCAGCGATCCGAAAACCACCAGGTAACCGAGCGCTGAAATGCCGCGCACGCTCCAATGCAATGACGGCTGGCGAATCAGCAGCGAGAGGGGGAGAAGAATCAGGGCGGCGGCCAGCTGCTGCACGCCTCCCGCCACGACAGGATGGGCTTTGCCGGCCTTGCGGCGCTGGTAAATCGAACCGAACGACCAGCCCACCATCCCCACCTGCAGGATCAGGAATCCCGTGAGCAGAGCGCGATTGATGCCGTGCGTATCGGGGTCGGGCGTGAAGAGCAGGGCGGCGCCGGCCAGTCCCACCGCCATTCCGCCGAGCGTGGGAGAATGCAGACGCTCGCCGCCCGGCAGCAGCGCTTCGGCGGCGACCATCCAGAAGGGCGAGATGCTGATGATCAGGCTGGCGATGCCGCTGGGCACCAGGACCTCGGCAAAGACCAGCGCGCCGTTGCCGATTCCGAGGGTCAGAAAGCCGCTGGCGCACGCCGCGGCCAGTTCTCGTCCGCGCGGCAGATAAAGGCCGCGAGCGCGGGCGAACAACAGCATGATTGAGCCGGACAGCAGGTAGCGCACGGTCACCAGGACAAGCGGCGGGAACGTCTCGAGGGACATGCGAATGCCCAGGTAAGTGGTTCCCCAGAAAAAGCACACCGCGATCAGGGCGAGATAAGGCTTGAACAGGGGATGGCGCGGCAAATCTCAGCGTAGCATTGTGTTTGCTGATTGCCGGCTGGCACGCGAGCGATGCGATCGACGGCCAGAATCCCCGGCGGCGAGGCTTCAGAGGACTTGCAAAAACAAGGGCACCGCTTGCTTGCGTGCGCGGCTCATTCATCCCGCGTTGAAACAGCAGACCATAATGAGCCGGGCCCAGAGGGCCCCCCGCGCGGGAGCGGTGCCTTTTGCGGAATTCTGCAAGTCCCTCTTCAGCTGAGACCAGCATCGCAAAAGCAAAACAGGCCACAGATGAACACCGATAAGATAAGAAAGAGCTTGGTCTTATCGGTGTTCATCTGTGGCCAATAATGTTTTCCTGCGACGCTAATCCGGGAACGTCTTCGCCATCCCCTCCTGGATGGTGACTCGCGGACGCCATCCCAGGACGGTGTGCGCCGCGGTGCAGTCGCAAGGCCACAGCGGAGTGATGGACCGCACGCGGTAAGGCGTGAGCGGCACCGGGCGCTTCAATGCTTTGCCCAGCAACTCCACTCCGAATCCCGCCACCTGGAGAAGCCATGGCGGCACGTAGGACGCTCGAATCCGCCCTCCGCGGCGGGCATAATTGATGTAAGCGCGCTGCGTCAGGCCTTGCGGATCGACTAACTGGAAGATCGAGCCGTTGGGCAAATCGCCGCTGCCCGCGAGCATGAGCGCGTCGACCGCGTTGTCGATGTACACCAGCGGCACATGGTGGTTGCCCGAGCCCACCACCAGCCAGCGCCCGGCGATTGCGATTGTGCCCGAGGGCGGCACTTTTTCCGCCCCCGGCCCGTAGATCTGTCCGGGACGCAGCACCACAGCGTGAACGCGCCGGGCGGCCGCTGCTTCAAGAACCATCCTCTCGGCTTCCAGCTTCGTCTGCGTGTAGAGACCGCGCTTTTCCGGGTACGGTTCATAGGGAGCGGACTCGTTCACCGGAACGCCCGGCCGATGCCCGGCGTGGTCGAGCACGCTCAGCGAACTGACGTGTACCAGCCGCCGGACGCCGTGGCGCTCGCAGGCGTCGATCACGTTGCGCGTTCCCCAAATTGTGCCGCTCTGGTATTCAAAATTTCCGCCCTTCATGGCCGCGCCCACATGAAAGACGACCTCGATGCCTTCCATGGCGCGATCCACAGCCGCGGGATTGCCGAGGTCGCCAAACACCAGTTGCAGATCGCCGGGCGGCGGATTCGCCGGCGGCCGCCGCACCAGCAAACGCAGGGGCTCGCCCACTTCCGCGCGCAGGCGCCGAACCAGGGCCTGGCCAAGAAATCCATTGGCGCCGGTTACCAGGATGCGAGGCCTGAGATGCTGGTTCGGTTCCGCCAGATAGGCGAGCTTATCGTCGTCGGCGCGCCGCGAGACGTCTTCCAGCAAGGCGATGGCGCGGCGTCCCTCTTCGGCCGATACCGGCGGCGCCTGGCCGTTATGCAGGGCTTCGTGAAATTTGATGACCGAGACGTGGATACCGGGCGATGGCTTGAGCCGTCCGGTGGCGAAACGCGCGGTGTTCACGGTAACTTTCGCCAGCGTGTGCAAGGCGTTGAAACCGGCGCCCAGAATGCGCTGCACCGGCTTGGGCGCCGGATAAGTCTTGCGCAGGGTGATGATCTGCAGATAGCAATCCACGTGCATGACACCCTTAGTGCCGTGGATGACAAGTTCGTTCTGGATGGGCCGCACATTCCAGGAAATGTACATTTGCCCGGTGCCGCGGTCCGTCTCCACCAGGGTGCGCCACTCATCGAATACCAGGTTCGGATCGCCAATGCCGCTGGCGTAGTAACGGGTGTCGGCCCGGCGGATGGGCCCCAGAAACGCCTCCAGCAGATACAGACCGTGGACGCCGAGATCCTGAAAAGGGTAGGAGCCGTTGCGGAAATGCGGGGGAATCGCGGGGCCGCCGCGGTAAGCCTGGTAATCGGAACTGCGAAAGAAATCGACCGCCTGGACCAGTCCGCAGGCCCCGTTCTGAATCATCGCGAGCGCCTGGAGCACGATGGGATCCATGCGGGCGGAGTGGTTCACCGAGAGGACCAGTCCCTTTTCGCGGGCGCTCGCCATCATGCGGTCGCAATCCGCGACGGTTTCGGCCATGGGCTTCTCGACGAAGACGTGGCATCCCATATTCAGCGCCTGCAGCGCGAGAGCGGCATGCGATCCCGGCGGAGTGAGAACGTGAACCACCTTGGGCTGTGCTTCCGCCATCGCCTGCAGCGAAGGAAACACTCTGGGGATGCGAAACTGCTCGGCGAGAGCCGAGGCGCGGTCCTCGTCGGGGTCGGCAATGCCCACGATTTCGACAAACCGGAGGCTGCGCAGCGCGCGTGCGTGGTACGTGCTGACATACCCCGCGCCCACCAGTCCGACTTTTACAAGCTCGTTCGGTTCCAAGACGGTCCTTGATGCAGAAGATTCGAAGGCGGCGCTAAGGCTCGGCGCCTGCCGGAAGCGGCGATTCCCATTGTAGCGAGGATGCCGCGCGGATGCGCACGGGACAAACCGGCAGCTTGACAGTCCATCCGCCGACCCGCGAAACTTTAATGCGGCCCCGGAGAGCGATATGCTACCGTCGCCGCGACTCGAACCTTATGATCATCACTCGCAGCCCGCTGCGCATCTCATTGGGAGGCGGCGGCACGGACCTGCCTTCTTATTACCGCGAGCACGGCGGATTTCTCATCGCCGGCGCGATCGATAAATTCGTCTACATCACACTCCACGAAACGTTCATGCCGGAGATCCTCGTCCGGTACTCCAAGACGGAAACGGTCTCACGCGCCGAGGAGATCAAGCATCCCATTCTGCGCGAGGCTTTGCGGCTGATCCCCATCGAAGATCCGCACCTCGAGATCACCAGCCTGTCCGATATCCCCGCCGGCACGGGCCTGGGATCGTCGGGCAGCTTCACAACGGCGCTGCTGTGCGCGTTGCACGCCTATCGCCGGAATCACGTGACGCAGCGGGAAATCGCCGAACAGGCGTGTCACATTGAGATGGATCTCCTGGGCGAACCCATCGGCAAACAGGACCAATACATCGCCGCCTATGGAGGCATTACCGCATTCACCTTTCAGCCCGACGGACACGTGGATGTCGAGCCGCTGCGGCTTCCACCCGCCACGCTGCATCGCCTGGAAGACGGCCTGGGCATGTTCTTCACGGGCTACACCCGCAACGCGTCGGAGATCCTCAAGGATCAGGACGTGCGCAGCAAGCAGAAGGACAAGGACATGATCGAAAACATGCACTTCGTCAAGAAGCTGGGGTATGAAAGCAAGGCGGCCCTGGAAGCCGGCGATCTGCGGGCTTTCGGCGAACTGATGCATGGACACTGGGAACGCAAGCGCGCGCGCAGCGCCGGAATGAGCAATCGGGAGATCGACGGGTATTACGAACTGGCGCGCGCCAACGGGGCGATCGGCGGCAAGCTCATCGGTGCGGGCGGCGGCGGATTCCTGTTGTTCTATACGGAGGATAAAGGGCGGCTGAGCGGTGCGATGGCTGCCGCGGGACTCCGGGAGGTTCGGTTCCGGTTCGATTTCGGCGGCAATCGGGTGATGCAGTATTAGAAGGCGGCGGGGCTGTCGTGGGACATGCTTCAGCTTGTCCAAGCGAGCGCAGCGCGCCCTACACCGGTTGCCCTTGCGCGTGCACGGGCGTCACGGCCGGAAGCCGGAAGCTGAAGCGCGCGCCCGGGCCCGCCACCGGTTCCACCCACATGTCGCCGCCGTGCTCCAGCACGGTTTGCCGCGATAGCGCCAGCCCCAGTCCGAGACCGTTGCGCTTTCCGGCGCTGACGAACGGCTGAAAAAGCTGCGAGCGAATCTCCGGCGGGATTCCGGGACCGTTATCTTCCACGTGCACCACCGCCGCGCCATCCCGCAGTTCGGCCGAAATGCGCACCGCGCCGCCTTCCGGCATCGCCTCCAGAGAATTGGCGATCAGGTTCACGAAGGCGCGCTCCATTCGGCTGCGCTCCATGGGCACTTCGATGTCGGAGGGAATCGAGAGTTCGATGGTGACGTTCTGTGCGCCAGCCATGGCCGCCAGGGAATCGCAGGCGGCCGATGCCACTTCGCGCAGCCGGCAGACTTCCACCGCTCCGCTCTTGCCGCGCGAGACGTTGAGCAGGTCCTGCAGCAGTTCCTGAATGCGGCGCGACGCGCGGTAGATATTGCCCGCCAGCCGTTTCACGTGGGAGGGCGGCAGATCGGCGTCCACCAGCATCTCGGCGCCGCCGTAGATGGCCGCCAGGGGATTCCGCAAGTCGTGCACAATGGAGCCCGAGAGACGGCCGATGGTGGAGATGCGCTCGTGGCGGATGAGGTCCTCGCGCGCCTGCCGGATGGAAGCGCACATATTGTTGAACGTGCGCGCCAGGCGGCCGATCTCGTCTTCGCTTTTCACTTGCACTTCGATGGCGTAGTTCTGGCGCGCCACTTCAGCCGCGGCGCGGTCGAGTTGCAGCACGGGTTCCACGATGCGGCGCGCCAAAAGATACGTCAAGCCGAATCCCACGGTGACCGCCAGCAGCCAGAGCAGGACGATGCGCGTGTACAGTCCCGCAATTTGGCGCCGGGCGTCATCGAAGCCGCGCAGGATCCGGAGTTCGCCCACAGGCCTGCCGCGAATGTCGTCCAACTTCGTGCGGAACCAGGCGTACTCGGAGACGCCGTCGCTCACCAGGTCATCGGGCCGCGCGGAGGCGATGGCGCGATTCACGGCGGCGGTGGCTCGCGGATTCAAGGTGGATACCGCCGGGCCGCCGCCGAGCGGAAGAAACAGAAATTCGCTGCCGCCGGTGTCCTTTTTCAGCCGCTGTGCCACCAGGGCGTCGACGTCGAAACCTGCCACCAGCACGGTGATCAACACCTTGTCCTGCCGGCTCGACTGCACATAAACGGGAGTAACGGAGATGTGGTAAAGCTCGCCGTTCTGCGCAAAGAATCCAACTGCCTGGACAGGAAAGCATTCCGCGGCCGTCTCCACCACCTCCGTGGGCAGAGCGAGATCGGTCTTCCCACCCAGCGAAACGATGGTTTTGCCCTCGGGGTCGGTCACCAGGAAAAAGGCGTTCTCGTTGGAGACTTTGCGCCACAGTTCGCCCAGACTGTCCTGGATGGTGGCGCGATCGCCGGTACTAAACGCGGCGCGCACGTCCGACATGTCGCTCATGATGCGGCTGATGGAGGACAGCATATCGGCCTTGGCGTTCCAGAGGGACGTGTAGGCGCGGAAGCTGTCCTGCACCTCCTGCCGCAGACTGTCGGACATGGTGCGGGTGATGTTGTGGAGGACAATTTGTCCGGTGATGGCGAACAGGATGGTGATGGCCACGGTGGTGGAGAGCAGGATCTTGGTCAACAGAGACAGTCTCGAAAATCGCAGGCGCACTAGTGGCCTCCTGTTCCGTACCCGGTTTGGGGCGGATAGGGGTTGCCGTGCTTGTCGGGGTGCGGGGCCGGAATGTATCCGGTTTCGGAAATCGAGATCAGCGGTAAAGTGAGTCCGCTCTCCGGGACGGTAATCTGGCGTTCCAGGAAGTGAAGATTTTCAGGCAGCGCCCGTTCGTGGAATATGTGTAACTGATATTCGCCTGGGGGAATATCGTCGATGTGGAACTGCCCTGTCTCGGGGGTCACCACATACCAGGGCGTGTCCACGACGGCGATAATCGCGCTCATCAGCGCATGGATATTGCAGAAGACGCGGACAATGCCCGGGCGGCGGAAGGTCACGCTTCTGGTAGTGCCGGGCGCGTAGAGCGGGATATCGAAGGGCTGGCCGGAGAAGTTGGAGAATGCGTTGTGAAAAAAGGGGTCGAGATTGGGAAAATCCACCGTGCCGGCGAGCGGAATCGCCAGCACGTGAGGCTTAAAGGTCTTGTCCTGCTGCTTCATTTCGGCGTGCCGGGGTGAGGGCATGGGCGCCGGCCGGCCCACCGGCTCGAGCCAGATCACCACCCCGGCGTAATCGCGATTGCGGCGCACGGCGGGGTCCTTGGAATTGGTCAGCTCGACTTGTCCGCGCAGTTGGGATGCGGGCAAAAGCGGCGTCATGACGAGCAGGCACAGGGCGAGCTTCGCTCGCCTGGGCAAGCTGAAGCATGCCCCACGTTCAGAATAAGTAGGCCAGCGCCATGTCATAGTGATTGTTGATTCGCAGCCCCTCGCCCCAATAGAAGGTCCGCGTTTGGGTGATTTCCGGTCCGAACAGGACGTTGGGCGCGATGCGGAAATATAGATTGCCGCCATACACCAGGTTGCGGGTCACGCTGCCCGGCTCCCCGGTCGCTTCGTAGTCCTGCTGTCCCGTGAATAGATGGAAATCCAAGCGGCGGATGGTGTGAATCGTAACCTGGCCCCATCCGCCGGTGCTGTCGATCGCCTCCGCAGAGTTGTATTCGATGTAATAGCCCTGATTGATGGCGCCGGTTCCCAGATTGGCGACATTCTGGCCCGAAAAGAACGCCCCGCTGAACTCCACCCGCCGCCAGGGGTTGAAGAACCAGTCGATGGAAACCAGCTTTGAGGGGATGGAGAGACCGGCCGCATGGGTGGTGCTCAAGTGAAAACCGGCGGCGATTTCGAGGCGCCGGTTGTCGTCCAGCTTGTGCCACGCCATCACGCGGCCCTCCAGGCCGGGCCGCACCGCCTCGATCTTGACGCCGGGCACCGTCGGCCCGTAGGGATTGACCTCGTGCGTTCCCACGGCGCCGATTTGCGCATTCACTCCGCTCGACGCTCCCAACGGCAAGTCCTGTTCCAAACGAATCTGCGGCATCCAGAGCCACAAATTTCCCGCGCCCGTGAGCGGCGACACGCCCACTTGCGCCAGCGAATCGGGATCGCGCGGATTGAAGATGGGCTTATCGACACCGAATTTGACGTTGCGGGTCTTCCAATCCGTCTGGATGGTGGCGGTGCGCAGACGAATCCACTGCTGGAGCGGGGTCGGTCCCTGGTAGAAATCCATGAACACCGCTCCATGCACGGCGCCGCCCAGAAAAGTCCGGGGACCGTTGTATTCCAGGCCGATGATACTCTGCCGCGCGGTGGCTCCCGCGCGATCGGTGCCGGGCGTGGCGGACGCCGCGGTGGGATAATCACTGCCTCCATTCTGCCGGGAGTTGACGAAGGCGTTCACCAGCACCATTCCGGCTAGCGCGATGGGAAATTTCTGCGACGATTCCACTTTGGTTTGCGCCTGCTCCTCGATTCGCTGCCCCTGGATATCGACTTTTTCCTCCAAAGTCTCGGGGAGGGCGGCGGGAATTTCGGGAGCCGCGTGCGCGGCAGTCAGTTCCGCGCGAAGGGCGCGGATCTCTTCCGCCATGGCCCTATTCTGCTGCTCCAGCCGGTCAAGCCGCTCCAGAATGGCCGCATTATCGGGCGGGTTCTGCGCCCGCAGGAGGGGCGGCGCCAAAACGAGGGACAGGGCCAGAATCAGTGGAGCAGACCGCGCGTCACACCTCCGAAGGACTTGCAAAATTCCGCTGAATCGGGCAAAAGCACCGCTCCCTGGCGGTCGCGGCTCAGTTAGTTCAACGGCAGAATAATGAGCCGCGCGCGCAAGCCAGCGGTTGGCGGAATTCTGCAAGTCCCTCCTCCGTCTTTGCACCCTTCGAAGTTCGCCGAACTGCGGATAGGTCGACCGGGGGGTCGACCGCGGACCAGGGGGTCCGCCCCACCGGTTGGCTCGATTAGTCGGTCGTACCATTGAGAATTTGCTCCAGTTTCCGCCGCACCTCGGCGGGTGAAAAAGGCTTGGCGAAGAACGCGTTCACCCCCAACTGCTCGATTCGCCGGGGCGTTGCGGGATCGGTATCGGCGCTGACCACCACGATCGGCGTTGCGGCCAGGCGCCCGTCCGCGCGCACCCGCCGGATCAGCTCGAACCCGTCCATGCGGGGCATATTCAGGTCGGTCACGATGACGTGGATGGATGGCCCCTGACCGTTCAAAACGCGCCAGGCTTCCAAGGCTGAAGGCACCAGCACCGCCCTCACGTCCGCGATACCGGACAGGACGATTTCCAGCATGGCGGCGCTATTTTCAGAGTCCTCCACTATCAGGACCGGGCGTCCGTTGGACGGCATATCCCCTTCGGGAAGCATTCCGTTATTGTCGCTTATCAGGCAAATCCCGGAGGTGGGTTCTACGTAAAAGTCCCGTAAAATCTTGACAGATGTGTTAAGGCAGGAATCGATAACCCACTCCGTGGACCGTGAGGAAGTGGCGGGGAGCATTGGGGTCGGGCTCGAGTTTCTGCCGCAGTTTGACTACATGGGCATCTACCGTGCGCGTGTTAGGGAAAAACTCGTAGCCCCAGACCGAATTTAGAATCATGTCTCGGGTGAGCGGGCGGTCGGGATTCTGCAGAAAATAGCAAAGCAGATTGTATTCCGCGGGGGTCATTCTAAGATCTTCGCCCTTGCGTGTGACCACGCGCCGTTCGAAATCGACTTCCGTGTCGGAGAATCGCACCACCTTACGGGCGTCCGGGGAGGAACGGCGCAGGACAGCGCGGATACGAGCCATCAATTCGCGGGTCCCGAAAGGTTTGACCACGTAATCGTCGGCGCCGATTTCGAGCAGCAGAACCTTATCCAACTCGTCATCCATGGCGCTAAGAACAATGATGGGGGTTTTCACAGCGGCGGCACGCAACTGCTTGCAGATTTCGGTGCCGCTCATTCCCGGAAGCCGCAGATCCACCAGCACCAGATCGGGCTTCAGTGTCACCGCTTTATCGAAACCGCTGCGTCCGTCGCCCGCCAGCACGGCGCGAAAGCCCTCCTGCTCGAGCATCACGCCGATGGTGTCACGCAGGCTTTCGTCATCGTCAATCACGAGAATCGTCTGCATTTTCTCAACGCCTGTCGGGCATTGCCCTGCCCACCCACTTAGTACTATCGATTGTAGCGAATCCGGCCACCAATCAGTCCGGCGCTTGTTATACTCAAGCAGAAAGAATTCGGCCGGCATTATGAGAGTTACAGTAATTGGAACCGGATATGTCGGCGCGGTAACGGGGGCGTGTCTAGCCTACCTGGGCCACCGCGTCACTTGTGTTGACACCGACGAGAAGAAGATAGCCTCTCTGCGGCGCGGTGAACCTACCATTTATGAGCCGCACCTGGCGGAACTGCTGCGCCTCGCCGCGTCCCGTGGAGGCATCGACTTCGACACCGATCTCGCCGCCGCCGCTGCCGAAAGCGAGGTGATCTTCATCGCGGTCGGCACCCCATCCTTACCGAGCGGCGAGGCCGATTTGCATTATCTCGAAGCCGCGGCACGCAGTATCGGCGCCGCCATGGATTCTAAAAAGTTCCGCGTGGTGGTCAACAAATCCACCGTTCCGGTGGGGAGCGGCAACCTGGTGGAAACCCTGGTGCGCGAGGGCATCGGCGAGGCGCGGCCCGAGGAACGATCGAGCATTCGCTTCGGAGTGGCCAGCAACCCGGAATTCCTGCGGGAAGGTTGCGCCATTGCCGATTCGCTGTATCCCGACCGCATCGTCACCGGCGCATCCGACAGGGAAGCCCTGGCGGCGATGCAGGAGCTCTACCGTCCGCTGGTGGAACAGAGTTTCGACCCGCCCCCGGGAGTACCGCGGCCGGCGGGGCTCCAGCGCGTTTGCATGGTGATCACCACGCTCACCAGCGCCGAAATGATCAAGTACGCCGCCAACGCTTTCCTGGCGATGAAAATCGGATTCGCCAACGAGATCGCCAATATTTGCGAACATGTCGGCGCCGAGGCCCCCGAAGTAATGACCGGGATCGGTCTGGACTCCCGCATCGGATCGAAATTCCTCTCGCCGGGCCTTGGCTGGGGCGGCAGTTGTTTTGGAAAGGACGTGCTGGCGCTGCTGCACACCGCGCGCGAGTATGGCTACGACAGCCGCCTGCTGCGGGCCTCCATCGAAGTCAATACCGCGCAGCGCCAGCTGGTGATCCAGAAGCTCCAGGAGAAGCTTTTCATCCTGAAGGGCCGCACGGTCGGCTTGCTCGGCCTGGCTTTCAAGCCGGATACCGACGATTTGCGCGACGCTCCCAGCCTCCACATCGCCGAGCGGCTGCTGCAAATGGGCGCGCGGGTGAAGGCCTACGACCCGATCGCCATGCGCGCGTGCCGCGAGCAACGGCCGGACCTGCGGATTCGCTACTGCGACTCGCCACTCGAAACCGCGTCGGACAGCGATGCGCTCGTGCTGGTGACCGAATGGCGCGAATTCCGCGATCTCGACCTGCCCGCGCTGGCTCGCGCGATGCCCCGGGCGATCCTGGTGGATGGGCGTAATCTCTTCCAACCCGACGCGGCGCGCGCCGCCGGGTTCGACTATTGCGGCATCGGCCGGCCGAACTCGCATCCCATCAAACACGCGATCGAACGCACGGCGTAAATGCCCGAACTCCCGGAAGTCGAGACTGTCGCGCGGTCCCTTGCGCCGCTGGTGGGGCGGCGTATCGTGTCGGCGGAATTTCGCTCCCTGCGCATCCTGCGGGGCGGCGATCCCGATGGCATGGCGGCTGGTCTGGCCGGCCGGCGAATCGCCGGAATCAAGCGCTACGGGAAATTCCTGGTCATGCCCCTCGAGAGAGGCGGTTACGTACTCATTCACCTCGGAATGACTGGCCGGCTGCTTCTGGGCGGCCCCATTGGCAAACATACGCACGCCGTTCTGACGCTCGACAAGGGCGTCCTGTTGTTCGAGGATAGCCGGCA
>Ga0326727_10020493_pt1 | contig 13123 bp, 12 predicted proteins | sample MB2enrmetagenome_FD_207643 | JGI IMG/M metagenome (GOLD analysis project Ga0326727, IMG submission 207643) | Lab enriched peat soil microbial communities from McLean, Ithaca, NY, United States - MB29MY | ecosystem: Environmental > Terrestrial > Soil > Wetlands > Peat | place: USA: New York...
GTGCGTCATCCGAATGCAATGCGCTTCGCTCCATCTGGAGCATCGCCACGGAGCGGGGACTAGACGGAGTGCCGCGTCCGATCGGCGACTTCAGCATCGCCGGAGCGGTGGTCTGCGAGAAGCTTCCGGGCATCCCGCTGCAATCGATCATTATGAAGGCAGCGCTGCTGCCGGGCTACGCAGGTCTGGGATTACTGCAGAGCGCCGCCCGCGCCGCCGGAGGATGGCTGCGCGAGTTTCAGCAGGTCGCCGCGCGTCCGGCCCGGCGGCTCGACGGCGTTGCCCTGCAGGCCGAACTGGAGAAGCTCTGCCACAGGTGCAAGGGCGAGGGCCTCGACGATGCATCCATTCGCAAGATTCTTACCGGCAGCGACGCCATCCTGAGCCGCGCTGGACGGCTGCATACATATTCGGCGGTGCTCAATGAATTCACCCCCCTGAACGTGGTGGTCTCCGAGCAGAGCGCAGGATTCTCTGAGTTTGCGCGCATGGAAGAGGATGGCAGCGCGTTTACCGATCCGGCAACCTTCCTCGCCTGCGTCGAGGCGCTGGAGAAGTATCCCTTCTGTACTCACACCATCACCACCGAGGTGCAGGAGAGCTTCCTTGACGCCTACGCCGCCACCGAGCCTGAGCGCGAGATGCTGAAAGTGGTGAAGATGAAGATCCTGCTCTCGATGTTCGTCGCCGGGCGCACCGCGAGGGAGAGCGCGGCGCGCAAGAAGGTGATGTGGGCGAACGTGATGAAAAAGTTCATCCAGACCGCAGCTGACCGCTCGCTGCCCGAGGCCGCGTGAGAAAGGCAGATCGGTTGCCCCCAGAGCAGAACCTGCCCTGAGATTATCGACGGGCTCGCGCCCTGAACTTGGGCGCTAACCTGGGTTACTTCCTCGCGTAGTTCTTCGCCAGAGCTGCTTCGCGACTACTTCTTCTGGTTCTGATTCTTCTTGTTCTGATCGTCCTCTGGCCCGCCGATCTCCTGGCCCTCGTAGAGAATTCTGGTCTTGGAGGCAAAGCGCTTGTAGCTTTCGTACCTCACCACCTGCCGGATGTGAACGTCGCCCATGCTGAAGTGCAGATAATCATCCACTTTCGTGTAGGTGGGGAACCAGTACTTGCCGTCGATTTGCTCGCGCCATGTGGTGAAGCGCGGGAAGAGATTTTCAGTGCCCTTCTTGGCCTTGCCAAGGTCAGGAACGTTCTTGCCGTAGGTCTTCACGATCTGGAAGTCGTGATCGTCGACCCAGATCCGCCCCTCGAAGTAGCGCTGTCCCTTGTCGATCTTCTTCGGACCGATGTCGAAGACGTAACAGTTCAGTTCGTCCTCCTGCTGCTGGCCCAGGTAGTGGACGTCGTAGGAGGGAAGATCGTCGATGGTCATCGTGAACGGCATGCGTTTTTCGATGTCGTCGAGATCCTCCTGCGTCATCTGGATGCGCGTCAGCGTATTCTGCGGCGCGAACTTCACGAGCTGAATACGGCGGCCGCGGTCGTCGAAGACCACATCGAAGACCTGCTGGTACTCGCCGTCGACAGTGCTGCCCTCCAGCGTCTGCACCTTCACGCTCTGCGTCCAGGTGTACTGTTCGCGCGCGATTTTGAACTCTTTTTCCTTGGCGGCGAAGCGCTGGATCACCTTATCGACGGTGGTGTCCTTGGGAGGGATGTTTCGCAGCGGCCCTTCGCCCTCCTGCGCCAGCAGCGGCAGGCAGAACAGGCATAAGGTCAGCGCACCGAGAGCACGCAGGAAAGAACTTGGCTTCATGGCTTCCGAATCGCTCCTACCCATTGAGTCACCGACTTCGATGTGCCCGCGGCCTAAGCAGGCTCCGTGGGCGCAGGAACCATTTTGTCACGGGAGCGAGCGGCTGGATATGCAATCCGCAAACTGGCAAGAATAAGGATCCACCGCCGGACTTTTCCAGCGCTGGGCTAAGCAAGATCAGGCAGAGTAGCTGGCATTGCGTATTACAATGCATCGAAGCCATGAGCATTGCTGCCAATCTTGCAGAACTCCGGGAGCGCATTGCGCAAGCCGCCCGCCGCTCGGGCCGGGAGCCGGGAGACGTTGCCCTGATGGCGGTCTCCAAGACGCATCCTGCCGATTCGATCCTCGAAGCCATCGCCGCCGGGCAGAGGCTGTTTGGAGAAAACCGCGTGCAGGAGCTCGCCGCCAAGCGGGACGCTCTGCCGCCGGAGGCGGCGCGCGTGGTTCTCGGTACGAGCTTTCATCTGATCGGCCATCTGCAGTCGAACAAAGCCGCACGGGCCGCCGAGCTCTTCGACGCCGTCGATAGCCTCGACTCGCTACGACTGGCCGAGCGGCTCAACGAGGCCGCCGCGCGCCTGGATCGCCGTCTGGACGCGCTCATAGAGATCAACATCGGCGGAGAGGCCGCAAAGTCCGGCCTCGCGCCCGACTCCGCGGAACTGCTCGCGCTCCTCGACGCGCAGCCGAAGCTCGCCAATCTGAGCATTCGCGGGCTGATGACCGTCCCGCCCTTCACCGAGGAGCCCGAAGGTGCGCGTCCGTACTTCCGGCGGCTGCGCGAGCTGCGAGACGAGCTGCGCCGGCGCAGCGGCCTCGCGCTCGAAGAGCTTTCCATGGGCATGTCGCACGATTTCGAGGTCGCCATCGAGGAGGGTTCCACCTGCGTGCGCATCGGAACCGCCATCTTCGGCGCGCGCTCCTATCCTGAAGCAAACGAGGTTCGATCGCAATGAAAGCCTTTCGCTGGTTGGACACGCTCTTTGCCCTTCTGCTGGTTTTGCTCGGCGCCGCGCATCTGCTGGCGGCCTTCGTTCCGCGGCTGGCGCCGCTGCGCGGTCCGTGGGACGCAGGCGCGGCGGTCGCCATCGTCACCATGGGGCTGATGAACGCGGTGCGCTCGCAGCGCGCAAGCGACCGGCTTCTGCGCTGGACTACCGCGCTGGCCACGCTGCTGACCACCGCGCTCTGCTTCGGCGTGCTCTATCGCTACCCCGCCAATGTGCTGCACCAGCCGGCGGCGCTGGCCGTGGCGGCGCTGGCCGTCGCGGAGCTTCTCTTCGCGATCGCGGGCTGACCATGGCCTTCGAGATTCGCGAGACCGCCGAGGGTGCGCAGTTTTCTCTGCGCGTACAGCCGCGCGCCAGCCGCAATGCCATCGCCGGCATCGTCGGAGACGCTCTCAAGCTGGCCATCACCGCGCCTCCCGTCGATGGCAAAGCCAACCAGGCGGTCATCGAATTCTTTGCCGAATTGCTGCGGGTGCCGAAGTCGAGCGTCGTGATCGTCGCCGGTGAGACGGGACGCAACAAGCGCATCGCCATCCGGGGGATGAAGGCAGATGCCGTGCGCAAGGCTCTGGGAATATGAGCCTGAGGACGATCCTGTAAGATGTTCGGTCAGGATCTCTGCCTATTTTAGGAGCCCCGATGTTCAATCTCTACGCCGTGGTGGTCACGGTGATCGTAGCCGCGCTGCTTACTGTCAGCATCGCGCAGATGCGCAAGGTTCGCACCAAGGCCGACTATCTCGTCGCCGGACGCTCGCTGCCCGCATACGTACTGGTCTTTACGTTGCTCTCATCGTGGATTGGAGCAGGCTCGCTCTTTGCCGGGGCAGAGAATGCCTTTCATAACGGTTTTGCCGCGCTCTGGGGACCTGCGGGCGGATGGGCCGGCCTGCTGATCATCTATTTCGTCGCGCCGCGCGCACGCAAGTTCGCGCAGTTCACCATCCCCGATCTTCTCGAAGAGCGCTATAACACCGCGGCCCGCGTCCTGGGAACGATTGCCATTCTCTTCGCCTACACTGCCATCGCCAGCTACCAGTTCCGCGCCGGCGGAGACATCATGCACCTGATCTTTCCCGCAATTGCAAAAACACAGGGGACGGTCGTCATCGCCATCTTTGTCGTCGTCTTCACCGCGCTGGCCGGCATGTCCTCCGTGGCCTACATGGATGTCGTCATCGGAATGCTGATCACCGTCATCAGCTTCATCGCCGTTCCCGCGCTCTTCGTTCACTCCGGCGGCTGGAGCGGCCTGCACGCAGCGCTTCCGGCCACGCACTTCACTCTCTTCGGCGAGTGGGGATTGAGTGGCGGCGTGCGCAATGAGCATCTGGCGCTGATTCGCGCGCTTGAATACTTCCTTCCCACATTTCTGCTGATGATCGGCAATCAGTCGATGTACCAGAAGTTCTTCTCGGCCAAGACCGAGCGCGATGCCAGCACCGCCGTCGTCGGCTGGGTCTGCGGAACGATCGTGCTGGAGACGCTGATCGTCTCGCTGGCGGTCTTCGGCTCGGCGCTCTTCCTGCTCTCGGGGGCATCGACGGCAGACTTCGCCCCGCGCGAGATCATCCCCTACACCGCGCGCCACTTCCTCCCGCAGTTCGTTGGAGCGCTGCTGATGGGTTCGGTCTTCGCCAAGGTCATCTCGACGGCAAATAACTATCTCTTCTCTCCGGCCACGAATCTGATCAACGATGTGTACACGCGCTTCATCCATCCGACGGCTGGTCAGCGCAATGTGCTGATCGTCTCGCGCATCACCGTGGTTGCGCTGGGAGCGTGGGCACTGGTGCAGGGAATCACGCTGACCTCGGTGCTGGCCAAGGCGATGTACGCCTATACGATCTACTCGGCGGCGATCACGCCGGTGGTGATGGCCGCCTTCTTCTGGCCGCGAGCTACGCGCCAGGGCGCCGTCGCCTGCCTGCTCTCTGGAACCGCAATTACCGTGGCGTGGGATTCGATCAAGAGCGCGCTGCCGGCGGCAATCGGCGAGCGCGACGCGATCTTTCCGGCGCTGATCGTCAGCGTGGTCGCGCTGGTTGTGGTGAGCCTGATGACACCGAAACCGGAGCCGGAGAAAATCGCGAAGTTCTACGAGTGAGGATTCCGAATGTCCAAGCCCGTCGCCTACATCGCCGATCATCTTCGCCGGGTGCTGATCAACGGCGCCAGCGCGCCGCACACCGCCGAGGTCGAATGGTTCTTCAAGAACCAGATTCAGTCGCGTGGATGGCGTACTCCGGAAATTCGCAGGCTGGCGCGGCGCTTCACCAAGGTGATCCTCGCCGAAGAGGGACTCGATTACCTGGTGCAGGTGGCTGACAATCTCTTCCACGGCGATGTGCTGGAGGAAAAAGTTCTGGCCGTGCTGCTGCTGGAGCGCTGCGCCGGCGACTGCACGGCGGCGCACTTCAAGCTCTTCGAAAGCTGGCTCGATCGCGTCAGCACCTGGGCCGATCACGACGGGCTGGTGCAGTACATCATCGGACCGATGATCGCGGCCGATCCGCGCCGCGTGCGCCGGGTCTTCGTATGGGCGCGCTCGCGCAATCGCTGGCACCGCCGCGCCTCGGCCGTCGCCCTGCTGCGCGGCGTCAACCAGGGAATGTTCTGGGACGAGGTTCAGCAGATCACCGAAGCGCTGCTGGAAGATGACGATGACATGGTGCAGAAGGGGCTCGGCTGGCTGCTGCGCGAGACAGCCCGCTACGACGGCCCGCGCACCATGCCGCTGCTGATGGCGATCCGCGAGCGCGCGCCACGGCTCGTCCTGCGCACCGCCTGCGAGCGGCTCACTGCGGCGCAGCGCAAGCGCGTGCTGGCGCGCTAAGGCGGTTTCCGAGTCGGTGTATCCCACAGATCCCACCTTAGCCGCAAATGAGGCGGCGAAGGTGGGGCACCCGAGGGTATACCTTCTGTGGAATTGCGCTAGGGCGGCGCTAACTACTGTACCTGCACGGTCACCTGCTGCGTCGACCGGCCGTACTGGTTGGTGGCGTTCAGGGTGTAGGTGGTGGTCGCCGCCGGAGTGACGGTTACGCTTCCGCCGCGAACTCCGCCCAGCACGTCGATGAAGTCATAGGAATCGTTGGTGGTGCTCCAATTTAGCGTGACGGCGGTGCCCGCTTTGACCGACTGCGCCGAGGCGGTGAAGCTGTTGATCACCGGCGGATTCCCCGCTGGAGCCGTGGCGTCGTCGTAGCCGGGGAAGGCCGGCGTCATCTGCACAACCTCGAAGTTCGAGGACTGAATCGAGTCGAGATTTTCCAGGTCATTGTCATTCCAGCGCGGATCAGGTACGCCCTGGAAGTAGAAGTATCCACCGTTATCGGCCAGAATCATGCCGTACTTTTTCATCGCCGTCAGGATCGCCTGGTTCGCCGCCGAGTAGCCGGAGATATCGAAGTCGGCCTTCAGCCGGATACGCATTCCCATCACGTTGTTCACGCCCCATACGGTTCCCGCGGCGTGTGTTGCCGGAGAGACGAAGTATCCGCCGTTGGCGTCATTCTTCGTTTGCTGCATGGTGAAGCGAATGGCGTGGTTTACCGCTCCGGCGGCTACCTCTTCATAGCGCAGCAGGCCGGGAAAGATCGGCAATCCGGCGGCGTCGGCCGAGGTCCATCCCCACGGCCGCTGATCGTAGTTCAGTAGATCCCAGATCGTCTCCGACGAGGCGCTCCACGCGCCGTTGCAGCGATGCGTGTTGAAGGTTTCATAAAGCATGCAGGTGTTGCGGTCGAGCACCAGCACGTGCGAATCGCCGATGTAGGTGTCCGGCCACCCATCGCAATCGGCGGGAGAGCCCTCGATCGGAGCATCGATCGGATAGGGAGCCATGGCAACATCGCTCTCGCTGGCGTAGTCGATCACGTTGATGGAGACAAGCGGCGTGGCGCTGGAATCGACGATCACATAGGGAATGCCGTAATTTCCGCCGGCAACCGAGGAGAAGTCGTGATGCAGGTGAAGGCCGGCGAATCCCGACGCGGAGGTAATCGTATCGTTATTGGGATCGAGCGGCGCCTGTGAAATGTCGGTATTCCACGCATTCGTCGCCGGGAAGGGAAGGAAGCCGTTGAGATTGGCGTTGGCGCCGGTGCTCATGCCGCTGCACGCCGTGGCCTGCGCGGGCTTGCTCTGGTTCACCGCGAGGTTCAGGGTGGCACTTGCCGACTGCTCTGTTGGCTTGCCTGAGTCAGTTACCTTCACGGCGACGGCGGTGCTCCCGACGGCGCTCTGGCCGGGCGTGCCCGTGATTGCGCCGCTGGAGCCGCTGATTGAAAGTCCGCTGGGAAGGTTACTTGCCGAATAGCTGTATGGCGCTGTGCCGCCCGTGGCCGCGATCGAAGCGCTGTACGCCGTGCCGACCGTTCCGCTCGGAAGAGAGGTGGTGGTGATCGCAAGCGTGCCCGGTGCCGTGGGAGCTGTCGTGGTGCTGCTGCCGCCCGAACCGCAGCCGCCCAGCAGCGCAACCGCTCCGAATGCGAGTGAGAGAGCAAGGGCTTTCGTTTGCTTATGCCGGAAGACATTTTTCATCCGCCACCTTCTTCGTGTAATTGCGCTTATTCGGATTTCAAAGCACTCGCCGAATAAGCGCAACTCTCGGAAGTCCCTGAATCGTGACGATCTTCGGCGGTGTACCCCGGAGCGGGAAACTATCTGGACGGTGCGAGCTTCGTGCGCGCCGGGTCGTTGAGCGCGAGCACCGTGCTGTAGGGCAGGAGGACCGGAGCTGCGCTATGGTCGACGTACCATACTTTGCGTCCGGCGAAGTAGCGCAGCAGCGGTTGATTGGCCTCGTCGCCCATATCGCGCGCCCAGACGACGGTGGCGTGGTCGATATCGGCGCGGTTGTAAACCCACTCCTTGCTGGGGACATCGTGCTCTCGATAGTGCACCAGGACAAGATGCTGGCCGGGTGTGCGGCTGAGCTGCGCCTCGATGCGCGCCCGGTCGATCTCCTTGGGGACACTGGCCATCGCGGGGTCATCGAAGCCATACGGATTCCACAGCCGCTCGCAGATCGGCGATAGCATCCAGAGGAAGACCACAAGCACAATGGCGCGGCTCAGCCAGAGAGCGCGTTCCGTGCCCTGCGCCCGCAGCTCGCGAAGAGCGTTGAGCTGGAGCAGAAAAATCGCGGCCACGGCAGGAGCGGCGTAGTGTCCGTGCGCGGGCCAGAGCTGTGCCATGAGGCCCGCGGTCATCAGCAGCACGGCCGCCGCAACGACGCGCAACTTGCGCTCCCTGAATGCCAGCAGCAAGGCCGGAATGAAGAGCAGCAACAGCGGCCACAGCAGGAAGGCGTAGTAGCAGGCGAGCTTCTGCTCCATCAGCTCTTCGATTCCCCAGCGCGTGCGCGAGCGCAGCAGCAGCGGATACTCGTGCAACATAAAGAAGCTGCGCAACTGCGGATTGTTGAAGTGCGGGATCGGGTAAGGCTTCTGGAAGAAGAACGGCCGCGTGATGTGATACGTCGCCTGATTGAGCGAGTAGGGCATCAGCAGCGCGTGGCCGGTGCCGCGCCAGTTGTAGTAGAGCATCCACGTGGCGGCAACTGCCAGCAGCAGCGTGGCCGGAAGCAGCATGCGAGCGCTGAGGCGCAGGCCGAGCGGTGAGCGCGCCAGCGTCCACAGTAGCGCCGCACAGCAGGGCAGCGCGAAGAGAAATCCCTCGAAGGGACGGCTGTTGGCGAGCACAATCAGGCCGAGTGCAAAGACAAGTGCCTGCGCCGCGCATGGCTTGCTTCGCAGCCGCGCCAGCGAACCCAGCAGCAGCGCGCCGCCACAGGCCGCAACCGCCCCGCCCCAGTACGAGTTGATCCAATAAGAAAAGATGCCGAAGCGAAGAACGGCGTAGATGCCTCCCAGTAGCGCCCACTGCGGAGGAAGCCAGCCCTGCAGCATCCAGCAAATGAGCCCGCACATCAGGGCCACGCTCAGCAGCACTCCAGCCCATGGCGAGTGCAGTAGCTTCTCTCCCACGGCCAGCACCGCCGCCTGCGCGGGCGGATACATCGACTGGTAAGTGGGACGCACATTGATGTTGATGCTCTCGAAGAACAGCCACATCGGATGCTTCGGATTGGCGATCCTTCCCGAGGCGAAGGTGTCTGCGCCGAGAAGATAGCTGAACTCATCAAGCACCACCGGCACCGGGCGCGGAATAAGTGGAAGCAACATGGCCCGGAGCTCGAGGACCGAGCCGCCGATCGTCCATGCGCAGGCAGCCCGATGACTGCCCATTCGCCGCAGCATCTCCTCCGTACGGAAGACCCATCCCGGCCGCAGCCGCCACAAGAACGCGGCGGCCAGAAGGGCAGTTATCCACAGCGTTATCTCCCAGAGGAGAAGAGGGCGCAGCAGCCCGGAATCCGCGGGGGTAGCCAGGAAGTGCAATAGCCCGAGAATCTCGTCGTGGCGCATCGGTCTGCTGATTTTACATGAGCAGCACAGACTCAACCGGCTCCTTCATGTCGTCAGAAGGGGAGATGAAATCTGGAGTGCGATCGATCCGTGCTACTCCTTTACCGATCGATAGCCGTCACCTTCCGGTGCCGATGCGTTGCAGCTCTTCGAAGACTACGCGGTAGCCGCGCTGGAAGGACTGCAGATGATGGTGCATCGCTTCGCGTGCCTTCTGCGGATTGCGCAGGCGGAAGGCCTCCAGCACCTTGCCATGCTGGGCGATCGCCTGCTCCATTCCCTCGTGGAGAAGCAGGCTCTTACTGATCAGCTCCATCATCTGCTCGCGCACGCCCTTGATCACCTCGTTGAGCACCTCGTTCTTGGCGGCGCTTCCCATCGAGAGATGAAAGGCAAGATCGAGCTTCCGGAACTCTTCCGGCTTGTCCATTGAGCCCCGCATCTGCTCGACGATCTGCTCCATTCCGCTCAGCTCTTCCGGGGTAATTCGCTCGGCGCAGAGTGCGGCCAGCTCGGTTTCAAGAACCATGCGGGCTTCGATGAACTCGTTGAGCGCCTTTTCGTCGGTCAGCACGCCGCTCTTCAGCCAAGGACTGGTCAGGTAAGCCGAGGGCTGCTCGGCGACGTAGCTTCCGCCACCGGCGCGGATGCGGATCAGTCCGATGAACGCCAGCGAGGTGAGCGCCTCGCGCAAGCTGGAGCGGCCGACCTCAAAGGCCTTGCAGAGCTCGGCCTCGGAGGGAAGTTTTTCGCCCGGCTGCCAGTCGCCGGCGGTGATGCGCGCGGCCAGACGCTTGGCGACCTGCTCGCTCAGGGTGGCTCGGGGAACGGGTTCTAAGGCCTTGAAGCGCATAGAGATAATCAATAGGGAAACATAGGTACAAAATTCCAGTCTGTCAACCGTATTTTCATCTGAGCTGACAAGTTGGTTTTGTAGAGTCGTTTCTGAGCTTGCAGTTCGCGCAGCAGTTGAGTTGAATCGCGCTGAGCGCGCGAAGTTTATTCGGCGACGATCCACTCGCCGGGCAGTATCGGCCGTGTTCGCGGCAGGGCGCCGCGACTTGCAGCCACTCCCATCGCCAGCAGCGCCCCTGCATAGAGAAAGAGCTTTGCCACGCTGGATGCCTGATTGATCGGCAGCATCTGCCATAGCGCAAGCAGCAGCGACTGCGCCACCGTAACCGCCCACACGGAGCCGTAAAAATATCGCCGCTCCGTGCCCTCACCCCTGGTGGAGGCACCCACGCGCGGCAGTCGTCCTGTGGAGCCGAGCAGCATCGTAATCGCGAAGAGCGGCAGATAACCGTAGTCGTAAACCTGTTTCATGTACCAGCGTCCGGTGAATGCGGCAATCAGCAGTCCGGTCAGATTCAGCACTCCGAAGCTGACAACGGCATTCCATGCAAAGGTGTAGCAGACTCGGCGATAGAGCGGATTCGTCTTGTCCTCGTCGAAGCGCAGGATGTAAGGACGCGGTTCTACCCCGGGCAGACGGCCGCGCACTCCGGCGATGCCTGTTCCCGCCAGCACTGCAAAGAGCCAGAGCAGATTGCCCCGTGAGAATCCGTGCGCGAATAAATGGAAGGTCAGCGGTCCCGGAGCCAGGAAGAAAACCCATATCCATATCGGCCAGTGCGCCAGCCGATACAGCCGGGTGTTGCGCTCTCGCAGCTTCCGCTCATTTGCATAATCGACCTTGCCGCGATATGACATGCGGGAGAGTTTGGCAGAGGAGCCGCAAAAACGTCAATCACGCCGACAGCCCAGTCGGCAGAGCACGCCCGTTTATCGAGCCCGCTTCGCTGCTTTTGCCTGCTGCTATCCATTACGGTGCGAGATCGAGAATTCCCCTCAGGCCACGCAGGTCTTTGACCACAATTTGACGCGACTCCACTTCGAGCAATCCCTCGGCCTGCAGCCGGGTGAGATTGCGAGAGATCAACTCGCGAACCGTTCCCAGTTGGTTCGCCAGCTCCTGGTGGCTGGAGGGCAGTACGAATTCCACGCCACGAGCAGTCTTCTTGCCCTCGGTTTGTGCTAATCGTACCAGCATGGCGACCAGTCGTTGACGGATCGTTGTGAACGATAGCTCCTCTATGATTGCTACCAGCCGCCGGAGTCTCGCACCCACAACCGCGAGCACTTTGAGAGCAACCTCCGGGTGCTCCAGGCAGTATGCCTGAAAGTCGCGTCGCGAGATGAAGGCAATCTCCGTATCCTCTATGGCGGCAGCAGAGGCGGGGTACGGACCACCATCAAAGACGGGAATCTCAGCGATCAACCCGCCCGGTTTCTCCACGGCCAGGACCTGTTCTCTCCCACTCGCAGAGGTCTTAAAGATTCGGACCCTTCCACGGGAGATGATGTTCAGTCCGTTACAGGGCTCGCCCTCTGAAAATAACAGCTCCCCAGAGTTGAACAACTTCCTCACGGTGCGTTTTGCCAGCAATTGCAGTTCAGGTTGAGAGAGGCTGGAGAATAGAGGTGTGTTCTTGAGGACAGCCGCCAGATCGGTAGATTCAGGGCTCACGCGAGGGATTATAGCAGCGGGAGACTTTAGTCACTGCGTTCGTATCGCGGAGCAGTCGTAATAGTTGATCATGAACGGAGCGAGTTCGAGGTGGCTATCATGATGCAGGATCGTTACCCCAGGCCACGATTCGAACTGTTTCTCACCACTTTGGACTCCTGGGTCCAGCAAGGACAATCTGATGCCAGAAACATTCATACCAACGAATGATTGGTTGTACCGGCACATCGTCGAGGATAGCAGCATCGAAGTGATATACGGTGGTGCTGCTGGTACGATGCGGCTTTGGAACAAAGGTGCGGAAGAGATCTTCGGCTGGAGAGCGGAAGAAGCATTGGGACGATCGATGGACCTCATTATTCCGGAAAAACACCGCGCATCGCACTGGGAAGGTTACCGCCGGGTGATGAAAACCGGAGTCACCAAGTACGATCGCGCTGTGCTCTCTGTGCCGGCACTGACCAAAGACGGCCGTCGTATCTCGGTCGAATTCAACGTCGTCCTGCTAACGGCGCCGAACGGCGATGTAGTCGGCGTCGCTGCCTTTCTTCAGGACATTACCCAACGTTGGGAACGCGACAAAGCACTCCTTAAACGGCTAGCGACAGCGGAAGCTTTGGCCAAGGGCAGTAAGTAATTGGGGATGAGGGATGGAGCGAGGATCTCGCGCTCCACCCCTCGAGCTTAGTGGCCTGCTGGGGCTGGGACTGAAAGCTGCGTCAGCACGGTATGCGTCGGCTGCGGCCCGAATAAAGGTGTACCCGCCAAGGCCAATCATGGCCCCCGCGAAGACGGCCAGCAGCAGTGTGACCGGGATAGAATTCTTCATCGGTCCTTCCTGTCTCGGACTTGTCGCGCGTGCTGCCCGGAGAAGGATCGCTTCCCCGGGCAGGAAAAATCAGGCAAGCATCGCTGCGAGATCCTTCGCTGGAGTGTCGATTGCCATGAGGTTGAACTTCTCATGAAGCAGCTCAAGCACAGCGGGCGAGAGGAATGCGGGCAGTGTTGGCCCGATGCGGATGTTGCGAACGCCCAAGTGCAGCAACGTCAGCAGGACAGCGACAGCTTTCTGTTCGTACCAGGAGAGGACGAGCGAGAGTGGCAGGTCATTGACTCCGCACTTGAACGCGTTCGCAAGGGCGAGCGCAATCTGCAAAGCAGAGTACGTATCGTTGCACTGCCCGATGTCGAGAAGGCGTGGCAGGCCGCCGATCTCTCCGAAGTCGAGCTTGTTAAACCGGAATTTTCCGCACGCCAGGGTGAGAATGAGGCAGTCGTCCGGAATCGCCTCTGCGAGCTCTGTATAGTAGCTTCGGCCGGAACGTGCCCCGTCGCAGCCTCCAATCAGGAAGAAATGACGAATGGCGCCAGCCTTCACAGCA